>Ga0302321_100004109_pt1 | contig 12545 bp, 12 predicted proteins | sample Fen_T0_1_FD_202505 | JGI IMG/M metagenome (GOLD analysis project Ga0302321, IMG submission 202505) | Peat permafrost microbial communities from Stordalen Mire near Abisko, Sweden - Fen_T0_1 | ecosystem: Environmental > Terrestrial > Soil > Wetlands > Permafrost | place: Sweden: Abisko...
CGGACGATCGGCGTGTCGGTCTTCCGCGATGGCCTGACCCTTGAGGCAGCAAGCACCGCGTGGATGCACTACTGGGCCCAGTGGGACCCCGTCTACCTGTTCCTGAACCCGACGTCCAACGCGCGCAACGGGCCCGGGATGGGCGTGCTGATGCCCCTGCTCGCGCCGGTGCTCCTGCTGGGCCTCGTGCGCCTGCTCCGCAGGCCCGGGCCCGCGAGCCGGGTGACCCTCGCGTGGCTCGCGGTCGGGCCTGTCGCGGCCGCGCTGACCGATGACGTCGTGCCGCACTACCTGCGCGGCCTTTTCGCCCTGCCGCCGCTCGTGCTGGTCGCCGCGCGTGCGCTCGAGCCGGTCGGCGCCCGGGTCGCCACGCTCGCGGTGTCGCCCGATCGCGCGGATCGCGTCCGCGCGGTCGTCGGCGCGACCGGCCTCACGGCGCTCGCGCTGCTGCTCGTCCAGGCGACCTTTGTGCCGTATTTCACCCGGTACCCGGCCGAGTCGGCGGGCGCATGGGGCCTGGGGACGGGCGAGGCCATGGCCCTGGTCCGGGACCGCGTGCCCCCCGGAGCCACGGTCTGCGTCGATACCGCGGCGAACAGCTACTGGACCTACCCGCAGTTCATCGCGTGGTACCTGCCGGACCGCGGGGCATCGGTCCTGGAGCGCCTCACGGACGAGCGCTGCACGCGTCCGGGGGCGTACCTGCTGGCGCGCGCCGAGACGGAGGTCCCATCGGGGCTGACCGAGGTCGCCCGGCTCGGACCGCCGGCGTCCGCCCTCGAGATCGTGCTCTGGCAGGTGCCCACCGCGTCCTGAGGCCCGGACCGCACGGGGCGCCTGGGGCGCCCCGGGGCGCCGCGGCCTACGCGCCGCTGTACGCCTCCGCGAGGTGCGCGGCCTCCGCCTCGAACTGCTCGTGGTAGAGCCGCGCGTAGAGCCCGCCGCGGTCGATGAGCTCGCGGTGCGTGCCGCGCTCCACGATCCGCCCCTTCTCGAACACGAGGATCCGGTCCGCCCGCAGGATCGTGGACAGCCGGTGGGCGATGGCGATCGTCGTGCGGCCCTCCGTGAGCCGCGCCAGGGCCGCCTGGATCAGCCGCTCCGACACCGTGTCCAGCGAGGAGGTCGCCTCGTCCAGGATCAGGATCCGCGGGTCCTTGAGCAGCACCCGGGCGATCGCGAGACGCTGCTTCTCGCCGCCGGAGAGCTTGTACCCGCGCTCGCCCACGACCGTGTCGAGGCCGTCGGGGAGCTCCGCGACCCGGTCGGCGATCGCCGCCGCCCGGGTCGCCGCCTCCAGCTGCGCGTCGGTGGCGTCCGGCCGGGCGAAGAGCAGGTTCTCGCGGATGGTCGAGTGGAACAGGTACGTCTCCTGGGTCACGAACCCCACGAGCCGCCCCAAGGACTCCAGCCGGATCCCCCGCACGTCGTGCCCGTCGATCATGACTCGCCCGGACTCGACGTCATAGAGGCGCGGGATGAGGTAGGTCGAGGTGGTCTTGCCGGCCCCGGACGGTCCTACGAGCGCCACGAGCTCGCCCGGGTTCGCGACGAACGAGACGTCCTCGAGCCCGAATGGCGACAGGGGCATGGCCGGGACGGCCGCGGCGATCCCGTCGTCCGGCCAGGCGCCAGCCGGTCCGTCGAGGGGTCCATCGACGGGAGCGTCGCCCGCGCCGTCGGCAGTGTCGGCACCCGCCGTGGCGGTCGTGTCCAACCGCGCCGGCTCGGCCGGGTAGTGGAACGACACGCCCTCGAGCGCCACCGCGCCGCGTACGGCGCTCGGATCCAGGGTCACCGCGTCGGGCGCGTCCCGGATCTCGGGCTCCAGGTCCAGGTACTCGAAGATCCGGTCGAACAGCGCGAGCGACCCCTGGATCTCCACCTGGACGTTGAGCAGCTGGCCCATCGGGAAGAAGAGGCGGCTCTGGAGCGTCGTGAACATGACGATGTCGCCCGCCGTGGGGGCGTTGGGATCGCCCGCCGCCGCCAGCGCCCCGGCCAGCCAGTACACGAATGCCGGCAGGATCGCGAACACGGTGCCGATGATCGCGAAGAACCAGCGCCCGATCATCGCCTGGCGGATCTGGAGCCGCGCGAGGTTCAGGTTGAGCGCCGAGTACCGCGCGACGGACCGCTCCTGCGCCCCGAACGTCTTGCCCAGCAGGATGCCGCTGACCGAGAGCGTCTCCTCGGTCACGGCGCTCATCTCCGCGAGCTGCTTCTGCGTCTCGCCGCTGACCTGCCGCCTCACCTTGCCCACGCGGTACGTGAGGTAGAGGAAGAACGGCAGGATCGCCAGCGACAGGAGCGTGAGCCGCCAGTCGATGAGGAGCATCGCGACCATCGTCGAGACGGCGACCACGACGTTCGAGAAGATCGATGACGCCGTGTCGGTCACCACGGCCTGGACGCCGCCGACGTCGTTGGCGAGTCGGCTCTGGATCTCGCCCGTCCGCGTCGCCGTGAAGAACCGCAGGGGCATCCGCTGCAGGTGCGCGTAGAGCGCGTTGCGGAGGTCCTGCATGACGCTCTGGCCGATGCGGTTGTTGAGGTACGTCTGCCCGACGCCGATGAGCCCCGTCAGGATGGGCAGGGCGATCATCAGGCCCACGTAGAGGTTGAGCTTCTCGAACTGGTGGCCGACGATGACGTTGTCGATCAGCAGCTTGAGCAGGTACGGGTTGACGAGCCCGATGAGGCTCGACGCCAGGATCGCGACCATGACGACCACGACCTGCGCCCGGTAGGGTCCGAAGAAGGCGGCGATCCGCCGCACGGTCTGGCCGCGGCGCTCCCTGGGAACGCGCTCGAAGTCCGACGATGGCGGGGTCAGCCGGCCGCCGCCACCCTGGCCGCCGGTGCGCGCCATGCCCCGGACGGCGCCGCCGCGCAGGCTCACGCTGCGGTCCCCGGGGGCGGCGCCGGGGTGGCGGAGGGTCCTACCACGCGGTGGCGGTCTGGTGCTCCGCGATGCCCTCGCTCTCCAGCCAGCGCTCGGCGTCGATGGCGGCCCGGGCCCCGTCGCCCGCGGCCGTGACGGCCTGGCGGTAGCGGTGGTCCTGCACGTCGCCCGCGATGAACACGCCGGGGATCCGGCTGTTCGTGTGCTCGTGCGCGACGAGGTAGCCCTTCTCGTCCGTCTCGAGCCAGCCCGCGAACACGTCGGTGTTGGGCTTGTGGCCGATGGCGACGAACAGCCCCTCGATCCGCATCTCGCGCACATCGCCGGTCCGCGTGTCCTTCACGCGGAGCGCCTCGACCTTCGTGTCGCCCACCACCTCGTCGATCGCGGCGTTGGTGTGGACCTCGATCTTGGGGTTGCCGTACGTCCGGTCGATCATGATCTTGGACGCTCGGAAGCCGTCCCGGCGGTGGAGCAGGTGGACCTTGCTCGCGAACCTGGTGAGGTAGTTGGCCTCCTCCATCGCGGAGTCCCCGCCGCCGACGACGGCGATCTCGCGGTCCCGGAAGAAGAACCCGTCGCAGGTCGCGCAGGCGGACACGCCGCGGCCCCGGAGGCGCTGCTCGGACTCGAGGTTGAGCCACAGGGCCGACGCGCCGGTGGCGATGATCAGGCTCTCGCCCGTGTACTCGACCCCGCGCGCCCAGGCGCGGAACGGGCGCTCTGAGAGGTCCACGCGGTCGATGTCCACGTCCACGATGTGCGTGCCGAACCGGGCGGCCTGCGCGCGGAAGCGGCCCATGAGCTCCGGGCCGTCGATGCCCTCGGGGAAGCCCGGGTAGTTCTCGATCTCGCTGGTCAGCATCAGCTGGCCGCCGGGAGCGGAGCCCGCCAGCACGATGGGCGACAGGTTGGCGCGCGCCGCGTAGATGGCGGCGGTGAGGCCGGCCGGGCCGGAGCCGATGATCAGGACGTTGGACTTCGTGGGCCCCTCGGCCGAGGCCGTGGCCGGCGGTCCGCCGGCGATTGGGGCGGCATCCGCCGCGCCACCGCCGATGATGCTGATGCCGCCCCCGAACGGGTTGAGCGAGGAGCCGCCGGCCGGCGTCGGGACAGGTGTGCCGAGGCGGCCGCCGAAATCGATCTTGAGCGAGCCGAAGGCGTTGGTCGCGCCGGCTTCGGGGTCGGTGGTGTCGGTCATCGGTCGATTGTCGTTCCTGTCGGGTCGGTTGTCCTGCCGTCCACTGTAGCACGATGGCCGTATACCCCCGGGGGGTATCGATCCCAGCCCGGTCGCGGCGCCCCGCCGCGCCGCGTACCCTCGTGCGTGTGACCACCCAGCCCACCGCCCAGCGCCCCGACGTGTCCGCCGGCCCGGCCGGGATGGAGGAGACGCCGGCCCACATCGCGCCGGCCGCGCCCGTTCCCGACGCCCCGCCGCCGGCCCCGCCGCCCGCCTCGCTCCGCCGGAACCGCGACTTCCTGATCGTGCTGTTCGGCCAGGGGATCAGCTCGTTCGGCGACTCGATCAGCAACACGGCCATGCCGATCCTCGTGCTCGCGCTGACCGGGTCTGGCTTCGCGATGGGGATCGTGGGCGTGCTGTCCACGCTGCCCGACCTCGTCGTCGGCCTGCCCGCCGGCGCGTACGCGGACCGCTGGGACCGGCGGAAGATGATGCTGGGCGCGGACCTGGGCCGGGCGGTCCTCACGGCGCTCGTGCCGGTCTCCGTGTGGCTCGGTGGTCCGACGCTGGGCGTCATCATCGCCGTCGCGTTCCCGCTCAACGTCCTGCGCGTGCTGTGGCTGGCCGCGTACACGGCGGCCGTGCCCGGGCTCGTGGGCCGCGACCAGGTGCCGCGGGCGAACGGCATCTTCGAGGCGGTGTTCAACGTCGGCTGGATCGTCGGGCCGGCGCTGGCCGGGCTCCTCGCCGGCGCGATCGGGCCCGGCCCCACCATCGCCATCGACGCCGCCACGTTCGTCGTGTCCGCCGCCGCCCTGTTCCTCGTCCGCCGCCCGCTCCGGCCCGAGGCGCGCGCCGAGCAGACCCACATCCTGGCGGACGTCCGGGAGGGGGTGCGGTTCGTGGTCCGCCAGCCCACGCTGCGCGCCGTGATCGCCCTGTGGACGACGATGTCCGTGGTCTCGGCGGGCCTGACCAGCGCGCTCATCTTCTACATCACCATCGATCGCGGCCTCGGGTCGCAGGTGGTGGGCCTCGTCCTCTCCGCGTTCGCGGTGGGCTCGCTCGGCGGCTCCCTCATCGCGGCGCGCCTGTCACCCAAGCCCGTGGGCAAGGTCATGCTGCTGGGCGCCGTGGGCTTCGGGCTCACCCTGCTGCTCTCGGTGGGGACGCCCATCCCGGTGGTCGTGGTGGCGGCGCTCCTCGCGGGCATCCTCAACGCCAACGTGCTCGTCGCGTATATCTCGCTGCGGACGCTGCTCTCGCCCGACGCGCTGCTGGGCCGGGTCGGCGCCACCGCCCGGACCCTGTCCGTCGGGATGATGCCGGTGGGCTCGCTGGTCGCCGGCGTGGCCCTCGACGCCGTGGGCGGCGCCGCGACGCTCTCGGTGATGGGCTGGCTGCTCCTCGTGACGGCCGGCGGCTTCGCGCTGCTGCCGGACGTCCGGCGGGCGCGCCTGGCGGGGTAGCCCTGGGCGGCGAGTTGGCTACAGCTTCGCGAGCTCCGGCAGCACGTCCGCCGCGAGGCGCTCGATCACGGCCGGGTTCGCCACGTCCCGCACGCCGAAGATCACGTGCTGGGCGCCCGCGTCGGCCAGCTCGCCGAACCGGTCGATGACCTGCTGCGGGCTGTCGCCGGCGGTGCCGTCGAGCTCCAGCCTCACGGACTGGAGCGTGGACCGCTCGATCTCGTCCGGGTCCCGGCCGATGGCGGCGCAATGCTCGCGGATGACCTCGTACTTGTGGTGAATCGTCTCGGGGCCGCCGAAGACGTTCGTCGCGTCCGCGTACTCGGCGACCAGGCGCAGGGTCTTCCGCTCGCCGCCGCCCCCGATCATGATCGGAGGGTGGGGCCGCGTGATCGCCTGTGGCGAGTTGAGGAGCCGGCCCGCCCGGTAGTGGCGACCCTCGAAGGCCTCCTCGGAGCCGCGCTCGCCCTCCCACATGCCGTGGACGATCCGCAGCGTCTCCTCGAGCATCTCGAACCGGTCCGCGAGCGGCGGGAAGGGGAAGCCCAGGGCCCGCGACTCGTCCTCGTTCCAGGCGGCGCCGATCCCCAGCCAGGCGCGGCCGCCCGAGAGCACGTCGAGCGTGGTCGCCGCCTTGGCCCACAGGCCCGGCAGCCGGTAGTGGACGCCGCCGACCATCAGGCCCAGGCGGGCACGCCGCGTGTGGGCGGCCATGAAGCCGAGGGCGGTCCAGCCCTCGAGCATCGGGTCCTCCGGGCGGCCGACGCCCCGGATCTGGAAGAAGTGGTCCATCACCCAGATGGAGTCGAACCCCGCTTCGTCCGCATCGCGGCAGATGCGCCCGAGGGTGGGGCCGATGGCGTCGGTGCCGCCAGGCCACGTGAACGAGGAGATCTGCAGGCCAACCTTCATGGGGCGAGGGTAGCCCGATCAGGCGGCCGGCACCACCTCGAACCCTTCGAGCGCGAAATCGGCGTCGAAGGTGAACGCCCGCCGGACCCCGTGACGGCGCATGACGAGGAAGCTCGTCCAGTCGACCAGCGAGACGGTCCGCCGTCCGGCCGCCAGCATCGCCTCGCGCGCCTCCGTGTGCACGTCTGCGTCGATCCAGAGGACCTCGATGAGCGGCAGGAGGTCGTCCACGAGCCGGCGCACCGCGCCCATCCCGAGCCGGCGCTGCACCAGGGCGGTCGCCTCGACGAGGATGTAGTCGTGGGTCAGCAGCGACTCGCCAGAGGCCGCAATGCCCTCCAGCGCGGCGGCCGCGCGCCCGTGGTTGGGATCGGCCGCGTCGATGAGCGCGTACAGGGCGGCCGTGTCGACCAGGATCACGATCCGTAGATCTCGTCGAGGTATCGGTCGTGGTCCACGGAGACGTCGCCCCCGCCGCCGCGCGCCGAGCCGACTGCGGACCAGGCTCGTTCCCACAGCTCCTCGCGCGTCGGCGGTGCCAGCGCGGTGCCATAGGTGCGATCAACCGCGTCCCGGATGAGGCGTGCCATCGAGACGCCGCGCTCTTGCGCGAGGCGACGCAGACGGTCGGCCTGCTCCGGGTCGAGGGAGATCTGGGTGCGTTCCATGGCGACATGATATCACTCGGACGATGTGATGTAACTCTGCTTGACGAGCGCCGCCCGCGCCGCCCGCGACGGTCAGCGGAACAGGTCGTTGGCCGACGGGATGATGCTGTCGTCCACGGAGCCTTCGCCGGCCGGCGGCTGCGCGCCACGGACCAGGGCGACGGGGCGCCCCGCGATCTTCCCCAGCGCGAGCTCCGCGGCCGACGCGATCTCGTCGGCGATGGCGCGGACCGTCGACTGCATCACGCGGCCGTCCGCGTCCGGGGTGCCGCGCAGGTCCTCGAGTGGCAGGAGCCCGGACACGCCGATCGCCACGTCCGTGATGCCCCAGCGCCAGGGCCGGCCGAAGCTGTCGCTGACGATGACCGCGATGTCGATCCCGAAGCGCGCCCGGATCGCCTCGCGGATGCGTGCGGCCGAGGCATCCGGGTCCCGCGGCAGCAGCGTGACGAGATCGCCCGAGGCCGGCCCGACGTTGCTCGCGTCCACGCCGGCGTTCGCGCACACGAAGCCGTGGTGCGTCTCGACGATGAGCACGCCGTAGGCCTTGCGAACGACGCGCACCGCCTGGTCCAGCACGACCTGGATCTGGCGCGGGTCGCGGGCCCAGGCCGCGGCCCACTCGACGGCCTCGGGGCTGGGGGTGATCGTCCGCAGGTCAACCGTGGCGCCTTCCGCCTTGGACACGATCTTCTGGGTGACGACGAGCACGTCGCCGGGCTCCAGGGGCAGCACGCCCACCGTCGCGTTGAGCGCGTCGCCGATCATCGCCGCGATGTCGTCGCCCTCCACCACCTCGGGCAGGCCCGCGAGCGCGATGACCTCGACGCGCCCTTCAGTCGACACGGGCGCCCTCCCGGCGCATGGCCTCGGCGAGGAGCAGGTCGTCGGGCGTGTCCAGGTCCAGCTCCAGGACGCCGGGCAGCTCGGTGAACCGGATGTCGGCCGACTCCGCGAGCCAGGCGTGGCCGGCGCGGCTGTCGCCGCCGAACGCGGGGTCGATGGCCTCGGGCGGGTCCAGCAGCAGGGCGTTCGTCCCGCGCCGGTGCCGGTCCGGGACGAGGACCACCGAGGGTGACCCGGCCGCGTCGCCCGCGGCGAGGACGGCCGCGATGTCCGCCGGGGTGATGGTGGGCAGGTCGCCGGGCAGGACCAGCAGCCGCTCCCCGGTGGCGGCGGCACGCGCCTCCTGGAGGGCGGGGTTGAGGCCACGGGACCGCTGGGGGAGGGGGCTTGCGCCGGCCTCCCCGGCGACGGCGAGGGCCTCGGGGTCCGGCGACACGACGATGACCTCGAGGACGCCCGGAGTGTCGAGCGCCGCGGCGATCGTGCGGCGGAGCATCGCCTCCACCAGGTCGTGGCGCTCCTCGGCGTCCAGGACCGCACCCAGCCGGGACTTGGCGCCCTCGCGGGCGCGGACGGGGATGGCGACGCTAGTCCGGTGCACGGGTCGATGCTAGCGTGCCGCGGCGCGCAGCCCGGAGATGGCGATGACGTTGCGCACGACCCGGTCGCGGACCACGTCCCGGTCCAGCGCGTCACCCTGCTCGGCGACGGCGACGAGGGCGCCATCGAGGAGCATGGTCGTGACCGTGGCGATCTCGTCGACATCCGTGGCGGCCGGCATCTCGCCCCGGCGGATGGCGTCGCGCGTGAACAGGGCGGCGAACCCGCGCAGGTCGTCGCCGCGTCGCCCGAGCGCAGCGCGGATCCGTTCGTCCGACGGTGCGGCGGCGAGGGCCTGGAGCACGAGCGGGGCGCCGATGGCGTGGAACAGCGCGTCGAAGTAGGAGTCGATCGCGGCCGTGAGGCGCTCGACGGGGTCCTCGATGGGCGCGATGCGCTCCGCGAGCTCCCGGAGCTCGTCCGGCTCGCCCGAGAGGCACAGCTCCAGGAACAGCTCCTCCTTGCTGGGGAAGTAGCGGTAGATGAGGCCGACCGACACGCCGGCCTCCGCGGCGATCGACGGGACGCTGGTACCGCGGAAGCCGCCGGCGATGAACGCGCGGCGGCCACCCTCGAGGATCTGCTCGCGCATCGCCTCCGCGTGGGCCGCGGACCGCTTCGGCATCGTCGTCTCCGTTCGGTGAAAGATCGTTCATTTTCGCCCTTGACAGGCCCGTGTGTCGTCGATGATAGTGAATGAACAGTCATTCATCAAGGGTCTGACGGCGGGACAGGCCGGAGCGGAACGAAGGAGCAAGGACGATGGAGCGCGCAGAAGGGCGACAGGTGGTGCTCGGCGCCTCGGGCGGGACCGGCCGGGCGATCGTGGATGAGCTGGTGCGCCAGGGCAGGCAGGTGCGGGCGGTGTCGCGGGTCTCGATCGCGGGTCTCCCGGCATCGGTCGAGCAGGTGGGCGCGGACCTCTACGACCCGGCGGACGCCGCACGGGCCGTCGCCGGTGCCGCGGTCGTGTATCACGCCGCGCAGCCGCCCTACGCCGGGTGGGCGGGCAACTTCGAGCGCATGAACGAGGCGGTCGCGCGGGCCGCGGGCGCCGCCGGCGCGCGCCTCGTGTTCGCGGACAACCTCTACATGTACGGCCCCGGCGCCTCGCCCATGCGCGAGACCTCGTCCCAGCGCGCGACCGACCGGAAGGGCACGCTGCGCATCCGCCTGGCCGCGGACCTGCTCGCCCGCCACGAGCGCGGCGAGGTGGAGGTCGCCATCGGGCGTTCCGCGGACTATTTCGGGCCGCACGGCGTCAACACGGGGACGGGGGAGCGGGGCTTCGGGGCGCTCGTCGCGGGCAAGGCCGCCTCGGGGGTCGGGTCCGTCGACGTGCCCCACACCTTCAGCTACCTGCCGGACCTCGCCCGGGCGATGGTGGTCCTCGGTGACCGCGACGAGGCGGCCGGCCGCGCGTGGCACCTCCCGGTCACCGACCCGATCACCGTCCGCGCCTTCATGGAGCGCGCCGCGGCGATCGCGGGCATGCCGGCGAAGGTGCGCGTGGACGGGCCGCTCGCCCTCAGGCTCGCCGGCCTGTTCGTGCCGATGGCGCGCGAGGTCGGTGTCGTGCTGTACCAGTGGACCGAGCCGTTCGTCAGCGACTGGTCCGCGTTCGAGGCGGCGTTCGGGCCGTTCGTGCGAACCCCGCTGGACGAGGCGCTCGCGACGACGATCGCCTGGTGGCGCGAGGAGCTGGCTGCCCGGGAGGCCGCGAAAGATCACGCGAAGGCGGCCTGACGCGAAGGCGTCGGGGCGCGCTACGTCTCGGGGGACGCCAGGAACGCGGCCGGCGTCCGGACCGGGAACCGGTCGGACAAGACGGTGAGGTGGAGGTCGCTCGACACGGGCACCGCCCGCTCGACGGCGGCCAGGGCGATCAGGTCGTCATCCGCGGGATCGACGGCGTGGACGGGCGGCTCGCCGTCCGGATCCGCGGCGAGCAGCGCCGAGCGGCCGGTCCAGGCGAGCGCCAGGAGGCCGATCACGCCCCAGGGGCCGCGGGCTACGCGGCGGACGCCCCCTGCGGCAGGAACTGCTCCACGACCTCGCACGGGATCGCCTTCTTCAACAGCCGCTGGATGGAGCGCAGCGCCTGGACCTCTTCGGGGGCGACCAGCGAGATCGCCGTCCCGGACAACCCCGCGCGGCCCGTCCGGCCGATCCGGTGGATGTAGTCCTGCGCCTCGAACGGCAGGTCGTAGTTGACGACGTGCGGCAGGGAGTCGATGTCCAGGCCGCGCGACGCGACGTCGGTGGCCACCAGGGCCACGACCTCGCCGGCCTTGAACGCCGCGAGGGCGCGGGTCCGCTCGCCCTGCGTCCGGTCCGAGTGGATCGCGATGGCGGGCACGCCCCGCCGGTCCAGGTAGGACGCCAGGCGGCTGGCCCCGATCTTGGTCCGGGTGAACACCAGCACCTGCTCGATGCCGTCGCGGCGGACGAGGTGGATCAGCAGGTCAGCCTTGCGATCGATGTCCACCGGGTAGAGGACCTGGGTCAGGTTGTCGGCGGTGGCGTTGCGCGCGGCGACCTGGATGAGCTCCGGGTCCGTCTGGAACTCGCGGGCGAGCTTGCGGATCGCGTCGGAGAAGGTCGCCGAGAAGAGCAGCGTCTGGCGGCCCTTTGGCAGCAGCGCGATCGCCTTGCGCACGTCGTCGATGAAGCCCATGTCCAGCATCCGGTCCGCCTCGTCGAGGACGAGGATCTCGACCCCGGTGAGGTTCACGGCCTTTTGGCCGATGAGGTCGAACAGGCGCCCCGGCGTGGCGACGAGGATCTCGACGCCGCCCCAGAGGGCCTTGACCTGCGGGCCCTGCGGCACGCCGCCGTAGACCACGGTCGAACGGATGTTGGTGCCCTTGCCCAGCGTCCGGACGCTCTCGTCGATCTGGCAGGCGAGCTCCCGGGTGGGCGTCAGGACCAGGGCCCGGATGGGGTGGCGGGCCGGGCTGGGGCTCGAGTTCGCGTGCTTGGCGAGGCGCTCGAGGATGGGCAGCGTGAAGGCGGCGGTCTTGCCGGTGCCCGTCTGGGCGGCGGCGAGGACGTCGCGCCCGGCGAGGACCGGGGGAATGGCCGCGGCCTGGACCGGGGTGGCCTCGGTGTAGCCCTCCCGCGCGACGTTGGCGAGGAGGTTGGCCGAGAGGCCGAGGGTCGGGAAGGTCAAGTGGGGCTCCTGGATGCGCATCGGCGCACGGGGTCCGCCCCGAGCAGGGGTCCGGGGCGAGACGGACGTGGTCTCGCGCTGCTCCGGCCCGGAAGGGCGGGTTGGGGGCACGCATCGGTCACCCGAAGCGTGGGTGGGGCGCCAGTGGCGGTCGACCGGCCGGCCCGCGCATCCGCGAGCTCATCGTCCCGTGCCGCCCGGCAAACGCTTCCTTACGCGTCCTCTGCCCGGCTGCGCCTGCCCCGATCATCGCACGCCGAGGCCCCCGCCGACAAACCATGCCCCTCGGGCGGCGCGACCTCGCCGGGCCCGCGGTCGATTTTCGAACCATCCGGGACTTGCGTCCCCCATCCATCCTGAGCACGTCCGCCGGACGTGCCCGCGGTGGAGGGCAAGGTGCAGCGATTGCTCGTGGAGCTCGCGCAGCGGGGTGACGAAGAGGCCTTCGACGCCCTGGTCCGGGCGACCGGGGATCGCTGTGTGGCGATCGCCTACCGGATCCTGCGCGATCTCCATCTTGCCGAGGACGCCGTGCAGGCCGCATACGTTGCGGCGTGGCGCGACCCCCGGTCCCTCCGAGAGCCCGACCGGTTCGAAGCCTCGCTGCACCGCCTGCTCGCGCGGGCGTGCTACGAGGAGGCCCGCCGTACGCGGCGGTTCGCCGCGAACATCCGGGCGCTGCCGGTCGACGCCGCGTTCACCCGTGACGAGGTCCTCACCGTCCACAACCGCGACCAGCTGGAGCGGTCGATGGCGCGGATCTCGGCCGACCAGCGCGCCGTGCTGG
>Ga0302321_100004110_pt1 | contig 12544 bp, 11 predicted proteins | sample Fen_T0_1_FD_202505 | JGI IMG/M metagenome (GOLD analysis project Ga0302321, IMG submission 202505) | Peat permafrost microbial communities from Stordalen Mire near Abisko, Sweden - Fen_T0_1 | ecosystem: Environmental > Terrestrial > Soil > Wetlands > Permafrost | place: Sweden: Abisko...
ATCGCGGCACCGCCATCGGGGCGCTGGCGGGCCTGGTCATCACCTTCCTATCGACCAGCAGTCTCGACGGTATTCCTGCCGAGGACGAGTCGCGCATGTCATGGCATCGGCGGCTCACGCCGATGATGGTACAGGTGGCGGGAAGGGACGGGCGCCTCTACCCTGGTCTCGGCGTGGGCGGAACGTTGTTCTAGCTCAGGCCCAGCAACTGGACTTCGAACAGTAGCGTGGCGTTCGGTGGAATGACACCCCCCGCGCCGCGCGTGCCGTAGCCCAGGTTGGACGGAATCAGCAGGGTGCGCTTACCGCCGATCTTCATGCCGGCCACGCCCTCATCCCATCCCTTGATGACCTGCCCCGCACCCAGACCGAACGAGAAGGGGTCGCCCCGATCGAGAGAGCTGTCGAACTTCTTGCCCTTGGCATTGTCCACCCACAGCCACCCGGTGTAGTGCATCTGGCAGGTCTTCCCAGCCACGGCCTGCGCCCCCGTGCCGACGGTGGTGTCTTCGAATTGCAGTCCGCTCGCTGTGGTGGTCATGCCCATGGTCTGTCCTTGGAGATTGGTTGTGAAAAAGGTCGGGGGAGTTCTACTCTACTCACACCGGGTGGTGCCAGGCCCACCTCTAGACTAGCCCTGACGCCGGATGTACTTTGGCTCACCCTCAACGGTACGCCTCGTTCCGGAGGCGGTGGCCATCAGAAGGAGGCAGACGTCAAGAACAACCCCAAGATCAACGTTGGCGGTCACCCCATCTACGGGCTCAAGTTCATGGGAGGCCAGGGAAACGCCTATCGCATGCTGAAGCCCACTGGCACAGCAACCGGCGACCAGGCGGAATACATCTGCGCGGTGTTTGACACCACTGTCTACAATGGCTCGTGCTGCAACGACTTCGGGAATGCGGAGACCACCGGGAACCCTGATAGCTTGGGCTCGATGGAAACGATCTACTACGGCAATGCAACGATGTGGGGCAAGGGTGGTGGCAACGGGCTTTGGTTCAGCTGTGACTATGAAGCCACGTTTCTCCAGGAGCCACCAAGGTAGACACGAGCATACCTTCCATCACCATCAAACAATACGCCACCTTCATACTCAAGGGCTTCGCGGGAAATCGCATCGCCCTCAAGTTCGGCGATGCGCAGCAAGGCCCGCTCACGACCCAATATGACGGAAAACGCGCGGACAGTACCACCATGAAGAAGCAAGGCTCCATCATATTGGGCTCGGGCGGTGACGGCAGCTTCTATGGGACCGGTGTCAGGTACGAGGGAGCCATGACCTCCGGTTGCAGCGACGACAAAACGGTAGACGACGCCATCTACGCCAACATCGTCGCCGCTGGATTCGGGAAATAGCACCCGCTCACGCTCAATCAGCTCCCCCAAGTCGAGATTGGCGCTGACGTTTCCTCTCGGGGGAATCCATCTATCTTCAGTACTCACACTACATTTGCGGCGACAAGATAGAGCCGGCCGGAACATGGCCATGGCACACTCCGTTGGTGGCCGGAACCGACGTCGTCCAATCGTACGGGTACACCCGACAGAAACCCGACGAGGACGTAGTCAAGCTGCAAGCCCAAGTCAAGCTCTGACAGCGTGTTCAGTTAAGCAGTTGGAATTGTCCGTGTTGTAGTTGGCACGACCAGTGCCGCACGAATTGGGCTCGATGGAGGTACTCCAAACCTCTGGCACCAAACACCTAGGGCCAGGGCATGTCGCAGGTGCATCTCGACTGCCCTGCTCGCCACCGTTCGCAGGGCTACTGTCGTTCCTGGCGCGGAACAAGGCATGGGGAAGCTCCCTCCCTGTGGCGATAGACGAGGATATCGAAGAGGCCCGAGCCTGCCCCGCTGTCTGGTGGGGGAAAGATCGTGGGCACCTCATAGCAAGCCATGAGATAGGCTCTGAAATACGGGCTTTCGGCCATGAACCAGGGGGACGTGACGACTGCTGCCACACCATCGCGCTCGATCCGGGAGACGACATCTTCGTGGCGGACCGTGCCCGCCTCAAGCCAGGTTGGATTCAAATCAGCGAGATCTCCCGACACTCGGAAACCGCCGTACAGCGCTACGGCTGTAGTAATTGTCGGATCACCAAAGATCGTGCCGGTCTTGGGTAACGCCAAGCTCCCCGCTACCGGTCCAGCAACACCTAGTCGTTGGAACCGTGCCAGCTGTCCGTGTAGCACGTGCGGCCAGAACGAATAGGGACGCTCGTCCAAGTGCTCACGGTAGGAGCGCGCGGCAGCCCATCCAGCGGCGGTCAACGCGATGGTCGCGGTCGCTCCCGCCAGCATCAGCCTGGAAGCGCGCCGAGCCCGAGCCCGAGAAGCTTGCCTTCGCTCAGCCCACCAGGTTGCGGACGCATCGAAGCCGATGCCGGCCAGAAGGGCCAGCATCGGCGCGATCACGACTACGTAAAGAAAGGCCGCCTCCGTCATAGCGAGCACGACCGCGACGTGGACGCCCACCAGAAGATGGAGCGACCGAACGGTCCTTGAGGGAGTGTTCGCGGGTTCACCACTTGTCGACTTCTTGCGCCGAAATCCCAGCAGAGCTAAGCCTAGTCCCGCACCTATGACGAAATACGCGTGCTCGCAAAGCCAGGGTGTGAACTTCTCCCAAAACTGGGTATTTGCACCCTCGCCGAGCCGAAAGTGAAACAGATGGATGCCAAAGAGGTCCGCCCACAGGTGCCGACCACCCATCAGCCACACCCTGCCGAAGACGATCACGATGACGACAAGGCTCCCAGTCGCAAAACGAATGGCGTCACGGGGACGGCTGACGAGGGTCAGGAGGGCAACAGCCCCGCAGACCACGAGACCATGTTGGTCCGTTGCCAGCGTCAGACCTAGGAACAGCCCGGACCGAAACGGCTGTGCCCTCAGAAAGTACAATACACAAGCAGCAGTCGTGAGTGCCACTGCCTGGATGCCAGTGTAGTGGGCCCTGTCGAAGACTTCCGGACAAGTGAGAAAGAGTAGAGCTGCCAGCAGCCCCGCTCGCCTGGAGGCAAGCCGCCAACCACCCCAGAGCAAGAGCCCCGCGGTTGCGAGCTGAGCGCCCAGAACCAGAGCCCGCCCTGCCAGCAGCGGGGCCCACCCCATTCTGAGCAGCAACGCGATCGGCCAGAGTGCCAAGGGAGGGCGCGCGCTATCGATGTCCCGATAAAGCACGGCACCTTCGGCCAAGCGACGTGCGACATAGAAGAGAATCTGTTCGTCGGTCCATGAATAGAAGTAGAGCGCGTATTGGTTCCAAGCCAGCGCACTGAGCGCAACCGCAAAGAGGGCAATCCAGCAATTCCTCTGGGTCCTCGAGATATCTTGCCCGTCCGAAGTTACCTTGCTCGATCTTTCCTTCTCTTCGGCTTTGCCTCTTTCGGGCCGGCGACGTCTTCGCGTATCCACGGGATTGGGGCTTCCTCTCCAAAGTGGCACAGCGCAAAATGGGGTGCCCGATGTACCAGAGTCTCTAGAGTGGGCTGATCACCACATCGTCAACGTATATGGTCCCGCTCCAGTTGCTAGCCGGAGAGAGGCTGATAGCAATCCGATCGACAAGAGTGCCGCTTGTAAAGCCTAGAGTGACCTGGAACCAACCATTGATCGGAATGTTCCCGAAAAACGGGACATTGTGATCCCCCGTGGCGAGGGACGACGAGTTCCAGGTGTCCACCAGCAGCTGATTGCCAAAATCGGTAAGGGGGTAGCTTCCAGCGAAATACACCCATGCCCATCCCGAGTGGCCGGCAAGATCCACCGTGCAGGGGAGCGAGACTGTAACCGACGCAGCGAATGTGTTCGTCGCGTCGATCTGAATGGGGGCAATGAGTGAGTAACTACCACCATGGGCGTTTGACTGGGTTGCGCCGATGTTGGTAGCTCCATTGGTACCGTATGATCCCGGGGGTTGTTGGCGATTCCACGGGGATGGCGACCCCGATTCGAAGGCCCAAGCGAGACATCCGCTGCCACAAGACATGCCGAGAGCGCAACTGCATTGGTTATTGCTGCAGTTCTGGCCCGACGGACAGGCACCGCTATTGGGGCCGCAGTAAACCGTCTTGCACCCGTCGGACATCGAACCACAGGCGAGACCGGAGCAGACATTGGGATTCGTTGGCGTGCACGTGCATTGGTAACTGGCGTTGCATTGGTTTGGCGCCGAACAACTGCCGCACACGTTGGCGCTGCCGCATCCATTGGACGCAGCACCACAGGAACGACCGCTGCAGTTCGGATTGCACCCACACGTGCCGGATGTTCCGTTGCCACCGCAGATGTTCGGAGTGGTGCATTTCGTCCCGCACACACCACAATTGTTATTGTCAGTGCTAAGGTTGGTACAAGCGCTGCCACAGAAATTCGGGTTGCTCGCATTCGGACAGGCACAACTTCCTCCCGAGCATATCCTACCGGTCGTTGTGCAGTCCACGCAGCTAGAGGCCGAGCCGCAGTTATGGGAGTCATTGGAGCTGTCGTAGCAAGTGTTGCCGGTGCGCCCGCAGGTTGTCCAGTTCGTCTGGCAGCCGCAGTTGCCTGCGCCTGAGCAGACTTGGCCGGTTCCGCATGCGGTGTCGCTGACCCAGTGTCCAGTGGTATCGCAATGTTGGGGCACCCCGCCCGTGCTGCACTTCTTGTCTCCTGGCGTGCAATCGGCGCAGGCATTCGCCACGCAGGCCGTACAGGTCTGGGTGTTTTGCGTGCATGTGCCTTGACTGTTGCAGGTGCCAATCAGCTGGAGCGACGTGGAAGTGAGACAGGACGCAACACCACACGGGGTCGTGGTGCTCGCCGGCACGCAATCTGGGCTTGAGCCAGTGCAAGTGGCATTGCATGGAGCAGTTCCTACGCAGGCCTTTCCTGCCCGCGCGGTCGTTGTGTTTGTGCACTTGCCGTGTGTCACCGCACACGACGTGCACGCGCCCGCGCACGCGGTGTCACAGCAGTATCCGTCGACACAGAAGCCAGTGCCGCATTCCGACTTGTCCGCGCAGGTGTCTCCTGGGTTCTTTAGGGGAGCGCACGTCGAACCCGTGCAGTACTTGCCCGTGCCGCATGACACCGCAGTGCAAGTGCCGGAGCAGTCAGTGTTGTCGGCCAGGCACTGGTTGGTGTCGCAGGTGGTCGGTGTCTGGCTCGGGCAGTTGCCCAGGCCATCGCACAATGCCTTGTTCGTGCGCTGGCCATTAGCGCAGCTCTGAGCCTTACAGACTGTTGTGCTGTCCGGATAAGTGCAGGCCTTGGTGTTCGCTTGGTTGCAAGTACCAGCGCAGAGGCCCGAGCCGTTGCAGACCTTGCGGGGGGTTGAGGTGAAGGTGCAGGTTCCGGTTACGCAGGACTCGCAGTTTCCGTCGCACTTGCCGTCACAGCAATGACCGTCGACGCACAAGTTGTTGCTGCACTGGTTGTTGGACGTGCAGGGTGAACCGTTTGGCAAAGTTGCCGGGGCGTCTGAGGCGTCGCTCAGTACCGGCGCATCCGGGGTGGAGGTGGTGCCTCCGGTTGCGTTCGGAGAGGTGGTCGTGCCGCCGGTCGATCCACCTGCGCCACCAGTCAAGCCACCTCCGCCGCCGGTCAAGCCGCCTGCGCCACCGGTCAAGCCACCTCCGCCGCCGGTCAAGCCGCCTGTGCCGCCGGTCAAACCACCCATGCCACCGGTCAAACCGCTTGCGCCGCCGGTCGATCCACCTACGCCACCTACGCCACCTGCGCCACCCGCACCAGCCAGGTTCGAATCGTTGCCGTCTCGGCCAAGCGAGCCATCGCCCAAGGTACCATCTTTGCCATCGGGCCCAGGCAGGGCCTGATCTGCGCTGCTCCCGTCGGCGGATGCCGGCCCTGGGGCGCAAGTTCCCTGGTTTGCTCCCTGGTTCTTCGTGCAGTGGTAGCCGCGGGGACAGCTGGACGGTTCAACACACGGGATCTTCGATGTGTCCAGGGTGCGAAAGCAGGCCGATCCGCTTAGGCAAAGCAGGAGAGCCAGCCAGAGATTCGCACTTCGAGAACCCATATGCCGGAACATGGTCGTATTCATTAGAACCCTCCGGTTAACAAAGCGCCCGCTTGGCCAGGGCCAATCGCGGGCAAGAGAGCAACGCTAGTCGATGAATCTTTGCCAGACTTTCGTCCGATACCGTACAAAATGGCGCCCGTGACCACGCACGCTGCGCCCACGCCGTATCCTACCCAAGCCATGGTTTTGTAGGTCTTGAGGTCGGTGTTTCTGGCTTCGTAGTTGCCGACGGTGGTCGCCATGTCCTTGCTTAGGGTGTTGGCCTTAAGGTTGAAGAAAACCCCAGCGCCTGCGGCTGCAACGCCAACCGACATAGCCACGATGCCCGTGACGCGCAAACCTAAACTGCCCTTGGGAGGCGCGGGTTGCGGCTCGGGCTGCGCGGTAATCGAGGTGGGCGCCTCCGGCGTCGAGGGTGGCTCAGGGGGTGTGGCGGGAGTCGGGGTAGGTGGAATAAACGGCAGGGGCGCTGACGCTTGGGCCTTGCTCGATTGGTCGGGAAGTCGGTCCTTGCAGTCGGCGATGTGCTTTTCAGCGACAGACCGATCCGCAGCGCTCAGATTTGCGTCGGACACGCGCAGGTACTCTTCAAACCTTGAAACCGCGTCATCGTACTTGTGATTCTGCTCAAAACATCGACCCTGGTTGAAGATGTAAGTAGGGTCCTTGGTGTCGACGAACAGGTCCGAAAGGATGGTGACGCCTTTGTTGTAGTCGCCACTCAGGCACGCCTTTCGGGCGGCGCGCTCCTGGGCCTGCTTGCTCGTTTGCTTGTTCGCCGCGAGTGCGGACGTGGTCGCAAGCGTCAAGAGCAGGAAGGCGGCAGAAGACATACAAAATAAGGGATTGGTTATGCGTCCAGCGTGCTGGCTCATAGCGGCGAATCTTGATCGGATCGACCATCGATTGCAAGCACTTCCTGGGGTGGATAGGAAGAAGAAGCGCCCTTTTTCATTTACCGAAAAAATGTCTGATAACCGATGTTCTGTAAACTACACCCACCTACACAGCCAAACTATCCCTATGGCCGGGCATCACGTCATGGATGAGGCGTTCGACTGTGGTACAACGGCAAGCACACCTACGACTACGGACGAGTTTTTCAAGACGTGGGCCAACACCGACATCACCGACATGGCTGCGCGCGATCTCAATCGCCCCAGCGTCATCACTTGCAGCATCGACAACGAGGTGGGTGAAACCAGCGATTCAGCCACTGTCAAGCAGCTCATGGACGCGATCTAGACAAAGGACACCACGCGCCCGATCGGTCAGGGCCTTGCGGCGTGGGCGTCGGCCGATACGGCGGCGGTTGGACTGGAAGACGTGGTGGGCATCGACTACGCCCCGGATCGCTACGACTCGATTCACACAGCGCACCCCACCTGGAAAATGTTCGCCAGCGAGTCGTCTTCCGCTTTCCGGAGCCGCGGTATCTATAACAACTGGGCGCTGCTAGAGCAAGGTGGCTACGCCGATTCGAAGGTGCAAGATGACTTCTGCGCAGCTAGCGGTTGCACTGTCTCGAAGATCTACGACCAGTCCCCCAAGGGAAACCACCTCTAGCCAGCACACTACTGCTTCTGGAATACGACCGTGCCCGTCGTGGTCGGACTCGTGCTCTGCGGGGTCCAGGTCATCTTGTTACCCGAGACGCAATACGAGTACTTCATGGTGCTGTCGGTCGTGACCACGTTACCCGAAGTCGTGTAGGTGCCGCTTGTCTGTGGGTCAGTGGATACGAGCCCCATTCCGCCAGTCTGTTTGACGAGGACCGGGCACGTACACCCGCCGCTCCCACCGCAACTGACATCGTAGTAGCCGAAGGTTTGGAGGATGCTACCTAGCCGATCGCAGGTGGTGGTGGTTCCCGACACATTCAGGCACGAGGCCGGTAAGGTGAGCTGCTCGTTGCCCGACGTGGTCGTATTGTCCGAATACGTCCCGTTGGCGTTGGCGGTCCACGTTCCGTTGACCTGAAGGTAGCCCGTGACCGGCGCGGACGCGCAACCAGAACTCAACAACGACATGTCCACCTGCCCCGTCACCTTCAGACACGACGAGGTCACGGTCCAGGTCCCGACGATGTCGCCGCCGCAAGGACTCACATTGGAACAGGAACTCCCGCCTGTGCCCCCGCTTCCGCCCGATCCGGGAACGCCGCCTGTGCCGCCGGTTCCCACCGGGCCACTGGCTTCGCCGGTGGCGTCGAATCGGCGGGTATCGGGCGTGCTGGCCTCGATCCCGATCGGAGCGTCGGTTGGGGTGGGGGCCTCGGGTTGTCCCACCGTCGCATCGACAACGTCCGTTGGTGCGGCGTCGTGGAAGAACATGCCACCCGCGCCCAGACCCGAATCCGGGCCCTGCACGCCGCCCGCGCCAAGTGGGGCGTCAGTCGGGACCGTTCCGCCGGACCCGCCAGCACCGCCTGTGCACGGACAGCCACCGCTTCCTGTTCCGCCGGAGCCGCCCGAGGCTTGCGGCATGGTCGCGCCGCCGGCACCGCCCGATGCTTGGGGTGTGATTGCGCCGCCGGCACCGCCTGTGCCTGGCACTTTCATTGTGTTCTTGTCGCCGCATGCGGCGACGCCCAACAACGCCAGACAGATCACCCATGGTTCCGACAACTTCATCACAGAGCACCTCGCATCCACGTTTAGACTGGCAAGATGCTAGCTCAATTCGCTGGGCCGCGCGGCCATTCGTGGATGCATCGACCGATGCGGGTGAGCATGAGCACGGACTCCCAGAGTCTCCATTCGCCGGGGGTGCGGGATCTCAGCCGCCTTCAAGAGTACCCTGCGCAGGGCGCGTTCCTACTTCCCAGCCTCACCCAGCACGCGAGCCAGTTCGGGGTCGTCGCGCACACTCTCCAGGTCCGGATCCTTGCGCGCGACCTTGCGATACTTGGGCTCAAGGGCGAGGGCCCTCGTGACGGAAGCAACCGCTTGCTTGGTGTTGCCGAGCAAGGCGTGCATGCACCCAACATTGTAATGCCCCTTGGCGAACTCGGGCGCGAGATCGACCAGCTGCTCGAAGCAGGTCAGGAACTCGGGCGCGATGGTCTGCCTGCTTTGGCTTTTCGCCAGCGTGAAGTAGTCCCGCAGCAGCCCCTTCACGCGCTCCTGGGCTTGTGGCATGGGCATCGTGTTGCGTGTGCGGCGGGCCGGGCCGTCTGGGACAATCCCTTTCGTTGTCAGTAGGTAGTCTTGCTCGAAGGTTTCCGCGGCGGCGTCGAAGTAGTAGTACCAGGCGGCGGCTAGTTGCTGCACGAACCGGGCGCGGCCGTTCTCCACCCCGGCAAGTTTCACATCCGTGGGGATGGTGCCCGAGGCTCCGCACCTGCCGCATTCCTTGCTGAAAGCGCCTTCACCGGCTTTGCAGGGGCTCCGGTTACTTTGCGGGAGACCGCCAAGAAAGCGGCCGTTGCCTTCCGCTGCCCAAAGACCCAGATCCTCCATGCCGTAGGCGCTGGGCCCGAGTTTCCAAGAGATGGCCACGACCGGCAGGCCACCCAGCCAGAAGGCATAGGTTCCTGGCCAATCGACATTCATGTGCTCGCGAGAGGCAGGGGCGGTGAGATCCGCTACGATGGCATTGTTGCGCACGAGCCACACCCGGGCCCTGCCAGTCTTGTCCGTGGTGGCAAACAGGGTGCCTTGCGCTGACCCGGCAACATGGACGGGGCTGGTCGCCTCGTTGAGGCGGCCAGTGAGGACCGGCGGGGGAGTGGGGAGCGGTTCGAATCTCACGGCTGCTTTGGTGCCAGTATCGTCAGAGGGACCGGCGAAACTCGCGGCCCCATGACCCAGCACCATGCCAGCGACCATCGCGACCCGTGACGCCCGGGCGAGGAGACTGCGGATAGGCTTGTCTTGCATCTGCTTGTGGCTCATGCCGCCGACTCTACCTCAGCGGTGGCGCGGGATGGTGCCAGAGAATTCCGGGCGGGGGACGTCGGGGCGGTTAGGGCAATCAACGGGCCCTGGTTCGGGCCCTCTCCGGCAGATCTTTCGCCTCCTTGCCCGACAGCTCCACATAGTGGGCATAGTGGGCCTTGGCTTCCACCCTTTTTCCCAGGCCCCACAGCACGTCCGCCAGGTTGAGATAGGCGACCGTTCGTTTCGGATCCATCGCCAAGACCTGCGCGAGCAAGGCCGCCGCCTTGGCGCCGTTGCCCTTGGTCTTTGTGGCCAGGATGAAGGCGTAGTCATTGAGCGCCGCCGCTTTGTCGACTTCAGTCTCTTTCTGGAGAAGCTCGAAGAAGGGCGGTTGGTTGTCGGCATCGTCGGGGCCAACCACGCTCAGAACCTGCTGTCCAATGCCATAACCTAGAAGGCGAAGGGCTGCCTGGGGATCATTTTTGTAGTTGGCCAAGGCCAAGGCATGGGCGAGGGCAAGGATGCGCTGTCGAGAGGCGGTATCGAAAAGATTTGGACCCATCCAGATCGCTTGGCTGTAGGCCAGCTCCAGGTTCATCAGTCCCTGCACATCTCCGGCGGCAAATAGGCGCGCGGCCTCGCCGGATACCCAGGTCTGGATTTGTTCGCCAGTAGCCTCGGTCAAGGGTGCCTCGTCCAGAACCATGTCCTGGTTGGGGAAGAAGTGCTTGGCCTCGCTTTGATAGTGGTCGCCGTCCCAGGCATAGGTGGCCGTGCGTCCCTTGGTGCCAGCATCATCCAGCGTACGCATCACAATATTCGCCTGTCCTTTCGTGCGCTTCTTCGACAGGGACCAGGAGAAGCTCTGGTATTCTTCCGGATGACTGCGGGTTCCGTCTTCGTTCCAATCCCCGCCGTACATGGCCGCATACGTCGAGACCGCGCTGAACACGGGTCGCATCCGGCTATCCTGAATCTGGATCAGGTGATCGACCACGCAGTCGGCGCCGCCTCCACCGAAGGGGATACTGAACCGCGCCGTCACGGTGAAGCCTGTCCGCCCGCTCCCGAGCTGCACGGGATCTTGGAGGCCGACCTGCAGCGCCCGGCTGTTCGGAAGAAACAGGTAGCCGAGGGCGGGTCTGGCCAGCAGCGAGGGCCTGCCCGGCGCAGTGGGCAGGGACGCCAAAGCCAGCCAAAGATAGGGCCGTTGCCTGTTCCAATCGCTCTCCGGGCCTGGGACAGTTGGGCAGCCGTCCACCACCAGGGCTGCTATCCAAGCTCCGGCCAGGAATGGCCAAGGCATCACCTCAAAGGATTTCACCGTCTCGCCCGGGCGGAGTCCCTCGGGCTTCATCAATGTCATGAGTTCGAGCGCGCTTTCCTTGGCCATGGCCGTGACCTGGGAGGCCGCGGCTTCAAAGCTGCCTTTGGGCAAGTCGGCGCATGGGGCTTGAGCAGGGCAGAGCGCGAGGGCGACGGTGCCGAGGAACAAGACAAACTTCAAGCGCATGATCGAGCCTTTCTCTTCATCCGTTGTGCGTGGAGCGCAATCATAAACCACATGGCTGCTGGACGTGGCATCAGGGCCTACCCATCTATCAAAACGGAATGCTAATACTCACGCCACTGCACCAGGGATGAGAATGTTATCCAGGGGATTGACCGCTAGGGTTCGCCCCATCATTCCAAGCATCAGCACGCCGGGCTGCTGTTCTGAATTGGTCATTCTTGGGATTGCCTTGTCGATTTCGCTCGCGGCATGCTCGAACGGTTCGAGCGTGCGGGGACAAGGAGGCTCGTCTGCCAGCAGAGGCGGCGCCCAGGGGGGCAGTCCGAGTACGGCCGGAACCGCAGGGGGAGTCGGTGTCACCGTGAGTGGCGGTGTTGCTGGCGCTCAAGGCGGCGCTGCCGCAGCCGGATCTGGCGGCGAGCGTGGCGCCGGGGGCGTACAAGCCATGGGAGGCGCGGCAGCAACGGGTGGCTTAGCCGGTCAAGCGGGTACTGCATCCAGCGGCGGCAGGTCGGGCACGGCGGGAACAACGAGTTCCGGTGGAACCTCGGCGTCGGGTGGAATCGGGAAGACTGGCGGTGCGTCGGGCCTGGGAGCCGCGCTTGGTTTCGGCGGAGGCACGGGGGCGGGCGGAATCGCGACTACTGGAGGCTCCTTGGCCAAGGGCGGAGCCACGGGTTCTGGCGGTGCGGTTGCGACCGGAGGCGCGTCGGCGTCTGGCCCCGTCCAGATGATCGACGCCGCGCACGTGCGACTACTTTCGGGAAGCCCATTCTATGACCGGCAGGAACTGCACCGCAAAGGCGCCCTGGCCACGCTGGACCCTGACAAGCTGCTCTACGAGTACCGCAACTTCGCCGTGGTTCCGCAGGCAAACGGCGTCAGCGCCGGGTACGCGGGCTGGGACACCGGCTTTCTTCGGGGCCACATGCTGGGCCACTACCTCTCCGCCGCGTCACGCATGGCTGCGGCTACGGGCGACAGCTCCTTTAACACCAAGGTCAATGCCGTGGTCAGCGAGCTGGCCAAGTGCCAGGCGGCGCTTGGCAGTGGCTACTTGGCTCCTTTTCCGACAGCGGTGTTCGATTGGGTGGAAGGCAAGTCCGGAGCAAGCAACG
>Ga0302321_100004112_pt1 | contig 12543 bp, 11 predicted proteins | sample Fen_T0_1_FD_202505 | JGI IMG/M metagenome (GOLD analysis project Ga0302321, IMG submission 202505) | Peat permafrost microbial communities from Stordalen Mire near Abisko, Sweden - Fen_T0_1 | ecosystem: Environmental > Terrestrial > Soil > Wetlands > Permafrost | place: Sweden: Abisko...
GCGTCGTGATGACCGTTGCATGACTGCGCCCGCGCCGATCCCCAACCTGTCGTCACGCATTGAAATCGTCGATGCGCTTCGCGGCTCGGCTTTGCTCGGTCTTTTCTTGCTGCATGCGGTAGAGCATTTCGAGTTTGGCCGCTATCCGGAGAACAGTCCGGCGTGGTTACACGCCTTGGACCTGAAGACAACGGACATGGCCTATTTCCTCTTTGGAGGAAAGGCGTACGCGATTTTTGCGATGATGTTTGGGTTGAGCTTCTTTCTGATCATCGACCGTGCGGCGCGGAAGGGCCTCGATTTCCGTTGGCGGTTTATGTGGCGCTGCTGCGTGTTGACGGCGATTGGTTACGTGTTCGGAATTCTGTACTGCGGCGAGATTCTGACGATGCTCGCGATCCTCGGTTTACCGCTGGTGTTTTTGTACAAATTGCCCACGCGCGTGCTCGCCTGGCTTTCGGTGCTCCTGTTGTTGCAGCTTCCGTTTATCGTGGCGGTCGTGCGGTTGTCGATTGAACCAGGTTACGTGCCGTTTCATCTCAATGTCGGGGGTTATTACCGTGAGTTGAATGCGGTGTTTGGAGAAAAAGGGCTTTTCGATGTTTGCAAAATCAACGTCTGGACCGGCGTGTTGGCGCGGTGGAGTTGGTCGATTGAAAACGGCCGTTACCTTCAGATGCTGGGTTTGTTTATTTGGGGTTTACTGGTCGGGCGCAGCCGGTTGTTTGAAAACCCCGAGGCGAGTAAGCGCGTTGCTAAACGGGTTTTTGCCGTGGGGCTCGTGGCGTTTGCCGTGCTGTATTACGCGAAGCTCAACGTGAATACCTGGCCGCTGCCGGATGTGCAGCGTCGGCTGGTTCGGCGACTGGTCTTCTCGTATTGCGATCTCGCGCAGATGACGATTTGGGCGAGCGGCTTTGTTCTGTTGTACTATTATACCAAGGCGAAGGGCGTCTTGAACCTGCTCGCCCCGTACGGGCGGACGAGTCTCACCTGTTATGTCAGCCAGTCGCTTGTCGGTATGTTGTTGTTTTACCATTTTGGCTTCGGGCTATTTCGGCAGTGGGGACAATTTTATAGCATTTTGTACGGTGTCGGTTTCTTCGTGCTGCAATGTGCGGCTGCGCATTGGTGGATGAAGCATTTTTACTATGGACCTTTGGAATGGTTTTGGCGCTGCTGCACGCAGTTGTCGTTTAAATCGCCGATTCGCAGAAGGGCGAGCCTCCCAGTGATCGCCGTGCCCGTTGAAAGTGCGGTCGGTTGAGGAGCCGCAGTACGACTGATGGAAGAGGAGGGGCGGAAGGTTGATTGTCATCCAGAGCGCAGCGAAGGATCCACTCGGAATTTTGTCTGCCAGCACGTTCACATGCACACTGGATCCTTCACTTCGTTCAGGATGACAGATGGGGTTGTTCTCAAAACACGGGAGCGAGCGTCAATGGGCGCACATTCGCGGTTAACCCACGCTAAGAACGCTTGCGGCGGAGGCGGATCGTTGGTTCGCTGCGGGCATGTCTTTACCGTTATCCGGCAAGAAAATCGTCCTCGGTGTCACCGGCTCGATTGCGGCGTACAAAGCCGCCGATCTCGTCAGCCAGCTGCGCAAACGCGGCGCCGAGGTGTTTCCCGTGATGACGACGGCGGCGCAAAAGTTTATCACGCCGCTCACGCTGCAGACGCTCGCTCGCCAGCCGGTCGCGGCGGATTTGTGGAACGAAGGTCAAGGCTGGGAACCGGGCCACGTTGAGCTCGCCGACAAAGCGGATCTGCTGCTCGTCGCGCCCGCCACGGCTGATGTGATTGCGCAATTCGCGCACGGACTCGCGCCGGATTTTCTAAGTTCACTGCACCTTGTTTGTCGCGCTCCGGTGCTGATCGCCCCGGCGATGAACGGTAAGATGTGGTTTCACCCGGCGACGGTGGCGAATGTCGTCACCTTGCAAGGACGCGGCGTTGAGTTCATCGGCCCGGAAGAAGGTCTGCTCGCCTGCGGCTACGAAGGCATCGGCCGCCTCTGGCCGGTTGAGGGGATTGTTGAGCGGGTGGAGAAGATGCTGGGGAAGGTGTGATGAGGTTATGACCCGAATCGCTATCATCGGTAATGCTGGTGGTGGAAAGTCGACTCTCGCGCGGTCGATACGTGATGCCTTAAAGCTTCCGTTGTATCCGGTCGATCAGTTGCAGTGGCGTCCAGGTTGGCAGATGACTTCGAAGGACGAATTCACAAGAGCGCATGAAAAGCTGCTCGCTGAATCTCGTTGGATAATTGACGGCTGGGGAGATTTTGGCGCTATTGAGGAACGATTTCTCCGGGCCGACACGATTGTGTTAGTCGATTATCCGCTGTGGAGGCACTATTGGTGGGCAACAAAGAGGCAGTTTATGTGTTTGTTGCGGCCTCGCGTCGATGGACCACCGGGATGCCCAATGTTGCCGGTGACGTGGCCCTTGGTGAAAATGATCTGGTCAATTCACAAAAGCACCATGCCTCGGTTGCGTCGTCTTGTAAACGCTCAGTGTATGACGAAAAAAGTTTTCCATATACGCACACTTCCTGATCTATGTGCCTTCTATTCTGAAGTAGATCGCCATGCGCAAACGGCTTAACTGGAGAGTTGTGAGGCCCACTACTACTTTCCCTCTTCCAGCTTGATCAAGTAAACATTCCCGTTGCCGCCGCGGTTGCTGGTGAAGACGGCGTATTTGCCGTCGGGTGAGAAGATGAAAATGACGGACTTTGCATCACCATGAGACCGACGAACACGGCGATTACCGAGTGAGATGTATCGCTATCGCTGATTTATGATTGTGCCTTTGGAATATTTAATCTTGTAGTGTTCGTACCATGGAGGTTCCTGCTTTTTCCCTCAACTGGCGCTACGTTTTATCCTGCTGCAGCTTTTGTTATGCCGCATTTTTTGCGGCTACGTTGGTTTCTGCGGCCCCTAATTGGGGGCCGATCAATAAAGAAGAACTAACAGACTCCACGCCGCATATTGCCCCAGAGGCGGATGTGGAAATTTTATCGCAGGATGCGGTGCTGGATCATTCCTCTGATACGGGTACAGAAGATCGATATTATATTCGGGCCAAAATTTATACTCAGCGGGGCGTTGAATTTTTCTCACTATTACCCATTCCCTATCTCAACGATACCACGGAAATAACTGGTATCGCTGCTCGAACGATTAAACCGGATGGGACGGTAGTGGAGCTCAATCCCAAGGATGTCCGTGATCGCGAAGAGATGAAAGCTGGAGAGATTCGCGTCAGAACCAAGACATTTGCCTTTCCTGGAGTGGAACCAGGTGCAGTGGTCGAATATCGCTATACGCGGAGCTCGAATAAACCGAACGCTTATGTGCCGCTCATTTTCCAGGGCAAGTTTCCGGCTCGTTCGGTCAAATTTCACGTGAGGATGCTGCAATTGCCGCCAAATCTTCCCATACAGATAAATCTTCGTGTGATTTGGTACAATTGTCCGCAGCCGGAGCTGAAGGAAGATCGAAACGGTTATTATAATTTCGAGATGACAAATTTAACTGCGGTGAAAGAGGAACCGCTGGGACGGCCCAAAGTCGATACGCATTCTTCAATTATAATGTACTATACCAGTGCAACGAGTGTTCCAGCGAAGGAATTTTGGAATACTTATAGCAAAGAGCTGCACAAAGAATTGGAGAAAAGAGCCAAGGTGACAAAATCCATTAAGGTGGCGTTTGGTGGCATGAGTGCACCGGAAGATTCGGCTGAAGAAAAATTGCGCAAGCTCTATGATTTTTGCCGAACCAAAATCATTAATCGCAATCGCAGCACGACGCATTTTACCCGGGAACAGCTTAAGAAATTGGAAAAAAACGATACGGCCTCTGATACGCTGGAGAGTGGCAACGGTTCGGGTCTTGATGTTGATTTTTTGTTTGCTGCGCTGGCACGGGCAGCCGGTTTCGATGTACGGCTGGCCGCCTGTAATGATCGCCAAGAAATTACTTTCAAGCCGGCGATTATTGAACCTTCGATTATGTTACCACATCGGGCGATTGCCGTGCGTCTGGGCGATAGTTGGCGTTATTTCGATCCGGGCGCCAGCTACTTGCCGTTTGGCACTCTTAACTGGCGACATTGCGATACGGCCTTGCTCATGAGCGATCCCAAGGGTGGTTCTCCGTTGCAGTTTCTGCGTGGAGATCCGTCGGAAACCAACTTGCGCCAGAGAAAAGCGACTTTTCAGCTGCGGGCTGATGGTTCCCTTGACGGTGATGTGGTGGAGACCTACACGGGACAATGTGAGGTCAGTTTGAAGTACCAGTTGGACAATAGGACGCCGGACAAAAAGCTTCTCTTTATTCGCAATCGGATTCGTGCCCATCAAGCGCAAGCTCGGGTTCGTTCTGTTGTGGTGGAAAATGCCGACAACCCTTTGGCGCCACTAAAGATATCCTACCATCTCAATATATCCGCTTATGCTGACCGAACGGGGACACGGTTGTTTTTCCAACCGGCTGTTTTTGAGAAAGGAACCACTCCATTGTTTGTAGATTCTGAACGGCACGACGATATTATATTTCCCTATCGGTTCGTAGAAAACGAGGAGATTCATATCACTTTACCTGCTGGTTATACGCTTGAAGCTGGTAGTGCCCCAGCTGGTTTGGATGTGCCCAATTTCGGGAAATACGAGGTGACAATTACGGTTAACAAAAAGACGAATGAGCTCACCTATAAGCGTTCTTTGAGCCTGAAAGAAGTTTCGTTCAAACCCGTCGCGTATGCGTCAATCAAGACAGTTTATGATCAGGTGCACACTCAAGACGCGCACACGCTGGCATTGAAACACGAAGGATCGGAGTCCGTTGTTGACCAGCCGGCACCAGCACCGGCGCCAGCGGAAGAGCCGATGACGGGTTCGGAGGCAAATGGGGACCAAGCTCCTTCTGAAGACGGAAAGGAAAAGTGAGCCATGAATCCTCTTGCTGCAATTTTGGCTCGTTCCGTTTGTTTGGCTTTGCCTCTTCTATTTGGTTTTATTTTGCAGCTTTGCTCGATCTCAGCCGATGCGCGCCCCACGGCGCCTGATTGGGTGAACGCGGTGGTGGCGAAGCCTGCGACATTTGAATATGTAGGGGCTTTCACCGTTGTTCTCCTGGATGAAGCGGTTATCGATGTCAGCCGCGATGGGACTTATACGCGGCGCATGCGGTTTGTGCGTCGCGTGCTTAAGATTGATGGCAAAGACGAGGCTCGGGCCAGTGTTGGCTATCGGTCGGATTCGGATCGTATCAAATCGTTTCAAGCGTGGCTCATCCGGCCGTCGAGCGAGGTGGTTGTTTACGGCAAGAAAGATGTCGTCGACGTCGCTCAGCACACGACTGCGCGTGAACTTTACGGTGATGCGCATTTAGCAACTATTTCCGCCCAAAATGATGCTGAAGTTGGAGCAGTTTTCGCCTATGAAGTGATTCGTGAAGAGAAGTCGATACAGAGTCAGGAGGTCTGGCATTTCTCCGGGAACTCGCCCGTAGAGTACTCTGGGCTCACCATAAATTTTCCGGAAGGATGGAAAGTCGATGCACGCATTTTTAACCACGATCCCGTCGCGCCGATCGCTTTGGGCAGGAGTTTGACGTGGGAATTACGTCAGTTGACACCCGCGCGAAGGGAAACACTCGCGCCCGAGGCGAGTACGTTAGTTCCCTGGCTTGCAATTGATATACGCCCTCCTGCGGGCGCTAAAAATGTCCGCCGGCAGTCATTTGCCTCATGGTCGGATATATCGGCGTGTTATTCTCCTAAATACAACGAAGCAGCGAAGCCCGACACGGCAATGAAGGTAAAGGCAGATGCGTTGGTTGAGGGAAGCGCAGATCTTTGGGAGCGCATCAAACGACTTGGGAATTTTGTTCAAAACACTACTTACGTCTCGATCTTGTTGAATTCTGATCAAGGCGGAGGAATGATACCTCAGCCTGCATCCCGGGTGTTTCAGTGCAATTACGGCGACTGTAAAGATAAGGCGACGTTGCTCCGCGGTCTTTTACTTACACAGGGAATCGAATCTTTCCCTGTGGTTTTGCACGCTGGGAGCCGTCTTCATGTACGGCCAGATTGGCCTTCGCCGTTGCAGTTTAATCACGTTATCGTCGCGATCAAAGTTGATGAATCCGTCAATGTACCCGCTATTCTGATACACCCTGTCTTTGGCCGTTTGGTCATTTTCGACCCAACCGATCCCAATACTACACCCGGTTGGTTGCCTGCTGGAGACAGTGGTGGACTTGGGTTGTTTTTGTCTGGAGAAAAAGGAGAGTTGGTCAGACTGCCGGAGCTACGCCGAGAAGATAACCGGTATGATCGCAAGGTCAGTGCACATTTGCACGCCGACGGATCGATTGATGGCCTGATTGAGGAAACCTGCTATGGGTCGCCGGCAGCTTCGCTACGCGACTTTTATCGAAAGCATCCTCCGATGGATTTTCACAAAGACATGGAGAAATGGGTTGGGCGCACATTGCCGCTGGCACACTTGGGCCAAATTGAAACAGTCGACGGCTTCGAACAGGCCAGCTTTACGCTCAAACTGGGATTTACCTCCGGCGCCTACGGCAAGATGATGCGAGACTCGTTGCTTGTGTTTAAACCGGTGCTGATTTCCCGCCGAAACGCTGTTGTTTTTCAAAAAGGCAAACGCACTCAACCGATCATGATTTCCACCTACGCGTATTCCGAAATATGCACGATCGAGCTTCCTGCAGGATACCGTGTCGACGAATTGCCTCCTTCGTTGGAGCTCAAAACGGAGTTCGGGACTTACAAGTCCTCGCTTCGCGTTGAAAACGGTCAGCGCGTTGTGAATGAACGCTCGGTTGAGCTATCATCGTCGGTGTTGCCCGTCAGTCAGTATGAGAGCGTCCGCAACTTCTACGAAAAAATTGTTCAGGCGGAGCAAACGCCAGTGGTCCTTCGGCGAAATTGAGACGTTGGTGGCGCTATGCCAATTAACGAAACGCTTAATTCTTTGGCTCTTCCAACTTGATCAGGTAAACGTTGCCGTTGCCGCCGCGGTTGCTGGTGAAGAGGACGTACTTGTCGTCGGGTGAGAAGCGGGGGTGGGGATGCCAGTATTGTTGCGCGAACGAGCCTTCGTGTTTCCAGAGGTGGCGGCCGGTGAGTTTTCCTTCTACGAGATGGTATAGGTTGATGAATGGTTCCTTGTCCGTGCCGTCGCCAACGAAGGTGTCTCCGGTGCTGTTGGCCTGGGTGTGGTTGTCGCTGTAGGGCGTGGGATATTCGAGGTAGGAACCGTCGATCACGTCGGCAATGCCGATGGACTTTGGTTCGCCGGGGACCTTCACTTGGTAGCCCACGTGGATGCCGTCGCGGAGCCAGAATTCGTGGCCGATTTGCACTGCGGGCTTTTCTTCGAGGCGGAGCGGATGGTTGTCGCGGCCGCCGGAATCGACGACCCACATGCGTTGCTCAACGTCGCCCCAAGAACCTTCGTGGCAGTAGAGAATGATGTTCTCGTTGAGCGGATCGATGAGCGTGTGGCTGATCCATTTTTTGATGCGGATGGCTTCGTGCCAGCCGGTGCCGTCGGTGTGGCCTGTGACGACGGCGCACCAAGGGCGTTTTTGGAAACGCTCGGCCATGTCCGAGTAGATCTTGTCGGTTTTGGTTGTAATCGGGATATCTTCCTGGATGGAGTAGGCGAGGGTTCGGCCGTCGACGGTGACGGAGAGCGATGAGACGCTGTAACCCGCGGGTACGGTGTTGATCGTGCGTTCGGCGAGCGTTTTTAGGTGCACGGCTTTGATCGATGGGCCGTCGCGGTAATAGGCTTCCAGCGTCACGGGTGAGACGACGGCACCGGTGCCGCTGATCTTTTTGGAGTCGGTGAGCTGGGTGAACTGGTAGGTTTCCAGATTCAGGTAAAATAGGTTCCAGCTACCGGTTCGTTTCGAGGTGAAGACGAGGCCGTGGTCGGCAGGCACGAAGCCGTCGCCGGTGAAATAGAGGTGAGCGTCTTCGGCGGGATCGCTGGTGAGCTGGATCACTTCGAGGCCGGACTCGGTCGCGACGAAGGTTTTATGTTCGTCGGGGTAAACTTTGCCTTTGAGCGAGGGCTTTTCGGCGGGTTTTGCGGGCGGTTTCTCGGCTGGCGCGACGTCGGCAAAAGCGAACAATGCTGAGTAGGCGAAAAGAACGACGATGGTGATCGTTTTCATGGGAAGCGGGATAGCGAGAGTGACGCGCGAGCTGGCTGCGCGGTTGCAAACGGTATCATTGCCGAAGCGTGCCGGCAATGGAGCGGCGGGGTTTCGGAGCGGGTATAAAAATAATAGTTGCGGGAGAGACGGACCGGGGCACTGTTCGCCTCGGCCAGGTGCCATGCATGGGCAGACGCGTGAACTCCGCCAGGACCGGAAGGTAGCAACGGCAACGACGTTCTCCCAGTGCCGTGGAGTGCCTGGCCACTTTTATTTTTCAGCGACGAAGGCGAAGGGCGCGGGGATGGCGAAGGGAAGATTTTATTAGTCTGGAATTCAGGAAAGCTTGAAACGGGGGACGACTGAATCGTTGCCCAAGCATTTTTTGTTTCCGTTCCAGCTTTCCTGAGTTCCAGATTAAATTTCAGTTGCACACGGCGTCGGCTCGCTTGGACTAGCGCGCAGTGTCTTCCGGCTATCAAGTTATTGCCCGCAAGTGGCGCCCCCAGACGTTCGACGATCTCGTCGGGCAGGATCATGTGGTGCGGACGTTGAAGAACGCTATCGGGCGAAATCGGATCGCCCATGCATATCTTTTCGTCGGTCCGCGCGGCACGGGCAAGACCTCGACGGCGCGCATTTTTGCCAAGGCGCTCAATTGCACCGATGGCCCGAACGCGAATTTTGATCCTAACGATCCGGTCGTGAAGTCCATCGCCGATGGCACGTCGATGGACGTGATCGAGATCGATGGCGCGTCGAACAACTCGGTCGACCAGATCCGCGATTTGCGCGACGACGTCCGCTACGCACCAACGCAGGGTAAGTTCAAAATCTACATCATTGACGAAGTTCACATGCTCTCGACGGCGGCGTTTAACGCCCTGTTGAAGACGCTTGAGGAACCGCCGCCACACGTGAAGTTCGTCTTCGCGACGACCGACGTGCATAAAGTGCTGCCGACGATTATTTCGCGCTGCCAACGCTTTGATCTAAAACCGATTTTGCCGGAGCTGATCGTACAACGGTTGAAGCAGATCGCAGTTGAGGAAAAGATTCAGGTCACCGATGCCGCGCTCGCTTCGATCGCTCGCATGGCGGACGGCGGTATGCGTGACGCGCAATCAATCTTTGACCAGATGATTTCGTTTTGCGGCGCCGAGATCGGCGAAGGTGACGTGCTCGATGTGTACGGATTGGTTGCGGCGGAGAAAATCGCCGCGCTCGCCGGCGCGCTGGCCACGGGCGATCACCAGAAGCTTGTCGCGATCGTCGACGAATGCGACCAAAGCGGACGCGATCTGGTGCGGTTGCTGGCTGATCTCCAGACGCTGGTTCGGCAGGCGCTGCTCGACGCGATTGCGAAAGGTGGACGCAGCGAACAACTCGGTGGCGCATCGATGACGACGGAGCAGATCACGCGGCTGCTCGACGGACTGCGTGAAGGCGAAGGCAGCGTGAAGCTGGGCTTGTCGGAGAAGATTAATTTTGAGGTGACGTTGCTCAAAGCCGTCGAAGCCAGCCGCGCGCGGGCGATCGACAGTTTGATCAAAGAACTCTCTGCGTTGGCTGATGGGATGCCGGAAGGTGTCGCGGCCGACAGCGAAAAAAAAAAGACCTGATTGCTGAGCTGGAGTCGCGTTTGAATGCGGCCGTGGCGGCGTTTCCGCCAGAGATCAGAGGGCAAAGTTCAGAGGTCGCAGAGCAGAAGTCGGAGGGCGGATATCGAAAGCCGGTGGTGGGCGGGCCGAAGCCGGAAATCAGAAACCAGAAGCCAGAGGCCAGCGTGGAGCCGACAGAAAATGCCGGTGAAGACGCCGCGGTGGCGACGACGAACGAAACGAACTTTGCGGTGGAGACAAATGCCGCGCCGTCGCCTTCGGATGACGACGGCTATAACTGGCCGGAAGGTGCGGAAGCGGCGTTGGAGGGGGTGGCTCCGACTGCGGCGACACCAGAGGCCGTGAACGTGCCGTTGCCGTCGTTGGACGAGTTGGTGAAACGCATCCCGCCCGACGTGCGTGAGACGCTCGATGATCTTTTTCGCGTCAAGTTCGTAGCGGTCAGGCGTGTGGCGCCAACGTCGTTGAAGAACTGAGGTTGTGGGTTGGTTTAGGTAGGGCGTGCCCGGCATGGGCCCGCCGTTTCGAATACCCGGCGCGCCCGGCGGTCTCACCCTACCTCGGACTACTCAGCCCAAACTTCGCCGCAGTCGCGGCGGCCGGTGAGGCTGAGGCGGTAAAGGTAACCTTCGGCGGGGAGCGTGTCGTGTGGCGGTAGGAGCGGGATCGGTACTCGGATGTACATGCCGTGGGCGATGTCTTCCAGTTCGTCGAGGCGGGTGAGGCAGGCGGTGTCGACCGACCAGATTTCGCCTTCGATGGAGCAGCCGTTTTCGGCGGTTTCAACCATACCGGGAAAACTGCCGAGGGAGTAAAGTTTGTAGCGGGGTTGCGTGTGGGCAACGGCGATGAACGTTTGGCCGGCGAGCAGACCGTGGTTGGTGAAACCGCGTTTGAGTGAACCGTAGACGAAAATGTTGTGCTTCATGACTGGTTGCTGAAGCGGCAGGTGAAGCAGGAACCGTGCACGAGGTTACGAGGGGAGTGGGGCGGTGGGCATGATCTCGATCACGACGGCGGTGGTGTTGTCGCGGCCGGATTCGGCGACGGAGCTTTCGACGAGGGTTCGAGCGAGGTCGTGGAGAGGGATGTCGGAGCGCAGCATTTCTTCGATGCGTTTGTCCCAGAGGCCGTCGGTGAGGCCGTCGCTGCAAATCAGGAACCGGTCGCCAGGCTGGCAGCCGACGGCGCCGATGTGTGGGTCGATGATCTGGTTGCCCGCACCTAGGGCTTGGTTGAGGGAATTGCGCTGCGGGTGGGTGCGGGCTTCGCGTTCGTTGAGGCGGCCTTTGCGGCGTTGCCAGCCGACGTGGGTGTGATCGTGGGTGATTTGGGTGAAGCCGTTGGTTTTGGACAGGTAATAGATGCGGCTGTCGCCGATGTGACCGAAGTACATCCATTCGGGGGTGAACCAGCACAGGCTGAGGGTGGCGCCCATGCCGGAGCATTCTTCGTAGCACTGGCCGAGTTTGATCATCTCGGCGTGGATGGCGGAGAACACTTCGGGGAGGATATCGGAAAAATCGCTGCCGAGGCCGCGGGCGCCCATGCGGAAGCTGCGTGGGAGGAGGTGAGTGATTTTTTCGATGGCGATCTTGCTGGCGAATTCGCCGGATTTGGCGCCGCCCATGCCGTCGCTGACGGCGAAAACGAAATCCATCGCGGAGAGCGGCGCTTCGCCGATTTTTCCGAGGTAGTTGACGTGGTGCCCGTCGAAGGCGAGTGCGAGAAAGGTGTCTTCGTTGTTGTCGCGGACACGGCCACGGTGGGTCATGCCGGACCAGACAAGCTGGTTGGCGGAGTGCGGTTGGTTTTCTGAGCTGGATGCGGGGGCGGGCATGCGAAAATTATTGGGCGGCGGCTGGTTTTAAGGAAGGCTGGCCGGGTTCGTCGAGCAGGGTGGCGAACTCGAAATCGATCAGGCAAAAGCGGCCGTCGGCGATGCGGTAGGTGACGTTGCGCAGGAAGGGATCTTCGTGGCGCACGCCGAAGGTTTCGAGTTCGGCGTAGAGTTCTTTCATGCGTTCTTCGCCGAGTTGGTCAACGCGCGTGCCGCAGTTGGTGGTCACGATCTTAAGGAGCTCCGGGTCGACGCTGAGGAGCTTGGGAACGAAGTCGCAGCCGCGCGTTTCGAGGTAGCGGAGGACGCGGACCTCGTGGTCAAAGCGCTCCTTGGCGAGGTGGCCTTTGAAGATTTTATGCACCAAGCCGTCATAGCCGATTCTGACGAGGGCTCGCGGCGTGTCTTTGACCTGTAGCATGTGGGTGGAAAGTGAGCGATTTTGAGCGGCAAGCCGAGCGACAAGCGCGGGTCGGTGGCTAAAATTTTGCAAGTTCGACAAATTTGTCGGGAATTATGGTATGAATTTTATTTCTAGGTCGCGCTGGCATATGACGTGCTAAGCTATGCGCAGTTTTCATGAGCAACCGATGGCGATAAAAAATCCTCGCGGTCGCTTGAGCAAACTCTCTACTCACACCTCTTTCTTATGGCCAAATACAAACTGGAATACATCTGGCTCGACGGCTACCAACCCCTGGCGAGCCTTCGTAGCAAAACTCAGATCAAGGACTTCGCTAGCTTCCCAAAGCTCGAAGAACTTCCTAATTGGGGCTTCGACGGTAGTTCGACTCAACAGGCCGAGGGCAAAAGCTCGGATATCGTGTTGAAGCCGGTCGCCGTTTATCCTGACAGCACCCGCAAGAACGGC
>Ga0302321_100004113_pt1 | contig 12543 bp, 4 predicted proteins | sample Fen_T0_1_FD_202505 | JGI IMG/M metagenome (GOLD analysis project Ga0302321, IMG submission 202505) | Peat permafrost microbial communities from Stordalen Mire near Abisko, Sweden - Fen_T0_1 | ecosystem: Environmental > Terrestrial > Soil > Wetlands > Permafrost | place: Sweden: Abisko...
TAGGGCCAATTACCGCAATCTTTTTAGTTTTTGAAAGAGGAAGAATATCGTTTTTGTTTTGTAGCAGGGTCATCGATTTAAGACCCATGTCCAACGCAAGTTTACGATGGTCGTCGTTATTTATGAATGAAACTGGAATTTTGGTCCATGGAACTATAGCATCGTCGTCCATTTCACCCAGATCGAAACGGGCTGTGAGTGTACGCAACAAGCTCTCATCAATATCCGATTCCTTAATGAGGCCTTTCGAAACAGCTTCCGGTAATTTTTTGAAAGGATAATTCTCCCAAACACACTCTACATCTGTACCGGAAAGCACAGCTTTAGAAGCAGCATGCACTGCATCGGAAGAAACCTTATGACTGGTAAAGAAATCAGTTATAGCACCACAATCAGAAACTACCACATACTTAAAACCCCAGTCGTCGCGAAGAATTCTTTTTAACAAGCGTGAATTACCGCAACAAGGTTCGTCGTCCAACCGCTGATAAGCGCACATAACTTCGCGAACATCGGCTTGTTGAACCAGCGCTTTGAAAGCCGGTAAATATGTTTCGTATAAGTCGCGTGGGTCAATATTATTCAGGTTAAGCTGATGACGGCTCCATTCTGGACCGGAGTGTACCGCATAATGTTTAGCACAAGCCAGCAATTTACGGTATTTAGCATCGGCAGGTCCTTGTAGCCCTTTAACAACCTGTATTCCCATACGTGAAGTCAGGTATGGATCTTCACCATAGGTTTCCTGGCCACGGCCCCAACGAGGATCGCGAAAAATATTAACATTGGGCGTCCAAACAGAAAGGCTTAGAAAACGTTTGTTCTCATTACCTTTTTGAATGTACTCGTTGTATTTGGCACGTGCTTCATCGGAAGTAGCATCGAAAATTTTGTAAACCAAAGCATCGTCGAACGATGCTGCCATGCCAACTGGTTCAGGAAAAACAGTAACATTGCTGTTGTTGGCATACCCATGCAATGCTTCACTCCACCAGTTGAAGCGTTTGATACCCAAACGGGGAATAGGGTCTGACTGGTCGCACATCAACGTTGCTTTTTCACTCAATGTTAAGCGCGAAATCAAATCCTTAGCCCGTTCTTCGGAGCTTAAATTTGGATTTTTATAAGGCAATTGTTGTCCCCATGAATATGCCGAAAATATAAGGCATAAGGCAATTAGTAGTCGAGTTTTCATTTTTTATTGATTTTATTAGATTTGATTTCAACTTTTTTCCCATCGTAAGAAATACCCTTTTTCAATTCACTTATAGTTATTCCCAAACCATTGGATTCATTTACAAAAACAACATTAAAAATACGTTTCGTCAGATTTCCAGGATAACTTCCTTGTCTATCGCCAATTGTTAATATTTGGTTTTGTTCGTTCCATTTGAAAGGGATAATTGTATAGCTTCCTTTTTCGTAATTGTATGAATTGCCTTCGTCTTCATATAAATCAAATTTACCATTGGCACCTTGGTACACGCGAATTTCGAGCGTATCGGCCGATTTTTCTTCCGCATATTGGATTAATTTACCCATTGGAATAATAGAACCAGCTTTAACAAACAAAGGAATCTTATCCAATGGAGCATCGGTCTTTATTGCTTGCCCGCCTTTGTAGCTTTTTCCAGTCCAGAAGTCGTACCATGTTAATGTTTTTGGTAAGTAAACATTCCAATCGAAAACTCCGGGCTCAGTAATTGGCGCAACCAACAAAGCATTACCAAACATGAATTGGTATTGACGGTTAACTGCAGCAGTGTCTCCGTTAAAATCCATTACCATTGGGCGCATTATGGTGGAACCATTTTTGGTTACCTGCCATGCTTCGGAATAAATGTATGGGAGCAGTCGATAACGAAGATTCAGCATCTTACGCATATTGTCCTCCACCTTTTGCCCATATTTCCAGGGTTCAGTTTCAGTTTGGTACCCATGTATGCGGAAAATAGGGTTAAAAGCTCCCCATTGATACCAGCGTATGAGTATTTCATGATATTTTTCGTCGGTATATTGTGAGCGGCCGGGTCGGAAAAATCCGCCAATATCAGTTGTCCAATAGGGAAATCCGGTAATGGTATAGTTTAGCCCTGCCACAATTTGGCGTTTGTATGTGTCCCAATTCCAGCCAATATCGCCTGACCAGTTTATAATGCCATATCTTTGCTGGCCAAGAAATGCAGAGCGGGTAAGGATACAAACACGTTTATCGGTTGAAGCCAAACGTTGTCCTTCATACACAGCCTGGCTTACAAACAGCGGATAAGTTAGACGGTAAAAATCTCCTAGGCCTATGTATGTTTTCTCGTCTTTTAAAGCATCGTTTTCAGGTTCAACAGCATCCATCCACCAAGAATCAACTCCATGTACAAACAAATTTACCTTCAATGTGTTCCAGTATTCTTTCCGGGTATCGGGGTTGAAATAATCTAACCATTTGGTGGCCGGTATAAATAGATTTTTGGCCACAAACTCTTTACCGATTATTGAGTTCTTGTCGGGGTTCGACCAAATTGAAATATTGAAATGAGCATTTAAATCATGCAGTTCTTTTATAAAACCTGATGGATTGGCATAACTGGTGGTGTCAAACTGGGGAACTCCCCAGCCTCTATTGCCCCAGTATTGCCAGTCCTGTACGATAACATCCATCGGAATATTCCTTTTGCGAAATTCCTTCACCGTTTCTACCAGATTTTTACCGGAAGAATAGCGTTCGCGGCATTGCCAGAAACCATAAGCCCAACGAGGAAACATAGGAGCATTTCCAGATAAATTTCGATATGAGGCAATAACACTATCGGCAGATGGCCCGTAAAACACCACATAATCCAACATTTTTGTAGCAGGTGACCGGAATGTTGTTATATTGCCACTTTGTCTCCAAGCTAATTTTGGGGTATTGTTTGATTTACAGACTATCTGCACATGGTGTTCACCGGCTTTTAGATTTAGCAGAACACCTGCGGTTGGTGGAAGCCACATATTGTTCTGCTCAATGCAAGGTTTACCGTCGATAACCACAAACTGACGATTGCCCATGTCACCCAAATCGAGAAATATAGAATATTCTCCATCTTTAGGGGCGTTGAATTTGCCATGATAAAGCGACTGGTTTTGTGATACCTTTTGTGTACCAGCAGTAGTCGTTACTTCGGCCATCTGGTTATTACCAACCGTTTGCTCTTGTTTTTCGAGCGTTACTAAATTGTCAGCCGGATTGAAGTCGGTAAGCCCGTATTGATGCCAAAGCAGTCCATACCCCTTGCTAGAGTGCATAAAAGGAATCGAAATTTGCGTGTTTACCTGCGTGAGTCGGCGGGCTACGTTTTTCAGATTGTACTGGCCGTCCTGAAACTGCCCTAACCCGAAAATATATTCATCGTCGGGCGATTCGAATGCCTGCTCAGCAACAAAACAAGGTTCTCCCTGAACAGTAGCAGGGGTTAATTTCCGTGAGCCTTCTTTTTCGCTAAGGAATAGCTTACCGGAATTATCAAAATAAAATAAGTTACCGGTTTGCTTATCGACTGAAACTACAATATTTTTAGCTTTAACTTCAAGCTTTGAAGGAGAATCGGCAACCTGAAAACCAGGAATTGAGGCGCTCGCTGTAAAAATGAGTTCAGGAAGATTTCCTTCGGTTTCATTATAGAATTTAATTCTCACCGCATTATCTGAAATGGGAGAAATACTAAGCGTTCCTTCGGATAAAGCAATGTTTACCCTGTCGGATAACTGTTTAAAGCTTTTCACAACTTGTCCCTGACAAAAAGCTGGAAATAAACTGATGAGTAAAAAGTATCTTAATTTCATTTATTAGTAATTATTTGTATTTAAACATTTTCTGAATGCAAGAAGGTCAATTTGATGAAACTTCTTTAAAAAGCATTTTATTAAGATTCAGACCATCAGCATCGATGAACAGTTTAAGCAGGTGTTCTCCGGACTCAAGCTCTATTGTTTTTTTCAGAACATCCCATTTTTGGTATGCTCCGGTATTGGGGATGGTCATTACACCAGTTATATCTTTACCATCGCATTCCAGATGTGCCTTTGCGTTGTCGTTTGCCGAAGCAAAATAGAATTCAACCTCATAGTTGGCAGATTTGCTGGCCTTGATGGTATAAGCCAGCCACTCACCTGTCTTAGTCCAACCTACATTATAGCCTCCGGCAGAACAAGCTTCTATATCTACTCCAGCGTTTGGGCGATATTGACCGCCATCATTGGTTTCGTCCGTATCGAAATAGGCATCACCTAAGCATCCATTGTCGTAATCTTCAGCCTCAATGGTACCGGGAATGTTATTGGGTTTATAAGAAATTTGTTTTGTTTCACACACTTCTTTCAGGTTCCATGAAATAAACGATTCTTTTTCCTGGCTAATCAATTCGGCATTATTTCCTTCCTTAATTCCTGCATTCACCGATAATATGCTACCCGAGCATTGTTTGTTAAAAATTTTAAATAATCCATTATACGATTTTTCGAACTTCCAAATCTGGTTATCTTTTCCTGTAAAATCAGACATTACGAGGTTGTTATCAGCATCGCAAGCTAAAACCTTATTGTTGTTTCCACTGTTAATGATTTTAAAAAGTCCTTTGCCAGCTATTTCAAGCTTCCATTGGTTTACCAGTTCTTTTCTTTTGCTAGTAATGGTAAGATCGGCACCAAGCATCAGGTTACCAATATTATCGCCGGGAACAAGGTAGTAATGTGGTGTGCAGTTTAGGTCGACATACTTGTCGAGCGCAGGGATTTTCCCTTCGAAGCTAAGCTTCAGCACGTAGGCCATATCTTCGAAAGAAATTTCCGGAACAGTAACAATCAGTCCGTCTGATTCTTGCTTAAAAGATAAGGGAAGATACTTACCAGCCGCGCCATTCAAAAGCTCGACAGATTTGAGGTTTTTACAATTAATCCTGTCAGTATTTAATGTGGTGATTTTTATTTTTTTCTGACCTTTGTCTAAACCCATGAGAATAGAGTAAAGGACAGTGTTTTCCTTGTTTCTGGTGAAACGAATGTCTTTGGCTGTGCCCTGTGTAGGCGCACCCATCACGCCCTGTGCTGCTCCCATTCTTGTTGGGCCTTCGCCAAACTGTTCCCAAGCTCGTGTAGCATATACCGCTTCGCCGTATTTTTTGAGCCATGCGCCCATGGCCAAAAGGACGTCTTTTTGTTCCTGAGGTATGTTGCCGTCAGCTTTGGGTGAAATATTCAGGATCATGTTCCCATTTTTGCTGATACGGTCGATGAAAGCGTGGAGAATCTGTGTTTTAGAATAATAGCCAATTCCATCGGTGTAACACCAGCTTGAAGAACTGATGGCATCGTCGGTAAGCCAGTAATTATCGGTAATGTCGGGTGGACCGCCTCGTTCATAATCCAATACAGCGCACTTTTTATTCAAACCATCTTTAAAAGTAGCAACCACTTCCTTGTTCCACTCGGTTGCCTGGTTGTAATAATACGATAAAAACCCTAACAATACGGGCTGAGAGATGAGGTGCAGGTTGAAATCCTGGTAAATGATATCTGGCTCATACAAATCAATGATTTCCTTATGTTTGGCTAACCAAAATGCTTCATTCTTTTCTTTGCCCTGCTGCCCGAAAAGCATTTGAAGTTTCGGATCGTCAGTCTTAGGCACGGCTGAATAATAGCCGGTTATGTTATAGGCATGATGCATGGAAAGAAATAATTTCATGTTTCTTTTTCTAATGGCATCGGTAAACAACCTAACCAGGTCGAGCTTAGGACCCATGTCTTTCGAATTCCATGGGTTCACTTTACTCGCCCACATCGAGAAACCATCGTGGTGTTCGGCTACCGGACCTGCAAATTTGGCTCCGGCATCGGCAAAGAGCTGCGCCCACTCATCGGGATCGAACTTGCCGCCTTCCGACTTGAGTTTTGGCGCAAACTGAACCCAATTTCCTTGTTTGTCCTTTGCTCCGGTAATAAATTTGTTATAAGGCCATTCTTCAATGGATCCATAAGTTGCCACATGGTGCTTGTTTTCGTTCGAACCAGTGAAATACATATTTCGGGGATACCATTCGTTTGCATACGCCGGAATAGAAAACACGCCCCAATGGAAATAAATACCAAACTTTGCATCTTTGAACCATTCGGGAACAGGATTAACCTTTTCCAACGATTCGAAAGTAGGCTGATACTTTTGAGCCTGAACCGAGGTGAAACAAACTATTCCTATAATGAACAGGAACAAGGTGAAAATTTTGTTATGCTTCATAATCTATTGATTTGATAATACATTTAGCTACTATTATTGGACTGTCACATTAATTTCACAAGATTCCAGTCCGTTTCCTTCAACTTTCAACGTAATTACCCCTGTTTTTAATTCTTTTAATGGACGAAGAATGGCTAATGCCCTACCGTAATATGTTTTACAAACTGAATTATTAAAGCTCTTCATGTCAGTTGGGCAAGCGTTACCCGAACCGGCTATTTCTCCTGCGCCTGAAACTGTGAATGAGACGAGATTATTTGCGTTAGGAACTAAATTACCTTGTGCATCTGTTATCTCAACCTTGACATACGAAAGATCATTGCAGTTGGCTTTAATTTTAGGCCGGTCGGCTGTAAGTCTTATTTTAGCTGGGACACCGGTTGTTCTTAATTCTTTAGAGATAACTTCGATGCCGTTATTTAGGGCAATTGCTTTTAAAACTCCTGGTTCGTAAGGAACTTTAAACGTTGCAATCAAATTTGCGCTATCAGGGATTGATTTTTCAGCAATTAGTTTACCATTAAGTTCGAGTCTGACGGCTTGGCACTTAGAAAAAACCCTTACATCCATCATTTTGCCTTCGTTTCCATTCCAGTTCCAGCTCTGATATTCGTCAATCCAACCCCAGTAACTATAAGTTTCAACCATTCCTGCAGGAACTGGTGCATGAACCATCATTTCCAGCTTGCTGTTGTTCCAAACTACATCGCGGTAAAATAGTTGCGGTTTCTTAAAGCCGCAAAGGTCAATATCGCCACAAAAGGCGTTGAACCAGGGCCAGGTTTTTAATCCTACCCGCTGAACAGCTTTCGGTCCATAGCTTGAATTGCCACATCCGTTTTCGCCAATATAATCCATTGCAGTCCAAACAAAGTCGCCGATAACATAAGGATTTTTTTCGACCTGTTTCCAGAAAGCATAGGCTTCTCCAGCATACGATTCTGTTCCAACCATAATTCTTTCAGGGAATTGAGCATGGTCGGCTTCGTATTGGTTGTTTAAATAGTTATATCCGCCTACATCCAAATCGGCATAAGCTGGTATTGTAGTTTCCCATTTTTGCCCCCAGTGATCCCAAAACGCGCAAATGGCTTCGGTAACAGGCTGAGATGAGTCTAATTTGTGAACTTCGGCAACCAACCTTTTTCTAATGGCAAAGCCTAAAGAATCGGCACGTTCATTAAGTTCGTTCCCAATACTCCAAAGAATAACTGAGGGATGGTTCCTGTCACGATGGATCATCAATTCAAGGTCCTTCTGCCACCAATCTTTAAAATATAAGTGATAATCCTGAGGGTTTTTAGGCCTTTCCCACATATCAAACGCCTCATCGATTACCAGTACACCGTTGCGGTCGCAGGCATTGAGGAATTGCTGAGAAGGTGGATTGTGACTGGTACGTATGGCGTTAAATCCATAGGCCTTCATCAGTTGTACCTTGCGCTCTTCGGCGCGGTCGATAGTTGCTGAACCCAGAAAACCATTGTCGTGGTGCATACAACCACCTTTTAATAACACTCTTTTACCATTAAGCAGAAAACCGTTTTGGGCACTGAAACTGATAGTCCGGATGCCGAACGTTGTATAGTCTTCGTCGGAAACTATACCGTCAGCGACCACATGAATTTCGGCAGTATAAAGGTTTGGGGTTTCCACCGACCACAATTTAGGTTGTGGAATGGTAATGTTTTGGATAAAAGACTCACTGGTTGAAGATAACGTTTTAAGTTGTGCTTCTGCCGTTTGTGATATCTTACCATCAGGACCAAGAATGTTGATCAGTAGTTTAACAGCTACACTTTTGCCTTTTTTGTTATTGACAGCAGAAACAATTTTAATTGTAGCTTCATTGGAGGAGATGTTTTCGGTGGTTATGGAAACTCCATAGTGCGCCAAGTGAACCGATTGTTTTTGAATGAGCCAAACGTGCCTGTATATACCAGAACCACAGTACCACCGTGAATTTTGGCCTTCGTTCTTAACCTTTACAGCAATAACATTTGACTTTCCTGTAGGGTTAAGAAAACTTGTAATATCATAATGAAAAGCTGTATACCCATAGGGATGGTTACCAACGAATTTGCCGTTAACCCAAATATCGCAATTCATGTAAACACCATCGAAATTGATGATGGTGTTGCTATACTTTTCTTTTTGTCTCAATGTGAATATTTTACGGTACCATGCTGTTCCGCCTATGGTATAGCCTGTAGCTGTTGTTCCGATGCTTTTCTTTGAAAACGGACCAACCACCTGTTCGGGTTCTTGATTTGGAAGTTTTTCTATACTCCAATCATGCGGTAAATTTATATCACGCCACGTTCTATCGTTAAATGAGGGTTTTTCAGCATTTTTTATGTTGCCTTTACTGAACTTCCAACCATCGTCAAAAAGCTGTTCTTTTCTTGTTGTCTGCGATTGGACAATCCCTAACTGACAAAGCAGAAGCAGGCCAACAATGTTTTTTTTAATATTCATAACATATAATTAGCTTTTAGTTGCACTTCTAACTAGCCTTACTATATACACAGCGCCGGCGGTAGAACCGGGCAATGTCTGGAATTTCACCCTTACATGACTTTTGCCTTTGACCATCGAATCTGGAATGGTATAAACAATGTTTTGGAATAATGACTGATTCCAACGATTGGTATTGTCTTCGGTAACCAGCTTTTGATCGTCGATACAAATGTCGAATTTCCGGGTTCCCCATTCGGCGCCCCAGTAGCGAACGTATAAACTCAGGTTGGTTTCGGAATTGGTAGCTAAGTCATAGCTAAAGAAGCCATCATTACGCGCTTCACGGAAAAATTCGTTCAGGTTATTGCCTTTATTAGATTTTTCGGCTTGCAAGGCATGATCTACCTCGGGCTGCTGCTCGCCAGGCATTACAAAATCGATGGTACGATTCTGAAGTTCCAACTTTGTTTTCTCCAGGTTTTCAATAGAATCCACATACGCTTTATAACCAGAATTGCTCAACGCCAGCCAGTACATCATGTATCTCGAATCGTGAATCTGATAAAAAGGTTCGAGTGTAATCTTGGTTGAGTTTACCACTTGTACATTAAGCTTAAAATGAAGTGGATTGTCCATTACCGGCTGCAACTTACTGGCAATGTTCTGAATTTCGTTATCCACCAGGATTGGTGCTTTATCTACAGGCAAAAACTGACCACCTGCATACTGTCCAAAGCGACTATTATCGGCGATAAGTCCTTTCATATCTTCAGTTCCAGTTTTAGCTCCTAGCAAAATAGGGCCGTGCATAAAGGCTATATATTCAGGCACATTAGGCATATGTTCAATGGTATTGTGCATAGGCAACGAAATTTGCACCACATCACCTTTTTTCCATTTACGGTCAATATTGATGTAGCTGGAAGGGAGTACGGTATAAGCAACATCCTTTCCATTTAAAGAAATTTTCAAAGCGCCTTTACTCACCCAAGCAGGGTAACGAATCAACAGTTTAAAATTGTTCGAACCTTCTATAATCGTCAATTTTGTTTGTTCCTCAAACGGGAAAGTAGTCTCCTGCTTAATTTTCACGGCTTTTTCCTTCCAGTTAAGTTCGGAAGCAATAAAAAGGTTCAGATATAAGGCATCTTCCGACTGCGTATAGATAAACTGATTGTATTTACTGTGGTTTTCCATACCTGTACCAACGCAACACCACATGGCTTCGTTAGGAGCTGAATAATTCCTGTAATGGCGAGGCCGTGCTGGTGTAAAATACACGTATCCGCCGTGTTCGGGATGTTGTGTGGAGAGAATATGGTTAAAGACGGTGCGTTCGAAATAATCGGCATAGTGAGCCGAAGGATGCATGCGGAACTCATCCTCAGTAAGTTTAAGCATGTTATATGAATTGCACGATTCCGGTCCATCGTTCACATTCACAAAATCGATACACGAAGTAACACTTGGGAAGTGCTCTCTGCGGCTGTTTCCGCCAAAAGCCAGGGAGCGATTTGTGGTAACAGTTTGCCAGAAGAAGCTTCCTGCTTTATCGTACTGTTGGTCGTGCCCAAGCTCAAAGATTCTTTCGAAACCAATAATCTTGGGTATTTGGGTATTTGCGTGTTTGTTATCCAGATTGTCTATCCCTCGTGACAGTGGTTCCAGGAATGCCTTGTGTGAAAAGCGTTTTGCAGCAATCAGATATTTCTCATTGCCAGTTATCTGATAAGCATCAACGTACATTTCGTCCATACCGCCATGTTCGTTGCCAAGCATTTCTTCCATTTTGGCATCGGTTAAGCCTGAAGTAAGGTCGATACCCCAATCGCAGAAATTTAAAAAAATGCTTTTTGCATCTTCGTTCCCGGTGTATAACCAGGCATCGCGCAAACCTGCGTACATCTTATGAACATTGTACCAGGGAGCCCAGGCACTCCAGATAGCAGCTACTTCGCCTTTCTTAATCTTCGACCATAATTCGGCACTCTTAGGCACTCCGCCTACATAACCAATGCCCCAGGCAGGATTATTGCTAGCATTAGCTTCCTGGCAGGCTTTCAGCTCCGAAATCATATAATCCATTCGCTTCTTGCATTCGGAATTTCCAGTCGCAGCATAATTCATGGACATTGCCGAAAGATAATGTCCGCCAACGTGCCCGTCGAGGCCATCCCAGTTGGGATAGCCTTGGGCTTTTGCAGGCAAACCAGCTTCTTTACGGTATGGCGCCAGTAACCGATCCACATCGTACTTTAGCAAAACCGTAATGTTTAGGTCGCGGGCATGTTTAAAAGGTCCATCGAGCAAGGTAACATCGCCCAGTGGAAACTCGTTGGGATATAATTTGCTTTGTGCATTAAGGTTGTTGCCTCCACTAAGTATGCAACCGAAAACCATGGCTATTATATAAAAGCGCCTCATTGTAATATCGTTATATAGTTGTTTATTTCGCATTTTTTACTGGAATTAATTTATAAAGCACTACCCCATGCACAGGAACTTTAATAGCAAGTTGGCCTGTTTTGGTATTAATGGCGCTAATATCTTTCTGCCGCCAAAGATCACGTACTTTAAACTGTCCATTAATGCAGAGTTTGTCGAATTCTTTGTATGAAAAATCAATAGTTTCGAGGCCAAAATTGCAGAAACCAACGGCACGACTACCATCTTCGAGTTCTTTCATGTAAATGTACAAATCGCCAATGGTTTGAACACAGGCAGCTTCTTTCCCAAGAGGATCCTGATTGATCTCTATCACTTCATCGTTTGTTAGAAGATTCAATGTAAAGTCATCGAGTTTCTCCATATCGCAACCAATGAGGAGCGGCGCAGAGAAGAGGCACCAAAGGCTAATGTGCAAGTATTGCTCATCAGGCTTAAGCTTGCTCGGATGCGGATTCCCCCAGCCTACCTGGCCAACCACAAGCATATCAGGATCGTTCCAGTTGCCTGGTTTAGCCCATGCAGCAGATTTGTCCTGGTCTAGGGCTATGCCTTTTACGCTAACCCAGGTATCTGTAATATCATTGGTGGTGCGCCAGCTGTTGCCTCTGACTAAATCACCCCATTTGAAAACATCGGACATACCGTATTGGCATAAGCTATAAACGATGTCGCGGGATTGCTGACGAAGGTATTCACCCATAATCTCAAAAGGTTTTATAGCAGTGGAGAGACTTTGCCCTCCTTGATAAGACAATGATGACACTTTTAATGGGTCGTTACCTGGCAAACCGTTGATTACATTGCCATAGCTACACCAATCATATTTCAGATAGTCGAAACCCCATTTGGCGTAGCTTTCGGCGTCCTGTTTTTCGTAACCATAACTCCCGGCACAACCTCCGCATGTCCATGGACCAGGACTCGAATAAAGTCCGATTTTTAACCCTAGGCCATGTACATAATCTGCAAGCGGTTTCATCTTAACAAAGCGAGAGTTAGGAATAATATAGCCAGCTTCGTCGCGAAACTTGCCGCGTAAAGTAGAGTCATGGGAATTTCGATGGTTTTCCCAGAAATCATCTATATTAATATAGGTCCAGCCATGGTTAATAAGGCCGCTTTTTACCATGGCATCGGCAGCACGTTTCACCTTATCAGCCGAGACCTCCTGCGCAAAACAGTTCCAGCTGTTCCAACCCATGGGAGGAGTAAGTGCAATACGGTTGCCACAAACAATGCGTAACTTTTTTTCCGCCTTGCCTTTTGCGTTCTTAGCCATTAAGGTTACTTCGAATGTTCCAGCCTTGGCAAGTTTACCCGTGATAATACCTGTTTGAGTATCAATCTGTAAGCCCTCGGGCAAACCC
>Ga0302321_100004115_pt1 | contig 12540 bp, 10 predicted proteins | sample Fen_T0_1_FD_202505 | JGI IMG/M metagenome (GOLD analysis project Ga0302321, IMG submission 202505) | Peat permafrost microbial communities from Stordalen Mire near Abisko, Sweden - Fen_T0_1 | ecosystem: Environmental > Terrestrial > Soil > Wetlands > Permafrost | place: Sweden: Abisko...
TGCCCATGGTCGTCTTGAGGCTGAGGCCGCGCGACAGGCAGGCGTACATGACGGCGTCGGCCTCGTCGATGGCCGGCTCTCGCGTCGCCCGGTCGCGAACGAGTTCCACGCCCATCAGCAACCCCAGGCCGCGGACGTCGCCGATCAACGGGTGGCGCGGCTGCAGGGCCCGCAACTCCGCCAGCGCCCATGCGCCGAGCTCGGCCGCCCGCGCCACCAGGCCGCGGTCCTCGATCTCGGCGATGACCGCCAGACCGGCGGCGCAGGCCACGGGGTTCTTCTCGTGGGTGAAGTGGCCGAGAGCACGGTCGGCGGCCACGTTGAGCCCCTCTCGAGCGATCAGCGCCGCCAGCGGCATGATCCCGCCCCCAAGGCCCTTGCCGATGACCAGGATGTCGGGGACGATACCGAAGTTCTCGACGCTGAAGAACCGGCCGGTCCGGCCGAGGGCGTGAGGGACTTCGTCGAGGATCAGCAGCGCGCCGTGGCGATCGCAGGCGGCTCGAACGGCCTGCCAGTACTCCGGCGTGGGGATAGACGGCGTGTTGCGAACCGTCTCCGCGATGACGGCCGCGACGTCGCCCTCCTTCTCCAGAACGTACTCGAGGTAGCGGGCGCAGCTCAGGTCGCATGCCCCGGCGCGGTCGAGACACCGAAAAGGACAGCGATACGGCTCGGGTGGCGGGACGTGCTCCGTTCCCGCCAGGAGAGGCCCGATACCGGCCCTGAACTGCGCCTCGCCACCGACGGAAATCGTGTCGAGCGTGCCGCCGTGGAACGAGTCCCACATCGAGATCGTCTTGTGGCGGCCGGTCGCGACTCGGGCGAGCTGGATGGCGGCACTGTTTGCCGTCGCGCCCGACGTAGTGAAGAGCACTCGAGAGAGATCGCCCGGCGCGAGTTCCACGAGTTTGCGCGCCAGCTCGATCGCCGGCCGGTTGGTGTAGCGGCGCGGCGAGAAGGGGAGTGTCTGCAACTGCGAGATGACGGCCGCGACGACCCGGGGGTTGCCGAAACCAACCTGGTGGACCGCGTTCCCATGGAAGTCGAGGAAGCGGTGGCCGCTCGTGTCGGTGAGCCAGGCGCCCTCGGCTCCGTCGAGCACGTTCAAGCAGGGCGTACTGAGCGACTGGTGCAGGAAGTAGCTGGCGTCCTCGGCCAGCAGGGTCATGGCCTCGTCGTCGAGATGACGGGCCTGCCATCCGGCTCGCCGCGGGCTGGCGTTGGAGTCGCCTTCTGCCAGGCCGGAGAGTGTCGCCGTCATCGGGTCAGGGCCGTTCGCCGAGCGCCAGCGAGATCTCGATAGAGTCGAGGACCGGCGGCAGCTCCGCGATGGAGCCGATGAGGTAGTGGGCGCCGGCTTGCCTGAGAACCTCCGCCGCGTGGTCGAGGAGCCGCCGCTGTTCGGCGGCGGGGAGAGCGGCGAACTCGCGCGCATCGAGCCCGACATAGTTGCCCGTTCGGGTGATGCCCACGGTCCAGGCCCCGGCGTTGAGGCCCTCGGCTATGTCCGCCTCGGTGTCACCGACCTTCACGACGTGGCTTGGGGGAAATACTCGAAGCTTCTCCATGGCCCGCAGCAGCATCCAAGGCTCGGGCCTCCCGGCGGGGACTTCGTCGGCGCAGACCATCACATCGGGCTCGTATCCCTGCGAGGCGGCGCTCGCGGCCACGATCTCGCCGACCGAACGTGGATACCCGGTCGTGGACCCGATGAGGTACCCGCGAGCCCGGATCTCCGCGACGGCTTCGAGCGTGCCCGGGATCAAGGCGCAGAAGTCGGCCAGCACTTGCTCCTGGATCGGGACCAACTCGACGTACATGGCGTGGACGTCGTCCTCGGTGCAGTCGGCGCCGTGGACCTTGCGCCACAACGCGGCGACTTCCGGCATGGCCGCGATCGCCCGAATGTGGTCTAGCTTGTAGATCCCCATCGGACCCCGAGCCTGGGCCGTGGTGATCGGGACTCCGTTACGGGCGAAGACTTCCCGGAAGGCCCCGACCGGCGCCTGAGATCCAAAGTCCTGGGTCGTGCCGGCCCAGTCGAGCACGACCGCCCGCAGCCGCCTCGTGGGGGTCGCGGCGGCGATCATGGAGCCCGCTTCCGAGGTCGCGGTCATGCCGTCACCGCGGACCGTGTGCCGCGAACGGCCGCTTCCGAGGCTGCGGTGGCTGAGGTCGCGCCCGCATCGACGCCGTCCACGCCCGGCCCTCCTTCCCGGAGCGCCCGACTCAGCGACTCCACGAAATCCGCCAGAACTTCCGGCTCGATGGCCCCCAGCGTGCAAACCCGGAACGTCGTCTTGGCAGCGTCGCCGAGCCCGGCGTAGATCACGTAGCCATCTCGCTTCAACTTGTCGTGGATGGTTTCGTAGGCGATTCCGTTGGGCAGCCGGAGGCTGCGAACGGATGAGGACCGGTTGGCGGCAGCCACGGTGGGCTCGAGGCCCAGCCGAGCGAAGGACTCGTCCAGCAGCTCGACTCGAGCCCGGTAGGCGTCGTGACGCGCCGCCACGCCCTCGTCGAGAATCTCGTCGAGAGCGGCCTCGAGGCCGTAGACGGCCGGAACCGCCGGGGTGAATGGCACGCTGTCCTTCTGCTGCGCCGCGAGGTATCCGGCGATGTCGAGGTAGAGAGAGCGCTTGGGGGCTTCGGCGGCTCTGGCGGCGCCGGCGGGGGAGAGGAGCACGAAGGAAGTTCCGGGCAGGCCGTGGAGGCACTTGTTGGAAGTGCACGCGACCATGTCCATGCCCGATCCGGCGAGTCGTAGTTCCTCGGCGCCGAGCGAGCTGATGGCGTCGACCACGACCCTGACGCCGCGGACTCCCGCCACCGCCGCGATTTCGTGGACGGGGTTCAGCAACCCGGTGGTGGTCTCGTGGTGGACGACCGCGACGGCGTCTATCGCGGCGTCGGCGGCGAGCGCGGCGGACACCTCTGCCGGGTCGATTGGTTCGGTCTGCGATGCTCGCACCGAGACGATCTCGATGCCGAGTCTTTCGGCGATGGTCGCCAGTCGATCGCCGTACACGCCGTTGCGGCAAACCAGCAGTCGGCGCCCCTCGCGCACGGATGCCCCGACCATTGCCTCCATCGCGGCGGTGCCCGATCCCGCGAGCAGGGCCAGTTCCCAGTCGGAATCGACGCCGGCGACGCGGAAGAGCTTCTCGCGGACTCGGGCGAACATCTCCGAGTATTCGGGCTCGCGATGGCAGAGGTCGGGGCCGGCGACGGCCCGATGGATCCGATCGCTGACGACGGCCGGGCCCGGGTTGAGCAGGACGCGCTCGCGGTGGCGGCGGTTCCTGCCGTACGCAGCCGCGTCCATCTCGGCGAACTCGCCGGCTCGCACGATCCGGTCGGGCTGGCCGAGAAGAAGATCGTGATTGTTGGTCGACTCCGGACCGGGGATCGCGACCACGGCACCGGCACCGGCGCACCGCCCGGCGACCAGCGCGTCTCGCGTCCCGCCGATGAGGCCGAGTCGCCGGACGTCCGACACGTCGACTGCCGCCAGGGCCACCAGTAGCCCGAACGGCGCAGGCGGCAACGGCCCGCGAACCACGACGTCGGCAAGACGGCGCTCGAGTGGCGTCTGGGTGACGTTGTCGGGCACGACCAGTACGACCGTCGCGCCGTCGTTGCGAACGGATTGCAGGTCGGCGTCGAGAGCGGCGAGGGTCGCCGTCGGAAGATCCCCGGCAAAGAGAGTCCAGACCTCGATAGCCCGCTCACTGGTCCAGGATCGGACTGTCGCGACCGAGTCGGCGTAGGGCATTGCGGCGGAACCTCCCTGACGGAGTCACCGCTCCGGATCCGGGCCGGACTCCTCATCGGAAGGTTCGTCAGCCAGCATTAACGCGCCACGAACGCCTCGTTAACTCTGCCCGCCCAGGATTCGGTGGACGACGCGCGTATGAGGCTGAGCATGTTCGCAAAGACGAGAATCGTTCTCCTTGCTTTCGACGGCTTTCCGCTGGCCGCGCTCGGTCCGGCCATAACCCCGAATCTCTGGCGGCTGGCGCAGGACGGCGGTTACTCGTCCGAGGGCGGTAGAAGTGGCCTGCCGTCGACGACGTATCCCTCCTTCGCGTCGCTGTTGACCGGTGCCAGCCAGGGTAGGACCGGCATCCGCACCACCGCTCAGCAGGCCGGCGCCGTGCCCGGCTGGGCCGGTACGAACCGCTGCGCCGTGCCCACCATCATCCACGCCGCCCTGGGCTCCGGACTGAGGGCGACTGCCGTGATGGGCGATCAGAAGCTCGTACGGATCCTCAGGCTCGATGAGATCGACGGGATCTGGCCGCCGCACGCGCTCGTACCGGACGGCACGGCGGTCGATGCGCACGGCTACCCGACGAACGCGGCCGTACGACCTCATGTCCTGCGGGCCGCGGCCGATCCCGATCTCGACTTTCTCTTCATCCACCTCAACGAGACCGACACGCTCGGCCATGACCTGGGGCCGGGTGCGAGCGTGACGATCGAATGCGTCCGCTCCGCCGACGAAAGCGTCGGTGAGGTGGTCGAGGCACTGGCTCCGGATTGGGACAGGACCGTCGTCGCCGTCGCCTCCGATCACGACATGTCCCGGCGGCTGCCGTACCCGGCCATCGACCCGACGGCGTCGCACGACTGCGCCGGCCTCATCGACGATTGGATCGCCGACGGCAGCGCGGCGTGGCTTCGCCTCACGACCGGTGTCGACGCCCACATGGCCATCGCCCGCCTCGCGGCCCTGGACGGCGTCGAGGGCTGGCGGTGGAGAGAGCCGGACGTGCTGCTCCTGCTGGCCGCTCCGGGGCGGGTCTTCGCTGCGCCGTGGATACCGGTAGCCGGCATTCACGGGTCCACCGCGACCGACCGGACGCTGGCAATCGTCGGTGGCGGCCATCCGGCCGTCGCGGGCTTGGGCGAGTCGATCGCGGCCTGGGCCCCTCGGCTTCGTGATTGGGCTCCTACGCTGGCCGGCCTGCTGGACATCGACTTGCCGGATGCGGACGGGACCGACCTGCTGGAGGAACGGGCGGTGCGGTCCGCAGGCTAGTGGCCGATGGCTAGTGGCCGAGAACCCCGGCGACGCGGCCGGCGACGGCGACGTAGCCCGCGTCGAGGGGGCGCCAGGCCGGTGTGGTTAGTGTCTCCAGCCTGGCCATGGCGTGGACAGCTCCGCCGTGGCTCCGGACTTCTTCCTTCAAGGTGGCGAGCCGTTCTGCCAGCGTCGCCACGTCACGCACCTCATTTGGTCGGACCACGAGCGTCGAAACGGCGAGTTCCGGCTGGCCGACACCATCGGGGAGCGGGCTCATCGGCTGCATGCCGATGATCAGCTGCATGGCGATCTCGATCGCGCCGGCCACGGCTTCGTCCTCGTCATTCCAGGCGACGATGAAGTCGTCGCCGCCGAGGTGACCGACGAATCTGACACCACGGCTGCTTCCTACCGCCGCGACCGCATGGCCCAGAGCCTGAATCGTCCGATCCCCGGTCGAGAAGCCGGATCGTTCGTTGAACGTCTTGAAGTCGGCGATGTCCACGCGACTTACGACCAGCGACTCGCCGGTGTCGATGATTTCCGACAGAGCCTGCTCGGTGCGGGCACTGCCCGGCATCCCCGTCAGCGGGTTGAGCTGCTGTGTCCTGTCGAGGCCGATGCTGGTCAGGGCGCGAAGCAGGTCTCGCACTCGAACGATGCCCACGACTCGCCGGCCGGCGTCGATGACCAGGACGTCGTCGAAGAGCGAGTCAGTGTCCCGGTTGGCCACCGTGATGGCGGCTTCGACGATGGTCGTGTCGGCCTCGATCAGACGCGGATGCGGGTCGGCCGCGTCCACGATCGGACGGGTGGCGAAGACGGCATGGCCGTATTGCCCGCTGAACATCCTGAAGAGCCGCTCGCGGCCCAGAGCGCCGACCGGCCGCAGCCGCTCGTCGGCGTAGACGAGTGTCGTGAGCGTCTCGTCGTCGAGGAATCTGAGACGGGCTTCCTCGCCCGTGATCGAGTTCGAAACGATTGTCACGGGCGTGGCGATGGCGGCCATGCGCGGCGTTCGGTCGGGGCCGCCGCGGAGTTTCTGCCGGCCCTCGCGGCGGGCGTCGGCGACCGCCTCGAGGAGGTCGCGCTCTCGAGCGCCAACCACCGGCGCCACGCCGAAGGCGGCTCCACTGGTCAGCTCGGCCGCGATCGATTCCACTTCACCCTGGCCCTCGAGCAGGAAGACGAAGCCGTCGCCCTCGTCCACCAGACCACCGCTCGGAACGGTCTTCCTCAACCTGCCCAGGGCCGCCTCGGCGACCCACAGCACGTGACGCGCTGCGTGCAGGTGTACGTCGGACGGGCTCGATGTGGCGGCGGACATGATGCTCCCCGGTGCGGAGACTGGCCGGCGGACGCATCGCGCCGCCAATTCCTACACCTTGGGGTAGGTCGGTTTGCCCGGCGTTTCCGGCCGGTTAACGTTGAGGCGGGCCGCTCGTGCGGGGGGCGGCGGCGGTCACGGTATCGCCGGCCGCACACAAAGAAGCGGCCGATCGCCGGCCGCTTCTCATGACGCCTGGACGGGAGTCAGGGGTTCAGATCTTCGACCTCACCCGTCGCCAGGAAGACCACGTCCTCGGCGATATTTGTGACCCGGTCGCCGATGCGCTCGAGGTAGTGGGCCGCGAACAGGATCCGCGTGCCGGGATCCACCTTGGCCGGATCGGTCCGCATCTCCGCCAGGACGTCGTCGAAGACCTGGTGGTAGAGCCGGTCGATCTCGTCGTCGCGCCCGGCCACGAGTCGCGCCTTGTCTTCGTCGATGTCCACCAGGGCCATGACTACGTCGCGGACTTGCTGCGCCGCGAGTTGGGCCATCGGCGTCAGCTCGTCGTACGTGACCATGCTCGTGACGCCTGCCAGCTTGCGGGCCTGCTTGGCCACGGACCCGGCGTGGTCGCCGATCCGCTCGAGCTCGTAGGTGACACGGTCGAGGGCCAGCAGGAAGCGCAGGTCCCGCGCCACCGGCGCCTGAGTGGCGATGGTCATGGCCACGATGCCCGACACGGCTCGCTGGACTTCATTGACCCGGCCGTCGGCGGCGATCACCTTGGCCGCGAGAGCGGCGTCACGGTTCATGATCGCGTCGTGGGCGGCGAGAATCTGCTCCTCGACGTAGGAACCCATGCGCAGGACGCCGTCCTTGACGTCGCGCATCTCGATGTCGAGGCTTTCGCGGATGCGCTGGTCGTGCCGTTCCGCCTCGGCCGCCGCCTCGAGCGCATCGGCGATCATGCCGGCGCCGGCCGACGGCGCAGCGCCCGGCGCTTCATCCACGGACCGCATGTTCGACTCCTCGTTCTGGTTGACAGTCATCCGAACCGTCCGGAGATGTAGTCCTCGGTGAGGCGCTCGTTGGGCCTGGTGAAGATACGGCCGGTGGGTCCGACTTCCACGAGATACCCGGCCCGGTCTTCGGCCATCGTGAAGAAGGCCGTGACGTCGCTCACGCGGGCCGCCTGCTGCATGTTGTGGGTCACGATGACGATCGTGTAGGCCTCGCGAAGCTCGCGCATCAGCTCTTCGATGCGGAGCGTGGAAACGGGGTCCAGGGCCGATGCCGGTTCGTCCATGAGGATCACGTCCGGTTCGGTGGCGAGGACGCGGGCGATGCAGAGCCGCTGCTGCTGGCCGCCGGAGAGGGCCAGGCCCGACTTGCGGCGCAGATCGTCCTTGACTTCGTCCCACAGGGCTGCTCGCTTCAGGCTGGTCTCGACCAGCTCGTCGAGCTTGCGCTTGTCGTTCTTGCCGCGGCGCCGCGGGCCGTAGGCGACGTTCTCGTAAATCGACATCGGGAACGGGTTGGGGCGCTGGAAGACCATGCCGACGCGCCGCCGCAGCTCCACGACGCTGACGTCCGCGTCCGTGACGTTCTCGCCGTCGAGGCAGACGTCGCCGGTGACGCTCGCGCCGGGGATGAGGTCGTTCATGCGGTTGAAGCAGCGCAGGAACGTGGACTTGCCGCTGCCCGAGGGCCCGATCAGAGCCAGGATGGAGCGTGCCTCGACGGTCAGCGAAACGTCGCGGACGGCGACCTTGGTGCCGTACCTGATCGAGACGTGCTCGGTCGAGATCTTGATCTCGGCGGTCGCCGCAGGAGCGATCTCCTGGGCGCGAGGCGCGGCCACTTCGACGCGGCGGATCAGTGGTTCTGAGTAGATGGCGTTGGCTGTCATCTCTTCTCCGGAATTCATGCGGCGGTCATCCGTCGAGTCAGGACGCGTCCGACCAGGCGCGCCCCGAGGTTGAAGATCAGGACCATCGAAATCAGGATGGCCGCGCAGCCGTCCACGATCTGGTTGACGTAGGCTCCGAGCCCCTCTGATTGGAGCTTGTAGATGTAGACCGACATCGTCGTGGCGGATCTGAATGGGCTCCACGGCGACGATGGGTCGGTCAGGCTGAAGTTGCCGAAGTTGTAATGGGCCGGCGTGCCGATGCCCGACGTGAACAGCAGGACGGCGGCTTCCCCGAAGACGCGCCCGGCGGTGAGGATGACGCCCGTGACGAGGCCCGGGATCGCCAGGGGCACGACGACGTGGCGGATCGTCTGCCACTTGGTGGCGCCCAGGGCGAGACTCGCGGACCGTTCGCCGGCCGGCACCGCGCGCAGAGCCTGCTCGGCCAGGCGGGTCATCAGCGGCAGGTTGAAGAGCGTGAGGGCCAGGGCCCCGCCGAGGGCGGAGAAGCCCCAGTGCCAGGTATCCACGAACAGGATCAGGCCGAAGAGCCCGACCACGATCGAGGGGACGGAGCTGATCGACTCCTCGGCGAACCGGATCGCGGCCGTGACGTAGCCGAGCGGGCCGGTGTCGCGGGCGTACTCCGACATGTAGATGCCGCCCAGAATGCCGATCGGGACGGCGATCACCATCGTCAGCACGAGCATGTAGATCGAGTTCCACAGGATCGGCAGGATGCCGCCCAGGGCCGAGTCGCTCGGGTCGCTGAACAGGAAGCTCGGCGAGACCACGCCCCACGCCGCCACGGCGAAGTGGAGGATGATCGCCCCGAGCAGGAGCAGGACGAAGGCGCCGGTGCCCCACAGCACGACCGTCGCGGCCTTGTCGGCCAGGATGCTGCCGCGCGAGGACCTGCGCTTCAGACTCGGCTTTGGGGCGGGCGATCCGGCGCCGGCAAACGCCCGGCCTGTGGTCGAGGTCATGACCCCATCCTCCGCTTGTTTAGCATCCGAACCATGACCACGGACGCGACCGATATGACCAGCAGGACCAAGCTCATCGTCCAGAGCGCGTCCTGCCACGGCTCACCGAACACGGTGTTGCCCATGTCCAGGGTGATCTGGGACGTCAGTGTCGTGACCGGCTGGGTTATCGCGGCCGGCATCGAAGGCGAGTTGCCGATGACCATCTGGACCGCCAGGGCCTCGCCTGCCGCGCGCGTCATTCCCAGCACGACGGCGGTCAGAACGCCGCTCATGGCGGACGGCAGCAGAAGGTGGCGGATCGTCTGCCAGCGCGTAGTTCCCAGCGCCAGCGAACCGGTCCGCAGTTCCTGCGGCACGGCACGGAAGGAGTCGTAAGCGACGCTGGTGATGGTCGGCAGGATCATGATCGACAGCACCAGCGAGCCGGCCAGCCAGGAGAAGCCGGTGAGGAAGCCCGGCATGCTGAATACCTGGCCCAGGATCGGCAGCGAGACCACGATCTTGTGGCCAAAAGTGCCGGACAGGAACGGCACGAGGATAGTTATGCCGAGCCAGCCCCAGACCACGCTGGGGATGCCGACGAAGATCTCGAGGGCGGGCTGGACGACCGATCGAGCCCACTTCGGAGCGATCTCGGAGAGGAAGAGCGCCAGGCCCACCGACAGCGGCGTGGAGATGAGGAGCGCGACCCCGGTCACGAAGAGCGTGCCGGCGATGAACGGCAGGATTCCGAAGCTCGTCGGGCCGCTGCCCGGATCCGGCTGCCAGGTCGGCGAGAAGATCTGCGTGACCGGGACGTGGTCGGCCACGAATAGTTGAATGCCCTGCCGCGCGATGAACGCCAGCAAGAGGACGACTATCAGGATCATCGACGCGGCCGCCAGGAAGACCGCGACCTGCGGGACGTCTATGCGTTTGAGCGGGCCCGGCCGGGTTCGCAACCCGCTTGCTTGTTGGGCGCCTGTCAGTTGAGCCATCGTGCTCCCTCGAGGGTCACGTCATCTGGAAACGGGAATGCTCCGGACCCCGATCGTCACCACGGGGTCCGGAGCATGAAAGGGGATCTACTGAGCGGCAACCGGGGCGTAGAACATGCTCGGGATGAGCGTGCCCTGGACGTCCTTGCCCAGCATGTAGGCGAGGAAGGCGGCCGTCAGGCCGTCCGGCTTGCCATTGGTGTACATGTGGCCGTCGGCAGCGAGCTTGTAGGTACCGCCGGTCATGTTGGCCACGGTGGCGTCCACGCCGTCGAGCTGCAGGCCGGTGAGCTTGGACTTGTTGGCCGGGTCGTTGTAGTACGCGAAGCCGATGACGCTGACCGCGCCGTTTGTCTTGGTGATGGCAGTCGTCACCGCGCCGTTGGAGTCTTCAGTCAGGGTCTGGCCGCCGGTCGTCGCCTCAGTGGCGCCGCCGAGGACGAGCTTCTTGAAGGTTGAGCGCGTGCCGGAGGAGGCCGGCCGGAAGATCAGGACGATCGGGAGATCGGGGCCGCCGACCTGGTTCCAGTTGGTGTCCTTGCCGGTCCAGATGTCGATGTTCTGCTGAGTGGTGAGGTTCGTGACGCCGGTCACGCCGGGGTTGGTGACGACGATCCAGCCCTGCTTGGCGACGATATGGTCAACGAGCTTGGCGGCGTCTTCGGCCTTGAGCTTGCTCTCGGCGGTCACGTCGGAGTCGCCGATCTGGACGCCGCCGGCTGCGACCTGGGTCAGGCCGGTGCCGGAGCCGCCACCGTTGACGGTGATCGTGGCGCCGGGGCAGGCTGCGTCGTACTTCTTGGCGGCAGCGTCAACGAGCGGCTGGAGGGCCGTCGAGCCCGAGACGGTGATGCTGCCGGTCACGCAGCCGGTCCCTGCGGCCGGTGATGCTGCCGGAGCGGCGCTCGAGGCGGCTGTGCTGCTGGCGGCGGGCGTTACGGTCGGCGCGGGCGTGGCGGTAGAGGCGGCCGAGCAGGCGCCTGCGAACACGGCGAACGCCAGGGCGACCGCCCCAAAACGTCGAGTCCCGTTGAGCAATTCAGTGTCTCCTCTTTGCTGGGCAGCTTCTTGATCCATCCCTGCTCCCAGTTCAGACACGATGCTCCCGGCCGCCGCTTAACGCGGTGTTGGCCCTTTGTTAACGTTGGCTGCGTGGGGCGCGGCCGCGGTGGCACGGCGTCCGCCGGCTTGGGTGGGTCGAAGAAGCCTCCCTGGACAACGCCTGGGAGGCTTCGCGGACTCGGAGCTGCGGCGGTCGGCCGCCGGTGCTCAGCTAGGCGTGCTTGACGACGATCCGTTCGATCAGGTCGGCCACGTCCTCGCACTTGTCGATCGTGTCCTCGAGGAGGGCGTAGACGTCCTTCCACTTGAGGACGTCGATCGTCTTTGTGCCGTCGTCGAAGAGGCCGGCGATCGCGGAGCGGCTCAGCTTGTCGCCTTCATTCTCGATGCGATGGACTTCGACGATGTACTTGTCGAGGTCCTTGAAGCCGCGGAGGTTGGTCAAGGCTGTGTGCAGGGTCTCGCAGGCCTGGACTACGAGGGCAGCCTGCTTCACCGACGTCTTGGTCGGCGACTCGATGCGATACAGGACGAATGTGTCGGCGACTTCTTCGATGAGGTCGAGGATGTCGTCCAGGCCCGCGATCAGAGCGTGAATCTCCTCGCGGTCGAACGGCGTGACGAACGTCTGCTCGAGGCGGCGGCCGATGTCGTGACTGAGCTCGTCGCCCTTGTGCTCCGCCTCGCGGATCTTCTTGGCCGATTTGTCGGGGTTGTCGTAGCTGCGCAGCATCGACTCGAGCTGGCGGGCGCCGTCCAGAACATTGGCGGCGTCTTCGACGAAGAGATCGAAGAACCGCTCTTCGCGGGGAATCAGTCGAAACGAGGGCACCTGGACAACCTCCGAGAGGAGTCGCGACCTTCCAAACGAGCCGGCATACCTTGCCGGGCCTCCATGCTCGCGCCTCTTGCACCAACGTGCCTAGCGTAGCGCCCGGCGGTCACGGCTGCCAGTCGCGTCCCGATGGCGAGCCGCCCGGCGCAGGCTGTGCCATGCTCGACTGGTGGATACGGTCGAAATCCTGTTCATCGTGGGCCTTGCGATCCTGCTCGGCTGGTCGCTGGCGGTTGCCATCAGCCGCGGCAGGGCGCTGGATCGCCTCCGCGACGCCACGGGTGCGTCGGACACCGACGACATCGAGCGGCTGGTTCGCCGTGCCATCGAGGAGGCCGAGGATGCGCGCTGGCACGCCGAGCAGGCGAGCCACGACACCGACTACCTGACCGAGCTTCTGACCGCCGGGGTCGTGAGGCTCAAGGACGACCTGACGGTCGAGTTCGCCAACGGCGCCGCC
>Ga0302321_100004116_pt1 | contig 12538 bp, 13 predicted proteins | sample Fen_T0_1_FD_202505 | JGI IMG/M metagenome (GOLD analysis project Ga0302321, IMG submission 202505) | Peat permafrost microbial communities from Stordalen Mire near Abisko, Sweden - Fen_T0_1 | ecosystem: Environmental > Terrestrial > Soil > Wetlands > Permafrost | place: Sweden: Abisko...
GCAGTGCGCGCCCATGTTGATCGGGGATTCGAAGACCGGCTCCTGCCGCGTCCAGACGCCGTTCTCGACGGTGGCGTCGACGGCGCAGCCGACGGAACAGTGCGTGCAGACGGTGCGCTTCCTCTCGACCGCCTTGGCGTCGCCTTCCTTGGCGGCCGCGGCGGGACCGATCGCGCCGTAGGGCAGCTGGCTTGCGAAGGCGCCGGCGCCTGCAGCCAGGCCCGAGCGCTTGAGGAACGTCCGGCGATCCATCGTGGACATGCCGGCGGCGGAGTGTCTCTTCAACCGGGGGCCCGTCGTGCGTGCAACGTCGGTCTTGCGCGTGAGCAGCATGGGAGCTCCTAGATCCGGGTGGTCGCGTAATAATCGCGAACGTGATCGGTTTCGCGGTAGCCCTGCGAGGATTCGGCCTCGACCGGGGATGACGCCGGCAGGACCGGGCTCGCAAGCGCGTTGGTGGCGACGGCAGCGGCGCCGGCACTGCCTGCGCCCAGCGCAAGCAGGAAGCGGCGGCGTTTGATGTCCGGAGAGTCGGTGGCGCGCGTCGGTGCCGACGCTGGCGCGGCGCGTTGCGATGAATTACTCATGCATCCCTCCAAAATGGCCAAACCGCGTGACGTTATGGACCGGTGCCCGATTGCCGCAGCGGCTGGTTACCCCATGGCGAGCGAGTCACGTTCGACCGCCATGTACAAACTGGTCAATTTTGCTACGTGCAGGTAGTAGTTGGCAAGCGGGCATTGGCATATTGCATTGCAGCATTTCACTACCCAGGGCGCTATGTGGCGGTCGAAATACGCACGCTGCACGGCGACATCGGACGGACCGCGAACTCCATCGCCGGCGACGAGCATACGCATCGTCTCACACAAGACCGAAAGGTGGTCTTCGTAGAGCGTCGAACCGGCCAGGCGGGCCAACCCCAGGCGGGCCAAATCCGAGCGCACGGCGACCAGCGGCTTCTCGGATGCCGCCTCCGTGATCCAGTGCGACGCGTGCAGGTCGACTTCGCTGCGCCCGACGCCGACGAACACTTCCGTGTATTCCTGCTCCGCGGCGTCGGCATCCATCGCGCTGCTCGCCAGGATCAACGCATTCCACGCCGCGGCCAGCGGATTGGCGGCATCCGCGGTCCACGGCGGCGAATTCGCGAGCGCAGCAAGGAGCGTGGCGTCCGGTCCTCCCGCGTAGAGCCGCGCCAGCAGCGCGTAAACCTGCGCGCGCGCCTCGTCTTCCGGTGCGATCGCGTGGCGGATCGTCACCGTGGCTGTCGACTTCGCGTCAGAGATTCCGGATGTCGGCACTGTTTTCGTTCCTGATGAGGTCGACCACCCGGCAGTCCGCGCACATCTTGAGCCGGTCGAGCGCCCCCGGGGCGGCAAACATCGAATGGCCGGAAAGCTTCCCCAGCATCGTCGCAATCATCTTGTCGGTGCCCATCGGCTTGCCGCAGCCAATGCACTTGAAGATGGCCGCCTCGTTGAGTACGGCAGGCGCCTTCGCCGCCGGCGCAAGGTTGAGTCGTGGAGTAAGGGTGATGGCGTGTTCGGGGCACGTCGCCGCGCATAGGCCGCACTGCACGCATTTGGACTCGATGAAGCGGACCTGCGGCGCCTCCATGTTGTCGAGGATGGCGGCTTCCGGACACGAACCGACGCAAGCCAGGCACATCGTGCAAGTGTCGGCGTTGATCGCGATGACGCCGAACGGTGCGCCTTTGGGAAGCGGAATCACCCGCTGCGGCACCGGCGCGTGCAGCGCCAGGTGGTCGAGTGCCAAGGCGATCGTCGTGCGCTTTTCCGGCGTCGGCGCAAACGTCGCGGCCACACGTGCGGTCAGGGCAACCGGCCAAGCCCGAATCGCGGTGTCGAAGCGCGCGACGTCGGCGCCGTCGACGATCCGGAAATGCTCGCCTTGGTAGCCCAGCGCGTTGGCGATGGTATCTGCCAGCCGCATCTGGAACGCCAGTGCGGCGCGGTACTCGGGAGCCTCGTCGCCCGTCGCCAGCACGGCGAACTGCGAGGCGCCCCAGGCGAGTCCCGCCAGCCAGACGTCGATGCCGACGGAGGCGATGTGATGGACCTCCACCGGAATCACCCTGGACGGAAGACCCTTGCCCCGGCGGGCGAGACGTGCGATCGCGTCGCGGCTGCCTTCGGCGTGCAGCAACAGGCACGCGTCGCGGCCGCCCGCGCCGGCATACGTCGACAGCACGGTCTTGAGCCGGGCACCCAGGTCCGGCACCGAAGGGTAGGCGTACGTGAGCGCACCCGAAGGGCACACGGTCGAACAGGCGCCGCAGCCGACGCAAAGGTGCGGCTCCACAAAGATGCGGTCGCCATCGGAGCGAATGGCGTCCGCCGAACAGACGTCGATGCACTGGTTGCACCCGGGCTGGCGCGAGCGGCTGTGCGCGCAGAGCGTAGGCTGGTAATTGAAGTACTTCGGCTTTTCAAACTCGCCGGTCAACGTCGCGATCTCCGTGGCGGCCTTCGCCTGCGCTACGGAATCGCTTCCGGGCGCGTAATAGCCCTGCGGGGGCTGGTGCAGCTTGATCCAGGGCTTGGCGTGCAGGTCGAAGACGGCGTCGTAGCGTTCGGCGCGCCGCGTGTCCTTCCGGTCGAAATCGATGGCGCCGGTGGCGCCACACGCCGCGATGCAACTGCGATGGTCGCGGCAACGGTCGAGGTCGATCTGGTAGCTCCAGTCGATGGCATTCTCGGGACACGCGCGGATGCACGCATTGCACCGTGTGCACAGGTCGAGATCGATCGGATTGGCCTGCGTCCATTCCACGTCGAACGCGCCCAACCATCCGGCGAGCGATTTGAGCTCCCCCGAATGCACGGGAAACGCGCGTTCCGATGGCAGTTCAGCACCCATGGCGCGACCGGTGGCCAGGACCGTCACATCCACATGGTCCTTCAGCGCTTCGGCCCAATACAGCGCGGCAGCGAGCGGCCCCATGATCAGCACCTGTCCGCCGGACGCATATCCGACACTCGGTACCGGCTCGGGGTCGGGTAGCCCAGCCATGGCCAGCAGCGCGGCGATCTTGGGCGTCGCGGCGTGCGCCTCGTCGGACCACCCACCGGTTTCGCGGATGTTCACGAAGCGGATGGCCTGCGTGCTGCCGCCCTCGTCCGCCGCGTTCGCCAACAACTGCTGTTCCTGCGTGCATGCGGCGACGACGTCGCCTTGTGCGCCTTCGACAAACCGGGCGAGCTCGCGTTGACAAAGCATCGTGTGCACGCCGGGGTTGGCAGGCAGCGCCAGCGCCTTCGCCAGTGCATCGCCGTCGAGCGGCATCGTGCCGTTGCAGGAACAAAGAAAGAGTTTCTTCCCCGAGAGGCTCATGTCTTGTGCGCCCCGGAAGCCGGGTTCACCTCTACTTCGGGGGCCGCATCGGGGATGGGTGTTGCAGCCGATGATCTGGGCTGAGCGTCCGCATCAAAGTTGGCGTTACTTTCGATGTCCACAGCCGGCGCAGCGTCGCTCGCCGATTCCGGCGTTGGCCCGTCCGCCAGCTCATTGCGCGCAGGTTCCACCGGGTCGAGCATCGCATAGACGTTCGAGAGCTTTTCCAGCATGCCCGCCGGCATGGGGTCGGCTTGCGTGTAGTCACCTACGTAAATGTCGAGGCCATCCATCACGTTAAACGACGGATCGCTGAAGAGCTTGCGCAGCGCTGCGCGCTTGGTGTCTTCGGCGATCTTTGGCTGCATGAACGCCGAAAAATCGGATTCGAACGTCAGCGACTCCACGGGCGGCAGCGGCGCGGCTTCGACCGGCGGCGCCGCGGCGGATTCGGCGACGTCCATTGCGGCAGGAACGCTCGTCGCCGGCGAAGGGATCGCGTCGGCGGGCAACCCGCGCGTGGCGGCCTGCTTGCGCTGCGACCAGCGCTTGAGCGAAAACGGTTCGGGGGTCTCCGGACTGTCGGCCATGTGCTGAGGCAACGTCCTGCTCACCCGCGCGGCGCACGGTCGCGCCCGGAAGCGTCGTCGCCGAACGGGTCGTTGCGCCGCATCTTGCGCCGCGGTTCGGGCTTGTAATGTTCGGCAACGTACGGGCGCATCCACGCGAGAATCGCCTCCGGCATCGGCGCCGGATCGACGCGTTCGCCGCCATCCATGATGCGGCCCGCCTGGTTGTAGCTGACCGTGACCATCTGCACGCGTGCCGCGGGCTCGAATCCATCCTCGGCTGCGCGCCACATGACGAAGACGAGCGGCGTGTCCGACGTGATGTTGAGGAAATAGCCTTCGGCCTCCGTCGGGTGCAGTTCGATCGCGCAGCCGGGGAAGCGCCACGTCGTGCCGGCCGGGCCGTCGGCGACGCGCTCGGGAACACCGGGGGCGGCGACCGCCGCATCGGGTGCGACCCTGCCGATGGGCACGACCGCCGCCGGCCGCCATTGTTCGTCGGCCCAGCGGTTCACGATGGGCACGCGCTCCAGCAGGATGTCGACACTAAAATACTCTGGCTTCATGGTTATTAGCCGGCTTCCACGCGATGGCGGCAATGATGCAAATGAGCCGGTCGATCATACACCAGCACGGCACGCCGGCATGGAGGTGTACTAGCGCTGTCTGCTACCATTTGCGACGCGGGATTGCCTGCGATTGCCCGCCGTTCTCGCCATGTCCAACATCATTCCACTGAAGTCTGTGCCCGCAGTCGCCCGCGCCGACGAAAGCGCGAACGCGCTGCTGCGCGCGTCGGCGCTCTCAAGCGCGCCCTCGGGCCCGCTGACCGATGCGCTCGGACGCGGGCTGTCGGACCTGCGCATCTCGGTCACCGACCGCTGCAACTTCCGCTGCATCTATTGCATGCCGAAGGACGTGTTCGATGCGGACTACCCCTTCCTGCCGCACGCCGACCTGCTGACGTTCGAGGAAATCGCGCGCGTCGCGAAAGTCTTCGTCGGCCTGGGCGTGCGCAAGATCCGCCTGACGGGCGGGGAACCGCTGCTTCGTCGGAATCTCGAGCGATTGGTGGAGATGCTTGCACGCTTGGGCGACCTCGACCTCACGCTCACCACCAACGGCACACTACTGGCGAAGAAGGCGCGAAGCCTGCGTGACGCCGGTCTCACGCGCGTGACCGTGAGCCTCGACTCTCTCGACGACGCGACGTTTCGGCGCATGAACGACGTCGACTTTCCGGTGGCGGGCGTGCTCGCGGGAATCGATGCCGCCGCGGCCGCGGGCCTGTCGCCGCTCAAGATCAACATGGTGGTCAAGGCCGGGGTCAACGAGGCTTCGATCGTGCCGATGGCGCGCCACTGGAAGGGCACGGGGCACATCCTGCGCTTCATCGAATACATGGACGTCGGCGCGACCAACGGCTGGCGGATGGACGACGTCGTGCCCGCCGCGGAAATCGTGCGGATGATCGCGACGGAACTCCCGCTCGCTCCAGCCGAACCGAACTACGGCGGCGAGGTGGCGCAGCGGTGGCGCTATGCGGATGGCAACGGCGAGATCGGCGTCATCGCCTCGGTGACACAGGCGTTCTGCCGCAATTGCACGCGCGCGCGACTGTCCACCGAAGGCAAGCTCCACACGTGCCTCTTCGCCACGCATGGCCACGACCTGCGCGACCTGCTGCGCGGCGGATTCAACGACGCGCACCTGGGCAACGCCATTGCCGCCGTCTGGAGCCGGCGCGAGGACCGCTATTCGGAATTGCGGACCGCGGCCACCGCGCGCGCGCCCAAGGTCGAGATGAGCTACATCGGTGGGTGAAAACTTCTTGACGACCCGCCGATCGCGCAACGAAAGGCAAGCTGCGCTCGGCGTCTTCGCATTTTTAAGAGCGTGAGTGCTCCGATTACAGCGTATCGTCCACTGCTGACCGACGCCGCGCGGCCTTCGACCTACGAAGTGCACGCGGTCGACGAGCATGGCGAAGCGCGCGCCGTGCCGGTGGCCGGCGAACATCCGCTGACGATCTACGTCGACAAGCGGGAACTCATCACGCTGATGACGCTGGGTGCGGCCCCGGAGGCGCTCGCACTCGGCTACCTGCGCAACCAGCGGCTAGTCGCCTCCATCGACGACATCGTCGCGGTGCAGGTCGACTGGGAAACGAATTCCTGCGCCATCCACACGCGCAGCGGATTGGTGGACATTGAAGGCAAGACTGCGCGGCGCACCAAGACCTCCGGCTGCGGCCAGGGCACGATGTTCGGCGACCTGATGGACGAAATCGACGACGTCAGGTTACCGCCCGGCGCGACGTTGTCGCAGGCCACGCTGTACGATCTTCTCGACCGCGTCCGGCTGCACGAGACGATCTACAAGCAGGCTGGCGCCGTCCACGGCTGCGCGCTTGCCACCAACAATGCATCGACTTCCGAAATCATCATGTTCGTCGAGGACGTCGGCCGGCACAACGCGGTGGACGCGATCGCCGGCCGCATGTGGCTCGATCGCCTCGATGGCGCCGACAAGATCTTCTATACGACCGGCCGCCTGACCTCGGAAATGGTGATCAAGGCAGCGCAGATGGGTATCCCGTTCCTGGTCTCGCGCTCCGGCCTTACGCAGATGGGGCACGAGATCGCGGAGAAAGTCGGCATCACGATGATCGGCCGCGCCACCAATCGCCACTACCTGTTGTTCACCGGCGCGCAGCGCTTCACGACGGCATGATTCTGGAAATGGGCATCACGGGAATTATCCTCGCGGGCGGCATGGGCCGACGCATGGGCGGCGTCGACAAGGGGCTGGTCGAACTGGACGGCAGGCCGATGGTCGCGCACGTGCTCGCGCGGCTATCCCCGCAGGTGGACTCGGTACTGATCAACGCCAACCAGAATATGGATCGCTACGCGGCATTGGGCTGCCCCGTCGTCGCCGATGCGGTCGGTGGCTTCGCGGGTCCGCTGGCGGGATTGCACGCCGGCATGACCGCGGCGGCGACGCCGCTCGTCGTCACGGTGCCCTGCGATTCTCCGTTTCTGCCCACCGATCTCGTTGCGCGGCTCGCCGCGGCCTTGGAGCGCGACGACGCGCAACTCGCCGTGGCCAGGACGTTCGACCAGCCGCATCCGGTGTTTGCGCTGGTGCGCCGCGACGTGCTCCCCCATCTCGCGACCTTCCTGGCCGACGGCGGGCGGAAGATCGATGCGTGGTACGCGACGCTGCGCATCGTCGAGGTGCCCTTCGATGATTGCGAGGCAGCGTTTCGCAACATCAACACGGCCAACGAACTGGCGGCCGCGTCGACTGCGGGCGGTGGCCGCTGATGCTGCTGACCCATTCGTTCCCGATCCAGCCGGCGCTCGGACTAAGATTGCGCTTCGGACCTCCTGACCGGACGCCATGACCACTCCCAAGACATTGCGCGAAGCGTCCTGTGCCGACGATTACGACCCGAATGCGATGGCGGTGGACCGCGCGCGCGCGCTGATCCGGCAGTTCCTGTCGCCAGTCACCGCCACGGAGCGCGTGCACATCCGCGCCGCGCTCGACCGCGTGCTCGCGCAGGACGTGGTGTCGCCGATCGCCGTTCCGGGCTACGATAACTCGGCGATGGACGGCTGGGCCGTCCGGTTCGCCGACCTTCGCGCCGACGGCGAGACCGAATTGAAGCGCGTTGGCGATTCGTTTGCGGGCAAGCCGCACGCCGGTGCCATCGCCGCGGGTGAGACCGTGCGCATCTTCACCGGTGGAATCATGCCGGCGGGCAGCGACTCGGTCGTGATGCAGGAGCGCGCCACCGAAATTGCAGGCGGTGTCAGAATTCCCGCGGGCGCCCTGTCCAAGACTGGGCAGAACCGGCGCTTCGCCGGCGAAGACTTGAAGCATGGACAGTTGGTGTTTGCCATCGGCCAGCCGGTGCGGCCCGCCGAACTCGGCATGCTGGCCTCTCTCGGCATCGGTGAAGTGTCGGTCTACCGCAAATTGCGCGTCGCCTTCTTCTCCACCGGAGACGAACTGAAATCGATCGGCGCACCGCTCGCCGCCGGCGACATCTACGACAGCAATCGTTACACGCTCTACGGGATGCTGGCGCGCCTCAACTGCGACATCGTCGACATGGGTGTCGTTCCCGATGTACCGGAACAGCTCGAGCATGCGTTCGCGACGGCCGCGGCGAACGCCGACGTCGTCATCACATCGGGCGGCGTCTCCGTCGGCGAGGCCGACTTCGTCAGGCAGCTGCTCGGCAAGTTGGGCGAGGTGCTGTTCTGGAAGATCGCGATGAAGCCGGGACGGCCACTCGCCTACGGCAAGATCGGCGGCGCGCATTTCTTCGGGCTGCCCGGCAATCCGGTGGCGGTGATGGTGACGTTCTACGCGTTCGTCCGCGATGCGCTGCTCGTGCTTTCGGGACGACGCGATGCGGGCCCGATGCCGATGTTCAAGGCGGCGCTGGGGGCGCCCATCCGGAAGGCGCCGGGCCGCATGGAATTCCAGCGCGGCATCCTGACGCCGGACGGCGCCGGCGGGTGGTTGGTGCGCACCACCGGCGACCAGGGTTCCGGCATACTGTCGTCGATGTCGCAGGCCAATTGCTTCATCGTCCTGCCGACGGAGACTGGCAACGTCCCCGCCGGCGAAATGGTCGATGTGCAGCTGCTCGAAGGCTTGATCTAGACGCGACCGGCGACTATGATCGCTCGCTGGGGCCTTCGTGCAGACGCCCCGCCGCACCGCTGGCGCCACCGCCATCCAAGCTCTGCTTCGTTGTCGCCTTTGTGGCGACAGGAGGCAATTCCATGAGCATGCAAGGTGGCATCACTTCCGACGAATTGCAGCAACGCCTCGGCGCGTTCCCGCCGCCCAGCCTGGTCGACGTTCGCCGGCAACCGGCATTCGACGCGGATCCGGTCGTCATCCCGCGCGCGATCCGGCGCGCGCCCGAGGCCATCGCGGATTGGGCGCGCGACCTCGAGCCGTGGCGCGCCGTGGTCGTCTACTGCGTGCACGGGCACGAGCTCTCGCAGAATGCCGCCGTATTCCTGCGCCGGGCCGGCTTTGTCGCGCACGCGCTCGACGGTGGTATCGAAAGCTGGCGCGCCAGCGCCCGCGCGACCGCGGCCATCGCGTCACCTTCGCGCTGGGTCACGCGCGCGCGCCCCAAGATCGACCGCATCGCGTGTCCGTGGTTGATCCGGCGCTTCATCGATCCTTCCGCCGAGTTCTTCTACGTCCCCAGCCAGGACGTGCGTGCATTCGCCGCGGCGAACGGCGCGACGGCGTACGACATTCCGGACGTCACCTATTCGCATGTCGGCGCCGATTGCAGCTTCGACGCGTTCATCCGCATCCACAAGCTCTCTCACCCGGCGCTCGACACGCTCGCGACCATCGTGCGCGGAGCCGACACATCTGCGTTGCACCTGGCTGCGCAGGCGCCGGGCCTGCTTGCAGCATCGCTCGGCCTGTCGGCGATGTTTGCCGACGACCATGCGATGCTGAAGTGGGGCATGCTCGTTTACGACTCGCTTTACGCATGGTGCCGCGAGGCGCAGACCGAGACGCATGGCTGGTATCCGGAAAAGCTGCGCGCGCAGGAAGTCGCATGAGCGATGCCGGAAGCGCCCCGCGCGCGCCCACGCGCGCCGAGGCGCTGCGGTACTGGTTCCGACTGGGCTGCTTGAGCTTCGGCGGCCCGGCCGGGCAGATCGCGCTGATGCACCGCGAGCTCGTCGACGAGAAACGCTGGATTTCCGAGCGCCGGTTCCTGCACGCGCTCAACTACTGCATGGTGCTGCCGGGACCCGAGGCGCAGCAGCTCGCCACCTACATCGGCTGGCTGATGCACAGGAAGTGGGGCGGGATTGTCGCGGGCGCGCTGTTCGTGCTGCCGTCGCTCGTCGTGCTGATCGCGCTGTCGTGGCTGTACATGGCCTACGGCAACGTACCGGTGGTGGTGGGAATCCTGTACGGAGTGAAGCCGGCGGTCGTCGCCATCGTGCTGCACGCGGCGTGGCGGATGGGATCGCGGACGTTGCGCCACCCCGCACTGTGGGCGATCGCGGCGAGCGCATTGGTCGCGATCGCTGCATTCGCCGTGCCGTTCCCCGCGATCGTCCTCGCGGCGGGATTGGCCGGCTACATCGGCGGACGCGTGGCGCCGGCGGCGTTCGCCGCGGGTTCCGTGCATGCGGCCGGCGGCGGTCCTCACGCCGCGTCGGTCATCGACGACGACACGCCGACACCGCCCCATGCGCGCTTTCGCTGGCGGCGGCTGGTTACCGTGCTGCTGGTCTTCTTTGCGCTGTGGGCATCGGTGCTGGGCGCGCTGGCGGCATTGGTCGGCCACGACTCACCGCTCGTGCAGATGGGCTGGTTCTTCACCAAGGCCGCGCTGCTGACGTTCGGTGGCGCGTACGCCGTACTGCCCTATGTGTACCAGGGTGCGGTCGACACGTTCGGCTGGGTGACGCCGGTGCAGATGATCGACGGCCTGGCGCTCGGCGAAACGACGCCGGGTCCGCTTATCATGGTCGTTGCGTTCGTCGGATTCGTCGGCGGCTGGGCGAAGCAGCTGTTCGGGCCCGACATGCTGCCTCAGGCCGGGATCGCCGCGGCATCGATCGTGACGTTCTTTACGTTCCTGCCGTCGTTCATGTTCATCCTGGCAGGCGGCCCGCTGATCGAGACGACGCACGGGCAACTCAAGTTCACCGCGCCGCTCAAGGGCATTACGGCCGCCGTTGTCGGCGTGATCGTCAACCTCGCCGGATTCTTTGCATGGCACGTGTTCTGGCCGGTCGGCTGGAGCGCTGGCAATCGGCTGGCCGGCCTCGACGCGATAGCCGTGACCATCATGGCCGCCGCGGCAATGGCGCTCTTTCGCTACAAGGCGGGCGTGATTCCCGTCATCCTGGTGGCGGGCGCCGCAGGGCTGGCCGTTACGCTGGCGCGCTAGCGGGTACGATGTCGCTCAGAAGAAATTCGGTTGATGGTCGAAATCGCGCATCCGGCGTTCCAGGTCGAATACATCCGTGGCCTTGGCCAGGTACGCTTCGCGCTCGGCAACCTGCTGCCGGTAGAACCAGTCGCTGATCGCCGCCAGAATGGTCTTGCCGACCGGCTTGGGCGCGGCGGGTCTGGACGCGGCCGAGGGACTGCTGGAATACTTGAAGGATGGCATGACGTCGGAAAACGTCGATTGCGCCATCCTGATGCTCATCGTGATGAAGCCGGGATCCGGCATGGCCGGGTTGATGGACCGCATTTGGGGACTCCTTTTCGCCTCGTGGGCTAGTTGCGCAATATTGGTGCATCGCACAACAACAATCTAGGGGCGGGAGCCGTTTTCGTCCAATCGTTCTTTCGAATCAAAGCAATCGGTTTGAATTATGTCCAAGCAGCTATTTTGCTGCATAGCAGCATTTCCAGTATAATCCAGCTTTGGCAGCCATGAACGGAGTCCTATGGAGCTATACCAGCTCAGGAGCTTCGCGGCGGTCGCCGAGTCGGGACACCTGACTCGAGCAGCCGACCGGCTTCACATCAGTCAACCGGCGTTAAGCGCCCAGATCAAGGCCCTCGAGGACGAACTCGGGGTCCCGCTGTTCGAACGGCTGCCCAGCGGCATGGAGCTCACTCCCGCCGGCCGCAGCCTCTTGCCCGAAGCCCAGAAGGTGGTCGCCGCCGCGCAGGTGCTGCGCAGCCATGCCAGCGCCTTCAAGGGCGAGGTGGCCGGCCGCGTCAGCGTCGGTACCGTGTCCGATCCCGACTTCATCAGGGTAGGAGACCTGCTCGCCCAGGCCGTCGAGACGTTCCCACTGCTCGAAATCGAGCTTCACCACGTCGTGACCGGCGAGGCTTTCGAAAAGGTGCGCGACGGCGAACTCGACGCAAGCTTCTACTACGGCAGCCTCGCCACCCCCGCGGTCGCGTCGCTGCCGCTGCTCAACGTCGCCTATCGCGTCGTGGCACCGGTCGCGTGGCGGGATCGGGTCGAGAACGCGCCGTGGGACGAGATCGTCGCGATGCCGTGGGTCATGACGCCGCCAATCAGTACGCACAGCTCGCTGGCGGGCGAACTGTTCCGCGAGCACGGCATCTCTCCCGCGCGGCGGGTCGAGGCCGACCACGAGGCCGTGATCAGTTCGCTGGTCGTCGCCGGCCTGGGCGTCTCTCTGATGCGCGAGGACCTGGCCATCGCGGCGGCAGCCGCCGGCGACGTCGTGCTCTGGGGCGGCAAGCGCCTGCTGACCACGCTGTCGTTCATCTATCTCGCCGAACGCGAGGACGAGCCGATCCTGCGCGCGCTGCGCGACATGCTGGCCCGGGTCTGGACGCGCGCCGAGCAAACCGAGCCGGCCTGATCGGAGAGATTGCCGGACGTTCGCGCGATCGCGGCGCGATGCGCTACCCTTCGCGCAACATCCCCGTTTTCCTTTCGCTAAGGCCGTGCTCTCCCTGCGCTCCGTCAGCAAGTCCTTCGCCGGCCCGCGCCGGCTGACCGTATTGCGGGGCCTCGATCTCGAGGTCGCGCGCGGCGAGTTCGTCGGCGTCATGGGCGAATCCGGCATCGGCAAGTCGACGCTGCTGAACCTCATCGCCGG
>Ga0302321_100004118_pt1 | contig 12535 bp, 8 predicted proteins | sample Fen_T0_1_FD_202505 | JGI IMG/M metagenome (GOLD analysis project Ga0302321, IMG submission 202505) | Peat permafrost microbial communities from Stordalen Mire near Abisko, Sweden - Fen_T0_1 | ecosystem: Environmental > Terrestrial > Soil > Wetlands > Permafrost | place: Sweden: Abisko...
GCTGTGCGTTCACGAGGCACGCGAGCAAGCCGACCATCGCAGTCGTGCCCGTCATGAAGTCGATGATCGACGGCCCGAAGCGCGCAGGCGGACCGTCGGGCTCGCCCGTGAGGCTCATGAGGCCGGCCTCGGCCTGCATCAGGAAGTCGTAGCCTGGCCACGCGGCGCGTTCGTTGTCGCGACCATACGCAGAGATGTGCGCGCACACGATGGCCGGATTGATCTTGCCAAGCTCACCGTACTCGAGCCCGAGCTTGGCGGGTTGGTCGCCACGCAGATTGTTGATGACGGCCACCGAAGACTTCAGGAGCTGCGCGAAATCGCGTTTGCCTTCGGCAGACTTCAAGTCGAGCGTCACGCTTTTCTTGCTCGTGTTCCAGGCCTGAAAGTACTGGCTGTCGGCTTCGCCGAGGAGATGCGGGCCGACGTTGCGCGCGGGATCGCCTCCGGTGCCGGGATTCTCGATCTTCACGATTTCCGCGCCGAGCGCGGCCAGCAGCTGTGAACCGTAGGGCCCCGCGCCCCATACCTCGAGGCTCAAGATGCGCAAACCTTCCAGCGGCTTCATGCGGGCGAATTCATCATGCCGGGCAAGGCTAACATCCTGATATGCATTGACAAGCGCCCAGCGCATGCGCGCACCGCGTGCTCCCCAAACTGGCAAAGGTCCGACGGTGCCGACTATGCTGGGCTCCTGACGTTCTTCGTAGCGTTACCGGAAGGGGGATCCATGGACCTTCGATTCCAACCGCTTCGCGCTTTGGGCCTGATTCTGTCGCTGGCGTTACCGGGCGCGGTACCCGCGCAGACCGCCAACGATCAGGTTCACGAACACACCTGGACCGCCTCGCTGACCGCGGATGGCCAGCCCAACCTGCAGGGCGACTGGACGAACGACACCTACACGCCGCTCGAGCGACCCGCGGCTCTTGGCGACAGGGCGCTCTACACAGATGAGGAGGCGGCGGCGTTCGTCAAATCCCGCACGGACCGCCTGAATGGACAAGCGGCCAACGACATCCACTACGACGACGCGATTTGGCAGGCGGAGAAGTACGACAAGATCGCGGACCGGCGCACGTCGTTGATCGTCGAGCCGAAGAACGGCCGGCTACCGCCGTTGACCGAGCAGGGAGAAGAGCGCCTCAAACAACAACGAGCCACGCAACGTGCCAATCCCGCGGCAGCCGGCGCACCGAGCCGCTCGCTCGCCGAGCGCTGCATCTCGTGGGGCAACGTCGGCCCGCCGATGGTGCCACCCACTTACAACGCGAACATGCAGATCATCCAGGCGAAGGACGTGGTGATTCTCCTTCACGAGATGATGCACGACACGCGCTTCATCTATCTGGACGGGCGTGCGCACCCACCGGCCAACGTGCAGTGGCTTGCGGGACATTCCGTCGGCAAATGGGAAGGTCAGACGCTGGTAGTCGACACGACCAACTTCACGCCGAAGACGAACTTCCGCGGCTCACCGGCAAATACGCGCCAGGATATTTTCGCCACCGAGCACATGCACGTGGTCGAACGCTTCACACCCACGGCCGAAAACGCGATCCACTACGCGTTCACGGTCGAAGACGCCGCCACATGGACGACTCCCTGGTCCGGCGAGATGGACATTCGCCGCGTCGCCGGCCCCCTCTACGAGTACGCGTGCCACGAAGGCAACTTTGGCCTCGCGAACATCCTGCGCGCCACGCAGCTGGCGCGAAAGTAGGCTACAGCGCGGCCGGTTCGATACGCAGCAACGCGCCGTCGTCCTCGTCGGTGATCACGTAGATGAACCCGTCCGGTCCCTGCCGCACGTCGCGGATGCGCTGATGCAAATCCTCGAGCAGGCGTTCGCGCCGTAACTCCTCGAGCTTGTCGTTGAACACCACGCGCGCGAGGCCGCCCGTACGCGGGATCTCGCCGATGCGCGCGCTGCCGATGAAGAGATTGCCCTTCCACGTCGGAAACTTGTCGCCGGTGTACACGGCGAGCCCCGTCGGCGCGATGGATGGCAGCCACAGCACGATCGGCTGCTCGATGTTTTCGCCAAGCGGCACGGATGAAATTCGCGGGCCGTCGTAGTTGCGCCCGAAGCTCCACTTCGGCCAGCCGTAGTTGCGGCCGGGCAGAATCACGTTGATCTCGTCGCCCCCATTCGGGCCGTGCTCGGCGGCCAGCACCGCGCCGCTCGGATGCACGACGAGACCGAGCTGGTCGCGATGGCCGTAGCTGAACACCTCGGGCCGAGCACCGGCCTGCGACTTGAACGGATTGTCGGCGGGCACGCTGCCGTCCTCGCGCAACCGCAGCACCTTGCCGTAGACGTTGTTCAGCTCCTGCGCCTTGCCGTCGAACGGCGCGCCGGTCGTCACGTACAGGAAGCCGTCAGCGGAAAACGCGAGCCGCGAGCCGCTGGCGTTGGCTTGCCACTCACCCGTGAAGATCTCCTTCACATCCTTCAGTGCGCCGCCTTCGAGTTTACCGCGCCCAATTGCCAGAGCCGTCTGCCGCCGCGGTGGTTTCGCATCGGCCACGGGCTCGCCGAGCTTGTTGTAGGTGAAGTACACGAGCGAGTTCGTGGCGAACTTCGGATGCAGGACGACGTCGTGCAGCCCGCCGGTTCGCTGTGCACTCGCTTCCGGTGCACCGGTAACGGGTTTCGCGTCGAGAGTCGCGGCGCCGCCTTTGCCGCCGGCAGCGTTGTGAACGAGCCTGAGCGCTCCGCCCCGCTCTGCCAGCAGCGCGTCGCCGTTCGGCAGGAATGCCACGCTGAACGGGTGCGGCACGCCACGCAGAATTACAGAGACGCGGATGCCGTGCTGCTCGGCCGTGTCGAACGTGTACGGTTTATCCGCGAGCTTCACGGCCGCGACGCCGAGGTCGGGCTGTTGCTGTGCGACCGCCGTACTTGCGGCGAGCGCCAGGCCGATGGCGACCATCAAAATGCGTGCTTGCATGCGAGTGTGCTCCACTGAATCGTTTTTGGAACTTTGAACCGAGCGCGTACGCCCTTAGGGCAGCGCGAACACGACGACCTGCCCAGCGCCCGAGTCGCTCGGTAGCTCGGGCGTCATGCGGCGCGCCGCCATCGCGACCAGCGATGGCCCCGTGGTCACGGCCACGTATTGCTTACCGCCGACCGCGAAGCCGATGGGATAGCCGCTGACCGGCGAACCGATGTTCGTCTCCCACAGCACTTCGCCCGTCTTGTCGTCGAGCGCGCGGAAGTTGCCGGCGACGTCGCCGCCAAATATGAGCCCGCCCCCCGTGGTGACCAACGACATCACGCCCACGCGCTGCTCGTGCTTGAAGACCGTCTTGCCGGTCTCGGCGGAAATGCCCCACACGACGCCGATTTTCTCCGCGCCGGGCGCCGGGATGTATTCGCTCTTGAAGCCGTAGACGAGCGAAGGATCGCGCTCGCCGCTTTGCACCGTCGCGTTCATGCACATGTTCTGCATGGGCATGTACATGCTGTTGGTGCGTGGGCTGTAAGCGCCGGCCGGCCAGTTCTTACCGCCGTTCGTGCCCGGGCACACCATGATCGTCTCGTCCTTGCGCGTGAACACACGCTCGGGATCGTCGGTGACTTTGCCCGTCGCGCCGTCGATGTTCTTCACGACGTTCTGAAACACCGTGGGCCGCGCCCATAGGAACTCGCCGGTTTTTCGGTCGAGCGTGTAGACGATGCCGGTCTTACCGGGAATACCCGTGATGACCTTGCGCTGCTCGCCGGGCTTCAGCCGCGGATTGATCCACGTGACCTCGCTTCGATCCGGCGTCACGGCCGTGTCGACGAGCAGCCGCTCGAACGGATGATCAAGATCCCAGTGATCGATTAGATGCTGGTAGTACCACACGATCTTGCCGTTCGCCGGATCGAGCGCAAGCGTCGAGTTGTGATACAGATGTTCCTTGTCCACACCGCCCAAGATGAATTTCGGCGCCGGAATCGTGACCGACGTGCCGATGTAGATACGGTCGAGCTCGGGGTCGTAGCTCGGCACCATCCAGGTGCCCACATGCCAGCGCTGTTCCATCGGCACGTTGCCCCAGGTCTCGTCGCCGGGCTCGCCCTTGCGCGGTATCGTGCGCGTGCGCCACAGCTCCTTGCCCGTCGCCGCGTCATGGGCGGTGATGATGCACGAGTCGTTCGTGGCCGCGGGCTGGCACTGCCGGCCCGTGATGATCTTGCCGTTCGCAACGATCGGACCCGCCGTCGCGCGCGCCGGCAGCTTCGGCTCGAGCACCTTGGTTTCCCACACGAGCTTGCCGGTGCGCGCATCGACCGCATACATCATGTTGTCGGCGCCGGCATCGATCAGCGTCGTGCCCCAGATTGCCATGTTGCGGTTTGTGCCGCCGTTCACGCCTTCGGGGTATTGGCGTTTGTATTCCCACAGCGCTTCGCCGGTCTTCGCGTCGAACGCCTGGATGTAATCGCCGGGATTCGGAACGTACATCACGCCGTCGTGCACGATGGGCGTGCCTTCCTGGGTGCCCTTGCCGAGGTCGTGCGCCCAGACCTGCTTCAGCTTGCCGACATTCCGCTTATCGATTTGATCGAGCGGGCTGTAGCCCCAGCTGTTCCACGTGCGTCGCCACATGAGCCAGTCGCCGGCATCGGGATTGCGCAGCATGGCGTCCGTGACGGGCCGATACGGGCGCGGCGCCGGTGCCGGTGCAGCCGTCTGTGCGACCGCCGTGGCGGCCCCGGCCGCGGCGACAACCGCGAGCCCGAGCGCTCGAAGCCAACTCATAACACTCCCCCCGAAAAACCAAAGCGCTTAGTTGAACCACTCCCAGAACTTCCACCACGACTTCGCGGGCACCGCGGCGCCCGGGGCACTCGCGGCGTTCGGCGGTGGCGCGCTGGAGCCGCCCTGCGCGGCACTCTGTGTCGCGGGATCGACGAACGACGTCAGCTCCTTGCACGTATCGGGAGCGTATGGAAGGTCCGCCACACCGATGGTGTCGCTACCCGTGAGCTGGTCGGTGAAGTTCACCGGATCCTCGGCCGAGTAGCTGCGAGTAATCGTCATCTTGTCGGGGTCGAGCGTGAACCGCTCGACGACGTGCAACTGCTCGGAGTTCATGATCGGCGGATTCAACACGCCGGGCGCGAACCCGACCGTGTCGACGACCAGCACGTCGCTTTCCCAACGGCCGATCGAATGGCCAGCGCGCGTGCGCTCGACGTTGGCTGGATGCTCCTTCACGTCCATGTGGATCGTGCGCGTGAAGCCGAGCTGGCCGTACTGCAGCGTGATCGTGTTGGCGTTCTGCGTGATGCGGTTGACGGGCCCGTCGAACGACCAGTCGAACAGGATGCTGGTCGTCTCGCAGCGCATGCGCGGGTTTTCGGGACTGAAGTTGTGAAACGCGTCCGCGGCCTTCTTGCCAGCTTCCGTAAACGTAACGCGCGGGCCGAACGGCGGTGGCCGGCCTCCTGCCGGCGGCGGACCGTTAGCGCCCGGCGGTCGGCCGTTCGCTCCCGGCGGCGGGGCTCCCGGTGTCGGCCCCTCGCCAGGCTTGAACTCGCTCACTTTGCTGACTGGCACCAACGCACCCGCCTTGCCGCGTGGATCCGTCATCACGAGCTGCTCGGGCGCCCAGTCGCCGTTTAGGTTCGGCTCGCCCGTGGGCAGCCGCGCCGGGCGCGGCGCTTTTGCCTCGGCGCCTGCCGCTGCGGGCTTCGTCAGCTGCGCGTAGCGATCCGCCGTGGTGCCATCCGCAAACACAACGGTGTTGATGTAGCACGACTTGGTATCGAAGCGGTCCGGCGCACCGGTGATCTTGATGGGCTCGCCCACCTTGAACATTGCGGCCGACCAACCGGAGCGGCGCAGCACGGTGGCCGCCCGCATCTCGCAGCGGTGCGGGGACTTTGCGCCCCCTGCTTCCACCGCGTCGAAATAAACGTACGCGTGCGGGTTTACGAAATCGATGCCCGTGATCGTGCCTTCCAGCGCGACTTCCCGCTGGGTATCGAAATTGCCGAAGCCGTGATGGGCGATGGCCGCGTTGGCCAGCAACAAGCCGGCAGCGGCGAGCGCCGTGGCGCCGCGAATAGTCATCGTTCTTTCCTCGTGAGTTCTACGCGGCTATTAACCCGCAGTTCGAACACCACTTCAACCGCCGGTGATCTCCCAGGCTGCCGACACCGATTGCGCCCCTGATCCGCCATGCTTATCATGAGCATGCTTACTATTATTTCGGTACCCCCCGTGGGCTTCAAATTCGACTCCGAACGCACACTGGGCTTCCTGATCAACGATCTGGCCCGCCTGCTGCGCCGCAACTTCGATCGCCGGCTCCAATCGCTCGGGCTGACACAAGCACAGTGGCGCGCGATCGCACATCTGTCGCGTAACGAAGGTATGACGCAGGTTGCCCTGGCCGAGATCCTCGAAGTTCAAGCCATCACGCTGACGCGGCTGATCGACCGCATGGAGAGCGCCGGCTGGGTCGAGCGGCGCAGCCATCCATCGGATCGAAGGGCAGTGCAGCTCTATTTGATGGGCAAATGCCAGCCGATCCTCGCGGAGATGCAGAGCCGCGCATCCGAGACGCTCGCGCAAGCGTCGGCGGGCATCGCCGCCAGCGCCGAGCAACAGGTGGTGGACGTCCTGCAGCGCATGAAGGCCAACCTTGTGGCCGCCGAAACGGCGGTCACTGCCACAGAACCGAAGACGAGGATGAATAGAGATGTCGGAAGAAAATCGGCCCGGATCGGCCGCACCCGCTAGCGCCCCGGGCTCCCAGCCCGTCCCGCCTGCGCCCCCGGCCGCCGCACCGCCGCGCCCGGCGCCCCGTAAGAGCCGTCGGATCGTTCGCCGGACGTTACTCACGCTCGGCCCGGTCGCCGTGCTCGTCGTCGGCGGCTATTTCTACTTCATGTCCGGGCGGTTCATCGATACCGACAACGCTTACATCAAAGCCGACCTCGCGATCGTCGCAGCGCAGGTGGCGGGGCCCATTTCGAACCTGGCCGTGCACGAAAATCAGCGTGTGAAGCAGGGTGACATCCTGTTCACTGTCGACGACCGGGCGTTCAAGGTCACCTTGGAGCAGAACCGCGCCCAGTTGGCCGCGATGAACGATCTCGTCGAAAGCTTCCGCGCGGGCTACCGCCAGACGACGGCACAGCTGGCGCTGGCCCGCACGACGGCCACCTACCAGCAGCGCGAGTACGAGCGCCTGGCCGAGCTTGCCAAGCGCAAGCTCATCTCCGACGTAGCCGTCGACGACGCGCGCCAGAAGCGTGACGTCGCGAACCAGGACATCCAGGTCACCGAACGGGCGCTCGAGGCCGCCCGCGCGCGCCTTGGCGGCTCGCCCGATAAGCCATTGACCGACCAGGCGGCCTACCAGGCAGCCAAGTCCATGTACGACAAAGCGACTCTCGATCTCGAGCACACGATCGTGCGCGCGCCGTTCGACGGTATCGCCAGCAAAGTGCCGACCGTCGGCCAGTATGTGGCCCCCGGCGCCCCGATCATGAGCATCGTCTCCGACCACGACATGTGGATCGAAGCCAACTACAAGGAAACCGAGCTCACGCACGTTACGCCCGGTCAGCCCGTCGATATCGAGCTCGATACTTACCCCGGTCGAACGTGGCGCGGCAGCGTCGAGAGCATCAGCCAAGCCACCGGCGCGGAGTTCTCCGTGATCCCCGCACAGAACGCCACGGGCAACTGGGTGAAGGTGGCGCAGCGAATTCCGGTCCGAATTGCGGTACAGACGAACTCGAACGATCCGGAGCTACGCGTCGGCATGAGCGCCGTTGTCACGATCGATACGGGCTACGAGCGGCCAGCGCCGGCGATCGTGCGCGCGCTGCTGCCGAAGCGCCCTGCTCCGCGGTTGGTCCAGTCGGTATCGAGCGCGCGGGACTAGCATGAGCACTCCCGGCGGCGGCGTCGCCCTGAACCGAGGCTGGATCACCGTCTGCATCATGCTGGCGACGATCATGCAGGTCGTCGACACGACGATCGTGAATGTCGCGTTACCGCACATGCAAGGCAGCATGTCGGCGACTCAGGACCAGATCTCCTGGGTACTCACTTCCTATATCGTCATTGCTGCCATTTTCACGCCTTTGACCGGCGTGCTGGCCGACAAGCTGGGACGAAAGCGCCTGCTGCTGATCTGCGTCATCGCCTTCATCATCACGTCAATGATGTGCGGCGCCGCAACGTCTATCGAGCAGATCGTTCTATTCCGCGGCCTGCAGGGCGCGGCCGGCGCCGGTCTGGTGCCGTTGTCGCAGGCCGTAATGCTCGATATCTATCCGCGCGAGAAGCAAGGCTCCGCCATGGCGCTGTGGGGCATGGGCGTGATGGTGGGCCCCATTTTGGGCCCGACGCTCGGCGGTTGGCTCACGGAATACTACAGCTGGCGCTGGGCGTTCTATATCAATCTGCCGGTCGGTGCCCTGGCGGTTCTCGGCATTCTGGCGTTCCTGCCCGAGACGCCGCTACAGAATCGCGGCAAGTTCGACTTCTTCGGATTCGCTCTGCTCAGCATCACGATCGGTGCGCTGCAGCTCATGCTCGATCGCGGCAACTCGCTCGATTGGTTCGGCTCCACGGAAATCATCCTCGAGGCGACAACTGCCGGGCTCGCCCTGTACCTGTTCCTCACCCACATGTTCACGACCGACAAACCGTTCATCGAGCCGGGCCTGTTCGCGGACCGCAACTTTTCCGTCGGCCTGGTGATGATGTTCTTGGTCGGGGTCATGATGTTCTCCGGCATGGCGCTGCTGCCGCCGTTTCTACAGGGGCTGCTCGGCTTCCCGGTCATCACGGCGGGGTTGATCATGGCTCCGCGCGGCTTCGGAACCATGGTCGCCATGATGGTCGTGGGCCGCCTGATCGGCCGGGTCGATTCGCGAGTCCTGATGTTCTTTGGGCTGCTGCTGATGGCCTGGTCGCTGTACGACATGGCGCAGTTCAATACGAGTGTCGGGGTATACGAAGTCGTGTACACGGGCATGATTCAAGGCTTCGGCATGGGATTCATCTTCGTACCGTTGAGCGCCGTTGCGTTCGCGACGCTGGCATCCCGCTATCGTGCAGAGGGTACGGCCATGTTCAGCCTGATCCGCAACATCGGCATGAGCATCGGCATCTCGATCGTCGTCACGTTGTTGGGCCGCGAGGCGCAGCGCAGCCACGCCGCCCTAAGTGAATCCATCACGCCGTTTCGTGCGGCGTTGCACGGCCCTGACGTGCCCTCGTTCTGGAGCTCGCTCCACGGCACGGGGCTCGTCGCCCTGGACGGCGAAGTGTCGCGGCAGGCGCTCACAATCGCCTACGTAAACGACTTTCGGTTCATGCTCTATATGAGTTTCTTGGCGCTGCCGCTGCTGCTCTTGATGCGCAAACCGCCTGCGGCGGCGCGACAACGCTGACCGAGCGCAACCGTCCGGCGGCGGCGCTCGCGTCCTGCCCCCCAAAAAAACGGGGCCCGCATTGCGGGCCCCGCGTTCTTCCAGAGTGCTGACTGACTAGATCTGCATGCGACCCGTCGCGACGCCGATCGTGTCGACCTCCGCGCCGAACTTGTCGGCCATGGCCAACAGCAGATTCGAGGTCGGTTGATCCTTCTCGGCCACGATGTGATTGCCGCCGGCGGCGATGCGGCCACCCGCTGTACCCACCATCAGCGCGGGCACGTTGTGCCGGTCGTGCAGCAAACCGTTGCTCATGCCCGCACCGAAATAGAGCAGAGACGAATCGAGCAACGTGTGGTCACCCTCGCGCGTGTTCTTGAGCTTCTCGACGAATTCGCCGAGCTTGACCATGTGATACGCGCCGATCTTGGCGTACGCCTCGAGGCTCTCCGGCGTGTTCTTGTGGTGCGACGTCGAATGGTGCGGCTCTTTGACGCCGAGGAAAGCGTAACTACGACCACTGGCCTCGTGTCCGACCATGAAGCTGAACACGCGCGTCAGGTCGCCCTGGAACGCGAGATGCAGCAGATCGTAGGTCACCGTCATGTGCTCGTCGAAGTCCTCGGGGATACCGATGGGACCGCCCGACGCGCTCGCGATCGCTTCCGACCGCGACTGCATCTTCTGGAGTTGTTCCTCGACGCGACGCACGCTGGTCAGATACTCATCGAGGATCGCGTTGTCGCTGGCACCGATCTTCTTCTGCAAGCGCCCCGTCTCCTGCAACACGGAGTCGAGCATGCTCTCCTTGGTCTGCAGGCGGGCGATACGCTGATGTGACGAACCGGGGTCTCCGAACATGCGCTCGAAGGTGGCCTGCGGATTCACGGACACCGGCAGCGGGCTTTTGTCATCGCGCCACGCCATCGTGTTGAAGAACACGCAAGGATAACCGTCGCAGGCGCCTGCCGACGTTCCCATGTCTTCCGTTCCGACCTCGATAGAATGGAGCGGCGTGTCTCCGGCAATCGCATCGGCGATGTGCTGGTCGATCGACTTCTTCGAGCGGATCAGGTTGAACTCACCGTTATGAGTCTGGGGGCCGCTTCCGTTCAGGAACGCAGCGCTGGCACCCATGTGGATGCCGCCCATGTCCTTCTTGCCCTCGGGCCCCTTCATCTGGCTGATCGTGGTGATGTACTGCCGATGCGCCTCGAGCGGCTTCATCGTCCGATTGAACGCCCAGCCTTTGCCCGGCTTCTCGGGGTGCCACAGCCCCGGATAAATGCCATTGGGCATGTAGATGGCACCAAACCGCAGTTTCTCAGCCGCAGCAGTGCGAGTCTGCGCCGTTGCCGCAGGTACCATCGCATCAAGGAACGGCAAGGCGATCGCCGTACCCATAGCGCCGCGCAGAAAAGTCCGGCGGTCCAGGTGCTTCTTCGTAATAAACATGGCTACTCCCTCGTTTGTGCGACAGTCGCAGTCGCAGCTGCCGCAGCGCCATTCGTTCGCATCTGGAACGGATAGCTATCCACGATCCCCAACACAATAGACATCAAACTATAGTCACGCTTGGCGGCGTTCCGTACGATGCCGCGCACAATCGGCATATCCGCCGGCTCCAAGCCGCGGCCGAGCGCATAGATCAGCATGTTCTGCGTGACAGTATTGGCGAACAGTTCAGGTTTCGCCAGCAACGCCTGCCGCAACTGCACCGGACCATCCACCGCCGTCCCATCCGCCAGGATGCCCGCCGAGTCGATCTTCAGGCCTTCGCGGGTAGTCGTACGCCACGAGCCATCGACATCGAAGTTCTCGAGCGCGAACCCGACCGGGTCGATGTTCTTGTGACACGCCGCGCACGTGGGATTCGCACGATGTAACTCGAGCGTTTCACGCACGGTCGACGGGCGGCCCTTCGGAGCGCTCGCCTCGAGCGCGGGGACGTCCGACGGCGGCTGCGGGGGCGGGTTGTTCCAGAACGTGGTGACGATGAACTTCCCCCGGATGATCGGCGACGTCCGCGATGAGGCCGCGGTAATCGACAGGATGCTGCCATGGCCGAACAGACCACGACGGTTCACGTCGGCCACCGGGACTTGCCGGAACCGCGAGCCGTAAACACCCGGGATACCGTAGTGACGCGCGAGACGCTCGTTCACGAAGGTGTAGTCGGCTGTCATCAGCTCGTTCACCGACTTGCCCTCGCGCAGCACGTGCCCGAACAGCATCTCGGTCTCCGTGCGGAACGCGTTTCGCAGGTTACCGTCGAAGTCCGGGAACATCAGAAGGTCAGGTCGGGCGCGGGAATCCAGGTTGCGCAACTGCAGCCATTGGCCCACGAAGTTCTCGACGAGGGCGTCCGAACGTTGATCGGCGACCATGCGTCGGACCTGGGCTTCCAGCACGCTGGCCTCGTGCAACCGACCTTTCTCTGCTAGATCGAGCAGCTCGTTGTCCGGCGTGCTCGACCAGAGGAAGAAGGACAACCGCGACGCAAGCTCGAGATCGTTGATCCGGTGATTGGATCCGGCCGGCGCATCACCCGCATCGCTTTCCACGCGGAACAGGAACCAGGGGCTGACCAGCGTCCGCGCCACGGCATCGTGAATTCCAGCGTCGAAATTGCCGCCGTTGGCACGGGCGTCTTTGTAGAACGCCATCAACGGCGCGAGATCGTCCTGGTCAACCGGCCGCCGGTAGGCCCGCTTGGCCAGACCGGAGATTATTTTCTCGGCGCACGCCTGCTCTTCCGTCGCTGCTGCGGGCCGACAGGTGAAGACCATCTGGCGACTCGGTGTTTCGCTTACACCCGTTACAGCGTAAGGGCCTTCGATCGAGCTGTCCTCGATCCGCGGCATGCCGGAGGGATTATGGATCTCAAGCGTGGCGCGAAGCCCTGGCTCCCACGCGTTCTGCTCCCGCGTCGACTGTTCGCGCCATGTAAACGCCACCTCGTGCGGCCCAGCCGTAATCCGGACCCGCGGCGACGTCATCTTGGCGTCCACGGCAAAGCCGGCGACGTTGAAGCCTTCCGCGACACTCAGCTCGTGATCCTCTTTCGTTCCCACGAGACTCGAGTGCACCACTTCGCCATCCACGAGAACAAGGAACTCGTGCGGCCGGTCATGG
>Ga0302321_100004122_pt1 | contig 12522 bp, 7 predicted proteins | sample Fen_T0_1_FD_202505 | JGI IMG/M metagenome (GOLD analysis project Ga0302321, IMG submission 202505) | Peat permafrost microbial communities from Stordalen Mire near Abisko, Sweden - Fen_T0_1 | ecosystem: Environmental > Terrestrial > Soil > Wetlands > Permafrost | place: Sweden: Abisko...
CTCCAGGCGGCTACGGTGCTGGCGACAGTGCGCAAAGAGGGTCTGGCTACACGCGGAAAAACGATGAGTGCAGAGGAAGAGGCAACGTTTATGCAGCCCATTCTCGATAAATACGAGGAAGAGGGCAATCCGTACTATAGCACGGCACGTCTCTGGGACGACGGCATTATCGATCCTCGCGACACTCGTACTGTTCTCGGCCTGGGTATCGCCGCAGCACTCAATGCTCCGATGCCTGATACGCCTTTCGGGGTTTTCAGGATGTGATTTTTTCAAATTTCAAACCCTTAAGTGGGTTGTAAAGAGCATCGAACACTACCACACCTGAGAGAGCGGTAGACATACAATATTCGAAAATTCCAAGTAAAAATGCACCAGGGGAGGCATGATGACTGAATATACACAACTGACCGTCAACTATAGCATGCAAGATCGTATAGCAGTTGTAACACTGCAGCGCCCACAGGTACGCAATGCGCTTAATACACAGCTGATTCAGGAGCTCACTGACGTATTTACTGAACTGAGTACCAATGATCATCTACATGGTGTTGTGCTGACAGGCGATGGTTCAGCTTTTTGTGCGGGTGCCGATATTCAAATGATGCGGGAATCAATAACACTCGATGAAGAACAAAATATAAGTGATGCACTTCGGGTTGCAGATATGCTGCATACGATCAATATCTTTCCCTGCCCTGTCGTCGCGCGCGTCAACGGCGATGCGGTGGGCGGCGGCATTGGCATGGTTGCGGTCTGCGATATTGTTATCGCAGCCGAAAAAGCGCGCTTCACCTTCAGTGAGGTCAAGCTTGGTATTGCGCCTGCGGTCGTTTCTCCCTACGTGATTCGTAAAATAGGGGAGACCAATGCGCGTGCTCTTTTTGTAACCGGCGAGCGCTTCAGTGCTAACCGGGCACATACCCTTGGGCTGGTCCATGCGGTTGTTCCGCTTGAGCAGCTCGATGACGCTGTCCAAAACGCTCTGAACGAACTGCTAAGTAGTGGCCCACAAGCCATACGCGCATCGAAAGCATTAGCGCTGAACGTGGGTAGTATGGATTACGATCATGCCCGCCACTATACTGCCGAGACGATTGCCCGTCTACGTGTGAGCGAGGAGGGTCAGGAAGGGCTGAGCGCTTATCTGGAGAAGAGGAAACCACGCTGGCTTAAATAACGAGGAACTATGTTCAAAAAAATTCTTATCGCTAATCGGGGAGAGATAGCTGTCCGTATCATGATGACATGTCGTGAGATGGGCATTCGCACTGTCGCACTCTACTCTGATGTCGACCAACATGCACGCCATGTCTATGAAGCCGATGAGGCCTACGCAATTGGACCCGCTCCAGCTCCCCAGAGCTATCTGCGCGGTACAGCTATTATTGACATTGCCAAAAAATGTGGTGCGGAAGCTATTCACCCAGGATATGGTTTTCTCTCTGAAAACGCTACATTTGTAGAGGAATGTGAGCAAGCTGGCATTGTCTTCATCGGCCCGCCTGCCTCTGCAATACATCTCATGGGCTCGAAGATCGCGGCCAAACAACTGGCACGGGAGGTAGGCGCACCCATCGTGCCAGGGTACAACGGAGAATCTCAGGACGACGCGGTACTTATGCGCGAAGCCCAGGCTATCGGCTTCCCTCTGTTGATCAAAGCTTCTGCAGGTGGTGGCGGCAAAGGTATGCGCATCGTCAATACAGCAGCCGATTTTTCAGAGCAATTGGCTGGGGCACGACGCGAGGCACTTGCAGCCTTCGGTGATGCCACGGTCTTTCTTGAACGCTTTATTCAGCAACCACGCCACATCGAGATCCAGATACTGGGCGATACACACGGCAATCTGATCTATCTGGGCGAGCGCGAATGCTCCATTCAACGACGACATCAAAAAATTATTGAGGAAAGCCCCTCGGTCGCATTAACGCCTGGACAGCGGGCGGAGATGGGCGAGGTCGCGGTACATATAGCTCGTGCCGCGCACTATGTCAATGCAGGCACTCTGGAGTTCATGCTCGATACCGATAAGCAATTCTATTTTCTGGAGATGAATACGCGCTTGCAGGTCGAACACCCCGTGACAGAGCTTGTTACGGGGCTGGACCTGGTACGCCAGCAGATCTGCATTGCTGCCGGGGAACCGCTTGCCCTCACGCAAAAACAAATTTTCCAGCGCGGCCACGCCATTGAAGTTCGTATCTATGCCGAGGACGCAGAACATGAATTTCTACCCTCAACAGGGATCGTCACTCACTTTAGCAAACCTGCAGGACCGGGTATCCGCCTGGATAACGGCATTGGCGATGGAGACGAGATCACGCAATACTACGACCCTATGCTGGCTAAGCTCATTGTCTATGGCGAGGATCGTCTGGCCGCAATTCAGCGCCTGCAAAACGCGCTCACACAGACCGCAATCTCCGGTATCACGACGAACCTCCCCTTGCTCCACGCGATCAGTATGCACCCGGCCTTTCACCATGGTCAGACCTATACAAATTTCTTAACTACATATGAATTCCCACAATTAGCAAGCGAGCAGAAACTACCCGACGATGCGTTGATCGCCGCAACACTCGCCACCTTCCAGCACAAAATAAATAAGCAGGCTGTCCACTCGACTCAAAACTCTCTCCGTCGGACTCATACGCAAGCAGATAGCAATCCCTGGCACAGCCTGGGTCCATGGCGCATGGCTGGTACGACGCTCACACAGACCTATACGTACCATACGCAAGAATACAATGTAACATTATGTCAGGTCAACGGAGCTTTAGAGGCATGGAATATCTCCATTGATGGGCGTCCTATAGGCGACGTAACAGCTCTATTCGGCGACGATAACTTGCTTCTAATCAAACACAATGCACTACAAACACGCACTTTTGTACAAGTAGAGGATGCAACGATACAGGTCTTCCTTACAGGAAACGTTTATAACCTGCAGAGACGCCAGCCACCCTCAGCCACAACCAGTGCTCATGGCACACACACAATACAAACGAAAAAAGCGCTCACAGCACCAATGGCCGGAACCATCGTCAAAATACATGTACACGATGGTGATATAGTAGAAGCACATCAGGTACTACTGATTCTTAGTGCAATGAAAATGGAGCACTCTATCACTGCCCCCTATGAAGGCAAGATACAGCATGTACACTATCCGGAGGGCGCGGTAGTACAAGGTGGAGCAGTTGTAATTGAGATGGAATAGCCACACAGCAAGCCATATTTGTCTATCTCCCACATGAAAGGAACAAGCAAATGCAAGTAGGTTTTATTGGCATTGGAGTCATGGGGCGTCCAATGGTCCTCAACTTGCTCAAGGCAGGACATGATGTCACTATCTACGCTCGCCATCCTGAAAAACCTGAGGTGCAAGAAGTTATCCAGGCCGGAGCGAAGCTTGCACCATCAGCACGTGCGGTCGCAATCGTCTCAGAGATCGTGATTACGATGGTACCAAACTCACCACAAGTTGAAGAGGTGGTAACCGGGCCTCAGGGCATTCTCGAAGGAGCACGCAAGGGATTAATCATCATAGATATGAGTACAATCTCACCATCTGTAAGCCGTAAGTTAGCAGAAACGGCTGCAGAGAAAAGTGTGCACTTCCTCGATGCTCCGGTAAGCGGCGGCTCACAGGGCGCAATCAACGGCACGCTATCCATTATGGTTGGCGGAGAACAGGCCGTATTTGAGCAGGCACTCCCGGTATTAGAGGCAATGGGTACAAAAGAGAAGATTATTTATGTTGGCCCCAATGGTTCAGGCGAGGTCGTCAAGCTTATCAATAATATGCTTGTCGGTATGATCTCCGCTGCTACAGCCGAGGCCTTTGTCCTGGGTGTCAAAGCGGGGGCGGATGTGGATACGATGGCAAAGGTTATTAGCATCAGCACTGGTGCCAGCTGGCAGCTCTCCAATCAATTTCCACTGCGGGCGTTTAATGGCAGTTTCCAGCCTGGCTTTATGACTGATCTGCTGATAAAAGACCTGGGTCTGGCCCTGGATATGGCAGCCGAAAATAAGACGCCGGTTGTCCTCACAGCACTCTCGCATCAACTCTTTGAGATGGCGAGCGCAGCAGGCGACGGGCGTTCGGACTACACCTCCCTCTTGAAAGTCCTTGAGCAACAGGCGGGCGTCGAGGTGCGCAACAACAAATAAATAAAACATGGCACCTGCATTGGGTGCCATGTTTTCTCATATTCGTCGAGAGATTAGAATCCCCTGCCCATTAACGCATGTGCCATAGACATGCCGATAAAAAGCACTGCCGCTAATCCAAAGTAGAGCACACTGAGTGTAATGCGTGCCGTCAGGGGAACTTCATAATATGCACGCGCCTCGGGGCTATCAGGCGTTCGACTGCGTGAGAAGAGCTGGAAGGCTGCCATCACGACAAAGATGAGCAGCCATGGATAAAAGTTACCATTCATCCACAACCAGATCTGATAACCCAGCAAAGCTACAAAACCCACTATCCAGATCCGACGATCAATTGCAGCCAGCACACGCCCACCATCAAACGGCACAATCGGTATCAGGTTAAACAGATTCATGAAAAAGCCAAAGTAGGCCAGTGGTGCCCACACAGTATGTGGCTGCGATTGAGCTACATAAAGACAGAAAGAAGCTGCAAGCGCACCTGCTATTGGTCCTGCAATACCAACCTCTGCCTCATCCTTGGCATTTTTCGGCATCTGGTTCATCATGACCGCTGCTCCCAGCATCGGGATAAAGATCATTGAGCCCACCGGGATGCCTTTGAGCTTCATAACCAATGCATGCCCCATTTCATGGATAAAGAGCATCAGCACCAGTCCAATAGCGAAGGGCCAACCGAACAAAAGAGCATAAAAGCCGATAGAAACGAGGGCAGATATGCCAGCGGTACCAAATTTAGCCAGGAAGAGCAGGCTTTTAAACTTGAGCAACCAGCCACCTATTGCGACCAGCACCGCAGCTATCCCCGTTAATTTTTTGCGTCCACTACCCTTTGCAGAATGCCCTTCCGCTTGCGGCTCATCAGGAACTGCATACTGCTCCATATCCTGAGGGCCTCGATATTCTTGGCCCACTTGATAGGGAGTTGTCAAAGAATCAGGTACTACATTCTTTGTATTTTCTACACGTGGTACACTTTTATAGTCAGTATATTCAGTATAGCCATAAGGGTTTACATAAGGAGCATACGGATCAGGTGGCTGTACGGGCTGTGCTGAATTCAGTTGTTGCTCACCGGCAAGCTGGTAGCGCTCCGGGTGAGTATAATCTACTTCTTGAGCGCTGTATTCGTGCTGCCCAGGGCCTTCATCAGGGTTGCGATACACAGTATGCCTCGATTCTCTGAGAATAAAAAGATGTTATTATGACATATTTTAGCATATGTATGAGAAAACATGCACGATAACTGTGTTATTCCCATGCTGACTACACTATACCCGCAATGGCGCCTTCACTCACACTCACAATTTCCAGACCTGCAGCTTGCTAAAAGCGATATCAACTGCCGAGGATGGGTCGCTATCAACATACACCCCTATCTGGCCTTGTTGGTACGTCGTGTCGCTTATAATATCAACATATTGCTTGTTAATATAAAGTGCGATAGTAGTGCCCTGAGCCAGAACAGCAATGGTATTTTGTTGGTTTGCACCTTTGACAATTGCTGGCGATGTACCACTGATTAATGGCTTCGTTGCTGGCTGGCCACCATCGACGACATATTTATTGAGTATATAGGTACCATCCGTGCTAATACGAAATTGATATTCGTAATCATTGGTGGCATTGGCCCGAAACACGACCCCACCAGAGTGACCGCTCACAGTCGTCATCTGCACCTGCAGCAGTAGGTCGCTGAAATTTGTTGCCGAGGCGTAGCAAGGACCAAAATAACCGGGTTTGGCCTGCGCATGATATGCTCCACTCACAAAAGCGCAGCCGCTATTTGGCTGGGCGACATGATCCCAACCATAGCTATCAGGAGCACTAAGGCCTTCATCCATAGCGGGTGATCCACTTATAGTACTTTCATAAAGCTTTTGTGCTGTTGTTGCACTCAGTTTCACTGCATATGTTGACTGTGCCGGTGTGGCATATGATGCAGGCGTACTGGCAGCAGTATTCGTATTCGGATTGGCAGTAATAGTAGCTGCGCCAGGACGGGAGCCAGTGTTCGAGAGGAAAAGAAATACTCCTGCCCCAATCAATACTAATGCGAGCAGGCTGGCTCCAATGCTCCAGGCAGTACGATTCTTTGGACGCTGAGGAGGCTGAGGATACTGGGGAGACGACTGGGGATACTGAATCGACGGGATTGAAGATTCCAATGGTGCACTATACAAGGACTGAGATGATGGCGGCGGCGGTGGCGGTGAGACCGTATACGGATTCGAAAGTGTATTGCTATAAGGATTAGTATGAATAGTTGACGGTGTATGATATGACGGGCCTGATGGCCCCGATGGTGTCTGGTACGTCATGTCAGACGATGGCGGTGGAGAGCTATAAGCGTCAGAAGGCATGCCTGATACTCTATCAGGTAAAGAACTAGATGATGCCGATGGAGAGGTAAGAGCATCAGAAGACGTACCTGATGTCCCATAATATGCAGGTGTGGGCGAACCACAGTTGGAACACACCGTTGCTCCCTGCGACAGTGGCTTGTGGCAAAAATTACAATCCATAATACCCCTTCGTCAGATAGAACATGCCAGAAAAATCGAGTTGTTTCTATTTGATTATATAGACTGGCAACAACACTCCTAATCAAAAACAAGATGAATTATATCATAACTAATACGTTTTGAATGGTAAAATTCAACATACCAATAGAAACTTTCCTTTATAGAAAAATCTCAAGTATGTACTTGCCTGCAGTGGACAAAAATAAGATCGCGTATCCCTTACGCTACGCGATCTTTCCATACACAGATGCTTTTCTTACGCTATAAAATTGACGAATTATTCAGGTTTCGCCGTGCCTACGAGATATCGACGCAGCAGATTCAGCGCAGAGAGCACAGCCCGATTTTTATTGTCATAGCGGCTGCCACGCCAGCCGGGACCCATACCGACGACAACGCCCTCAGGACCTTCCACAGCAATATATACGGTGCCAACAGGCTTGCCCTCCTGCAGGTCAGGGCCAGCAACACCAGTGACTCCAATAGCCAGGTCCGTTTTGAGTTGCTGACGTACTGCGTGTGCCATTGCCCTTGCCGTCTCCTCGCTTACAGCACCATGGGTCTCCAGAATCTCCAGTGGCACCCCTATCTGCGCCTTTAGTGGAGTACTATAGCTTACAACACCACCGATAAAATGCTTTGAGCTCCCCGGAGCATCAGTAATCGTGCTGGCCAGCAGGCCACCTGTCAGTGATTCCATAACGCTCAATGTGAGCTGACGCTCTTGTAATAGTTTCCCTACCACACTAGCCAGCGTCTCACCCTCAATACCAAAGACATTGTCTCCGAGCAATGAGCGTGCGCTTTTTTCCATCTCGGCAACGAGTTGGACGGCCACTTCTTTCGTTTCGGCCTTCGCAGTGATGCGGACATCAATTGCATCATTTTTGGCATATGTAGCTATCGTCGGATTTGTGTTATGCAGTAAAGACTGTAGCACCTCTTCGACAGAAGACTCGCCCAACCCATAGACCCGCAATAGGCGCGTGAAGATTAAGCCACCTGTATATTTCCCTAATCTAGGTGAAACCTCTTCCTCCCACATACGATACATCTCGCGCGGCACGCCGGGCATGGCAACGATGATACGGCCATCTTTCTCCACCCACCAGCCAGGTGCGGTGCCAACCGGGTTAGAAATACTCTGTGCTGAGGGTATGAGCGTTGCTTGTTTTACATTGCGTTGAGGCATCACAGTGGTCGAGCGAGCGAAGCGGGCACGAAGATCTGTCTCCAATGCTGAATCAACCTGCATCGTCTCACCCAGCAAAGCACTGATCGATTCACGCGTCAGATCGTCTTCTGTAGGCCCTAAGCCACCCGTTATTATAATCAGCTCAGAACGCTGCCAGGCCCGCTGCAACGTCTCGACGACACGCCCCTGGTTATCACCAACCTGCGAAACATAATACAGGTCAATACCTTGCGTGGCAAGGCTCTGCGCCAGATACGTCGCATTGGTATCTGTAATATGGCCGAGCAATAGCTCAGTACCACACGAAATTATCTCTGCCCGCATAAATCCTCCTGCGAAACGATGATTTTATTCCTTGGAATAGTACACAATAAACAGCACATGCTCACTATTCCTCGTGATCTTAATAATATCACATAAAGCTTAGCCTCAACATATTGTGCCATATGCAAAATAAAAATCAATATGTTGTGCCAATAGGGTTGTATTCGGCGTTTTTTACGAGTATACTGAGTGACGGAAGGCAGCAATAAAACGTGCTAGAAACTGAGGTTCATCAAACATCCACCAAATGAGCCCTGAAATATCGCTGTCTTTATAGTTTATATTTAGATACATTCAGAAACATAATGCCAGTTGCTAGAAACGGGTTATCACCCATTTTTCATCTGAATGTAGGAAGTATTTAAAAAACAGGAGTACAACAAGGGATGCTAGAGCAAGAAAATAGCTCGACAGTAAATAGTAATAATACAAACATTGAAAATATGACTCAGTTAGACGGAATCCGCCAGAAGGTTTTCATGGATCGCTATTCACTAAAAGATCCGCAGGGAAACCCTCTAGAATTTTATCCTGAACAACTCTGGGCACGCGTAGCACGCGGCATCTCAGCAGTTGAGCAGACCGACGAGAAGCGAGCAGAGTGGGAGAAGCTATTCTACGAAGCCCTCACCGATTTTAAGTTCGTCCCAGGCGGTCGCATTCTAGCTGGTGCTGGCACCGGCCACCAGGTTACATATTACAACTGTTTCGTGATACCTAGCCCCGAAGACAGCCGTCAAGGTGTCCTTGATAACCTTAAGCTAATGACCGAGATTATGGCTCGCGGTGGCGGCGTCGGGATCAACCTTTCTACATTGCGTCCCCGTGGATCTTACATTAAGACCGTCAATGGCACAGCATCTGGCCCCTGCTCATGGGCGCAATTATACTCAGTAGCGACAGGAGATGTAATACAGCAAGGAGGTTCCCGCAGGGGCGCATTAATGATTATGCTGGATGACACGCATCCTGATATAGAAGAGTTCATTACCGTCAAAAGAACCGCTGGCAAAATTGAGCACGCGAACCTTTCCATCTGCGTTTCCGATGCCTTCATGCAAGCAGTCAAAGATGATGCTGATTGGCAGCTGATGTGGCAGGGCGAAGTCAAGAAGACGATTCGCGCCAAGCAGTTGTGGGATCTTATCTGCAAATCAGCCTGGGAGTCTGCTGAGCCTGGTCTGGTGTTTATGGATCGCTATAATACTGAATCTAACACCTGGTACTACGAGACAATTCGCTGCGTCAATCCCTGTGTTACTGGCGATACACTTGTTTCCACTGAGGATGGATATACACAAGCGCGCAATTTGCAAGTAGGGATGAAAATTCGTACACCTGCAGGACTCAAGCCTATCAAAAAAATGTATAACAATGGCTTGCAGCGTATCCACCGTGTGGAATTCTCCGATGGTGGCTACCTGGAGGGCACGGCTGATCATAAGCTTAAGGTAGTGCGCGAAAAGGAATATCGGTGGATACCCATCTCTGAGTTAACAACGGGTGATAAGGTTCTCGTCGTACCCAACGAATCTTTCGGGAAACACCAAAACCTCCCAGCAAAAGCAACGGAGTACATCGCTAAACACGACCTTAAAGCAGCCGACTTTTACGACCGCAAGCTTGGATTGCTTGTTGGTGCAGTACTAGGTGATGGCTCACTGCGTGAAATACCAAACGGAAACAGTTATTCTCATCAGTGTGAAGTCGTCTTTGGCGTGCATGAAGATGGCTGGTTTGATACTTTCTCAAATTTGATGACGAATATGAACATCCACACACTCCGCACCCTCATGGAAAAAGAGGTTATTGGTAAGGGTGGCGTTGCTGTTAAGCACGCTTCCGTGAAATTAACAGCTAGCAAATTAGCATCATTGCTAGTACGTATTGGTATGACACCTAATATTAAGGGGCCACAAAAAACTATTCCTGCTGCTTTCATGAGCATGGAAAAAGAGTTTTTGGCAGGCATTCTTGATGGGCTTTTCTCAACAGATGGCAGTGTGTTTATTAAACAAGATAATCCGATGCTACGCTTCCATACATCATCTTATAAATTGGCGCAACAGGTACGCTTGATCCTGCTTCAGTTCGGCATTCATGGACGTATCTATCGCTCAACTCGCGATGAAGATCTGGAGTATGACGGTCGTTCGATGTACGGCACCGGCGAGAAATACGATATCGTCATCATCAATGAAGGTATTCCACGCTTCTATGCAGAGATTGGCCTCAGTCACCCAGAGAAAGCTGCACGCCTGAAAGAGATCGTGGAAAACTGGCATTACATTGGCGGCTCATGGACAGCATCGGTTGTTTCGGTTCAGGACACTGAGCGTGAGGAAGAAGTCTATGATCTCTTCGAACCGGATACACTCATCTGGATCACAAATGGCTACTGCTCTTTGGACTGCGGCGAGCAGGGCCTGCCGCCTTACGGCGTTTGTAATCTGGGAGCAATTAATCTCTCGGCTTTCGTCACCGATGGAAAGATGGATTATGAGCATCTAGCAAAGATAAGCCGAGTGGCGATGCGCTTCCTGGATAATGTGGTGGATGCGAACGAGTACTTTATTGCGGAGAATAAAGAGGCTCAGATGGGCACACGGCGTACGGGCCTGGGTACCATGGGTCTGGCCGACGCGCTTATCAAGATGCAGGTTGCCTACGGGAGCCAGGAGTCGTTGCCGATTATTGAGCGCATCTATACAACTATTCGCGATGCATCCTACGATGCCTCATCTGATAATGCAGCGGAGAAGGGACCGTTCCCGCACTTTGAGCGCGATAAGTATATGCAGGGCAGATTCATCAAGCGGCTCAATAAGCAGACGCAAGAGAAGATCAAGAAGCAAGGTATTCGTAACGCGGTCCTGTTGACGCAGGCACCAACCGGCACAACAAGCTTGCTATCCGGCGTCAGTTCCGGCATCGAGCCCGTCTATGACTTTGCAATGATTCGCCGCGACCGTACCGGCGAGCACATCATGTACCATCCGCTCCTACAAGAGTGGCGCGATAAGCATCCTGAGAATACGACGCCCGGTTACTTCGTCTCATCACAGGATCTATCACCGGAAGAGCATGTGCGCGTCCAGGCAATGGTCCAACGCTACACCGACTCTAGTATCAGCAAGACGGTCAATGCACCGAATGATCATACGGTTGAGCAGGTACAGACGCTTTACCGCATGGCCTATGAGACGGGCTGTAAAGGAGTTACCTATTATCGTGATGGTTCACGTGATGCGGTCCTCACACGCGTGGCAGATGAAAATAAAGCGGCGGCAGAAGCGGCAGAAAAGGCAGCAATAGCTCCGGTACCGATGTTTGAGCCCATCACCTCGATTCATGATGGCATCAAGCAACGTCCGGCAGTTGTGCAGGGCTATACACGTCAGGTTGCCGCCCCTGAAGGCAAGGTCAACGTTACCATCAATAGCGATGGTCAGGGACCCTTCGAGGTCTTTGTCAACGTTGGACGAGCTGGTAGTGATATTGCTGCCCTCTCAGAGGCATTGGGCCGCCTGATCTCGCTTAACCTGCAACTGCTCAGCCCATTGTCGCAAACTGATCGTGCGCAAGAGATCACCAATCAACTGCGCGGTATCGGCGGTAGCCGCACCGTCGGCTTCGGTGTCCAACAAGTACGCTCGCTACCAGATGCGGTTGCACGCGCACTTGAGATACACCTGGAAAACTTACAGGCGGAGAAACCAGAGGAGACTGTCGCACCTGCCACGCCTCCTGCCATTCCCGCCCAGACAAGCAACAACGGTAATGGGTCACACGCAAGTACGCCCACAATCGTTGATTTTAGTAACTTGAAAACCACAGGCAACCTCTGCCCAGAGTGCGGCAACACAATGGTGTACGAGGAAGGCTGCCGCAAGTGCTATAGCTGCGGCCATAGCGAATGTTAAACGAGATTGAGAAGCGTTTTCATAACCTGTAAAGCCAGAACGTAGCCACAAAGTAAACGTTTGGGAAAACAGAGAGGTTTTCCCAAACGTTTTTCATTTGAAGTAAATATCCTCACATCCCTCATACTTATCCTGCCATCATCAGCTGGCATAAAGGATACGCTTTTCCTATACCTTAAGCTTTGCTTCGACACTCTCAATAAAGGCCTTCACGGTCGATAGATAGAGCTCCGCCTCTTCAACGTGGGCCATATGAGAACTCTGCTCAAAAAGCACCCACTCAGACCCGGCAATGCCATTATGCAGTACTTCATTGAGCAGTGGAGTTGACTCGTCATAGAGTCCCGAGGTGATCAACGTTGGGACATGAATCTCG
>Ga0302321_100004123_pt1 | contig 12522 bp, 7 predicted proteins | sample Fen_T0_1_FD_202505 | JGI IMG/M metagenome (GOLD analysis project Ga0302321, IMG submission 202505) | Peat permafrost microbial communities from Stordalen Mire near Abisko, Sweden - Fen_T0_1 | ecosystem: Environmental > Terrestrial > Soil > Wetlands > Permafrost | place: Sweden: Abisko...
TTAAGGCAGAGAAGTCTGCAATACGGGTGACTTTTGGAGAAAACTCTGATTTGTGAGGAGCGCTCAGTTTTGATTTGAATACGACCTCACCCGATGTCACTGATTTAATCATGAAATTGCTGTTTATATCATCTGTAATAACAGCAATTTTAGGAGCATCGGGAAAGAATCCGATCTGGTTAAGGCGTATTTTTGCTGCTTCATCCTGTGCCATCAGAAACGGAGATAAAGATGTGCAGACTAAAACGAATAGAATTAATTTTTTCATATTCTTTGATTTTTTGATTTAGCCCCTCCCTGCTAGGGGTAGTGGTTTATTATTATAACAGTCTTAATGTATATGTAAATGTAGTCGGTTCAGCATAAATTATATATTGAGGCAATGGTCTTGGGCCACAACTGGCAGATCCCACACCCAAAGTTAGATGGCTGATACAAAAAACCGTAGCGCTGCTTTGCGGAAGATCAATCCTGTATTCAACCTTATCCATCTCTTCATCACTGTAAGGCAACATTGAAACCTGCATCGGAGAATTGTCGGATTGAGCCATGATTCCATCACCTGAGGCTGTAGTTACCTTTGCCCAACGAACATCTTCATGATTTCCGCAATCCATAGGCTTTTCATAAGGAGTAAGTTGATCTTTGACCGAACTGGTATATATTCCAACATCAAATCCGCGTTTTCTGTCAGCATAATTTTCCATTGGTCCACGCCCAAAATATGAAACCTGGTCGAATTGTTTATTGAGAAACATTCTCACGCCAATCCGGGCTACAACAAGTTTGAGATCGCTTGAGCTAAAGGTGTTTTCTGATTTAATGGATCCATCGCCGGAAATGGTGTAAATAACTTTATGATTAACAGTAAAATTGTTTTTACCCTCTGCAAGAAGTGCAACTGTTATTGAAACTGAAGAAGGAGAGATCTGTTCAACGTTGACTGATTGTGTTGACCATTTCAAATCTCTGAGACCGGCTGATACCCAGCTTCCGTTAGCCCACATGTCATCGTTCCTGTGAGGCGCACGCCACAAATGCAACTTTGGTCCGCCGTCTTTCATAAGAATGTTGACTCCATTTTTTTCAAGGCTTGTGAAGGTGCCTGCAACTTTATCAAAAACTGCGTTGAATCCTGTCCCTTTAACTGTAATTTCTTTATCTGTCTGGATCATAGTGACCGGACTTACTGGTGCATTAGGTTTAACAGCAAGTGTCTCAACAGGCAGCTTAAATTGTTCTGAAACCAGTTCGAATCCTTTCTTCGCCCATATCTGATCATTTGCCAGAACGAATGAAATCCTGAGGAAATACTCTTCTCCATCAACTGTCTTTAAGGTTTTGTAAGGAATTGTTACAGAAGCTCCTTTCCCGGGAGCAATAACTGGAAGCTTAATATCTCCACGTGATATTTCAGTTCCATTTTCTGATAATGTCCACAGAGCTGTAAATCCGCCTAGATCAATAAACTGATATCTATTTGTTATCAGGAATTTACCCTGGGAAAGATCTTCAGCAGAGACCTTGATCCATTGATACACATGTTTCATTTCGGGATAATGAGGTTTCAGGGAACGATCTGAAGCCACAACTCCTTTATGAATAAAATAGTGGTCATTCGGAAACTCACCAAACCCTCCGCCATAAGCAATTATTGAATGATTAGGATCACGATGGTTATAGATACCCTGATCCTGCCATTCCCAGATTGCTCCTCCTAACAGTTCCGGATATTTATCGAACAGATCATTGTATTCTCCAATAGCGCCCATTGAATTGAACATGGCATGCGCATATTCACAGAGGAAGTAAGGTTTCTTAAAAGTAGTATCCCTGGCAATCCTCTCGATATCTTTTGGCTGCGCATACATCTGACTCTCAATATCTGCAGGATTATTCTTCCCAATTCCAAAACCTTCGTAATGAACCGGTCTGGTTTCATCTATTACCTTGATGGCTGCCATAGCTGCTCTGAAATTTGAACCGCCTCTTCCGTTTTCATTTCCCAGGGACCAGATTATTATTGAAGGATGATTTTTAAAATTCTCAACATTTGCAATATTCCTGTCAATTATGGCAGCTTTTATTTTGGGCTCCTCATCAAACCTTCCCATATAACCATGACATTCAACATTTGCCTCTGCAACCAGAAAGATGCCATATTCGTCGCACAGCTCATACCAGCGAGGATCGTCAGAATAGTGTGAAGTACGAATCAGGTTGCAGTTACCCTGTTTGATCAGCTCAAGATCGCGTATCATTTGTGCCTCTGTAACGGCATGACCTACATCGGGCCAGTTTTCATGACGGTTTACTCCTTTGAGTTTAACAGGCGTACCATTCACCAATAAGAGTCTTCCTTTTATTTCTACTTTCCTGAAACCGGTTTGTGATGAAAGTATTTCAACCGTCTTCTTTCCATCCTTCAGGGTAAGAACAGTTGTATAAAGCCTAGGTGTTTCTGCTGTCCATTTATCAGGATTATCTACATGGAAAGTCAGCTTAACGGGTTTTGTTTCACCGGGTTGTATAGCTGGAACATCACCAAGAACCTGAGCAGATGTAACAGGGTTTTTACCATCATATAATATTGCAGAAATCTGCGTTCCTTTTAAAGCTTTAGTTCCAAAGTTCTTTACCAAAGCGTCAATTTCAACAGTAGCATTGAAGTACTTTTCATCGAGATTGGTTTTAATAAAGAAATCGCAAATGTGTTCCCCTGGAGTGCTCCATACTGTTACATTGCGAAAAATCCCGCTCAGGCGCCACATATCCTGATCTTCGAGCCACGTCCCTGAAGTAAACCTGTAAACTTCAGCAGCAACCATATTCTTTCCTGGCTTTACATATTTCGTGATGTCAAACTCGGCGGCATTACGGCTATTTACACTGAAACCTACTTTCGCACCATTGATCCAGAGAAAGAACCCTGCATCAACACCATCGAATGTCAGGAATATCTGGCGACCTTTCCATTCTTCCGGAATTTCAAAATCACGCCGATAGCTCCCTACAGGATTCCGTTCCGCATAAGCTGTGAAATTTTTCGGAGGAGTACTCATAACAAAAGGAAAATCCTTTTTTATAATATACCCATTATTCCTGTAGTAAGGAGTCCCATATCCAAGTAATTGCCAGTTGGATGGAACAGGAATTTCTTTCCATGATGATACGTTGAATTCCGGTTTATAAAAATCAACCGGTCTGGCCTGCGGCCACGATACCCAGTTAAATTTCCACATTCCATTCAGACTCCTGCAATATGATGAGGCATGTCTGTTGGCCGCCAGAGCTTCATCAAGAGTGGCATATGGCATAAGGGTTGCATGGGCTGCTTCCTTATTTATCCCCAGAAGTTCAGGGTTCTGAATTTCGGAAGGTACAGGCGCCCCACCCAAAGAATCCTTTGGTGGTACATTTTGACAAAAGCACGACAAAACGACCATAAACAAAGCTAGAAAACTCATACCACATTTTAAACAGTTTTTCATCTTAACTAATTATTAATTCTTTCAATTATTTCCACGCACATCCTGGAATCGTGATAGGGGCATTTCCAGAATCCGGCTTTATCCTCTTTAAGATTTGGCTGCAAATTTTTATTCACGCTCCAGTACCATTCCCCGTTTTGCATGTCAACCAGATGATCAGATATAAATCTCCATGCAGCCAGGCTGAGATCGAGATATTCTTTCTTTCCTGATAAAGTATATGCATTCAGAAATCCAACAACAGTTTCAGCCTGTACCCACCAGTGCCTGTCAGAATCAGTTTGTCCCGATTTGAAATATTTTTCATAGATCATGCTGCCATCAGCCATTATCCCTTCTTTTGATACTTCAGCAATCCGTATACAAGTTTTTTCCACTTTCCTTTTAATAGATTCGTCTCCAAGCACAATCGCAGCTTCATGAATCAGCCACGATGATTCAATATTATGGCCATATGAAACCAGATCAGTCTTGTCGTTCCATTCTTCATCAAAGAACATATTGAGATTAAAAGTCTGGTTATTAATGATCTTGTCGGTAAAAACATTGATAAGATTCAGCAGTTGTCTCTTAAGAAAATCATCTTTCCATATTCTGTAAAGATTTGTATAAGCTTCAAGAACATGAAGATGGGTATTCATGGTCTTTTTTTCATTCGCATCTTTTTCGCTGAGCCGGAGATCGTCGAGACCACCCCATTCCATACTAAAGGCTTCAAAATATCCACCAAGTTTATTATCATAGCTGTACTTCTCGATCAATCTGAAGAGGTCAATTGCTCTGTCGAGACAACCTCCGTCATTAGTAACACGGTAATATTCAGACAGTCCATATATGGCAAATGCCTGGGCATAGATCTGCTTTTTGCCGTCTTTTATATTTCCATTATGGTCAAGAAGCCAGAATACTCCGCCATTTTTTTTATCGAAAAAATGGTTCAGAAGATAATCTTTAGATCTTTCTGCAGTTTTAAGATAATTGGGATCCTTCAGAATCCTGAAAGCTGCCGAGAAGGTCCAAAGAATCCTGGCATTCAATACACATCCCTTGTCAGCTTTATTATATACTTTACCCGAGCCATCAATTCTTCCATAGAATCCACCGTTTCTGGAATCAATCATTTTTGTCATCCAGAACGGCAGGATATTATTTACAAGTTCATCTTTAACTTCCGACTTAAGAATTTCCAGCTTGTTTTTTGACATTCAACCAATCTATTAGAATTATTTCTTTTTACCAGCGGCCCCCTCCCGCTTCGCGGGATCCACCTGAAGGGTGACTAATTCGGTATTATCTTGAAAAATCACTTTAAAATAAACAGAATTAACCCGCCATTAGGAGGGCTGGGGGGCTATTCTTTTTTTGCTGAATCTCTTCTTACTGCCAGCTCTGCGCTTATAGTTAACATCTTCTTTTCACTTAGTGGATATATAAACATGAAAAATGCTCCAAGTAAGGTACCAATAGCAGGGAAGAAGCTCAACATCATTTTTATGCCTGTCTGGGCTTCAGCTGTCTGAACAACATTTGCCTTGAATCCGTAATATCCAAGCAGCCATCCTGCCAGGGCACCTCCAATTGTCCATCCGAATTTCTGAGACATTGAAGATGCGGAGAAGACAAGACCTGTAGCGCGTCTTCCGGTTTTCCATTCAGAATAATCAGCTGCATCAGCATACATCGACCACACAAGAGGGAAGATGATACCGGCGCTCATACTTATTAAAAACTGAAATACAAAAATAAGGCTGATACTGCTCCTGTCGAGCCAGTAAAATCCGATACTGAATATTGCTGCAAAAAGCATCGCATACAGGAATGTATATTTCTTCCCTATCCAATCAGAAACAGGTTTTGCCAGAACTACTCCGACAATATTGGCCGCCTGCCCTAGCACGAAATAAAGACTGCTGAGTGTAATTGTAAGATTTACAGCTTTTATTGAAAAAGCACTCTGGCCCTGAATATAGTATTTGAAATAATAGATGGCGGCCCCGTCTCGGATTGAATTAAAGAATATTGCTGCTATACCTGCGCCAAGCAAAATAAACCACGGAGAATTATGAAGGAGGTCATTAAGGTCCTTTTTAAGAGATGTTTTTACTGTTGCCGGTTTAATGCGTTCGCGGGTCCACGAAAAGGTGAACATGAAGAATGTTATTGCGATAAGAGCAAAAACCACCGCAGCCAGCTGCCATCCCTGCTGAAGATTGACACCTCCTTTTCCCAGTTTACTGAAGATATCAACAAGAGGTTCAGCAAGAGCCAGGACAAGCAAGCTTCCACCAAAAGCAAAAATAAATCTGAATGTAGCCAGGCTAGTTCTCTCCTTTCCATCAGCAGTCATAACGCCCATAAGTGAAGCATAGGGAACATTGATCATGGAATATACCATCATCATCAGTGAATAGGTAATAAAAGCATATATCACCTTTCCTGACTGTGAAAAGGAAGGGGTTGTAAAGGTCAGCACTCCAATAATTCCAAAGGGTATTGCTACCCAAAGAAGATATGGCCTGAACTTACCCCAGCGGGTCTCGGTACGATCCCCAAGGATCCCGACAAACGGATCGAAAGCGGCGTCCCATATCCTGGTTACCAGGAACATTGTGCCAACGAGTGTGGCAGAAATTCCGAAGACGTCAGTATAAAAAAACATCAGGTACATTGAGAAAAGTTTCCAGAACATTGAGCTGGCAGCATCACCAAACCCATATCCGATCTTTTCTTTCAGTTTCAATTTTTGTAAGATCATTGGTTTAGGTATATAGAGCGTTATAAAGTTTTATTTCTTCTTCTGCAAGCTAAGATTCCTGTCAATCAGTTGATTCAGTGTTTTAACCGAGGCAGCGGAACGTAACCCGTCAGCAGGAGTATTTAAGCAATAGTCAACAAGTTTGTCAATAGTTGATATTGCAACATGCATCCTTGTATCAGATGAGGCATAATAAATATATGTTGTTCCGTCATCGTCAACAATCCAGCCGTTTGTAAACAGGACATTTGATACATCGCCGACTCTTTCTTCTCCTTCAGGAGCCATAAAAAACCCTGCCGGTTCTGCAATAAGTTTTGAAGGATCCTTTAAATCAGTCATATAGAGATAAAGAACATATCTCAGACCGGCCGCGCAGCTTCTAACGCCATGAGCAAGATGCACCCAGCCTTCAGGAGTTTTTACCGGATGAGGTCCCTCTCCGTTTTTCTGTTCTTTAATAGTATGGTAATAACGGAAGTTTATGATTTTTTCTTCTTTTATCTCAGCATGTTCGATGTCATCAATCAGCGCCCAGCCAATTCCTCCACCCGATCCTGCATCTATAAAACCGTCTTGCGGACGCGTATAAAGCGCATATTTACCATTTACAAATTCAGGGTGAAGAACAACATTTCGTTGCTGACTTCTGGTTTTAAGATCGGGAAGTCTTTCCCATTTTTCGAGATCATGCGTCCGGGCGATACCAGCAGCAGCAACTGCAGATGAAAGATCTCCCGGTGCAGCTGAAGGATCCTTCCTCTCGGAGCAGAAAATTCCATAGATCCATCCGTCTTCATGACTAGTAAGACGCATGTCATACACATTTGTGTCGGGTGTTTCAGTTTCGGGCATTGTTATCGGGTAATCCCTGAAGCGGAAATTATCAGCTCCGTTTGGACTCTCGGCGATTGCGAAGAAAGATTTTCTGTCATTCCCCTCTACACGGACTGCGAGAATATATTTCCCGTTAAATTTCATTGCACCGGCATTGAATGCAGCATGAATGCCAAACCGTTCCATAAGATAAGGATTGGTCACAGGATCCAAATCATATTTCCAAAACAGAGGAGCATGATCTCCTGTCAGAACAGGATATCTAAACCTGTGGAAAATTCCGTTACCAGGTTCAATTCTTTCATTGCCCCGGTTTAAGAGTTTATTGTGTTCCTCAGTAAGGATTCTCAATCTTGTTTTGAAATCGGTTTTCATGATATTTTTTTAATAATAGTCCTCTTTTAAAATAACTATTTATGAATATCTGGAATCATGAATACAATATCAGATATTGCTTGAAAATCAATTGATTTATAAGTATAATAAAATCTTGTCATTTAATTATTAATTAAGAATTCCGTTTCTATCTCAACAAGAAGGTTATCGCGACAAATATCAGACTCAATAAAGATAGAAGGAACCTCAGGAAATTGATCCAAGCAAATCTTCTTTACTTTCGGAAAATCTTCCTGATATTTAACGTAGACCCTCAGAAGAATATATTTTCCCCATTCAGTGTCAGTGTTGATAATTGCTTGTCCGATTCTCTTCTGGTCTGTCAGATTGTTAATATTATTAATCGTCACAATGGTTTGTTTCTCAACATTTCCGATACCGATGGTATCCTGCCCTATTATTGAGGCAGTTCCTGAAACAAAAATTGTTGATTTGACTTTACTTCTCAGGAGGAGGGCACGCTCAAACTGAGGAGGATGCTTAACTGAAATACCCTTTTCTGATTTTCCTTTAAGTACCTGTTGTCCATATTCATAGGCATTAACCTGGTTAGGATTTTCAATGGGTCTGACTGCAACAGTTTCATTTGCCATTACAGCACAAAAATCAATTGAGACTCCACCAAATTTCATTCCGATTCCTGTGGCGGCTGGATATCTGTGAAGAGTCCGGTACTTTTTGTAATATTCGCTGCGCACTTCATTAAAAATCTGGTAATTCTGGAGCCCGTTTTTTATTTCCAGAATATTCCCGATATAATTCCATTGGCGAACCAGGTGATCAAATGACATGCCCTCAGCATCAAGGATTACTTTCATCTGTTCAAATGCAGCCTCAGCAGCACTTCTTGTATCTGAAGAAAAAAGGGCAAAGCCAAGACCTGCCACCCACACTTCTTTCTCCGAATCGGTTGTGCAAACAATATAACGTAAAGTATTACTGACATTAATTACTATATCAGATGAATCATTATCAGTATAGGCTGCTTCTACAACAACCTTCCACGGTTTTTCAGGAGGATGAGCAGTTATATTAAAAATCGGACATTGATTTCTAAATGCATTCTGTATTGTCTTCCCGATTTCCCTGCTCACTTTAATATATGTTTCATAGTCAGGCAGATCAGTAAACACATTCAGCTTAATAAGTCTGAAGCCCGTTTCCCTCTTATAAATAATCTGCTTTAGGCACTGCCTCCATTCCTCAGCAATATTCCCCTCCAATTCGGGCATAAATGTTAAATACTTTCCAATCATAAAAAATTATCTTATTAATCTATCTATTTGTATATCGGCGCAGAGACAGGTCTGAGACCTGTCTTTACAATATTATTTCATTTCGTAAATCCCAGGTTCAGCAGCAATGCCAGAAGGGACTGTATTTCCGTAAAAATCTTCCGATGGCCGATCTATGCCAAAAATGGTCTTAAGGTCCAATCCTTTATTTTTGAGAGGTGAGTCAGAAAGTAAAATGTAACCTTCAAGTTTTTCCAGCTGATACGGATCAGTAATATCTGTTTGAAACGGACCTTTAAATTTTGGATTTTCCTGCATTCCGACAAAGCTATTTTTAAGCGTCTCCTGCCCGGTATTTTTAGCCCATTCGGAAAGACTGCCAAATTTCATAAATTTAACATCACCTGGTTCATTCCACCAATCATTTCCCAGAAAGGAACTGCCTTTAAACACTCCGGATATTGGCTGATCAGAGCCAATGAAGATATTATTGCAGAAAATAAAGTTCTTATGCTCTGAAGATTTTTCATAGCTGATCAACGAAGTTCCGGAATTATATATTACATTATTATAAATCATGCAATTAGCCAGTTGTTGAATATCATTTGATCCATTCCAGATAAAGATGCTACCCGATCCTTTAGTTGTTTGAGCATCATCGATACTTACACAATAACGAACTGCATTATTTGACCAGTCAGATGCTCCGGCATATTGAAATAACCCATAGCCTGCACCCTGGTTTTCGTATGATAAACAATATTGAATCACTGAATTTGTAACGCCTCCATCGAGATCGAATCCTCCACCATCACTCGCATTTCTGGAAGTTTTATTTTTGTAACTGATACAGTACTGGATAGTAACATGATCACTTTCCCATGTCCAGATACCAACAGGTCCGTTTCCCTGCCGGGGCATATCCCAGCCATTGTTTGTAGCGCTGCAGTGATCAATAGTCACGCTGTCAGACACACCGACCAATATCCCGTTGCCACTATGATTTTCGAGATTTGTCGGATCCCCCGGGTTGTTTTCGGCTTTGCAGTCCTGAATAATTATTTTCCGTGACCGATTCCTGGCAGAACCCATAATATTTATGCCACAAAAACCATTATCTGAAGCAACAACTTTTTTAACCTCAGATTCAATACAGTCATAAAGATCCACACCTGACTTCTGAAATCCTTTTGCATTTACATTTTCTATTTTGCAATTCCAGGATTTTGCGATTGTTAAACCATTGGTTTTGTTGCCATCATTTCTTCCGATGCCTTTTACATCCAGATTACTGATCAATATATTCCGACAATTTTCAATTTTTATAGCTTCAGCATTGACACCGTTAATAACTGCCTTTGAAGCACCACATGAATTGATTGTTATCGGATTAGTTTTTGTTCCGTTGATGCCATTTAATATTAGAGTGCCGTTAAAAACCTGGCCTCCTGCAAAACAGACATCCGAAGCCCTTTTTTGAAGTCTGAGATTCAGTTCGGTTATAGTTTTTAAAGGCTTTTTGATAGTGCCGGGATTATTGTCTGACCCGCTATTCCCATCTATAAAATACACGTTTTCAATATTATCCTTTTCTGAGATAAATAATTTTTTGTCATTTCTGAATGATCTGCAGCTTATAAAAGATAATAGAGATATTATCAGAAAAAACACTTTTAATTTTATCATCTCATGAAGATCATTTAGGTTCCGGAATTTTCAAGCGTCTAAATTACCATATTTTTCAATTAATCATAGGAAACCAGACCCTCATCTGTCCTGCTCCACGATTATTCCAGAGTGCATATGGAATTAATTTCACTGGTTCTTCTCCGGGAGTAGAGGCAGGTCTGAGACCTGTCTCTGCTTTACCATCAGAAGTTAAATTTAAATGTACACCATATGTTTTTATTACCTGTGTTCCGTCAAAAAGAGAAGGTTCAAATTCTGTTGTAAAAGCAGCATCTTTTTTTATGACCAGATTAAGCACATTCCCACTGCTATTGTCGGGCCATTCAGCGCAATAAATAACAGGGCCTCTCTGAAAAGCTATCTTATCTTTGTCTTCTTTAACCCGTTCGTCGGCTACAACTTTTCGTACCGGCATTGGAAAATCCACCTCGATCTTGTCACCTGATTTCCATTTCCTCGAAACTACAGCATATCCATCAGCAAGTTGAAGCTCTGTCGGACTGTCATTAATCTTAAGTTTAACAGGTTCGGAATCCTGATCAGTAAATTTATAGAGTCCACCTGGAATAGCTTCGTTCTGAGCCCATCCGGGAATTCTGATTTTCAGAATAAATTTGCTGTTTGTCTCTGGATTAACAATTATTTCGACCTTTCCATCCCATGGGAAATTCGCCTTTTGAGAGATATGAACTTTTCTTTTGCCAAGGATGATATTTGCATCATTGGATATGAACAAATTGATATAAAGCTCATTATCAGTTACTGCATAAACATACCCGGGTATAGCAGGAACAAACCGTACAACATTCGAAGGACAGCAGGCGCATCCAAACCAGGCCTGACGCTGATGTTGTCCATTTGATTCCAGAGGGTTAGGATAAAAAAACCTGTCAGCTGATAACGATACTCCGGATAGCATTGAATTATAAAGTGTTTTTTCGAGGATATCAATATATTTTGACTGGCCATGCAATAGAAAGAGCCTGTGATTGAAGAAGATATCACCTATAGAAGCACAGGTTTCGCAATAAGCTGACATATTCGGCAATACAAAAGGATCAGCAAAACCTTCATTACCGCCTGTTGCACCAATTCCTCCGGTCAGATACATCTTCCCGTAAACCAGGTTACCCCAAATTTTAGTAATTGCATTCAGATAGGTAGCATCATTTTCAATTGCGGCAATGTCCGCCATTCCTGAGTACATATATGTAGCTCTTACAGAATGGCCTACAGCTTCAGTCTGGTCAACAGGTTTCAGATTAGCCTGGTTGTACGACCGGCCCTTTGGACCACGGATATCAAGAAAGAATTTTGCCAGATCGAGATACTTCTTTTCACCTGTAACTCTGTAAAGTTTAACAAGTCCCATTTCAATAACCTGGTGACCAGGGTATACTTTAACTTTGTCATAGCCAAAATCCTTATTGACAAGATCTGCAGATTTTAACGCTATGTCGAGCAGGGTTCTTTTCCCTGTAGCCTGGTAGTGTGCCACAGCAGCTTCATACAGATGCCCCAGATTGTAAAGTTCATGGCTCAGTACCGAGTCCAATTCCCATCTGTTTTTGCCTGCCCATTCATGGAGCCCTCTGCCATTATGTTTCTCAGCAATGGTACGGTTTGTATAAAGGTATCCGTCTGGTTCCTGTGCCAGACCAATCTTGTTGATAATTGTATCGAGATATGCTTCGAGTTTTGGATCGGGAAATGTCTGAAGGGAATAGCTGGCGCCTTCAATTATCTTGTATACATCTGAATCGTCAAATGGGTATATTGTCTGAAATTTACCTGTATCACGGCCAGCGGCAATTTCGAAATTTTTCACTCTTCCAGTAGTTTCGCAGTAACCGAAGGCAATAGGAATTGTTACAGAAGCATTCCTTTTTATCCGCGGAGCCCAGAAATTATCAGTCAGTTTTACTGAGGTAAATGGTACCGGTTGAATAGGATAATCTGCTCTGTTTGAGGATTTTTTCCCACATCCTGAAAACAAAATAATTAGTCCTGTTATTGTAAAAAGAGCCTTAATAGAATTTTTCATACTCTCATAATTTCTCACTTCTGTTATTAATAATTTGTCACCAATCGAAATATTATAATTCTCACCTTTTTTTTA
>Ga0302321_100004127_pt1 | contig 12516 bp, 9 predicted proteins | sample Fen_T0_1_FD_202505 | JGI IMG/M metagenome (GOLD analysis project Ga0302321, IMG submission 202505) | Peat permafrost microbial communities from Stordalen Mire near Abisko, Sweden - Fen_T0_1 | ecosystem: Environmental > Terrestrial > Soil > Wetlands > Permafrost | place: Sweden: Abisko...
TTCATCCTGCCTGGTGGCAAACCATGATATTTAAAATTGCACTTGTCATAAGTGCCTTGTTAATTGCTTTTGCGTTTGCCCGCATACGAATTAATTATCTGGTCAGTCAGAAGAAAAAATTAGAGGGTCAGGTTGCTGAACGGACTGCGGAATTAAAACATAAAAATGAAGAGCTCGCCAATAAAATTGAAGAGATCGGATCGCAAAACAAAATCCTTTACGCTCAAAAAATAGAAATAGCAGAGATAAGTCAGGAGGTGCAAGCGCAAAATGAAGAACTGACTTCACAAAATGACCAGATCAGTGTGCAACGGGAAAACCTGGAAGAAGCGCGAGGTAAACTTAAGCACCTTAATGACAAACTCGAATTTCTCGTGCACGAGAGAACTAAAAAGCTTAAGAAAACAATTGCCGAACTGGATAAGACTGTTGCTGAATTAGACCGTTTCGTTTATAGTGCCTCGCACGACTTAAGTGCACCCCTCAAGTCTGTATTAGGGCTTGTCAATATTGCAAGATTTGAGAAAGATCCTGAAATGCTTCAAAAGTACTATGCCTATATTGAAACCAGCATTAACAAGTTAGACCGCGTTATCAAAAGTCTTGTTGAGTTTTCACGTAACTCACAGATGGAAGTTAATATTGTCAAATTCAATATCCATCAATTAACCCAGGATGTGCTGGATGAACTCGCGTTTTGGCCCGAAGCTCAGAAAGTGACTTTGATAAATAAAATTTATCCAGGCCAGTATTTCTCTTCAGACCCTGATCGAGTAAAAGTAATTTTGCATAATCTCATTAGCAACGCGATCAAATATGCCGATTTATCCAAACCAAATCCTTTTCTGCAGATAGAGGTTCTGTCAAATAACCTAATCGTTTCGGACAACGGAATCGGTATTGAAAAAGAAAAACAGCAGAAAATTTTTGATATGTACTACCGCGGCACAGATCGCTCCAAAGGATCAGGCCTTGGACTGTTTATTGTAAAGGAAATACTTTTAAAAATCGAAGGAACTGTTGAGGTAATTTCAGCTAAAGGAGAAGGCACAACTTTCAAGCTGGCGTTCAAGAATGATGATAGCCGTGACATAAAATAAACTACCTAAGTTCGTAAAGCCAGCCAAAAAGGAAGTCAAAAAAACTTGATTTGCCATTAACTTTTACGTTCTTTCGGAAGAATGATAAATGTAAACGCGTAAACTTTTGAAAATATGAGTAGAGTTTCAAGAATTGTAATTGCCGGATTGTGTTTTTCAGCCCTGGTATCGTTATCGGCTTTGCAATCAGCACCGAAAATAAAAATTGGTTTTCTGGTTCATGATCTTGGAGCAACCCGGTGGCAAACGGAAATGGAATTGTTCTCCAAAAAGATAACTGAGCTTGGTGGTGAGCCTATTACACAAAATGCACTTGGTGATGTCCAAACACAAATTAAGCAGGGTAAAGAGTTAGTTGATGCCGGTGTAAAGGTAATTGCTGTGGTGGCCCAAAACGGAAAAACCCTTGCTGAACTTGTAGACTATGCCAACAAAGCAGGAACCACAATAATTGCTTATGATCGCATGATTTTAAATTGTGACCTTCCTTACTACATTTCCTTTAATAGCCTAAAGGCAGGCGAGTTAATGGCTGATTACTCAATCAGGTTAAAGTCAAAAGGTAACTATATTATCCTGAGTGGCCCTTCGTCTGATAATAATGCAATATTGCTCAAGCGAGGTGCTATGAATAAATTAAATCCTTTAATTGAAAAGGGAGATATTAAAATTTTAGTAGATAAAGAAATGGATTCCTGGAGCGCATTAAATTCTTTAATGTTTATGGAAGATTTTCTCTCAACTAATAAAAGTCCAATCGACGCAATAATTGCACCAGGCGACGACATGGCGTCAGGGGTATTGGATGCCATGAAGATTGATAAGGTTAATCTTCCGATTTTGACAGGTCAAAATGCTACTGTTGATGCTTGCCGAAATATTATGCAGGGACTTCAAACTATGACTATTTACAAAGACTCGAAGAGGATTTCTACTGAAGGAGCTATTCTTGCTATGAAAATTGCGAAGGGCGAAAAAATAAAGACTACAACTACCACTAATAATGGCAAAATTAATGTGCCCAGCATACTATTCGATCCTGTGGTTATTGATAAAAATAATCTTCATAAATTATTAGTTCCGCATTACATCACTGAGGCTGAACTAAAGTAGACTTGCGAATGCCTGCATAACTAAAAATCAAAATAGTTCTTCTTGATAACGCTCATGTGATGGAGTTCATGTCCAATGGTAGCCTTTAGCATTTCATCAACCGTGAGCTCAAATTTCCACGCCATTCCTTTGCGCTGAAGTTGCTCATTTGAAAATGAATCCATAAGACTGATTGTTGCCCTACGAACATTCCTAAAATCCTCAATGAGATCATTACTACTCATTTCATGAAAGCGGCTATTCTTTACCATTAATTCCTGATCATAACCTGGAAGGGATGTAGTGTCGTTTCTGCTAAACCGCAACGTTCTGTACATCATAATCCTTTCATGATCAGTCATGTGCCCGATAATCTGTTTCATACTCCACTTATCAGACGCATATCGGTAGTTTGCCTGTTCTTCTGTAAATGAAGACAGTATCTTGAAATTTGCTTCTGAGCGAAATAGCTGTTTTACATTTAATGATCCGACCAAACCTATGTAGTAAGGGAATCCATCCGATGGAGTAAGGTTCATATTTACGTGTTACAATTAAAATTATCAGAGATCAGGGCCATCTTTATCTCGAAGGAGACAACTTTGCAGCAAGGAGGATCAACCCCGTTAGCGTCCATGATAGCAATGGAACAACAAGAAACACAAAAGCAGTCTTTGCTGCTGGGGGACTCCACAAACCACTGTAAATGATGATTGAACCCAGTGTGATAATCACCATAAGGTGGTAAAGAATCAATCGGTTAAAGAGTTGCCAACGCTTAGTAATTACGTTGATCAAAAGGAGCGCAATGAATGGAGATACTACCCAGCCAGAGAAAAGTAAAATTAGAACGACAGACGGATTATTGCGACCGGTATAAAGAATAAACCCGAGAGAACTTGCTGCGCCGGCTAATACCATCAATACAGCTATTGTATGGAGGAAGCGAACAGACTTGCTGTCGGTGTTCTTGGGGTTTACTCTGGGTGATTTTATTGGTTCCATATAGTAGCGCAACTTAACCCAAATCTATTTAATAAATTCTTTCTGTGAAATTAAATATACTTCTCTTCGCGGGTTAGCGCCTGAAAAAGTACCGATACCAACACGACTACTCCGCAGCCGATAATGTTGTAGTACAAGAAGGCAATCTCTTGATAGAAGTAAAAGTAACACCCAAGCACCACTGACTCTGCCAATAAAGCCGCCCAGAACACAGCGTTGCTTTTCACACGTTTGATGTAAAATGCCACAAGGAAAATTCCTAAAATCGTTCCGTAGAAAAGAGAGCCTACGATGTTTACAAACTGAATTAGGTTCTCAGCAAAGCTGGCCAGCATGGCAAAACCCATGGCGAGCAGTGCCCACAAAATGGTAAACCATTTGGATGACACCAAATAGTTCGATGAAACGGAATCTGCTTTTAAAATACGTTTATAGACATCAATCGTAGTGGTTGATGCTAGTGCACTCAGCTCAGAGGCCATGGACGACATGGCAGCAGAAAAAATCACTGCCAGAAGTAACCCCACAACACCATGAGGCAAATACTTGAGAACAAAATTTAAAAAAATGTAATCTGTATCTTTAACTTTCTTTATCGAAATCTTCATCCCATCCGCTATCGATTTCTTTGTTAGAATTTTGATGCTATCCTCCTTCTGCCTGAATACATTATACGATTTCTTCGCCTTTTCAATATCTTCTCTATTATTTTCATGAATGCCCTGCACTAATTTCAACACGGCTATTTTTTTCTCAGCAAAAGCTCTCTTAAAATCAAATTGCATCGAATCAATCCTGGCACCTACTTGAGTTTTCCGTGCTTGCTCCACTAAAACCTGATTATGAAAAACAGGAGGTTGGTTGAATAAATAAAAAACAAAGACCAGCACGCCAATGAAAAGAATAAGAAACTGCATAGGAATTTTGAGAAGTCCGTTAAAAATCAATCCCATTCGGCTTTCTGTAAGAGACTTGCCGCCCAAGTACCTGGCTACCTGAGATTGATCTGTTCCAAAGTAAGACAAGAACAAAAATGTTGAAGCCAACAATCCAGACCAAATATTGAAGCGGTCACTCAATTTAAAATCAGTCGTTACAATATTGAGCTTGCCAAGCTCTCCAGCCACTCTAACGGAATCTAAAAAAGAAACGTCAGCAGGCAATAGGGTAAATGCCATAATACCGGCAAGTGCCATGCCCCCTAGTATCACCGTCATTTGATAACGCTGGGTTATACTCACCGCCTTACTTCCTCCTGAAACCGTATAAATAATTACGAGCACGCCAATCAGCATGGTTGTAAAAAAAATATTCCATTCGAGAATAGTAGATAAGACAAGTGATGGTGCAAACAGCGTAATACCCGCTGATAATCCGCGTAAGATCAGAAATAATATCGCTGCAAGTGTGCGGGTTTTTAAATCAAAACGAGTTTCAAGATACTCGTAAGCAGTGTACACTTTCAACTTGTAATAGATAGGCAACATCGTCACCGAGATGATCACCATCGCTAACGGCAATCCAAAATAAAATTGGATGAACCGCATTCCATCTTCAATGGCTTGACCTGGTGTGGAGAGAAAAGTTACAGCACTGGCTTGTGTTGCCATGATGGAGACGCCAATCATCCACCACTTCAATTGCTGATCGCCTTTTAAAAACGATTCCATGTTTTTAGAACCGCGCGACTTCCATGTGCCGTACAGAACAATAAAAGCAAGTGTTCCGAAAAGCACCAGCCAATCCAGTGTGCTCATGAAAATGATTTTGTGATCAGAAAATATACAACTACCTGAATCAACATGACGGCAAGAATGAGTTTATACCATGTCTTCCATGAATGGAACAACGGAGGTTTCTCTTCGCTCATTTCGCTTTGGATTTAACTTTCGTTTTCTCTGGCTTAGGGCTCTTACCCAAAGAAACGATATTCGCAAAAAGTTTATATGCACCTGGTATTCCTTCCGGAAGTTCTCTAAAAAATGAAAGTGAAGTATAAACATAATGTCCATTGCCATACTTGGCTACCAACAAACTTCCATCACGGGCAGGCTCACCCGCATCATTCATAGATAATAAAGCTTCATATTCCGGTGCCCAAGCCGAAGGAAAATACAACCCGCGTTCTTGTACCCAACTTTCAAAATCTTTGGTAGTAATTTTGTTTGGCGTGTTCAAAAGCGCATGATCAGGTTTTAAAATTCGCACTTCACTATTTTCCTGTGTTACTCGATCACGTGACATTGTAATAGCGAAGGGGGAAAATTTATCTTTTTCGATTTCCAAATCAAAATTAGTATTGTATTGTACAACCATCGTACCTCCTTCTCTAGTAAAATTGAGTAAGGCAGGCATGTAGTGACGAATTCGTTCGTTGGTATTCAATGCTCTAATACCCAATACTACAGCATCGACTTTTTTCAAGTTTACAGGAGTAACTTCTTCGTCTTTCATCTCCCAAACTTCATAACCCATGTTGCGCAAGCTGGAAGGAATCTCATCACCTGCACCTTTAATATATCCAATCACTCCACCTTCTTTTTTTAAGTTAATCCGCATGACTTCGGATGAAGCTTTGGGCAACAGGGTTTGAACTGGAATATGATCGTACTGAATAGTTTCCAATGAAAAATCATACACTTTGTTATCAATTGTAGCAATTGCTTCAATCGACGATGTTGATTCCTCTTTTGAAGGCAATACTTTAAAGGTAAAAGATTGCTCTTCCCCCCTAGTTTTTATTTCAAATTGAAAACCCAAAGGTTCTGATTTCCAACCAACAGGCAATTTCAATTCCACTTTACCAATGCAATTATCTTTCGATGATTTTAAAATAACACTTACTTCTTTTTGCGATTGATCTGAAAAAAGATACACCGGCTTATTCAGGTTAACAAAAACTGGCGGAACAATTTCAAAGGGCCGCATCAATTCTCCTTTCACGGGATCCGTCCACTTGTAAATTAAAGGGGAACGAATAATAAGATGTTCGCCAAGAAGTGTGAAAGTAAAATCAAAAGTAACGGCTGGCCGATTTTCTGGGCTCCCAATAAGGGACTGGTCTTTAACAGTAAACAAACCTTGCGAGTGTGGTTCTTTAAGCCAGTACGGATCGGAGTAATTCAAATCTTCATTCAATCTCTTTTCGGACTTAAATGCTAACGCTGCATTTTTTTTTAATCCCGCAGAGGCAACACTATCAAACGAGAGTTGCTTTGATTTAATATCGGAAAGAGATAAATCCGTGTTACTTCGATTGATAATCTCAAATGTAGTTTTGATCTTTTCGCCTGGCGAAGACCAAAATAGGTTGGCCGTTGTTTCTACGTAAAGTCCAAGGCAGTCTTGAATTAATTGGTTCACCTCCCGTTGCTTTCGCATTGTCCATACAGAGGCTGGCAAAGCCTCAATTGCTTTTCGAATCTTTAACAGTTGTGGTACAGAAGCAGCAGGGTCTTCGTCTTTAAATTCTTTCACAGTCTGATCCACCATAGCGGCAATGTTCTCCGCTCCCTTGATGCGAGTCCATGTTGTGTTAACACCGTCAAAAATGTTTTTATCGGCCTTCTCCCCTTTCGAAAATTCAAAGTACTCGGGAGCATCACCCCTGCGACCAGGTGATCCAAAGCCTTGACTCTTGTGCTGAGTCCTGCTCTCGGCAGCTATTTCCGAATATGATTTCCCCAGCAATGTATTGTACGTGCCAACATTTATGGTAACAACTCCCGGAGTATTCTCATTCACGGTTTGGTTCCACCATCGGCCAGTGTTTACAAAAAGTCTCTTAGGCTGCCACGCTCCGCAATCTTTAACTTGATCAGGGAAAACCGAAGGATCATTGCTCTTATCAAACGCTTCAATCGCCAATATCGCTGAAGCGGTATGGTGCCCATGACCTGCACGTTCATCAGGAGGAAATCTTGTGATGATTACATCAGGTTGAAATTTTCGGTAAACCCGGATAACATCAGAAAGGATTTCGTCTTTATTCCAAATTTCAAATGTCTCCTTTGAATTTTTTGAAAAGCCAAAATCATTGGCACGAGTAAAAAACTGCTCGCCTCCATCAATTCTTCGGGCTGCAAGAAGTTCTTGTGTGCGGATCAGTCCCAGTAAGTCTCTGATTTCAGGACCGATTAAGTTTTGGCCGCCATCACCTCGAGTCATTGACAAGTACGCAGTGGCTGCGAGCTGATCGCTAATGAAGTAGGAAATGGCCCGTGTATTTTCATCGTCAGGATGCGCAGCGACATAAAGTACAGCGCCGAGAAAATTGAGTTTCTTAATTTTCAATTTAATCTCAGACGCACCAGGCTGTCGATGAATTTGAGAAAACGTGAATGTGGAATTAATTAGAAGTGAAATTAACAGCAGTATTCGCATGATTGTTTTTTTGCCAATAACGGAAAAAACACTGACAGGAATAAGCTAATCAAATGATTAAAACTCCTTTTAACAAATTTTTTAGAATTGCCCGTGCCACTTTCCATTCACCTCAAAGACGCCAGTGCGAGAAACTGAAAACACAATTTTTCGCAATTCCTTTTTTTCTTCAGACAAAAAATAAACAGTAATCTCATTAGCGGCCGTTCTATCTTTGAGGTCGTCAACAAAACCCATTTCAAAATGAAGCGAAAGATCGGGCGCAACCTTTTTCTTTAGTAACGGCTTTCCAAGAGAGTTAATCGCTGAGACTTTAACTTCATCACTCTGAATCTTAAATTGATTTATAGTAACGATCAAGAACGGAAGCGAAGAAGAACTCACCTTATCAAGCCGTTCCCCATTCTGGTTATAGGAGGACTGCCCATATTTTGAATCCTTGTTCTTGAAGCTCAAATCGATTTTCAACTGAAACTCATCAGAAGACTTGTAGGGCACTTCTGTTTGAAATCCCGCAAGAAGGAGGAGGATAAGAAACAACTTCATAGAATGTTTTCTTCAAGTTAATTGAATCAATGAGTTAATACAAACTGTTGCTAAAGGAAGTCTTAATGCATTCGATCTCCACGCATTTGAAGGTCCTTCATTATTTCCGCTTCCATTTTGAGTAGTTCATGCCAACGTGAGTGTACATCCTGAGGATTCTGATATTCCTTCGCCAACGCTAGAAAATTTTTATAGTGGCCTGCTTCCGACACCATCAACTCATAATAAAAATTACTCAGGTCTTCATCTTTAATTTCCTTCCAAAGTAATCGAAAACGCTCACAGCTTCGTGCTTCGATCAGTGCGTTGAGCAGCAGTTTTTCAACCATTTGCTGCTCTCGATTTCCCCCTTTCTTTATCAACTTATTCAACTCATCCACATATTCATCCTTTCGAGGCGGGCCAAGAGTTAAGTTTCGTTTCTTAAGTTCATTCAACACTCGAGCAAAGTGATCCCACTCCTCGGTCACTAACGGAGTGAGTGCCTCCACTAATTTTTCTTTGTCAAAGAATTGTACGATCAACGAAATGCAAGAAGTAGCGGCCTTTTGTTCACAGTAGGCATGATCGGTAAGGATATCGGAAATATTTTTTTTCGCAATATCAACCCACCGCGGATCGGTGGGTAACTCCAAGCCGAGTATATGCTTTTCCATCAATCAAACAGAATCAATTCAAATCCAAAATCAAGGGTATTTCTCACGTTCGGATAACCTGGTGTGGGTAGGTAACCTTGACCAGTAATTTGTTGAAGTAGGTTAATATATTTTACGAAAAATCTACCGCGTTTAATCCTGCCATTTAGAAACAGGTCGGTAGTCCAGAACGAGGGACTTATAAAACTATCCTGGATATAATATTGCTGAATGGCTGGAGCATAACCCAATGCTTTATAGTCCGACTTAGCGTGCAATTCAATACCTGTCTGCACTTGCAGAGCCCCCTTGAAAAGAAACCCTTCGTAGCTCAGTTGCACATTGGAGAACCAGGTTGGGATACTCAATGCATGGTCGTCATTGTTGAGTAACAAAGTATAAATGACCTCTGGCCTCAAATGAATCTTCTTAAGAATTCGAATATCCAATCGCAACTCCGGTGAAGCGATCTGCTGGTTGCCTGATGATTGATGTGGCAATGCTTGCTGCAAGGAATCGCTTTTAAAATAAATGTAATTATTAAGAGCAGTGTATGTTAAGCCAGGCGAAATAAAAAGTGGGCCGAGTTGCGCTTTAATCCTGCCGCTTAGTTGATTTGAAAATGTATTGGTAAAACTATTATTCCACGTATTAAATCCTCCTCGATAAACCTGCTGCATAAACCCAGGCTTGGCAAGAGCACTGTGCAACTCTGCGTCTAACCAAGGCGTGCGTAGTTCTCCATGAATTTTATAGTGCCCATCAAGAAGATACTCAGCCTGGCCGGAAAGTGTACTAAGCGAATCAAACCGAAATGAAATGCGGCTACCTATATAGCTCTCCTGGCCTGTAGCATTTGGTGCCTGACCTTGCAGTTTAGCCATTGTATTGCTGTATGAACGTAGCTTGTAGTAGAAGTCATAAAACAAAAACGCTGCATTTCCCTTGATCCCTACTTCATTTTGAAAAACCTGAAATGTATTTACGTCATTAACTATCGTAGTGTCAGTGTTGGTGTATTTGAAAAAACCTGTAGACTCCGGACTTGCTGTATTGGTATTCTGAAATGAATTTTTCTGTTTGGTTATATCAAGTACATGATAAAGTTGAAAAGGTTTTGCCAACTGAAGCTGATGAAATAAATGAAAACTGTTTCTCAACTCCTCAGTAGTGATCAATGCCGGGGTGTTGGTGGAAATAGTAAAGTATGGAAGTACATTCGCAGCAAAGTATTCTTTATAAGCTGGCGGTGTGAAAAATTTAACACCTCCATTTTCTTTAACACGATGACGTATCCTTCTGTAACTTACCAGAAGCTTGTATCTATTATCCTTAGTCTTAAAGGAAGAATTAAAATCATAATAATGACTGATCAGCTGATAGTTTTTATTTCCAGAAAAAGGTATCTGGTTGCCAGAAAGAACCGGTCTGTAGTTGAATGAAAAATTCCAGCGAGGATTAATATTTCGCGTAAATTCTACATGAGTCATTGAACGGCCTTTCCCACCCCAGATAACATTTATTCTTGAAAATGGAGATTTAGTATCATAGAATCGCGGTTCGGTTGTCTCATAATACAAATCATAGACTTTATATCCAGGTGAGGCACCAATGGTGCCTGAGACAAGTGGGAAAATCGGATTGAGGGCCGTGCCATTATTTCCCAAGTCCTGATATTTATTCTCGTACTTCCTCATAAAATCCCAACGATGCAAATTGTAAATAGCGGTATCAAGTTGTTCGTACTTTTTTCTGCCTTCAAAAATATTTTGTTCTGTGGTTGACAAAGTTGTCTTTGGCCCATAAACCGTTTTAGCTGAGTCATTAACAATCTTTGAGCGGGTTCTTTTGACGGGACCTGCCGAGACATCATCTTTAGAGGATTGAACAACTCTTCTTCGCCCAGCAACCGAATCCTGTTTGGTTTTTTTATTTTGCGAAAACGCATCATTCAGGCTAATGCCGAAAATAAATAATAGAATAATTATTCGGATAGGCACTACTTCAGGTTTTGAATGGGTAAAGATTTCAAATGAGATTCAACTTTCATTCCTATCAAATTATCAAATTCTGAGCCATGGTTTAAAAAACTGGTTTCAATCGGCAAATAAAACCAAAGTTTTTTATCCATCACTTGCCCGAAGTCAGGTGATATGAGTTTTACTAAATCTTTCTCAGTTGTTAGGATACTTGTGGTTGGATCAGCTTTTCTTTGAATGGACTTAATGTCTTCGATGGAATAATAGTGGTGATCATTGAATTGAAAATGATGAACCAAATTGAAATGAGATGAAACGTACTCCACAATGGGTTTGGTGTTGGCGATACCCGTTACCAGCACAATATTTTTATCAACCTGCCGCTTCCCTTCCATCGCTACAGGCATTTTGTACACTACACCAGAGAAATAAACTGGCTTTTGCTCTGAGTACCGCCCCAGACTAGACTTGAAGTCGGACTCTACTCCCATTGAAATCTCCGGGCACTTTGTAACGACCACAACATCGGCCCTGGCAGCGCCGCTGCGGGGTTCGCGCAATCGGCCTTGTGGAAGTAAATGATCTCTAAAAAATGGTTTTGAAAAATCTGTGAGCAAAATTGAAAATAAAGGGTTCACCGCACGGTGCTGAAAAGCATCGTCCAGCAAAATCACTTGCACATTTGGCTTTCTCTTCATCAGTTTAGTAATTCCCTCCACACGGCTTTCGCAAACTGCCACCGATAACTGATTACCATATTTGCGATAAAATTGAAAAGGTTCATCGCCTATTGTTCTGGCGTCATCATGTTTCTCTGCCAACAGAAAGCCATGCGTAACGCGACCATAACCGCGACTAAGAATAGCAATTGAATATTTTAAGCTTAATAAACTCACCAAATACTCGATCATGGGCGTTTTGCCAGTTCCTCCCACGTTAAGATTGCCAACACTTATAACAGCAGGATTAAATGAATAGGATTTTTTCCACCCTAGGTTGTAGAGAAGATTTCGAAAACCCGTAACCAGGCCATAGAGGAAGGCGAATGGAAATAGCAAAATGGATAGCATGGCTGCGATCTTTTTCTAATTTTGGCTTCAAAATTAACCAATCAATGACAACGGCAACGATAAAAGATGTAACTGATCATTTGGAGGCCCTTGCCCCACCTTCGTACCAGGAAGAATATGACAATAGTGGATTACTCACGGGTAACGCCAACGAACTCGTTAGAGGTGTGGTCGTTACTCTTGATTGCACAGAAGGCGTTGTTGAAGAAGCGATTAGGGAAAATTGCAACCTGATCGTCGCACATCATCCAATAATTTTTAGGGGCTTGAAAAAATTGACTGGGCAAACTTACGTTGAACGAACTGTAATCAATGCAGTCAAAAACAATATCGCGATTTATTCCATTCACACAAATCTCGATCATGTTCATACTGGCGTGAATAGAAAGATCGCTGAAAAAATCGGGCTGAAGAATTTGAAAATCCTTCAACCTAAACAAGATACCCTGATGAAGCTCGTAACATTCATCCCCCGGGAAAATACAGGAGATGTAATGAGTGCGCTGCACAAAGCTGGTGCCGGAAATATAGGCAATTATAAAAACTGTAGTTTTCAAGTGATCGGTGACGGGACATTCACGGCAACTGGCGATGCTCAACCTCATATCGGGCAGATCAACCAACAAGAACGAGTTGAAGAGGTTCGTGCTGAAGTCATGTTTCCAAAACACTTAACTAACGCTATCCTTGGTGCCTTGAAAAAATC
>Ga0302321_100004128_pt1 | contig 12515 bp, 9 predicted proteins | sample Fen_T0_1_FD_202505 | JGI IMG/M metagenome (GOLD analysis project Ga0302321, IMG submission 202505) | Peat permafrost microbial communities from Stordalen Mire near Abisko, Sweden - Fen_T0_1 | ecosystem: Environmental > Terrestrial > Soil > Wetlands > Permafrost | place: Sweden: Abisko...
TCGCGGGATGGCGTCCTGAGGGTGGGGACGTACAGGACGACGGGGCGATCAAGCGCGAGGTCGAGTCGCTCTCGTACGCGGGCCCGCAGCTCTGGGTCCTGGCGGTGGGCGACGACGGCGGTGTCGGCCCGGACAAGTCCGGTCAGGGCCGTCGGCCCAGCGAAGTCGAAGGCCTCCGCCAGCACGCGGTCCGCGAAGTCGGAGGGCACGAGGGCGGTGTCCCAGCGACGCGACCGGGTGCGGATCTCCGTCTGCGTGGCCTCATCGGTCAGGTTGCTCGGATCGTCGAGGCCGACGCGATGGACCGGGATGCCGTCGCCGACGAACATGACTGCGCCCGAACGCGACCGAACACCCAGCGACGCGGTGCCGTCGTCAACGAGCCAGCGCGCACGGGACGCCTGCCATCGATGCGCGAGCGTGCCCCGCACCACACCGGTCGTGCCGTCAGGCACGCGATCCGGGCGACGGGCATGCACCCACGACTGTGCGACCTCGGGCTGCTGCCGTCGCAGCTCCGCGCTGAGCGCCCGCACGTTGTCGTTCCAAGGGCGGGTGGCCGAAGAGTCGAAGAGAACGAGGTTGCGGGCCGGAAGCACGGTGCCGACGACGGACACGACCGGATGCGCGACCTCACGTCGCCATGCCTGCCAGAGCCGGTTCGCCAGGCGGACGCCCGGGACGCGATTCCAGGCGGCCAGGCGCCCGGCCGCGCGGGCATGCCGCGGCGACCGTCGAGCGCGCCAGCCGACGGCGCCGTTGCGCCCATGATCGAGCACCAGCACATCAGGCCCGGTGGTCGTCACGTCGCCCGGGTAGTCGATCGTGGCGGACAGGGCCTGCGCGAGTCCGGCACGCGCGCTGGTGGTGTTCTCGTGCTCGCCCCGCGTGACGGTCACGGCCACCGTCCCGCGATCCTTGTCGGTCAGCAGCCGATCCCACACCGGCTCGATCGGGCCCTCAGCGGTCCACCGGCGCTCGTGCCCCGACGACCCGGTCCAGCGCGCTGGCACCGTGCCGATCGACTGCGCGGAACCGACGACGAACCGCAATTCGACCCCATCCGCCAGCCGCAGCGAACCGTCATAGTCCACGGACGATCCCGAGGCGAGCACCCGGCCGCCCTCGACGCGGAACTCGGAGATGCGGTGGAGGAAGCGCTTCTGCGTGAAGGGGACACGACGCAGGTGCATGTCGGTGACATCGAGCCACGCAGACACCGGGCGATCCGCCACGCGGACATCGCCGTCGAGATGCTGACTGGCCCAGAACTCGCGGCCTGCACGCTCGACGATCGACGCGTCGACGACCGACGCCCACTTGACGTACCGCATCGCCGACCTGATGCCCGCGAGATCGCCCACGAGCAGATGGAAGATCGCGACCCGGAGCGCGGGCCGGATTCGCCACGCCGGCTCAAGGTTGACGGTCGAGACATACGGCCGCAGCCGATCCATGAGAACCGTCGCGGTCTCGTCGTCGACCTCGAGCATCGACGCGAGATACAGGTAGAGGTCGTGACGCAGGAACTTGTGGTCCTTCGCCACCCGGATGTCCTCCCGCCCGGGCTCGGCCAGGTAAGCGTCAATACGCCGGTTGATCTCGATACGGCTCTCGACGTTCTCGGCCTCATGACGGCGCTGCGTGATCGACGGCTCGTCGCTGAGCTCGTCGACGTACCAGCGGTAGACGGTCTGCGGGATGGCGGCCATGCCGCGGGCCGACGCCATCGCCTGCAGGGTGAACAACTGGTCCTCGAACAGCAGGCCTTCGGGGAAGCGGATGCCGTTGTCGACGAGGAGCGACCGGCGGTAGATCTTGTTCACAGAGATCGTGTCAGCGAGCAGTTCCGGGAAGGCAGCAAGACCGTCCGCGGCCACCTCGACGTCGTGGAGCTCGGGGCGCCACCGCCGCGACTTGCCTGTGGCGATGTCCACGCGTTCAGCCGTGCCGCACACCAGATCCACGTCGAGTCGCTCGGCGGCCTGCAGCAGGTTCTTGCAGGCATGTCGCTCGTACTCGTCGTCGGAGTCGCAGAACATCACCCACGGCGCTCGTGCCGCGTCGACCCCCGTGTTGCGCGGCGCGCTGCACCCACCGGAGTTCCTGGACAGGCACAGATAGCTCACGCGTGGATCGTCGTCGGCGATACGGCGGACAACCTCTGCTGTGCTGTCGGTGGATGCATCGTCGACGACGATGATCTCCAGATTGCGCAGGGTCTGGCGCTGCACCGACGCGATCGCGCGGCCGATGCGCCCGGCATCGTTGTAGCCGATGACCACCACCGACACGTCCGGGACGGACGTGGTCATCGAGCCGCCCTGAGCTCGTCGACGCGCTCGATGAGCACCGCGGCCCGGGCGTCGAAACTGTGCTCGATGGCGATTCGGTCGGCCAGCAGGAGGCGCAGCTCCTTGGGTGCGAACGCGATGTTGGGGTCCTCCGCGAGGATCGACGCCACGTCCGCGTCATCGGCGTAGGTGCGGATCACGTCGCCGAACACCTCCTCCAGGCCGCACGCGCGATCGCTGAGGATCCGGGTTCCGGTCGAAGCCGCGTCGAACAGGCGATTCGACAGGAATCCCTCTGCCGCCATATCGGGCCAGTGGTCGTTGAGCACGACTCCCGCGCTCGCGTACGCGGCGGGCAGCTGGTCGTTGGGGAGGAACTCCCCCCGGATTCGGTCGGGCTCGATGAACTCCTCCCAGCCGACCCCGTAGACGGACACGTCAACACCGGCGGCCAGCGCCGCCCGCACGACGGGGCGGTACTCACTGCGCGTGGACCCGACGAACAGGACGCGGTCCCCGGAGTCGCGCACCCCCGCGTCCGGGGTGAATCGTCGTGGATTGGTGGCCTGCAGCAGTGGTGCGATCGGCACCCCGAACTCGCCCGACGACGCGCGATGCCAGTGCGCGCTCGCGGCGTAGGCAGCGTCGTACTCGCGGGGCTCGTCGGCCTCCACCAACTCAGGGTGGCTGATCACCCACAGCAGCCACAGCGCCGATCCGCGCCGCGGCACGACACGGCGCAGCCCGCGCAGCACGAGCACCACATCATCGGTGTCGCGCTCCTCGCTGGTCGCGTCGCTGCGGAAGACAACCTTCGCGGACTGGCCGGCGCGGTTCAGCGCGTCGACGAGATCGGTGGCGAACCAGGTGTCGCCCCATTGCGCACCCGCCTCCCCCTTGGGCGACGAGACGACAACCGACCAGCGCAGTGGTCCGAGTTGCTCGACGCGCTTGCGGCGCAGGGTGGCCATGGGTCAGCCCTCCCTGCGCTCGCTGCGCGGCAGTCCGCGCAGGAAACCCAGGCCCCAGGCACCGTGCATGGTGGCGTAGACGAGCGGCAGTTGCGCGGCCTCGCTCGGCTTGAGGCGCGGGTCGGTGAGCGCGCTCTGCGCGGACGCGGCGAGGTTGAGGGACGCGTAGGCGGCGGGGGCAGCCAGGCCGAGTCCGACCAGCCACGGCTTGCGCGACACGACGCCCACGCTTGCGACGACGAGCCCCGCAGCCACGGCTGCGACGGTGACAGGTGCCGCCAGGTAGCGCACGGACACGGTGTCCGGATGCCGTCGCGCCACCTCGCGACGCCATCGCCCGTAGTCGTGGTACTGCCGCGCCAGAGCCTTGATGTTCGGTCGAGGACGGTAGGTCACCTGCATCTCGGGCGTGAACCAGACGATGCCGCCCGTTTGCCGGATCCGCAGGTTCATCTCCCAGTCCTGAGCCCGCTGCATCGTCTCGTCGTATCCCCCGACGCGATCGAGGGCGGCACGCTGGAAGCAGCCGAGGTACACCGTGAGGGCCGGGCCCGCCTCTCCGCCGACGTGGAAGGCCGCCCCCCCGACGCCGAACCGTGAGGTCATCGCGCGGGCGACGGTGCGCTCGAAGTCCGTGGTGCCCTCGGCGGCCATGATGCCGCCGACGTTGTCGGCGCCCGTCTCGAGCAGGATCGTGACACCCGTGCGGACGTAGTCGGGCGGGACCATCGCATGGCCGTCGATCCGCACCACGATCTCGCTGTCGCCGGAGCCGATCGCCGCGTTGAGTCCCGCGGGCGTGCGCCCGGTCGGATTGTCGACGACATGGACGTGCCCGTTCACGGCAGCAATGCCCTCTGCCACGGCACGCGTGCGGTCCTTCGACGGCCCGACGGCGATCACGACGTCGAGCTCTCCCGGGTAGTCCTGCTGCAGAAGGCGCTCCACCGAGTGCCTGAGGTGGCGTTCCTCGTTGACGACCGTCATCACGACATTGACCCGCGGCCAATCGGTGGTCATGCACCCACCGCCGTGCCGAAGGCCTCGTGGGCCACCAAGCCTTCGCGTCGCTCGGTCACCTTGGTGAGGAAGTGCGCGTCGCTGACCGTCGCCGTATGCCCCGACTGCCGGCGTACGTAGACGTAGCCGAGTCCATGGGTCCGGTACACGAGACCGCCCGCGGCCAGTACGCGGTCGAGCAGCGCCCTGTCGACGGACTTCGGCACCGGGCGCCAGCCACCGACCGACATCAGGTCGGCCCGCGAGACCAGGATCGTGCCGCCAGCGACGAAGTCCGCGTACTTCTCCGCGGCGAAGACCGGACGGAACACGGTCGCGCTCTCGGACTCCACATGGATCCAGTCGAGCGCCTTGCCGACGACTTCGGCGCCGGAGTACTGGCGCGCGAGCACGAGGTCCCAGACGTGCTCGGGACCGTAGACATCGTCGTCGTCCATCTTCGTGATGAGCGATCCCTCGGCCCGGTCGGTGCAGGCCTGCAGCACCTCCCCCAGGTTCCGGTCGGAGGGGACCGGCACCACGGTTACCCGGTGCGGCAGGTCCCGCATGAGCCCGCGCACCTGGTCGGCGTCCACGGCTGGTCCGTGGGCCCCGATGACCACCTCCAGACGCGGGTATCGCAGCCCTGCCAGTGCAGCGACGGCACCGTCGAGGTGCTCCGCACGATGAGTGGCCATGACGACGGTCACCGACGGCCATTCGTCGAGAGCCGCGCTCGGCGCATACTGCCGCAGCGCATGACGACGCTCGAACACCGATCGCGCCTGCCAGCCGAGGTGGTCGTCGGCTGCCGGCAGTGATGCGCGAGCCGAGGCGATCACGACACCGCAGGCATGCAGTTGGCGCTCCAGCCGCGGCGGCACCGCGCCGTCGATGACGAGGGCGGTGACGCTCCGAAGGCGGCGCGCGTCCGCCGCAGTCACCGAGCCGACCACATCGAGCTCCAGGTCGCCTCCGCGGATCGCGATGGTGTCGCCGTCGACGCGGGCATCGGCGACGACCACGGCTCCCGTCGATCGCCGGCCCAGTGGCCGGTGGATGGTGGGATCGACCGAGACCTCGAAGTCGATGCCGTCGCGCGTCCAGCGGTCCGGTCCCACGACGACCGTGGTTGCCCGTTCGACGTCGGCAGCGGGCGCCGCACCGGTCAGCAGCACATCCGCGCGGCGCAGGTGCCCGTCGCGGTCATCGTCGGCCCGCAGGACGTCGCGCAGTCGCGGCGCGAGGCTCGCTGCATCGGCGGGCAGTCCGGGCGTGAAGGTCAGCTCGGGCGACCAGGCGCCGGTCGGAACCGGACGCAGGCAGCGCACCGCCGCCGCCAGCAGCACGGCCGCGTCGGTGGGCTGCGTGAGTTGGAGGCGCAGCCGTGCACCGGCTCCCCGAGCCTCCAGCTCGAAGGTCGTCACGCCGGGGATTCCCGGCGACCCGATCCATCCCTCGATGGGCGGACGCCACGACTGGACCTCCAGGTCCAATTCGGTGAGGGCAGCGACGTCGACCGAGGCGACGGCTAGGCGCTGCACCGCGTGGACTCCGCCAGCGGTGACCTGCCACATGCGACCACCTCGACGAGCGCGAACCCTCGCACCCGGGATCTGCGGCGCCGTCACGTGCAGCACTGTATTCGGTCGCACGGCGCCTCACCCCGTGACAGCACTGTCGACGGCCGGCGACCACCGGCAGCCACACGCCCTATGGCCGATCAGCGCCCTTGGATCGCCGGTCGTCGTACATGGCCGTGTCCGCTCGCACCACGAGATCGGCCGCCGAGACGGCACCGGGCTCCTCCACGGCAAACCCGACCGAAACGCTCCCGGGCCACTCATCGGGAAGCGGGTTCAAGGTGACGACACGCTGCAGGACCGACGTCCGCCAGCGTTCAGCCGCCTGAGGGTCGCCGATCCCCAGGACCGCGAACTCGTCGCCTCCCCAGCGCACGAGGACATCGCGCGAGCGCGCCGAGTCGCGCATCGCCTCCGCGACCGCGAGGAGGATGCGATCACCCGCTTCGTGACCACGCGCGTCGTTGACCGCCTTGAGTCCGTCGACGTCGATGAAGATCGCGAAGATCGACAGTTCGGCGACCTTCGCAGAGGCGGTCACGACGTCTGCCATCTGATCGAAGGCCCGTCGCGTGCCCAGCCCGGTGAGGGGATCCTCGATGGCCTGCTGCTCAAGGAGTTCGAGCACGTGCGCCATCTGTTCGAAGCCATGCGCGCGCGCCACGTGGATCGCGATGGCGGCCGCCAACGCCACGATCACCGTGACCAGCCAGTCAGCGAGCAGGGCGGGATCGACGATCCCCGGAACCAGAAGGAGGGCGGCCAGAGCGCCCAGGACAGGAACGGTCTGCGCGACGGTGAACTGACGGTTGTCCAGGGCAGAGGCGCCGTTCACGACGGTCATGATGATCAGGTAGACGATGCCCGGCGCTTGGGCGGACACGAGCGCCGTGGCCAGGACGGCCCCGGACACCGCCAGCGAACCTGCAGTCACGAACCAGCCCGCATTGGCGGTTGTCACGATGCCGCGACGGGCGGCGAGGACGATCAACCCGAGCACCGCCGCGGGAACCAGATCGGTCGCCAGGCGCCACCACCGCTCCTCCGAGGGGTGCCCGAGCACATCGAACACGGCGAACGCGAGAAGCAGGATGGCCATCGCGATGCCGATCCGCCACACCACTCCCAGCGCCTCGCGACCGCGCACCTCTGCTGCTCGATCGCGAATCGCCTCGGGCCTGAGCCCGACGGCACCGCCGACCCTGGTCACGTCGACATCTCCTCGGGATCGAGGCGGGAGTGCAGGACGAGCTCCTCGCGGTCGTCGCCGCCCGCCGCATGGACGAACGCACTACGGGTCACCTCGAGCAGACGCCCGTGGGTCTCGCCGACAACCGTGGCTGCGCGTGGCATGCCCCTGAGCATCGTCGCGGACCCGAACCAACGGCCCGGGCCAAGGACTCCCGGACGCCGTTCCCCGCGGGACCAGGCGGACAGCTCACCATCACCCACGATGTACATCTGGTCGCCTTCGTCGCCCGCGGATCCGATGACGTCGCCTGCGCGGAACGTGACCCATCGGGTCTCCTGCGCCAGCCGCTCTAGCCCGTAAGGCGGAAGCGCTCCGATGAAGGGCACGCCGCGAAGCAGGCGAAGCTCCTGCGGTAGCCAGCGTGCACGCCTGTCGAGAACACCGATGGGCGCGATGCCCAGTGCGCCCACCGCGGCAACGGCAAGGCCGAGCGGAAGCCATGCGTACTGGACGCCGACCGAGTGAATGAGCGCCGGTGCCAGGATCGCGCCGAGCGCAAGTCCCAGGAGCGAGGCACTCTCCTGCAGGGCGAACACGCGGGCCAGCACCTGATCGTCCGTCGTGCGCTGGAGCAACGTGCGACCCGCCACGATCGTGACTGCCCCGCCGATGCCCGCGGCCGCGAGGACAATGACAACCGGAACAAGGCGATCCCAGGCCGCGATACTCGCGAACAGCAGGCCCTCGACCACCGCTCCCCCGACGATCGCGCCCAGCAGTCGCCGCCCCTGCGCGAGTCCGCCGCTGACGACGGCACCGATGAGCGCGCCGATGCCCATGGCACCGACCACCAGGCCGGCCGCAGCACCGCCATCGCCGATGCTGCTCTCCGCATAGGCCACCCCAAGAATGTCGACGGCTCCGGTCAGCACGAAGTCCAGGCTCATGAACACCAGCAGCACGAGGGAGGCTGGGCTTGCGCGCAGGACGCCGAGTCCTGCCAGCGCGGCACGCACCGTCGAGACGTCCTCGCCTGCCTCAACTGCCGATGATCTCGGGAGCCCCAGGTTCACGCACAGCGCAGTGGAGATCAATCCGAGCCCGATGCCAGCCAGCATCGCGCTGCCGACCCCCGACGCGGCCACGACGGCCCCCGCGAGGAGTGGGCCGGCGAACCGCACGGTGCCATCGATGACCGAGGACAGCGAGGTGGCCGAGACCAGTTGCTCCGGCTCCGCCCGCGCAAGTTCCGGGAGGGCCGCGAAGTGCACCGGCCGTGCGGCCGCGATAGTCGTCGTCAGCGTCACTGCGCAGGCAAGAACGACCGGCACGGGCGCATGGGAGGCAAGGGCCAGCCAGGTGAGGGCGGCGCCCGCGGTGACGAGCAGGTAGGCCAGCACGAGCGCGCTGCCCCGCGGCAGGCGGTCGCCCAGGCTGGCGAGCGGCGGGGCCATTACCGCTGCCGGCAGAAGTTGAACCAGGGCCGCTACGCCCGCGAGGGTGGCACCGCCTACGGCGAATGCCCACAGCACGACGACGAGCCAGACATAGAACTCGAGCAGCCCGAAAGCCGCATAGGCGATGAGGACGCGACGCACGCCTGAGCGCGAGCCGAGTGCGGACACTCCGCTTCGCCACGACGCCATCGGCCAACCCCCCGATTTTCGGGGAGCACCCGTCCCCGGCCCGCTGCTACCGCAGGACCTGCTTCGCCATGACGATGCGCTGCACCTGGTTGGTGCCCTCGTAGATCTGGGTGATCTTGGCATCGCGCATGTACCGCTCGACGGGCCAGTCCTTCGTGTAGCCCGCTCCGCCGAGAGCCTGGACTGCGTCGGTCGTGATCTCCATCGCCACGTCCGAGGCGAAGCACTTGGCGGCTGCGCCGAAGAAGGTGAGATCGGGATCCTGGCGCTCGCTCTTGGCGGCCGCGACATACACGAGCTGCCGCGCGGCCTCGAGCTTCATGGCCATGTCGGCGATCATGAACTGAATGCCCTGGAAGGACGCGATGGACTTGCCGAACTGCTGGCGATCCTTGACATAGGCGGACGCGACGTCGAGGGCCCCCTGTGCGATCCCCACCGCCTGTGCGCCGATCGTCACCCGGGTGTGGTCGAGGGTCGCCATGGCCGTCCGAAAGCCCGTGCCCGGCTCCCCGATGATCCGGTCCGCGGGGATCCAGCAGTTGTCGAACAGGATCTCGCGGGTCGGAGACCCATGGATGCCGAGCTTGCGCTCCGGCGTGCCCAGCGAGAAGCCCGGGTCATCGGCGTGCACGACGAATGCGGAGATCCCCTTCGCGCCAGCGCTGGGATCGGTCGACACCATGACGGTGTAGTAGGTGGAGACGCCCGCATTCGTGATCCAGCTCTTCTGGCCGTTGAGCACCCAGCCGCCATCACCGGGCACGGCGCGGCACTTCATCGAGGCGGCGTCGCTGCCCGCCTCGCGCTCGCTGAGTGCGTAGGAGAACATCGCCTCGCCGCTCGCGACCTTCGGCAGGTAGCGCTGCAGGAGGTCCTTGTCGCCGCCGACCATGAGCGGCATGGTGCCGAGCTTGTTGACGGCAGGAATGAGCGAACTGGCCGCGCACGCGCGTGCCACCTCCTCGATCACCAGGCAGGCCGCGAGCGCGTCACCGCCCTCTCCGCCGAACTCCTCGGGGATGTGGATCGCGTGGAATCCTGCGGATTTCAGCGCCTCGTACACGTCCCACGGGAACTCGCCGGTCTCGTCGATCTCCGCTGCGCGCGGTGCGATCTTGTCGGAGACCAGCTGGCGAACCGCGTCCTGCAATGCGCGGTGCTCCTCGGTCAGGTTGAATTGTTGGAAGTCCACGTTTCCGGCCACGGCGGACACACTACTAGCCTGTGGGCATGCCGACACGTCTGTCCGTCATCGGCACCGGCTATCTCGGTGCGACTCACGCCGCCTGCATGGCAGAGCTGGGATTCGAGGTGATCGGACTCGACGTCGACCCCGCCAAGATCGACCTGCTGCGCACCGGGAAGGTCCCGTTCTACGAGCCGGGCCTCGACGAGGTGCTGCTGCGCAACATCGAGGCCGGCCGCCTCTCCTTCACGACGTCGATCGAGGAGGTAGGGCGTTTCGCCGACGTCCACTTCGTCTGCGTCGGCACGCCGCAGACGGCGGGCGCACAGAAGGCCGATATGTCCCAAGTGTTCGGTTCCATCACCGCCCTCATCCCGCACCTGCGGCCCGGCGCCCTGGTCGTCGGCAAGTCGACCGTGCCGGTCGGCACCGCGGCCGAGATCGCCGCGCTGCTCGCCGCCTCGGCACCGGAGGGCGTCGATCTGGCCTGGAACCCCGAGTTCCTGCGCGAGGGCTTCGCGGTCGAGGACACGCTGCACCCGGACCGGCTGGTGGTGGGCGTCGCCTCTGAACGGGCGGAGGCCCTCATGCGCGAGGTGTACGCGCCGCTGATCGCCGAGGGCGTGCCCTTCCTCGTCACCGACTACCCCACCGCTGAACTGGTGAAGGTCGCCGCCAACTCGTTCCTCGCCACCAAGATCTCGTTCATCAACGCCATGGCCGAGGTGTGCGAGGCCGCGGGCGCCGACGTCACGAAGCTCGCCGAGGCGATCGGCTACGACCCGCGCATCGGCAACCGGTTCCTGTCCGCGGGCCTGGGCTTCGGCGGCGGCTGCCTGCCGAAGGACATCCGGGCCTTCATGGCGCGCGCAGGAGAACTCGGCGCCGAGGATGCCGTGGCGTTCCTGCGCGAGGTCGATCAGATCAACCTGCGCCGGCGCTCGACCACCGTCGACCTGGCGCGAGAGGTGCTCGGCGGCTCGTTCCGCGGACGCCGCGTGACCGTCCTGGGCGCCTCCTTCAAGCCGGACAGCGACGACGTCCGCGACTCGCCATCGCTTGACGTCGCCGTGGCGATCAGCAACGCGGGAGCCCACGTCGTGGTGCATGACCCCAAGGGCCTCGTCAACGCCGAGCGCGTCTATCCGCACATGACCTACCAGCCGGACCTCGACGTCGCCATCTCTGACGCTGAACTCCTGATCCTGGGGACGGAGTGGCGCGAGTACCGCCAGCTCGACCCCGTCGCCACTGGTGCCAAGGTCGCCACCCGCACGGTCATCGACGCACGCAACGCCCTCGACAGCGTGGCGTGGAAGGCCGCCGGCTGGACCTACCGCGCGCTCGGACGACCCACGGCCTAGGCGGCTGCCGGTCCGCGGACGAACCCGATGTCCGGCGGATCAGCCAGTGTCTGCGCGATCACGCAGTAACGCTCGGTCAGGGCTACGAGGCGGTCCAGCGTCGCATCGTCCGCATCCGAGTCGAGGTCGACGTGCAGGGTGATGTCCGTCATTCCCACGGGTGCCTCGCGGTCGACGCCCAGGGTGCCACGCGCGTCCCAATGACCGGTGGCGACGATCTCCGCCGAGCGGATCGGGATCGACATCGCAGTGGCAACGGCGGCGAGGGTCACGCCGGCGCACGCGACCAGCGCCTCCAGCAGCAGGTCGGCGGAGCAGGCGTCATCGCCGTCACCGCCGGCAGCCGGGTGCAGCCCGGCGACGAGCTGCGCATGCTTGGTGTCGACATGGCAGGTGAGGTCGGCCAGGTGCACACGGCCAACGGCTCTGGCCGGGATGACGGCCGACTCGGGGTCGTCGCGATAGCCGTCCTTCAGGGGTCGCTGAAGTTCGCGCAGGTCGTGGGCTTCCATGGCGGCCTCTCGGTGGATGACTCTGGGTGTGATGAGTGCTGTGATTGAACACCCCGGCGCCCAACGCCGTCAGCGAATGGGAGGACGAGCGTGAATGAACCGGCATCGATCGACGCCGCGCTCGACGACACGATCACGTGGTTCGTCGTCGGCCTCGGGAACAACCCCGCTCGGGACGCATTCGGCATCGCGCGTCTCATGCAGACCAAGGGCAAGCGGATCGTCCCCATCTATCCCAGGGCCGAGGTCGTCCACGGCGAGCAGGGCTTTCGGACCATCGCCGAGGCCACAGCAGCGGTGGGGCCGCCCGATGTCGTCGATGTGTTCGTGCGATCCGACCGCGCCGGCGAGTTCGCCGACGCCGCCATCGCTGCGGGAGCGCGCTTCGTGTGGTTCCAGCTGGGCGTCATCGACCACGACGCAGCCGCCCGGGTCGAGGCGGCCGGGCTCACCATGATCATGAACCGCTGCCCCAAGATCGAGTACGGCCGACGCGCCTAGTGCGCCATCGCAGCGGATCGGTACGGCCTGACCTTGCGGGCCACGAAGGCCGCATCCGCGATGACGACGAGGCTGCCGAGCCCGATCTCCCAGTTCATCCCTTCCGCAGGCACGAGCTCCCCCACGACGGCCAGGACGAGCAGCGCGCCCGCCGCCGCGAAGTGGACGCGCACCAGGAGGGTCAGCGCGTCACGGCCCAGCCACGTGAGCAGTCCGAGGGCGATCATGACGAAGCACAGCGGGGCAGTCGTCCACTGTGCAGCG
>Ga0302321_100004130_pt1 | contig 12514 bp, 12 predicted proteins | sample Fen_T0_1_FD_202505 | JGI IMG/M metagenome (GOLD analysis project Ga0302321, IMG submission 202505) | Peat permafrost microbial communities from Stordalen Mire near Abisko, Sweden - Fen_T0_1 | ecosystem: Environmental > Terrestrial > Soil > Wetlands > Permafrost | place: Sweden: Abisko...
CGCTGCCTCGACGAAAGCGTGCTGCGCGGCGTGGACGAGGCGCGCCGGAGCGAGATCGAGCGCCTCGTGCTGCGCGCCGTCGACTACCTCTACTGGGGCGCGCCCTTCGAGCGCATCGCCGCCGACTGGCAGCCCGACCCGCGGCACCCGACGATCTTCGTGCAGGGACCGCGCTTCGGCTTCGCGATCTCGCGCAACGACGACTACAAGTCGGCACCGCTCGCCGAGCTCCCGCCCGAGTGCCGCGGCGGCGGGATCGAGAGCACGCACGGCCTGTGGGTGCTCGAATGGGCGCGCGAACTCAGCGATCCGGGGGCGGGCAAGGGCCTCGAGAACCGCTATCTGCGGCGCGCACTCGACTACGGGTTGCCGCACAAGGACTTCGGGGCGTTGATGCGCGACCTCGAGGCGCAGACGCGCGAATTCTCGCAGGACAACTCGGGCAACTGGGCGCCCTTCCTCGCGGCGCTGCAGCAGCTGGGCGTGCGCTGAATCGCGCTCAGGCGCGCGGCAGCGGGCCGTGCAGTCCGGGTTTGACTTCCCGGGTCAACCAGAGCACGTAGGCGTAGCTGGCGAAGGGGACTCCCGCGATGATGAGGTCGATCGGCATGCGTTCCTCTGGGGACCGGATGTACGCCGCCCAGCCGAAATCGGTGCACGAATCTTGCTCTGTCCCGGATGAAACTTCTGCTACGGACGCAGACTCGCGCGCCAAGCGCGCTCGAGCGCGGGGAGGTCGAGGCCCGCGAAGGCGAAGGCCGCTGTGCACTGCAACGAGCAGCGCGTCCACGGTCACGCAGGCGGGCCTACCACCATGCGGCTGAGCAGTTTCGCGAACTTGGCCGGGTCCGGCAGCGGTGAGCCCTCGGCCAGCAGCGCCTGGCCGTGCAGCAGCTCGACGAGGTCGCGCAGGCCCGCGGCCTTGGGATCCTGGGCATGCTGCTCCAGCAAGCGCTTCACCAGCGGGTGGTCCGGGTTGAGCTCGAGCGCGCGGCGCTGCTCGGGCACGGGCTGGTTGGCGGCCTTGAGGATGCGCGCCATCTGCGGCGAGATCCCGCCCGGCTCGCCCACGAGCAGCGCCGGGCTGTCGGAGAGGCGCGTGCTGAAGCGCGCCTCGGAGACGTCCTGCTGGAGCTGCTCCTCGATCTGCGTGAGCAGCGCGCGCTGGCCGCGCGCGAGGTCCTCGGCGGCCTGCTTCTCGGACTCGCTGGCGATCTCGTGCGCGCCGCGGTCGATCGCCGCGAGCGGGTGCTTGTCGAACTCGCTCAAGCGCGTGAGCAGCCACTCGTCGACCGGGTCGCTCATCAGCAGCACTTCCAGGCCGCGCTTCTTGTACGACTCCAGGTGCGGCGAGGACTCGAGCACGCTCTTCTCGTTGCCGGCCAGGAAGTAGATCGCCTTCTGCTCCTTCTGCATGCGCCCGACGTACTCGCCCAGCGTCGTGCGGCCCGCGGCCTGCGTGCTGTCGAAGAGCAGCATCTTCGCGAGCTTCTGGTCCTCGTCCTCGCCGGCGTAGACGCCCTCCTTGAGCACGCTGCCGAAGTGCGCGAAAAGCGTCTCGTACTCGCTGCGCTTCTCGGTGCACAGCTGCGCCAGCGCATCCACCACGCGGCGCGTCAGGCGCTTCTTGATCTGGCGCACGAGCGGGGTCGACTGCAGCACGTCGCGCGAGACGTTGAGCGGCAGGTCCGAGGCATCCACCAGGCCGCGCACGAAGCGCAGCCAGGGCGGCAGGAGGTCGGCGCAGTCCTGCACGATCAGCACGCGCTTGACGTAGAGCGAGAGGCTCGAGCGCGGCTCGCTGCGCTCGAACAGGTCGAAGGGCTTCGCGGAGGGCACGAAGAGCAGTGCCGTGTACTCGCTCGTGCCCTCGGCCTTGAAGTGCACCGTCAGCGCCGGCGCCTGCCAGTCGTGCGCGACGAGCTTGTAGAACTCGGCGTATTCCTCGGGCTTGATCTCCTCCTTGGGCCGCGTCCAGAGCGGCTTCTGGGCGTTCTGCACCTTGCCGCCGAGCTCGATCGGCCAGGCGACGAAGTCCGAGTAGCGCTTGACCACGCTGCGAACCGAGTCCTCGTCGAGCCAGTCCGTCTGCTCCTCGCCCTCGGGCTCGGCCGCCTCGTCGGGCTTCAAGTGCAGCGTGACGCTCGTGCCCGCCGCCGCGCGCTCGGCCGATTCGAGCGTGAACTCGCCGCGGCCGTCGGAGCTCCAGCGCCAGGCTTCGCTGCTGCCCGCGCGGCGCGAGACGACCTCGACGCGCTCGGCGACGAGGAAACTCGAGTAGAAGCCCACGCCGAATTGCCCGATCAGCTCGGGCGGCGTGCTCGAGCCGGCCTTGCGCAGCTCGGAGAGGAAGGCCTTCGTGCCCGAGCGCGCGATCGTGCCGAGGTTCGAGACGAGCTCCTCGCGGCTCATGCCGACACCGCCGTCGAGCACGGCGAGTGTGCGACCCTTCGGGTCGAGCTCGATCTGGATGCGCGCCTCGCTCTCGCTCGCGGCGAGCTCGGGCTGCGTCAGCGCCTCGAAGCGGCGCTTGTCGAGCGCGTCGCTGGCGTTGGAGACGAGCTCGCGCAGGAAGATCTCCTTGTGGCGGTAGAGCGAGTGGATCATCAGGCCGAGGACTTCGCTGGCCTCGGCCTGGAAACGCAGGGTCTCTGTCGTGCTGCTCATGGGGGGGACCATTCTGGGCAGCGCGGCAAACGGTGCAAGTCCGCCGTTTCCGGCAGTCCGGGGTAGGATTGAGGACGCCTTGGAAACTCCTTCACTCTGCCGCGCCGGTCTGGCCGCGGGGGCCCTCGGCCTCGCCGCACTGCTGTGCGTGCCGCGCGACGCGCGCGCCTATGCCTTCCTGGGTGGCTCGCTGGCGCTCGACCAGCGCGACGTGCGCGTCTTCAACAACTTCAGCGACCCGGAGGCCAACTCCAACACGCACCCCGACCCCGACTATCCGGGTGCGATCGGCGCGACGCTCGCGATCTGGAAGGCAGCGGTCGAGTGGGGCAGCCGCGCGCACGGCACGGGTCTGGGCGATCCGTACAACCCCGACGGCCTGGGCTCGGGCGGCGCCGACTTCGACTTCTGCTGGCAGGGAGCGGCGAACACGGTCGGCGGCACCGACGACAACATCGTCTCCGAACTCGCGGGCTCGGGCGGCGGCGTGTATGCCTTCACCGAGCTGCCGATCTCCGACGGCTGGCGCATCCGCTTCTACTCGGATGCCGCGGTCTGGCACGACGGGCCCGACGCTCCGCCGCCGGGCAACACGCACAAGGACATCCAGGGCATCGCCACGCACGAACTCGGCCATGCGCTCGGCCTCGACCACTCCAACGTCCCGGATGCGACCATGCTCGGCGCGGTGATCGGCAGCGGCGTCACAATGCGCTCGCTCGCCGCCGACGACGAGGCCGGCGTGCAGGCGCTCTACGGCGTGCAGAGCAGCGGCAAGCCGAGCGTGAGCGCGCTCTTCGTCCCCAATCCCTCGACGCTGGTCGTCGCGGGCACGAACTTCGCCCCGAACGGCAACGAGCTCTGGTTCACGGACGGCAATCCGGCCTCGAACGGCACGCCGCTCGTGCTCGCGGGACTCACCGCGGACCCGAGCGGCACGCGCATCAGCTGCACGCCGCCCGCCGGAGCCGCACCCGGCGACGTGCTCGTGCACGTGCCCGGAACCGCGGGCGCGACGCTCTCGAATGCCTTCCCTTACCAGCCCGGCCAGCCCTCCTGCCCGCCGATCGAATCCTTCGGCACCCCCAAGACGACCTCGATCGGGACGCTGCCGGCACTCTACTGGGGCGGGCGCGCGAGCCTCACGACCAACGACCTCGTGATCGGCACGACCGGCGGCGTGCCCAACGCGGCTTGCGTGCTCTTCTGCGGCACGAGTTCGCAGAGCCTGCCTTTCCAGGGTGGAACGCTCTACGTCGCGGGGCCGCTGCGCCGCTACGCGCCGCAGACGCTCGACTTCTTCGGCAGCGTGCAGTACTCGGTCCCGATCACGCCCGCGCTGGTCGGCACGCGGCGCTACTTCCAGCTCTGGTTCGCCGATGCCGGCGATGCCTACGGTGTCGGTCTCTCCGACGGCCTGCGGCTCTACTTCTGTCCCTGACGCGGCGGCGCGGGCGGACCCGGCGGCGCCGCGGCGGCCGGATCGTCCAGACGCCAGTCGAAAGACAGTCCGCCCGAGAGCGTCATGCGCTGGCCCATCGGCGGCTGCTTGCCGATCGTGAGTTCGGTCTCGATCACGAGCGTCTGCTGGCCCTGCAGCTTCAGGCTCGCGGCGCGCTGCTTCTCGAGGTCCCAGACCAGCATGCCCGTGCCCTTGAACTTCCAGGTCACCGGCGCCTTGTTGCACTTGTAGCCGGCCAGGAGCTCGTTGCTCGTGAGCTGCGACTGCTGCAACTCGCGCTGCTCGACATGGTTCTCGAACTCGAGCTCCAGTTCGACGCTCGCGAGCGGGCGTCCCCGCGCATCGGCGCTCGAGACGAGCTTGAGCTTGGCCTCGCCCTTCGACTCGCCGCCGAAGAACTCGCCGTAGTTGCCCGCCAGGCCGCAACGCAGCGTGCGCAGCAGGTTCTGGCGCGTCTTCTTGGCGTCGAAGCGCAGATCGAGCCTGCCGGCCGGCGCGAAGACATCCTGCAGAGCGGCGGAGGGCACGCTCCAGGTCTCGCCGACGGCGACAGCGCTCGCGGGCAGCAGCGCGCGCAGGTCGAGGTCCTCCTCGAGGCGCAAGAGCGCTTCCTCGGGCGACTCGCGCGCGTCGTAGTACTTCCCGTAGGCGTGCTCCTCGGGGATCCAGGTGTAGACGACGCTCGTGCCTCCGAGCGGGCTCTGGGCCTTGATCTCCTCCTTGCCGCCGGGAAACTCGAAGAATCCGTTCCAGCCGACTTCGTCGAAGCGCCGCTGCAAGAGCTGCGGACGGCCCTCACCTGACTTGCGGTACTCGTCCAGCGTGCGCAGCACCTGGTGCGCCTTGAACGAGATCTCGTTCTGGCTCGCCTGCGAGCCGGCGGCCGTCAGCGCGACCATCTCCTGCACGACCAGCGCGTGCTCGAGCGTGATCGTGCGCCGCACCTTGGAGCCCTCGGCGGGCGCGAAGCGCAGTTCGACTTTGTCGGAGGCGGGCAGCACGCAAAGGCACAGCAGTGCGAGCGCGATCACGGCTTCACCTTCTTGCCGTCGCGGTATTCGCCGGACTTGTCCGGATCAGGCGAGCCGTCGGCGAGCCAGAAGCGCCACGTGCCCGCAGGCTGACCGTTCAGGTAGACGCCCTCGCTCAGCTTCTGGCCGTCGGGGTACCAGGCGGTCCAGGTCCCGGCCATCTCGCCGCCGTTGTACGAGCCGAGGCGGCTCTTCTGACCGTTGTCGTGATAGTCGACCCACTCGCCGACGCGCTTGCCGGCGGCATAGACGCCGCGCGCGCGCACCTCGCCGTTCTTGTGGTAGTAGACCCAGGAGCCGTCCTCCACGCCGGAACGGAAGGTGCCCTCGAACTCCTTCGTTCCGTCCTCGTACCAGCGCGTCCAGGGACCGTCCTGTTCGTCGAAGAGATACTTGCCCTGCGAGAGCTTGCCGCCCTTCGCGTTGTAGAAGATCCACTCGCCGTGGCGCTGGTCGATCAGGAAGTCGCCTTCCTTCAGCTTGGCGTTCTCGCCCATGTAGCTGATCCAGTGCCCGTTCTTCATCCCGTGCACGTAGGCGCCCTCGGACTGTTTCAGGCCCTGCTCGTCGTAGAGGATCCAGGGCCCGTCCTGCACTCCGTCCTTCCAGGCGCCCTCCATGCGCGCCTTGCCCGAGTCGCGCCAGAACTTCCAGTAGCCCACGCGCCGGTAGTCGTGGAACTCGCCCTCGTACTCCTGCGCGCCATTCGGGAACCAGCCGCGCCACTGGCCCTCGCGGCGGCCGTGGACGATGCGCCCCTCGCGCGCCTTGAGCCCGTTCTCGTGCAGGACCGTGACCGTATCAGGGCTCTTCGCCGGCTCGGCGCCCTGTTTGCCGGCGGCTGCGGGCGGTGCGCCCTGCTGCAGCAGCAGCAGCGCGCTCGCGAGAAGGATCGTGTGCATCAGCTGAGGTCCTTGATCTTCTGGTCGTCCTTGTAGACGCCGCTCCACTGCGGATCGAGCGAACCGTCCGGACGATGATAGCGCCATTCACCTTCGCGCTTGCCGGCCTTCATCGTGCCCTCGATCTCGATCGAGCCGGACTCGAAATACTGCTTCCAGGCGCCCTCGGGCTGTCCGTCGGCATACTCGATTTCCTGGTAGAGCTTGCCCGACTCGGCCCAGCTCTTGTGCAGGCCGAGCGCCTTGCCTGCCTTGTACGAGCCCTCGGTGCGGCGCGTGCCCTTCGCATCCCAGGTGGTCTTCGGGCCCTCGAGCACGCCAGCCTTGTAGCTCTCCTCGGTGCGCGTGCCGTCGGGCTCGACGCTCTTCCACACGCCTTCCATCCGGCCCGCTGCGTAGACGCCCTGCTGCTTGATGGTGCCGTCGGCGCCCCACTCGCGCGCGGGTCCCTCGAGCACGCCGTCGACGAAGGTCGACTCGGTCTTCGGCCCGCCGCTCATGAACCAGGCGCGCGAGAGGCCGTGTTCCTTGCCGTTGCGCCAGGTGCTCTCGTTCTTCGGCTTCATGTGCTCGAACCACTCGCGTGCGCGGCCTTCGACCTGGCCTTTCACGTAGGTGCGCTCGCTCGCAGGAACCCCGTTCTCGTGCCAGGTGATCCACAGGCCCTGCTTCTCGTCCTCGAGGTAGTTGCCCTCGGACTTCTGGAAGCCGTTCTCCCACCACTCCTGGAAGAGCCCGTTCTGCTTGCCGTTGATCCAGATGCGGCGCAGCTGGATCTCCTTGTTCTCGTACCAGCGCACGTCCGGACCGTGGTCCACCGGCTGGCGCCTTCCGTTCTCGCGCGTGTAGCTGCGGCGGCGCAGCGCGCCGTCGGGGTACTTCACGTCGCTGCGCTTGACCGGCACGCCCTCCCACTGTTCGATCGGCGCCTCGTCGATGCGCGCGTGGTCGGCCTGCGTCGAGACCTTGGCCTTGGGCGGCATGTCGGCCGGCCAGGCCGGCTCCTGCTTCGGCGGATCCTGCACGAAGGCCGCCAGCGCGAAGAGCGTGCACAGCGGCAGCTTCAAGAGCGCAGGTCCTGCGCGAGGGCCGCGCGCTGTTCCGCCGTGAGCGCGACCTCGAGCGCGAGCTCGGGGAAGTCGGTGCCGAGCGCCTGCGGCGCCTCGCCCTGCGTGTCGAAGCGCAGGTACTGCACGGCCGAGACGCGCGTCTCGCCGATCTGGCGCTCGTCCACCTGCGCGTAGGCGCGCTTTCCGCCGGCGAGCCCGAGGTAGATGCGCCGCGGCAGGCCCAGCCAGCGCGGCAGGAGCTCCTCGCGCCGGCGCGGGTCGTCGATCTCGATCAGCAGCGTCGCGCCGAGCTCGCCCGCGCCGCCGAGCAGTTCGTTGTAGGTCTCGAGCTCGTGCTGGATGTCGGCCTCGCGCACGATGCGCTCGACGCGCATCATCTCCTGGATCTGGTAGCGCACCGTGTCGGCGTTCTCGAACAGCAGCGTCAGCTCGGAACCGAGGTGCACGCGTCGCGCGGCCTTGGTCGCGAGCACGCCGGGCAAGATCTCGGGCCGGCGCTCGCTCCAGGTGATCCAGTCGCACAACTCCGCGCGGGCGACGTGCTTCATGCGTCACCCTCCGGTTCGCGCGGAAGTTGGTCCACGCGCTTCCCGCCGGGAAACTCCTGGCCGCGGTAGGCGCGCGCGAGGATCGTGAAGGGATGCACGGGCCGCGTGCCGGCATGCTGCTCGAACTGCAGCGCCGCGAGCGGGCAGTCGGTCGACCAGACCTGCGCCTTCGCTTCCTGCATGCCCTCGAAGGAGCGCGCGCCGGCGCGTTGTGAGGGTTCGAAGCCCTCGACGGTCATGGCGTACGTGCCGTCGTGGCCGCAGCACTCGAGCGTCGACTCGATCGAGACGCCCGGGATCTTGCGCAACAGGTCGCGGCCCTTGAAGCCCACCGCCTGCGCGCGCAGGTGGCAAGGCGCGTGGTAGGCGACCGGGCCGGCGGGTGTGGTCACGAACGCGGTCGAGAAGCGCGCTTCGTTGCGCAGACCCCAGAGGAACTCGCCCGGATCCATCACGGCGGCCGCGAGCTTCTGCGCGCGCTCGCGGTCCTCGCCCTCGAGCAGCTCGGGCCACTCGCGTCGCAGCATCATCGAACAGGTCGGATTGATGGCCAGCACCTTGGCCCCCTTTTCGACGTACGGCAGCAAGAGGTCGAGGTTGGCGTGCGCATTCTTGCGCAGCGTTTCGAGATCGCCGTGCTCCCAGGCGGGCATGCCGCAGCACGCGAGGCCCTTGGTGCAGCGCACGTCGACCTGATTCTTGGAAAGGACTTCCAGCACGTCGCGGCCGACTTGCGGCTCGTTGTTCTGCACGTAGCAGGTCGGGAAGAGCACGGCCTCGCCGCCCGCCGGCTTCATCCAGCCTTCGCCCTCCGCCCAGCGCTCGAAGGTCTGCGAGGCGAAGTCGGGCAGCAGCTTCTCGCGGTGGATGCCGAGCAGCTTTTCCATGAACCAGCGGTGCGCCGGGACGCGGTTCATCGCATTGGCGATGCCGAAGGAGGCGCGCGCGAGCTTCGCGCTGCCGTCGGGATCGCCGAGGAGCTTGTCGCGCAGCTTCGAGCCGTGCTGCCTGTGGCGCACAGCCTTGAAGCGATGCACGAGTCTCGGAAAGTCGAGCTGGTACGCGTGCTTGTCGCGCGGCGTGTACGGGCACTGAACCTCGCACAGCTTGCACTGGAAGCAGGCATCGAAGATCGCCTCGGTCTCGGCCGGCTCGACCTTGCGCACGTCGAGGTCGCGCTCGTCGACGATCTTGAACAGCATCGGGAACGAGTCGCAGTACTTGAAGCACATGCGACAACCGTGACAGATCTCGAAGGCGCGCGTCACCTCGCCCGCGAGAGCCGCCTCGTCCCAGTACTTCGGCTCCGACGGATCGTAGCTGAGTCCATCGGTCGGCTGGACCGGGATCGAGTGGCTCTGCGGACTCACGCGGGCACTGCGTTCAGGTGATGCTCGAGAGCATCGACTGGAACTTGCCGGCGTGGGCCTTCTCGGCCTTGGCCAGCGTCTCGAACCAGTCGGCGATCTCGGCGAAGCCTTCCGCGCGCGCGGTCTTGGCCATGCCCGGGTACATGTCGGTGTACTCGTGCGTCTCGCCCGCGACGGCGGCGCGCAGGTTCTTCTCGGTCGGACCGATCGGGAGGCCCGTCGCCGGGTCGCCCGCCTTGCGCAGGAAGTCGAGGTGGCCGTGCGCGTGGCCGGTCTCACCCTCGGCGGTGTCGCGGAAGTTGCCGGCGATCTCGGGGTAGCCCTCGACGTCGGCGAGCTTGGCGAAATACAGGTAGCGGCGGTTCGCCTGGCTCTCGCCGGCGAAGGCGGCCTTGAGGTTGTCGTGAGTCTTGCTGCCCTTGAGTTCGGCCATGGTTCGTTCTCCTGCTTCTGGGGGTCGCGGATCAGGTGTGCGTGGCTGACCACTAGGTTGGCTGAGAACACGCGTCCGATCAAGTCGCCGAGCGGCGCAGTTCCGGCTCAGCCGTCCCGCGCCGGGTAGGGCGGCCAGACCTGGAGGCGTGTATCCTCCACCGGTCCTCCGAGCGTGAAGTGGTACAGGCTGCGCCAGGCGCTCGTCGGCAGGCCCGCGACCTGGTGCACCGGCTCGTCGAAGAAGCAGCCGATGCCGGTGCCGCGGATCCCGAGCGCCTCGGCCTCGAGGTACAGGACCTGCCCGATCGCGCCGCATTCCCAGAAGAGGCGCGGGTAGAACCACGGACCGAAGTGCTCGAGCGGCGCATCGAACTCGGCCAGCATGCCGAGGCTGAAGGCGCCCTCCGACGCGATCGACTGGTGGCAGGAGAGCGCCTCGGCGTGCGAGCGCCAGTCGCCGCGCGCGAGTTCGAAGAGCGGCAAGTCGGCGGGGACGCCGGCGGGATGCGCCCAGGTGAACGGGCGCGTGCTCCCCTCGCGCAGTCGAGCCTGCGCTTGTGGATCGCGCGCGAAGAGATAGAGACCGGGTTCGAGACCACGCACTCGGTGCACGAACAGCAGCAGAGCCACGCGCGGCCGCCAGGGCAGCACGCGCGCGGGAAAGCGCTGCGTCGCGCGCAAGATGCGCACGAAGTCCGCGAGTTCGATTCCGGTCTCGCCGTCGAAGTCGACCGCGCTGCGGCGCTGGCGCAGGATCGGACGCAGCGGCAGGTCGCTGGCGAGGAGGCGCGCATCGGGAGGCGGCTCGGGAATCGGCTCGTCGGCTGCGTAGACACTCTCCGTGCGCGGCTTGCGCGCGGCGTGCGCCACGAGATCGATCAGCTCCCACTCGACGTGGTCCGACGAGAGCGTGTTCGGCAGTCCAACCGGCACGAGCGCGTCGAACGCGGCGGGGATCGCGAGCGTGCTCGGCGCAACTCCCCCGTCGGGTTTCGTGCGGATGAGCAGCGCGACATCCGGCTCTTCGGGCTCGGCGCTGCGCGGATCGGAGAGTCGCAGAAGGCACAGCAGATCGTCGCGGCCGAGGTCGTCGACGAGGCTCGTGCGCCAGCCGAGCCCGGCCGCGGCGAGCGCAACGGCCGCGATGGCGTGCCCGACATCGTGCTGGCAGTAGCGGTAGGCGCGCTCGCCGTATTTCCAGGCCTCGCGCCAGTGGATCGAGGTCAACACGACGACGAACTCGCCGTCTCGCAATCCGAGCGCGACGCGTCCACGCACCTCCAGCGCATGCTCGCGCGGCGCGTAGTGCGCGAGGATCGGCGTCTCGCACAACCCAGGAATCGCCGGCGCGAGGACGTGCGCCTCGGTCGGGTGCAAGTTGCCGCTCGACGGATTGACGCGCAGCGCCCAGCGCGACTCGCCGTACTGCTTCCAGGCCGAGAGCGCGAGCGAGTCCTCGAAGAGGCGCGAGAGGCTCTTGCGATCGAGCGCTGCAGGAGCGATCGGCGTCCCGCCTAACACTTCCCGGTACAGCGGACCCTGATCGAGCGGCACGTGCTCGAGCTTCAACAGCTCCGCGCCTGCGTAGCGCCGGAACGGATCTGGCTGCGTCTCCCAGTCGAGCCCCATCGGCCCGTTCGCGTAGCGCTGGAAGTGGTGCATCGTGCGCGCGTGGTAGGCACGAACGAGGGCGAGGGCTTCGGGGGCTTGGGGCTGACTCATCCGGCGGCTTTTTCCCGTCCACGCACGCAACCTGGAGGAGTTCCAAGCGTCCAGGGAATGGAGGAGCCTGTAGAATGAACGTCATCATGGACCCCGAGATCCAGCGGATTCTCGAAGAGGCGCAGCGGCTATCGCCGCTCAAGCGCGCCGCGCTGGCCGTCTCGATCCTCGAAAGCCTGGAGGAATCTCCGGATCCCGGCGCCGAGAAGGCCTGGGATGCCGAGGCTGATCGGCGGCTCGAAGAGCTGAAGAGCGGCCGCGCGAGAGAGATTCCCTGGGACGAGGCGCGTGACTTGATTCTTGGCAAGTCGTGTCCCCCTGGAGCCTGAGGATTCGATCGCGAGCGGCGCGCGCAGGTCAGGGAACTCTCGGAACGCGAGGAACTCGTTCATCCGGCTCCGTGTCCGTCGGACCGACGAACTCTGCCGCAGAACCTACCCAGCCGAAGACCAGGAGCTTCCCGGGCTCCATCACCACTTCCATCTCGCCCTTCGGTCCCTTGTAGGCAATTCTTGCCGTTGCACCTGGAACCAGCTCTCGGAGATCGCCCCAAGGTTCAAGCCAGACCTGAACGGCTCCTGTCTGATTGTTCCGAATCGACAGCACTCCGCCTTGGGAGGACTCCGGCGCATTCATCGCAGCACCTTCGAGGCGCTGGCCAAGGCCCCAGCAGAATGCATTGCGGGGCGGCTCAGCACTTCTCGTACTTCCAGTTGCGCGACTTGCCCTCGCTGAGCCACTCGATCGTGCTCGCGAGGCGCCGCTCGCGCGTCTCCTCGGCCTTCGCGTCCTGGATCCACTCCATGTATTCGCGCTGGTGGCTCGGGGGGAAGGCCTCGAAGTGTTCGCGCGCCTTCTTGTTCGCGGCGAGCGCCTTCTTCAGCGCCGGGTGCATCGTGATCGGCTTCTTCTTGGCCATCTTGTTGCGCACGGCCTTGACGCCGTCGTCGTTCAACTTCATCGCCTTCTTGACCAGGCGCGCGAACTCGGCCTTCTTCGGCAGTTGCTCGAGCTCGGTGAGCTTGCCGAAGCTGCCCATCGCCATGTTGGCCTTCGAGTCGTCCGCGACGACGAGGTTGTGCTTCCAGAAGCCGAAGACCGCGTGCTTCTTGAAGGCGGCCATCCCGGCGAGGATGCCCTTGTATTCGAAGCTCGGCATGCGCCACTTGATCGTCTCGACGACGTCAGGACAGGATGCGTGCACGCGCGCGCGCAACTCGGTGAGCAGTGGCTGGGCGAACTCGGGGGCTTTGCTGATGTAGGCGTCGACGCGTTTGTCTCGGGTGACCATGAGCGGACTCCTTCCG
>Ga0302321_100004131_pt1 | contig 12514 bp, 8 predicted proteins | sample Fen_T0_1_FD_202505 | JGI IMG/M metagenome (GOLD analysis project Ga0302321, IMG submission 202505) | Peat permafrost microbial communities from Stordalen Mire near Abisko, Sweden - Fen_T0_1 | ecosystem: Environmental > Terrestrial > Soil > Wetlands > Permafrost | place: Sweden: Abisko...
CCACGTTCTGGCCCTGCTCGCCAGCTATGCCCTGGGCAAGGGATTCGAGGTCGGCGGCCGCTTCCGCTATTCCACTGGCATGCCGCGCACACCGGTCACCGGCAGCTACCTCGGTCTGGACGGCTACTCTGAACCCGTGTTCGGCGCGCACAATTCGACGCGCATCCCGGCCTTCTACCAGCTGGATATGCGCGGCGAGAAGGCTTTCGTCATGCGACGAATGAAGCTGAGCGTTTTCATCGATGTCCAGAACGTCACCAATCGCAAGAATCCTGAAGAAGTCATTTACAGTCAGGACTACAAGCAGAAGAGCTACATCATTGGACTACCCACGCTCGCCGTGGCGGGTGCGCGACTGGAGTTCTAGATGGAACAGGCCAAGCACGCTTTTCTTTTCGCCCTCGCTGCCACCAGCTTCGCGCTGGGGTGCAAGCCGGCCGTCGGACAAGCGCCGTCGCTCATCACCGACTACGCGCTCCTGGCCGTCATCGGCGAGCCACCCGAGGCCAAGCCGGGCGACAAGGTGACCTACTCCTATCTTCTTGCCTCACCCCAAGGAACGTTGGCAGACGATACTGCAGGCTGGGATGTCTGCCTGACGCCGAAACCACCGGCCGAGAACAACGCGGTTGCCAGCGCCTGCAATCCGCCCACGCCTGGCGCGACTGCCGGATCGACCTTTGCTGCCTTGATGCCCACCAACGCTTGCCAGCTCTTCGGCCCCATCGCACCGCCCGTCCAAGCCGGCAAGCCCGCCATCAGACCCCGCGATCCCGACGCGACCGGCGGTTACTACCTTCCCGTCCGCGTGAAATTCTCCGATTTGGCCACCGGTGACGTGACCGGGTTTGCCTTCGAACGTGTCACCTGCCCCCTGGCAAACGCCAACAGCGACGTCATCAAGGACTACAACACGCAGTACCAAGCCAACAAGGATCCGGGGATCGCCGGTACGGACCTTGTCGCCTCAAGCGTTGGCACAACGAATCTCGACACCGCCGCGCAGACCGTTTCCGTGCTGCCAGGTGACACAGTCGACTTCATTGCCACCTTCACCGCTGGGTCCGCCGAATCGTTCCCAGTCCTTGCCTCAAGCGGCGACAAACTCGACAATCAGACCGAGAGTCTCCACATGTCCTGGTTCGCGACCGCTGGTTCATTCGTGCACGACCGTACGGGCGTGGCGGCCGCGGACGCCTTGACGACGACCTCGACCACCAATTCCTGGAAAGCACCCAACGAAACAGCGGTGGTCTACCTATGGCTCGTGCTGCGCGATTCCCGCGGCGGCACGGCCTTCAAGTCCTACACCCTCAACGTCGGGCAGTAGTTGCACCGCCCGGCGCTACTGATAGCCCGCGGCCTGTTCGCAGGCATCGCTCCAATCCAGCGAACGGGTGGGCATGCGCCGCGCACGCTGTTCCTGGCGAAGACTTTCTGAAGCAAGCAGGCGGATCTTCAGGCCGGCATCCGTCACCATGAGCAAGAGGTCGACAAGGCGCGGAATCGCCGAAAGAACGGCTGTGCTGAAGCCCGAGCCATAGCGGTCCTGCTGTTCGCGTTCCACGCCGGCGATGGTAATTGCGCACTCCAAGCCGCCAGGGGTCACTTCACGGGCCAGGTGGATGAGATCCCGCACGTCACTGGTGTGGCAGCACCCCGAAGCCACCACCGCGGCGCAGTGCTGGGAGACATCCACCACCGTGCACGTCCCTGGCTCGGCGTCCGCATTGAGGGCGTCCACGATGACCAGATGCTCGACCGCGGCCAATTCGTCAAGCAGGTCAAGGCGCAGTCGCTGCACCACCTTGACCTGAAGATCCTCCGGCAACGGCAGGGCCTGCAGGATGCGCCCGATTTCCGCTCCAATACCATCGTCCGACACGCGCTCGTTTCCAAGACACAGGATGAGTGTTCTCATGCCCTTTGTTACACAACATTTTTCCTCTTCGTGGGGTGAGAAGAATGTGACGTCTCGAAGACAATCATGTGAACTCGATTTGGTTACAGTGTTTTCAAGACTGTGGCGGACCTGTGACCCAACCCACGCGAAGCAGGGACTAGCTTCCTCACATCCACCCCTGACCACGGAGGTTACGATGTTCCATCCCACTCGAAAGCTTCGCATCTCAATCCTTTTGGCACCGACCTGCCTGGCGGCATTGCTGACCCTTGCGGCCTGCAATGGAGAAAGCCAGAGCACCGGCTCGGCGGCCACTGGCAGCGCCGACCTCAGCGTGCACCAGCTTGGTGCCCTCAATCCGAGTAGCGTCGTCGCCACGGTCAGTGGCCCTGCCCTGCCAGCGCCCAAAACCTTCTCGCTCTCCGCGCGCGGAACCTCGGGAACCTGGGGCGCGCTCATCGGCGCGCTTCCCGTGGGCAGCAACTACGTCTTCACCGTCAGCGCGTCCGACCTGTCGACCCCGCCCGTCACCTACGGCGGTACCGCCGCGAACATCGCCATCCTCAAGGACCAGGTGGCGACGGTCATCATCCTGGCTCAGCAGAACAACGCACCGGCCCCATTCAAGAACGCAGTGCCGGTCATCGATTCCTTGGTGCTGTCCTCGACCAATGTCGTGCCCGGTGCCTCCATCACCGCCAAGGCCACCGCGCATGACCCGAACGCGGGCGACACCATTGCCTTCGCTTGGTCGGTCAGCCCCGCCACAGATGGTCTCTCGGCCTCCACATCCGCCACGACCGGCTGGACCGCGCCGGCCACCGAGGGCGATCAGACCGTCACCCTCAAGGTGACCGACAACCATGGCGCCTCGACTTCAGCCTCTGTCGTCGTTCACGTCTCGGCCAGCAACGGCCGCGGACAGGCCGATGTCAACGTGACTTTCAACACCTGGCCGGTGGTCACGGATCTCGTCGCGGCCCCAAGCTACGTCGTTCTCGGCTCGCCGACCGCCCTCACGGTCACGGCCAGTGATGCGGATGGCGACGCCCTGTCGTACGTGTGGACCAGCTCCTGCGCCGGCGCGGTCTTTTCTTCCACAGCAGCCTCCACCAGCGTCACGCTTCCAGTCAGTGCAACAGACACCAGCTGCGACTTCACGGTCGCCATCAGCGATGGTAAGGGTGGCTCGACCACCGGTCAGACGACCCTGCCGGTTGGCAAGCCGGTTGCCGTCCAGGCCCCGGTCATCGTCGACAGCGTACAATCGGTCAGCGTGGTCGATGTGAGCGGCGGCGTGAACCTCGCAGTCGAGGCCAGCGACCCGCAGGGCAGCGCCCTCGCCTTCGCGTGGATAGCTGCGGCCGGCACGGTCGCCGATCAGGTCGACACGGGCACCACTTCCAAAGTTGCGTGGACTGCGCCCGCCACCGAGAAGACTTCCTTCACGGTCTCCGTGGTCGTGACCAACACCCTCGGCGCCAGCACGCAGTACGACTTCACGGTCAAGACCGCCGCCAGCACCACCGCCTGCACGCCTCCCGCCTCCACGGCGTGGTCGTTCGGCGTGATGTCGGACACGCAGTGGACCGGTAGCCCGGATGATGGCCGTGATCCCAACACAGTGTCGATCGACATCATCAATCAGCTCAACGCGAAGTTCATCGCCCAAGGCGTGAAGTTTGTGGTTCAGGTGGGCGATCTCACCGATGATGGCAGCACCAAGGCCCTCGATACGACCGCCCTGTTCCGGCAGAAGCTCTACAACGCCGGCATTGGCTTCTTCCCCTTCCGTGGCAACCACGAGTCGACGCTCCCCGGGGCCGTGGAATTCAAGCGGGTGTTCCCCCAGACACAGACCGGCTTGATGAATGCTACCCCCGCCGACGTCTTTGGCCTCATCGGTTCGGTGGACGATGCCTTCACCAATCCGGTGACCGCCACGGGTGGAACCTTCACCATGGGCAGCAACTTCAGCAGCCCGTCGACCGTCACCACCGGACTCAGCTACGCCTTCGATTTCAATAATGTGCGCTTCGTAATGCTCGATCAGTTCGTCAAGTTCGACGGTTCGGCTTCGGCGAGCGGTGGCTATAACCTCGATCCGCAGCTGCCCTGGATCACCAGCACCCTGGCCGGCAAGCCCGCGGGCGGCCACGCCTTCGTGTTCGGCCACAAGGGCCTCATCACCGAGAACCACGTCGATGTTCTCTTCGGCGCGAATCCATCCGTCGATCCCACGGGTCAGGACACCTTCATCAACGCCCTGGCGGGCAATGGCGTGCGCTATTACATGGGCGGCCACGACCACATCCACAACCGCAGCCTCGTCACGACCACCGACGGCGTCTCTGCCAAGGTCATGGACATCATCGGGGCCTCGGACAGCTCGAAGTTCTACATCCCGGCCATCCCGTCGAACGACCAGAAGTACGACGTGCCGGCCTTCGGCCATACCCGCCAGACCCAGATCGTGCAAGAGCTCAACACGGTTGGCTACTATGTCTTCACTGTGGACGGCTCGAAGGTGTCGGTCGACTACTACTCGGCCGTGGTCAACCCGACGCTGTCGAGCGGCGAGTACCTCATCAGCGCCTCCATCCCCATGACCTTCAGCAAGCGCGAGACCTTCGGTTACGGCCTCGCCGGACAGGAGAAACTGGTCGCCGAGGGCGCGTCCTATGTTGGCTCGCTCGGCAGCTTGGGCGGCACCTCGGCCAGCATCTTGTCGGGCACCAACACCAGCACGGCCAAGGATGGCAGCACCCGCGCGCTCAACCACCTGGTCGACAGCGCCTGGGATGCGGCCGCCTGCGCCACCGCTGGCTCGATCCTCACCCTGTGGGGCACCTCGGATCTGGGCGCCGCCAGCGGCGATACCATCACCCTGTCCATGTCGTTCGACCGCTCCTTGGTCAGCGATGCGACTCTGGTCAGCGGCGGCTTCGGCCTGGCCACCCAGGACAGCGCCGGCAACTGGACCAACGCCGTTGCCCATAACGTCGGCGGTACCCCCGCATTCGTAATCGGCGCCTGGAACGCAACCTACGGCCTTGGTACCTTCGGAGTTGACCCGGCAACGAACACCGCATGGGCCGTCGTCAACCACGCTGGCCGCTTCGCGGTTGCCCGCTTCTAACGACAGCAGCCTGACTTAGCTTAGAAACCCAAGAAGACCCAAGCGGCCCTGGCGCCCCCTCCGGCTCCAGGGCCGCGCTCTTTTCGGCCCGTCGTACTGTGACCTTTTCGTGACTGTTGCTGACATTGAGCACCGCGAATGCCTTTGCTGGTACGATTCGACGCCATGACCATTGAGCCACGTAGGAAGTTGCAGGCTCGGCCTGCGACAGCTACCTTTTTGCGCACGCAAGTTCCTTCGGCTTTGCTGCTGGTCCTAGGCGCGAGTTCGATTCTCGCCGCCTGCGGAGCTGACGATGGGGCACCGCTCGCCCAGGATGCAGCCTCGCAAGACTCACAACCCGTGAGCATCTCGGTTCTTCCTGGGCCGAGGCTGGATGCGGACATCGATCTGATGTCATCTTCCACCACCGCGCAAGATGCTGGTGCGACTGCGACCGATTTGACAGCGCCCACGTTCAACTGCCCAGCAGTGCCCACTGCCTACTTCATGGAATACGCTGATTCCTACACCGGGATGCTTGGCACGCAGAAGGCCCTTACTGAAGCGGGTTTCGACGTGCAACCCCTGCCTCTCGACCAATCGCCAACCACGCTCAAGGGCGTCATCGTCCTCGGTTCTTTCACCAGTGAGAGCCCCGCCTATGCCGCCTACATGAAGAAATACGCGACGGATCTCTACGGTTTCGTGGATCGCGGCAATGTTCTTCTGCAAATGGACCAAGCCGACCAGACCGAAGCTGTGCCTCCCTTCCTCCCCACCACCGAAGTGGCTCACCGGTGCGATCTGGATTTGCCCAAATTGTACGTGCTCAATCCGCAATCTCCTCTCCTGACGGGTGTTCGCGTGGCGGGCTCGTACCTGGCTTGGCAGGGCGGTGATGTGGGTTGGGAGACCTTCGACAGCCAAGCCGGATTCGAGATCGATCTGGCGGCCGATCAGACCGGCAAGAATGCGGCCTTGATGCATGCGGCCTACGGTCAGGGTCGAATCGTGCTTGTGTCCATGTCCTTCGACAAGGATGTCGACACCAACTCAGAACGCCCTCTGTTCCGCAAGACGTTTTTCGCCAACCTGTTGCCTTACGTGACCAGCGTTTGCCAGCGCAACACGCCGCCGCTCAACATCACGCCGTCGGCGCAGGGAACTGGGTTTCAAAATGGCTCGTACACCTTCGCGGTTCTGCCCGACACCCAGGTCTATTCCCTGATTTATCCAGGTCTCTTCGACTCACAAACAGGCTGGGTCGCGACCAACGCCAAGAAGCGAAACATTGTCTATGCCTTTCAATTGGGCGACATAACCAACAACAACACCCCCCTCGAATGGCAGCATGCAATCGATGCATTCTCGCTCATCGACAACATCGTTCCCTACGCCATCGTGCCCGGCAATCACGACTATGGGCCGTCTGGAAATGCCGCGGATCGCACCACGCTGATGAACGACTACTTCTCCTACCAGCGCATTTCTGCATGGCGAACCTTCGGCGGTGCCTATGAGTCGGGCAAGCTCGACAATACCTACCACCTCTTCTCGGTCGGTAAACGGGACTTCATTTTGCTGGCCCTAGAATGGGGACCGCGCGACGAGGTCATTGCCTGGGCCAACCGGCTCATGGACAACAATCCCGACCGCTATGGCATCTTGATTACCCATGCGTACCTCAACAACGATGATTTGCGCTACGACATCAACGATACCGCCCATTCCCAGGACTTCGATCCTCACTACTATGCAACCCCTGGTGTCAATGACGGCGAGGAACTGTGGCACAAGCTGGTCCGCAAGCACGCGTTCATCATGGTGCTCAACGGACATGTTCTTGGCGACGGCACTGGCTACCTGGCCAGCAAGACCGATACCGGCATCACCTGCCACCAGATGCTGTCCAACTACCAGTTCCGAAGTTTCGGCGGCGAGGGCTACATGCGCCTGCTCGAGTTCAAACCCGACGGTACTACGGTTCAGGTGTCTACCTATTCGCCCTTCTACGATTCGTACCTGACCGACCCTGATCAGAGCTACAGCTTTACCCTGGATTGGCCCGCCGTACCGAGCGGCTCTTGACGCAGGTACCGACCAAGCTGTCACGAAACCTTCACTCACCCGCACCGCGTGCCTGCCGCATAATCCAGCGGCCTTGTTATCCACGGCTCAACTCCCAACGAGGTCGGACGGAAGTCCCGTCGGCGACGTACCACGCTATCGGCTGGTCAGCCGCATCGCGACGGGTGGGATGTCCGAGGTCTTTCTTGCGCTGATGTCCGCGGCCTGTGGTTCCGCCAAGCCGGTGGTCATCAAGCGCCTGTGGCCCCAGTTGGCCAGGTATCGCGAGCACGTCGAGCTGTTTTTGGACGAGGCGCGGATTTCCCTGCAGATGAGCCACCCCAATGTCGTCCACGCCTACGAATCGGGATTGGACGGTGACCGCCACTATCTGACGCTTGAGTATCTGGATGGCCAACCGCTCAAGCATCTCTTCGATGGGGCGGCCCTCGAAGGTGGCCTGAGCCTACCGCTGGCATTCAAAATCATTTGCGATGTGCTGGCGGCCCTTGAGTACATCCATGCGCTACAAGACCTCTCGGGTCGCCCACTTAGCATCGTCCATCGCGACGTGAGCCCGCAAAATGTCTTCATTACTTATGAGGGCGTGGTGAAGGTGGTCGACTTCGGCATCGCCCAATTCGTGGGCACGCACGCATCCCAACTTTCCCGAGACATGAAGGGAAGACTCGCCTACATGGCGCCCGAACAGGTTGCCGGCCAAGCTGTGGATCGGCGTGCGGATCTATTCTCCGTCGGAGTCATGTTGTGGGAAATGGTGCTGGGCAAGCGTCTTTGGCAGGGGATGACCGAGGCCGATATCAGCCAGCACTTGCTCGCATGCAAGCCTCTGCCCCTGTTGCCGAGAAACCGCGGATTTCCACCTGGCCTGGCCGCTATTTGCTCGCGTGCCCTTGCCACACGACCAGAAGATCGCTATGCGAATGCCTCACAGTTTCTTTCCGACGTGGGTGAGCTGATGACCGGCTCGGCGCCGGTGCAGTCACGTCTGCTCGGCGATCTCATGGGTCGACTCTTTGGCAGTTCGCGGGCTCTTACGCGCGCCATGATTCAGCAAAGGCTTCAGGGCGAGGGCCTGTTTCCAGGCGAGGAAGCCACGCACGAACCCACCGGCCGCCAGGCCACGGGCGAATACCCGGCAACTTCGCGGTCATCCGGAAGGATGGTTGCGGTCTTCGATCGTTCCACGAATTCAGCCATCGCCACGGCGGGTGAGGAGGTCACGGGCGTGAAGCGGGTGCCGCGTTCTCGGCCGACCGGAAAGAACGGCGTCCTCGTCACTGGAATTGGCGTGGCGCTATTCCTGGTGCTGCTGATCCTTGGGGTTGCACTTAGAGATCATCTCTCTCGGCGCACGAGAACTGCGCGTTCGACGCAGCGCCCCTCCGTGGCTGCTCCGGTCGTTGCCGTTCCAAGCGCTCTACCCGCGCCTGTCGAGAAGTCGACCCCTCTCGAAACAACCGAGCGCGTGCCGACGACCCCGCCGCAATACACAGTTGAAGAGCCCATCTTCCTGGATGCACGTTTTCCGAAGCCCGCCAAGGCCCCACCCAAGAGCAAGTCAGGACCACGTTCCATGCGCCTGACCGAGCAGGACTTTTTCGATGTGGAGCCAAAGACAGTCGCTGCTGCGCCCAGCCGGACCATCGAACGCGACGCTTTCGATGTCGACCTCAGGACGATTCACCGTGCGCAAAGGCGGGTGATGGACAGAGAGGATCCGTACAAGCCGTGAAAGTGACCTGCCTTCCTATCGTCCGATGGCTTGGACTGCTTTCGATCCTGGCAAGTGGTACGACTTGGGCCGAACCCGCGTCCAATTCTATGGATGCGTCGGCAAAGGCGCGCGGATGCTTCCAACGCGGCCTGGAACTGTTCGACGAGAGGGATCTCGACGGAGCCATGGTGGAATTCCGCCGTGCCTACGAACTGGCCAAGAGCTACCGCATTCTCTTCAACCTGGGACAGGTCGCTGCTGAAAAGCACGACTACGCCACGGCGCTGGAGTACTTCGCTCGATACCTGAAAGATGGCGCCGGGCAGATTCCCGAAGATCGCCTTCGTTCCGTCGAGGAGGAAATGACCAGGTTTCGCCAACGGGTCGGGCAGCTCGAAGTCACCGTCGCGGCGAGGGATGCCGAGGTCCTGGTCGAAGATGAGTCAGTGGGTTGGGCGCCCTTGTCGGCTCCGCTCACGGTCAACATTGGGCGGCGGCGTGTGGCGATACGAACCAAGGAAGGCGTGTCCGATCCGAAATTCGTGGATGTATCCGGTGGGGACCGGGTGCAGGTCGAGTTCAAACAGGCGCCAGTGGGAAGAACCAAACGCGTCTCGTCCCTCTTGTCAGCCTTGCCTTCACAAGCAAGAGATGACCTAACCACGCAAGCCGCGACGCGCCCTCGAGGGTCGGATGGAACGAGCACCGGCGCATGGCTGGCATGGACCGTGACAGGTCTGTGCGCGGTGGGGGCGGTGGCGAGCGGGATTCTTGCCTACCGCTGGGAACAAGACCTGCGCAATCAACGCAACTCCTATCCAGTGACGCAAGAGGCGCTGGGGAACCAGCAAACCAAAGTGCGCACGGCAGGATGGGTGACCGACGGACTGATGGCGGGAACCGCTGTGTTTGCCGCCGTTTCTCTCACCCTGACTTTTCGCGGATCGCACGACAAGAGTGTGTCTTTGTCTGGCCGCGGGCTCACCTTGCGGCAGACCTTCTAGCCACTGGAAAGACACGATGAAGCAGGCGCGAAATGTGACACGATACAGACTCGTCTTGGCACTGTTTGGCCTCGCCACAGGTAGCGTGCTCCTCGCTGGTTCGTGTTCGTTCACGCTCGACACCAACACCACCCAATGCCACAGCGACAAGGACTGCCAACGCTTCACTGGGACCATCTGCGATGTGGGTCAGCGGGTGTGCGTGGCCTCGCGCGACGCGGGCACAAGTACGCCTGATGCGGTTTTGTCAGCCGACGCGGCAGAAAGCTGCAGCGGCCCCAGCGGCTGCTTCGCGTGCACGCCCAGCAACGAATCCGAGATTCTGTCCCATTGCACGGACTCTACCTGTGTCCCGTTCGACAACAACAACCGTCTGACGCTCATGGGTAGTGACGGCGGGCTTCGACCTCTTCCCCAGTGAGCGCATGCGCAACTCGCGAATCCTTCTCTGCACTCTTGTAGCCGTCAGCACCGGTTGGCTTGGTACCCGTCCGGCAGCGGCCGCGGATTGCACGGCCCTTCCTTCGCCTGTCTTCGTGACTGGCTCCACGGCAGCCAAGCCCATCTTGGTCCAATTGGCGCGCTATTTGGGCAGCCTAGCCTCGCCCATCACCATCGTTTACCAGGGGCAAGGATCTTGCTCGGGGGTGGACGCCATTCTCAGCGCCACCCTGCTGCAAGGCACGGCGACCTTCTCCACGTGGGACAGCAGTGGCACCGAAGTGAAGTGCGACGTTCCCGCCAGCGCCCCGGTGGTGGCCGACATTGGCGTGTCGGATGTCTTTGCGTCCACGTGCTTCAGTCTGCCAGGCGGATTGCCCACTAATGTGTCGGATTTCCTGGGCCCCGTGCAAGCCATGACCTTCGTGACCCGCAAAGGCTCCCCTGAGCTGTCCATCAGCGCCGAGGCTGCTTACAACATCTACGGCTTCGGCAACAATTCTGGCGTGGCCCCTTGGGACGACGAGACCGTCCTGTTCAAACGCGATGCTCTTTCGGGCACCCAACAGATGATCGCCTCGGCCATCGGGGTCCCCGCGGCAAAGTGGAGAGGCACTGCCACCACGGGCAGCGGCGACCTGCAAAACAAGCTGGTGGGCGCAACGCCCGTGGAGAAGACGCTAGGCATCCTCGCCGCCGATGTGGCCCAGGACAATCGGGCCCTGCTTGGCATCCTGGCCTACCAGCACACCGGACAGCGCTGCGGCTACTACCCAGACCGCGATGCCAACTCGAACGAGAAACAGAACGTGCGCGACGGTCACTACGCCATCTGGGGCCCCATGCACTTTCTGACCAGAATTGACAACAACGGCATCGCCATCAAGCGTGCCGCCGCCGAGGTCATCGGCTATCTGGCGGGCACCAAGACCGCGCCCGCCGAGCTGGATCTGGTCGCTTTCGAGGCCCAGCATCACGTCGTTTCTCCCTGTGCCATGCGGGTGAAGCGCGATCGTGAACTGGGCCCCATGACACCCTTCTCTCCGCCCTCGGCCTGCGGTTGCTACTACGAAAAGATGGCCAACGGCGCGACAGCCTGCACGCCGTGTGCGCGCACCAGCGACTGTCCATCCCAGGCCTCGACATGCAGCTACGGCTACTGTGAAGCAACTTGGTGACGACATCAGGTCTAGTCACAATTTCGTCGCTGGAACGCCATCATTCGTTCCCAGGATCGTGACCCAGCTGTGACTCCGAATTGAATTGGGCTGCCGTACTCTGCCCGCATGGCAATCAGGGAATCCAGACCCGTTCCGCATCGCAGCCGCAGCAGTATCGTTCCCTCATTGCGCAGATGCCAGCCCGAACGCAGGGTCGTGGTTACTGGCATCGGTATTGTCACGCCTTTCGGCAGGGATCTCGAAACCTTCTGGCATGCTTTGCGCACCGGCCGCTCGTGCGTCTCGGCCATCACCCGAATGGACACCTCGGACTTCCCAGTTCATATCGGAGGTCAGGTTCTTCCAGTGGGGCCGACGCCGTTCTTGCCAGAGCAGCTTATTGGCCGCAACGATCTGTGTACCAACATCGGCCTGCTAGCAGGTGGCCTGGCGCTCGAATCTTCGGGACTGGGCGCATTAGCCGATGACAAGCGACCCATCTCCGTAGTGGTTGGCTCGGCTTTCGGGGCTTCGCAGGGGTTGCAGGATGTCTACGATTCCTACTTCATGCGCGGCTGGCGCAAGATGCACCCGCTGGCGGTTCCCCGCAATATGTTCAACTCGCTGTCCAGCAATCTTTCGATCCAGTACAAGCTGAGTGGCAGCCATTTCACGGTCGCGGCCGCTTGCGCTTCGAGCGCGGTGGCGCTGGGTGAAGCGTTTCGCCGCATCCGCCACGGCGAGGACACGGTCGTGCTGGCCGGCGGCGCCGACGCGCCCATTTGTGGCAGCGTGCTTGGCGGCTGGGCCAACCTCCGCGTACTGTCGCGCAATCCCGATCCCACGCGCGCCTGCCGACCTTTTGATTCTGCCCGCGATGGCCTGGTGATCTCGGAGGCAGCCGCCATGTTGGTTCTCGAAGACTCCGAGCACGCGCGGCAGCGCGGAGCCCGCGTCTATGGTGAAATTGCGGGCTATGGCGCCACCAGCGACGCCAGCCATCTGACCGCGCCGGATCCTGCCGGACAAGCCCAAGCCGTTGAGCGCGCCCTAAGCTCGGCGGGACTCGTCGCCGAGGAT
>Ga0302321_100004132_pt1 | contig 12513 bp, 5 predicted proteins | sample Fen_T0_1_FD_202505 | JGI IMG/M metagenome (GOLD analysis project Ga0302321, IMG submission 202505) | Peat permafrost microbial communities from Stordalen Mire near Abisko, Sweden - Fen_T0_1 | ecosystem: Environmental > Terrestrial > Soil > Wetlands > Permafrost | place: Sweden: Abisko...
CGCTGACCGGCGGCGCCGGCACCGATGCCAAGATCGTGCCTGATCTGGCAGCGACGGGGACCGACCCGCTGGTCTCCCAGCACTCGGTCGCGCTGAATGCCGCCCACGATGTGCTCGTGGTGGTGAACGCCGGTGACGACACCGTCACGTCATTCCGCGTCGGGTCGCATGGCAATCTGCAGATCGCGAGCCGCGTCTCGAGCGGCGGTCATCTGCCGAACACGATCGCGATTCGCGGAAACCTCGTGTATGTCGGCAACGCGGGTCACGCCGCGGCCGGCGTCGCGTCGAACGTCGTCGGCTTCCGCATCTCGGGAGACGGCGCGCTGCGCCGCATCCCGGGGGCCGTGGGCACGTTCGCCGACCCCGGCGCCGAGACGGCTCATGTGCTGTTCACGCCGGACGGGACGCGGCTCGTCGTCACCGAGGTCTTCACCGCCAAGATCGACGTGTTCCCGGTCCACCCAGACGGCACGCTGGGCACGGCGGTGGTCAACCCGAGCTCGGGGGGCGCGCCGTTCGGCATGGCGTTCGCGCCGAACAACTCGCTGCTGGTCAGCGAGGCGGAGGGCGCGGTGGCCGACGCCGCCACGGTGTCGTCGTATCACATGACCGGAACCCATCTCACCCCCGTCACCGCCGCGCTGCCCAGCGGGGAGAGCGGCGCTTGCTGGTTCTCGGTCACCCCGGACGGCAAGTTCGCCTATGCAACCAACACGGGCTCGCCCGATCGTCCGTCCAGCATCTCGATCTACGCAGTCTCGGCGTCGGGCGCCCTGACGTTCCTCGACAAGGCCGCCGTGCCGCGCCCTGCCCTGCCGGGCATCGACAGCAGTGGAGGTACCGACTCGCTGATCACCGCGGACGGCCGGTTCCTGTACCAGGAGTACAGCGGCCTGGGGGTCGTGGGCGCGTTCCGCATCAACCGCGATGGCAGCCTGACCCAGGTCCCGCACGGTGATGCGGGTGGCATGCCCGTGCTGGGCACCGAGGGCCTCGACGGCTTCTGACGTGGTCGTCAGGTCACCGCTTCGAACGAGGAGCCCGTCGCGCAGCTGCTTGCCTGTGATCGCGAACCGACCAACACGGAGATGGAACCAGTGCTGACTCGAGCAACCGCCGCGATTCTTCGCGAGCCGGAGGGGCGTTTTGTCCTCGAAACGGTCGAACTCGACGAGTTGCGGCCCGACGAGATCCTCGTACGCAACGAAGCGTCCGGGATTTGCCATACCGATCTACTCGCACGCCATCGTGTACCGCTTCCTGCGGTATTGGGCCATGAAGGCGCGGGGGTCGTGGAGGCGGTCGGCGGCGCGGTGACTCGGGTTCGCGTTGGAGATCATGTGGTGATCTCGTACCCGTGGTGCGGTGTGTGCTCGGGCTGCGATGGCGGGGCGCCCTACCTGTGCGCCAGACACATGCAGCTGGCGTTCTCGGGGGCGCGCCTCGATGGATCGCAGTCCATCAAGCTCGATCAGCGGCCGATCTCGAGCGCGTTCTTCCAGCAATCGTCGTTTGCGACCCGCTGCATCACGCTGGAACGAGCGGTCGTTCCAGTGATCGGGAATCACTCGAGCGCGTTGATGGCGGCGATCCCGTGCGGCGTCCAGACCGGCGCGGGTGCCGTGCTGAATTCGCTACGGGTCTCCGCAGGAGACAGCCTGGCGGTATTTGGCGTGGGCGCGGTCGGCATGAGCGCGATCATGGCGGGCCGACTGGTCGGCGCGTTCCCGATGATCGCGGTCGACATCGTGCCCGAGCGATTGCAGCTCGCCCGCGAGCTGGGCGCCAGCCACGCGATCGATGCGCGCGCCGGGGAGGTCCCGGCGCAGATCAAGGACATCGTTCGAGGTGGCGTCGAGTTCACCGTCGAGACGTCCGGCAACGAGCAGGCGCTGAACGATGCCATCCTGTCGCTCGGCTCCGGCGGATCGTGCGGCATGGTGATCGCGCCGCACCTCGGCAAGAAGTATCCGTTCTCGACCACGGAGATCTTCACGCGGGCCGCGCACCTCGTCGGCATCATCCAGGGATCCGCGGTGCCACGGCTGTTCTTGACCAAGCTGATGGAGCTCCATCGGCTCGGCCGATTTCCATTCGATCGTATGATCAGATACTACGACTTCGACCTGATCAACGAGGCCATTGCAGATACCCATGCAGGCCGAACGATCAAGCCCGTGCTGAGGATGCCGGACGCGTGATCGACACGCGCGGGACGCATACTTGACAAGCGCGCGGCACATACACACAGCAGTCCCTGAATACTAAACTATGCTGATGGTCAGTAACTTCTCATCTGCTCCGACGTAAAATTCGACAACCAGCGAGGGAGGAAATCAATGGTTCAGTCGACCCGAGAGGTTACGTCGGACGCGCTTCGCTTTGCACAGGAACAGGGCCAGGCGGATATCGCCGCTCGCTATCTCGCCGCAGACGAGCAGATCGAAGGCTACGGATTCGGTGGCAGCGAATCGCTGACGGTGTTCCTGCGCCGCGCGGGCGGCGAGCTGTTCGTTCGCAAGATCCTCAGCGAACGGCTGGTCACGCCGCGGTGGCGCCGCGATGGCCGCGACGTGATGTTGCCGCCGACCCGCAAGGCCCGCCGGCAGACCGAGTTCTTGCGCGGCTTGCCCGGCTCCGTGCAGCCGTATTTCCCTCGCGTGCTCGACGTGCGGGACACCACCACCCAGCGATCCGAGCACGACGGTGAGGTCACGTACAACGAGTTCATCTATGACATGACGTTCATCGACGGCATCGAGGTCGGCCGGTTCATCCAGCAGTACCAGCCTGCGCCGCGCACGGTGGCATTGCTCTACGCGGAGATCTTCCGGCTGCTCCGCGAGCAGGTCCATGTCCACGGCCGGCGCAAGCCGCGGTATCCGACGCTGGAGGCTTCGTACTTCAGCAAGATCGAGCGGCGGCTGGCGCTCGCGGCGGAGACCGCGCCGCACACGTTCAACGAGCTGTTGTTGCGGTCTCCCGAGATCCTGCTCAATGGCCGCAGGTTACGCAACGTGCCCGCGCTGCTGCGCGCGTTGCGCGGCACGGAGCGCTACGCCCGGATCCTCGAGCCGCCATCGCACGGCCTCGTCGTGGGCGACACCAACACCGAGAACATCAAGATCCGGAACATCGAGCCGCTGCTGCGCGACTACAGCCAGCTCCCCGCCGGGGCTCGTCCGTTCACCTATCGCGATCTCCGGCTGTGCTTCCTCGATCCCCGCGCGATCGGTTTTCACGAGGACGGCGTCGATACCGGCGCCGACGATGCGATGTACGACAACAAGCCATGGCACAATTCGCTGGGGCACTACGACCAGATCCATGGCGAGCACTTCGATCTGGCATACAAGATGATCGACGGCATCCCGATGCTGCGCATCGGGTTTCACGAGCAGAACCCCTACGCGTCGTCGTACCGCGACGTCGGGCGCTACTTCGCGGATGTGATGACGGCCGCCTGGCAACCGGACGTCGCGATGACCGATGACTGCGTGGATCCGTTCTGGATCATCCGGTTCTCGTTCGTCATGGGGACGCACTTCATGGCGATGCCGCCGTTCCACTTCAGCCGCAATGCGGACGGCGAGCTCGTCGATGATCCCCAGCACCAGCGCCGGCCGCTGGCGATCTACGCCGAGGGCATCGAATGGCTCAACCTGGCGCTGGAGATGCTCGAAGGCCGCCACCGCGAGTACCTCGGCATCGCCGTTCCCAGCATCTACGACGATGCACTGTCGAGTCTCGGATGACGCGGCTTTCTCCCGAGCTGCTGCTGTTCCCGACCCCATGGCACTGGTTCGTCCACGGGATGGGCCTGGGGCTGAACCCGACCGGCTTTGACGCCCGCCGTGCGGCGCAGATCCGGGGGCTGGCACGCGCCGTACGAGCGCATCACGGCGACGGGTTTCCCGCGTTCGTGGCCGAGCTCGTCGACGTCATCCTCGCGTCGTGCGATCCGTCGAGCCCGCGCGCCTCCCCGCACGAGCTCGGTGCGCGACTCGCGCGACACGTCTCGGAGTTGCGCGACCCTCGCGACCACGCGCGCGCCTGCGCGACGTCGATCGAGAGCCTGGTGAAGCTCGGCCTCGTGGCCGGGGCCCGCGACCGCGTGGAAGGTCTGCGTCGCCAGCTGTTCAGCTCGCTGGCCCGGATAGCCACGCTGCCGGCACCGAACGAGCGTGCGCGCTACGAGCATGTGCATCTGATCGCGAACCTCTTGCTCGCGGTCGCGCGGGCGGGCTGGACGGACCTGCTGCCACCCGCGGTGTTCGAGGTAGGAGCGCAGCTGCTCGGTCCGGTCGACGATCTGTTCTACTTTGGTCGAGCCGCCGCGTCGTGGGCGACGGCGCTCGCCGTGGTTCGCCCCGGCCGGCGCGGCGACCCTGCCGGCGAGCTGCTCGGCCAGGCCCTGGATCGCGTGGACGCGCAGCTCGATGGCCCGCGCGATCGCCCCTCCGATGGCGCACACGAGGGGCGCGACTATGTCGCGTTCGCGATGCTCTTGACCCTGGGCGCGATCGGGATCGCAGGGCGGACCGAGCTGCTCGACGACAAGCGCCCTTGGCTCGAGGTCGCAGCTGCGGATCTGCGCTCGCTCCACCCGCGCGCACGGTCGTCGCAGACGCTCTTGTACATCGCGTTGCTGCGCAACCTCGGGCTGCTCGAGCGCCACGTCCCCGATCCGGCGGCGCTCGTCGCCACGGCCGCCGCGGGCTACCTCGCCACGACCGACGGGCACCAGCACGACGACTATCTGCGTTGCACGTACCTGCTGCACATCGCACGGCAGCTGGGCTGCCTGGCGGCGCTGCCGCCGCGGATCGGCCAGATCCTCGCGACGTCGTCGATCCAGCTCGGCAGCCCCAGCCCACATCGCGCAACGCCCTACGGGTCGCCCCTCATGTTCGTCGCGTACGTGCTCTCGGCGACCTACGCCGGCGACTGGGAGGCCACGCACCCGCTGTGGAACGTCGACCTCACCGCCGTCCTCCGCTCGGCGAACCCGCGGCCCGACGACGTGGTGTGCCTCCCGCGGATCGGCTTCGCCTTGATCGATGCCGCGCTCTGCCTGCGCACGCCCGCCGCGGCCAGCGAGCCCGGCGCCGATCCGTTCTCGCGGTTCGCTGCGAACTGCGCGCCGGTCCGCGATCGCGAGGGCGGCCGATAGCCTCGCGATTTCCGGCTGATCGATCGGGGTCGCTCGGATCTCGCTTGATTTTGTTCGTGTCACGAACTATATTCCATTGGTGCTGCCAACCATAGGCCTCGCGAACCATGTTGCCGACCGCGCCCTCGATCGAGGAGTCCGCCGATGAAGCTCACGACGAAGGTTCTCGGGACCGTCCTTGGGCTCGCGCTGCTCACCTACGCCATCTCGCCCGGCGTGCAGCTCCTCCGGGGGGACTCCTCGGCGTGGGGTTGGCGCAACCAGATCATCAACTTGTCTGGCGTCATCGCGTTCTACCTCATGACGACCACCGTCTGGCTTTCGCTGCGCGCTTCGTGGGTCGATCGGCGGATCGGATTGGACCGAGCGTACCAGCTCCATCGCCACGTCGGCATCGCGGCCGCCGTCGCGGCGGTCTTCCACTGGGCGATCCGGCAAGTGCCGCGCTGGCTCGTCCAGCTCGGGCTTGTCGCCAACCCCGGCGATCGAGCGCAAGGAGACTATTCGAGGCTCGAGAAGATCCTCTACAAGACCGGCCTCCTGTTCGTCGAATACGCGTTCTATGCGGCGATCGTGCTGGTCATCGTCGCTCTGGTCCAGCGCATCCCCTACCGGATCTTCCGCAAGATGCACAAGCTGCTTCCGGGCGTGTTCGTCATCATCGCGTACCACGCCGCGACGGCGCAGCTCCGGGATCGCTGGACCACGACACCGGCGGGGTACGTCGTCATCGCGATCGCGGTGGCCGCCGCGGCCAGCGCCGTGGTCGCGCTGGCGCAGCGAATCGGCGCGTCGCGCCGGGTCAAGGGAGTCGTCGCGAGCGTCGACCGGCACGGCGCGCTCGTCGATATCACGGTCGACTTGCAGGGGGGCGCCCTGGCCCACGAGCCCGGACAGTTCGCGTTCCTGCGCTTCCCCCACGATCCGGAGCCGCACCCATTCACCATCGCCGGCAGTGAGGCTCGCGGCGGATCGCTGCGCTTCGTGGTCAAAGCGCTGGGCGACTTCACCCATGATCTTGGTGCGGCCGTGCGCGTCGGTCAGCCCGTCGAAATCGAAGGTCCGTACGGCGCGTTCCGGTTCGATCGCACCGCGCGGCGCGAAGTCTGGATCGCCGGGGGCATCGGCATCACGCCGTTCCTGGAGCAACTCGGCGCGCTCGCGATGAGGGGACCCGACGCCAGGGCCATCGACTTCTGGTACTGCACGACCACCGAAGCCGAGGGAGGGTTCCCCGCCGATCTCGACCAGCTTTGTGCACGGGGCGGGATCAGGCTGCATCGCATGGTTGCCGAACGCGGCGCGCGCCTCACGGCGTCGCTGCTTCGCGACCAGCTGGGCGCCCTGGACGACGTCGCGATCTGGTTCTGTGGTCCGGCGGGGTTCGCGCGAGACCTGACCGCTGGGCTCGCGTCCAGCGGCTTCGATGTCCGGAAGTCCTTTCATCGCGAAGAGTTTCGCTTTCGCTAAGCGTTGATGCCCGGACGTCCCGGGCAGCGAACTCCTCACCTGGCCTGTCTGACCGATCTGGACACCGCGCGCGAAGCGCTCAGCCCTCGGGCCACCGCCGCCCGGTGCGGAGCGCCACCACGAGCGCCTTGAGCCCCGGAACGTCAAGGGTGTGCAGCGTCCGATGGGTGGGCCTCGTGGATCGATCGCTTCGTCGCGGTCACTGGTGACCTTCACCGCGATCCGTGGCGACCAGCGACGCCGCGATCGAAATGCCACGGATCTGCAAGCCCGCCGGATTCGCGGCACGCGCGGGGGCCCGGCCACATCGCCCTGCCAGCCCGCCTTTTTGGGGCCACAGGTAGCAGCGCTCGCAGAGATCGGCGTGACCGCTCGGCCAGGGAGCTGCCCAGCCGTTTCGTTCGAGGCCGCCGAGGCCGGTCACGCGTGGCTGCTGTTCGGCGAGGCCGACGCGGTGTGTGTGCGCGAAGCGCTCCGCGGAAGGCCAGGTCCGCTGCGGCGCCCGTTCGGCACCACGCCGCGCCGTCCGGCGTGAACCCGGGCGAGCACCGCCGCGATGTCCCCGAGGACATCGTGGCGGCGGGTCATGGCGAGCGCGATCCAGATCGCCGGATCCTCCGCCTCCTCGGTGCGCGTGGCCGCCACATGGCAGCCAACTCGACACCGATGGAACAAACCGCCGTAGTTACTGCTAGTTAGAAAGTGCGAATGGCCGGACTCGAACCGGCACGGTGTTACCCACTGGTACCTGAAACCAGCGCGTCTACCAATTCCGCCACATTCGCGAGACCCGAGCCGAGATGCTCGGAGGACCGTACTGATGCCACAGCTGCTCCCGGAGCACAAGGGGTCTGACGCGGGAGTGGTGGGAGTTTGCGCGGGTTTTTTCCTTGTCAACGCAAGGAGTTGGTGGCGATCACAGCTTTACTCGTCGGCGCTGGACGGTCTACCATCCCAGGCGCGGTACTTCGAGTCAGAGATGGCCAAGCTGATCGTTATCTCCGGGGAGGAGCGGCAGGAGTTCGACCTCGCTGCCTTCAACACGATCGGTCGGCATCCTGACAACACGATCCAGATCCTCGACCGGATCATCTCCAAGGAGCACGCGCAGATCCAGCGTGCGGCCGATGGTCGGTACCTGCTGCGCGACCTGCGCTCGCTCAACGGGACGTTCATGCGCGGCGAGCGGATCTCGGACCACTACCTGAGCGATGGCGACGAGTTCACGATGGGCTCGACGCGGATCGTGTTCGTCGATAAGCCCAAGGCCGACGACGTCCTGAACCGGGTGACGATCGCGCCCGGGTTGACCGAGAGCCACATCCGCGGGCGGATCCAGGCCAACACCGGCGACTTCATGCCCGAGCGGCAGATCGCCGACGAAAAGAACCTGCGGCGCGACTACGAGCGGCTGCGGATCGGGCACGAGCTGGCGCGCGCGGTGGGGAGCGAGCTCGATCTCGACAAGCTGCTGCCGAAGATCCTGGACAAGGCGTTCGAGCTCGTCGGAGCAGACCGCGGGGTGATCTTGCTGATGGACGATCACGGTGAGCTGTCGCCGCGGTTCGTCAAGACGCGCAGCGGCAAGAGCGATCCGAACATCGTGCTGTCGAAGACCGTGATGGCCGAGGTGACGACGAACCGGGCCGCCGTGCTGTCGTCGGACGCGACGATGGACGCGCGGTTCTCGGGGGCGCACTCGATCATCATGCAGGGCATCCGCTCGACGATGACGCTGCCGCTGCTGCACGCCGGCGACCTGCTCGGCATCATGCACCTCGACTCGCTGTTCACGTCGAACGCGTTCACCGAGAAGGACCTGCAGATCTGCACCGGCATGGCGGCCCAGGCGGCGATCTCGATCCAGAACGCGCGGCTGGCGACGCGGATCGAGAAGGAAGCGCAGACCCGGGCGCAGATCTCGCGGCTGATCCCGCCTTCGGTCGTCGAGCAGGTGCTGAAGGGCGAGCTGACGATCGAGAAGGGCGGGCGTCAGACCGAGGTCACGATGCTGTTCTCCGATATCCGTGGGTTCACCACGATGTCGGATGGCCGGCCGCCGCAGGAGATCGTCAACACGCTCAACGAGTACTTCGAGGTGATGGTCGACATCCTGTTCAAGTACTCGGGGACCCTCGACAAGTTCGTGGGCGACGAGATCATCGGGCTGTTCGGCGCGCCGATCGCGATCGACGACGCGCCGTACAAGGCGGTGTCGTGCGCGCTCGCGATGCTGCAGGCGCTCGAGGAGTTCAACCGCACCCGCGCGGCGGAGAACCAGGCCCCGATCCGGATCGGGGTCGGGATCAACACCGGCAACGTGATCACCGGGTCGATCGGCTCGACGCGCGCGCTGCAGTACACCGCGATCGGCGACGCAATGAACGTGGCGTCACGGCTGGTGAATGTCGCCGCGTCCGGCGAGGTCATCGTGTCGGAGCATACGTACCGCCACGTCGCGGGGCGGGTCGAGGCGACCGCGCTGCCCCCGGTGAAGGTGAAGGGCAAGGCGGAGGAGCTGAAGGTCTTCCGCGTCACCGGGCTGCGTGGCGGCAACACGCCATTGCCCGGCGAGTGGTCCGGCCCGACGAAGACCTGACCTGCAGCCGCGACTCCAGCCGTGCAGCAGCCCCGGCGAGATCGCGTGTCCGCGCGCTCCCGCCCGCCCCACCCCGCCCCCGCTCAGCCCGCGATGGTCAGGCCCATCTGGGCGCGCACGGTGAAGAACTCCTCCGAGATCGAGTAGAGGACCAGCTCCTTGATCTTGTCCTTGACCTGCGGGCCACCGACCACCACCGGCTCGGCCGAGACCATGCGCGCCGCGACCTCGAGATCGCCGCACACCACGAACCCGGCGCGGTGCGAGGTGGCATCGACGGCGTGGCCCCACTTGGCGAGGTTGATCTCCGGAGACGCCTGGACGAACCGGCCGACGACCGCGCCCAGCTGCTCGAGCACCTGCGGCGGCATCCGCTTCTGCATCTCGGGGAGGTACTGCTGGACCAGCTGGACCATGTCCGGCGGGATCGGGAACCGCGGCTGGACCATGACGATCGCCGACAGCACGACGACCTTGAGCTCGGTGTTGGTCGGCAGCAGCATCTTCAAGTAGTACTCGGGCCGCATGAACGTCAGGCGGCGGGCCGAGAGGAACGCGATCTCGCGCTCCGACTTGCCTTGCAAGAGGTGCGGCCGGACGACGAACGCCGGGCACAGCTCGGTCTTCTCGATCGCGTTGGCGAGCTGGATGTCGGCGGGCTTGTTGTCCTCGACGAGGAACACCTCCGGCATCGGCACGTTCAGGACCTGCCCCACGTAGTAGAACAGCTTCGAGAACATCAGCGGATCGCCCGGCAGCTGGCGGCGGTCCTTGCGCTTGACCCCGAAGTCCTTGTGGGGGAACGCCTTCATCGCGGCCACGCCCTGCCAGCTCGCGCCGAAGATCGCGCTGATGTAGCGGTTCTCGTCGGGGTGGATCAGCTTGCCCCAGGTATCCGCGGTCATCACGTTCTTGGCCTTGACCAGGCCGCGCGGCTTGTACTGCTCGTAGAACTGCAGCTCGTCGGCGTCGGCCTTCTTGAGGAACGCGAGGGTGTTACAGACGCACCACGTCTTGTCGTACTGGTGCGCGTCCATGTAGATGCGGCGCAGCGCCTTGTAGGAGTCGTACTTGAACGGCTCGTTGCGCAGCATCCGCATGTGCTGCTCGACGGCCTTGTCGGTGTACTCGGGGCCCGAGACCAGGTAGAGCTCGGCGAGGATCTCGGCGCGGTCGGTGCCATCGGGGCGTACCTCGTTCTTCGGATCGAGCTGCTGCGCGATCTCGAACGCCTGGGTCGCCGACTGGTAGTGCTTGAGGCGCGAGCGATAGATCTCGCCCAGGCCATCGAACAGGCCGACCTGGATCTTGTGAAAGGTCGGCGTGCCCTGCTTGGGCATCCGCTTGATCATGTCGCGGTAGGCGCGCTCCTGCGCCTTCCAGTCGCGCTTGGTGGTCAGCACCTTGTCGATCGCCTCGAACGACTTGAGCGCGCGCGGGATCATGCCCTCGGGCAGCCGCTCGGGGGCCTCGAAGAAGCTGTCGAGCGCCTTGTTGTAGTAGTCGACCGCCTCGTCGAGCGACTTGAGCTCGTCGCGGCACACCGTGGCCGCCGCGTGGTAGTACGCGCCGCGCCGCACCGAGTCGGGCTCGAGCGCGATGAACCGCTCGATGGTCTCGACCGCCTTCTTCCACTGCTTGGTCTCGGTGTAGAGATCGAGCACCTTCTGGAGCAGCTGGTGGTCCTCGGGCGAGACCTCGAGGGCCTCGAGGTAGGCGGCGGTCGCCTTCTGCGGGTTGGCGAGCTTGTCGTGGTAGATGCCGCCGATATCGTCGAGCAGCTGGGTCTTCTCGCGCGTCGGCGCGGTGACCATGAGGCCGCGCATCGCGTGGACCACGGCCTCCCAGTCGCCCTGCTGCTGCTGCAGATCGATGACCGCCTCGAGGGTGTCGCGGTGGGTCGGATCGATCTCGAGCGCCTTCTCGAACATGTTGAGCGCTTTTTTGCGCTCGCCGAGGGCCTGGCGAACCATGCCGAGCCGGTTGTAGATCCGCACCACGTCGCCCTCGCCCTGGCCGTCGCGGTGCTGGACCAGGATGGTCTGGTAGATCTTCCCGGCGGCGTCGTAGTCCGCCATCTTGAACAGCAAGTCGGCGCGGCCGACCAGGGTCGGCAGGTACGTCGAGTCGATGTCGTAGGCGGCCTTGTAGTAGCCGAGCGCCTTTTGGAAATCGCCGAGCTCGTCGGCGGTGCGCGCGGCGCGGTAGTACAGCTCGTTGAGCTCGCGCGGGTCGGCGTGGAGCTGGCCGACCTTGCGGCTCAGCATGTCGATCACCGGCGACAGCTCGTTCCACTGCTGGGTCTGGAAGTACAGGTCGGCGAGCGGCCGGCCGGCCTCGACGTGCTCGGGGTCGAGCGCGATCACCGCGGCGTAGAGCTGCCGGGCGGCGTCGTCCTGGCGCAGCTTGTCCTGGTAGATCCGCGCGGCCTCGAACAACAGGCGGACCTTGTCGACCGCCACCGCGGTGTAGCTCTCGGCGCGCACCATCATCTGGGCGGCCTTGAGCCAGTCGCCGCGGTCGCTGTACTGCTTGGTCAGCGCCTCCATCGTCGGGACGTGGCCCGGATCGAGCGCGAGGCCGCGCAGCAGGTTGGCCTCCGAGGCATCGGCGTCGCCGAGCTGGTTGTACTGGATCCGTCCCATCCGCCAGTACAGATCGACCTGCTTGCGCGGGTCGCCCGACAGCTGGGTCAGGTGCGCCATCATATCGACGGCGCGGTCCCACTCGCTGATCTTCTCGTAGAGCCGGCCCAGCGCGTCGAGCGCGCGCTGGTCGTCCGGATCGAACTGCAGCACGTCGGTGTAGGCCTCGATCGCCCGATCGACGTCGCCCAGGCTCTGATCGTAGGTCACGCCCATCGCGACGTAGAGATCGACGCGCGTGTGCACGTCGGTCGTCGCGAGGATGTGGTTCCGGTAGGTCTCGACCAGCGCTTCCCACTTGCCGGCCTGCTGGTAGATCCGGGCCAGCTCGCGGTAAGCGTTGTAGTTGCGGCTGTCGAGCGCGACGATCTTCTCGAGCGACTCGGCGGCGCGGTCGAGCTTGCCGAACCGCTCCTCCCACGCGGCGGCCATGCGCTCGTAGAGCGCGACCTGCTCGGCGTCCGACGGTGACGCGTCGAGCTGCGCCTCGAGGACCTCGAGGTACTTCTCCGACTGGTTGGTCTTCTCGTAGAGCGCCTCGAGCGCGCGCAGCGCGACGAGGTTGTGCGGATCGACCTGGAGCACCGCCTGGTAGGCGGTGATCGCCTGGCCGGGATCGAACA
>Ga0302321_100004133_pt1 | contig 12513 bp, 12 predicted proteins | sample Fen_T0_1_FD_202505 | JGI IMG/M metagenome (GOLD analysis project Ga0302321, IMG submission 202505) | Peat permafrost microbial communities from Stordalen Mire near Abisko, Sweden - Fen_T0_1 | ecosystem: Environmental > Terrestrial > Soil > Wetlands > Permafrost | place: Sweden: Abisko...
TGGTGGCGTCGGCGTTCATGAAGCCGGTCGGCGCGCTCGTCCACATCCGCGCCCACACCGTGCACTGGGGACTGGTCGCCTGGCTGTCCGCCGGTTCCGTGCCGGGAGTCCTCGTCGGGACGGTCATCTTCGCCCGGGTCCTCACCACTCCGGAGGCCGCCAGCACGATCAAGACGTGGATCGGCTGGGTGTTGGTGCTCGCCGTGGCCGCCATGGTCGTCAAGACCTTCGTGGGCCGACGCGCATCGGGGCTGCGTGCGCAGAGCGTCACCTACGGCACCGAGATGCCGATCAGGCCGGTGCCCACGCTGCTGCTCGGCCTGTTCGTCGGCATCCTCGTCGGCATGACCAGCGTCGGCTCAGGCTCGCTGATAGTGACCACACTGCTCCTGCTGTATCCGCTCCTGCGACCCTCGATCCTCGTTGGCACCGATCTCACCCAGGCTGTGCCGATGCTCATCGCGGGCGCAATCGCGCACGCCGGCTTCGGCGACATCAGCTGGATCGTCGTTGTCTCGCTGCTCATCGGGCAGATTCCCGGTGTCTGGATCGGCGCTCGCATGTCCTCTCGGTACGACGGCCACGCCCTCCGGTGGCTGCTCATGGTGGTCCTGGCTGCGACAGCCCTCAAACTTCTAGGCGTATCAAGCCTGGTTGCTGGCATGATCGCGCTCGTGGGTGTCGTCGTCGTGATCGTCCTGATCGTCCGGGAACGCATGCATGCCGCCACATAGCACGTCGGGGGACTCGTTCGACGACGTCGACATCAGCAGGATCGTGCGATTCCCCGAGCGTCGCCTGGGACCCATGCGCAGCATCGCCGTGCGCATCGGTATCGCCGTCACGGCCCTGGTGATCACGACGATCATCGTCTACAGCGAACAGGCCTGCTACCAGGACCGCGGCGAGATGACGGGCCTCAGCTGGATCGACGCCTTCTACTACGCCACGGTGTCGCTTTCGACGACCGGCTATGGCGACATCTCGCCGGTGTGCGAGTCGGCACGCCTTGTCAACGCACTCATCATCACACCACTTCGCTTCGTGTTCCTCATCGTCCTGGTCGGCACGACGATCGAGGTGCTCACTCAACGCACCCGTCAGCAGATCCGCACCCGTCGCTGGAGGTCACACGTGAAGGACCACACGGTCATCATCGGCTACGGGGTCAAGGGCCGCTCTGCCGCGCAGGGACTCCTCGACGCCGGTGTCCTGAAGAGTGACATCGTCGTGATCGCCGACAGTCGTGCGATCGTCGACGAGGCGGCGCGCGATGGCTTCGTCGGAGTGATCGGGGATGCGCGGCGCGAGGAGGTGCTCCTCGACGCCGCCATCGATCGAGCATCCCGGATCGTGATCGCCACGAACGAGGACGACACCACGATCCTCGTGACGCTGACTGCCCGACGCATCGCACCCCAGGCCGTCATCGTCGCCGCGGCACGCGAATCGCAGAACGCGAACATCCTGCGACAGTCCGGGGCGAACACGGTCATTCCCACCGCAGAGTCCGCAGGCCGACTGATGAGCCTGTCCCTGCTGTCGAGCACCGCTGGCGAGATCATGGAGGACCTGCTGGACTCCGGTCGCGGCCTGGAGGTCACCGAACGCGACATCAGCCGCGACGAGCTCGGCCTCGCGCCTTCAGCCCTGGATGCGCAGGGGCAGATCGTGCTGGCAGTCGTGCGCAAAGGGGTGGCTCATCGCTTCGACACCGATACGATCGGACGTCTTGAGGCAGGCGACCGACTGGTCGTGATCAGGCAAAACCCCGCGGGGAGGTGAGCCGTGCACGCCATCACCATTGCCGAGCCCGGAGGGCCGGAGGTCATGTCCTGGGCGAAGGTGGCGGACCCGACTCCTGGTCCAGGCGAGGTGATCGTCGACGTCTCCGCAACGGCCGTCAACCGCGCAGATCTCCTGCAACGGCAGGGGCACTATCCGCCGCCGCCCGGCGCCTCCGACATCCTCGGGCTCGAATGCTCGGGCACGATCTCGTCCGTCGGTGCAGCCATCGGCCTCGACCGCATCGGCGAGAAGGTGACCGCGCTGCTCTCCGGCGGCGGATACGCGCAGAAGGTGGCCGTTCCCATCGGCCAGATCATGAGTGTTCCCAGCGGAATCAGCCTCATCGAGGCAGCCGCCCTCCCGGAAGTGGCCTGCACTGTCTGGAGCAATCTCGACATGACGGCCAACCTCAGCGAAGGTGAGTGGTTGCTGATCCATGGCGGCGGCTCAGGGATCGGGACAGCGGCAATCCAGATCGGGCGCGCGCTCGGCGCGCGCATCGCCGTCACCGCCGGAAGCGCGGAGAAGCTCGAGCGGTGCGCCCATCTCGGCGCCGACATCCTCATCAACTACCGCGAGCAGGACTTCGTCGAGGTCATTCTCGACGAGACCGGCGGACGCGGAGTCAACGTCATCCTCGACAACATGGGCGGCGCTTACCTCGAGCGCAATGTAGGTGCGCTCGCTCGCGACGGTCGACTCGTCATCATCGGACTGCAGGGTGGCACGCGCGCCGAACTCGACATCAACGCGCTGTTGCGCAAGAACGCGTCCGTGCACGCGACGTCGCTGCGCGGACGTCCGGAGTCGGAGAAGGCCGCGATCTGTGCGCAGGTCGAGCGAAACGTGTGGCCGTGGGTGCATGCAGGAGTAGTGCATCCCATCATCGATCGTGTCCTGCCCCTGCGCGATGCCGCCTACGCCCACCAGTTGCTGGCAGATGGCAGCGTGACCGGCAAGGTCGTACTGTCGAATACGTGACGACACGACCCGTGGCCGCGGTATCGCTGGCCGTCGCTTTCCTCGCCATCAGCTCGTCGTGGTCGACGGCAGCTGCCGTTGGGGCCGTCCCGCCTGAGCAGGCCTGGGGGCTGGCGCACACCCGCCTGATGGCCCTCGCCGGACCGTCGTCGGCACCCTTCGGGTCGACGGCAGGCGGCACCTACCGACGCACGAACGCGTATGCCTGGACCGCGGGCTTCTACCCCGCCTCCCTGTGGCTGCTCTACGCCCACAGCCACGAGGCGGCGGTGCTCGCCCAGGCGCGCCGGTACACCGACGCCCAGCTCTCGGTCGCAGGCTGGCGCGGAACCCACGACCTCGGCTTCATGGTCGGGCTGCCGGCCGGCCTGGCCCTCCGGTACGACCCCGACGCCACTCGGCGCGGGCAGTACGCCGCCGCACTGGATCGCGCCGCCCGAACGCTGTCCCTGCGGTGGAATCCGCGCGTGCACGCCCTGAAGTCGGCGGAGTACCTCGGCAAGTGGGGCGTGATCATCGACTCGGCGATGAACGCACCACTCCTCATCAGCGCCGGCCAGCGCATCGGCGGTCCGGAGGGTGCGCGACTGGTGAGTCGGGGTCGCTCCCATCTGCTGACCCTGGCCACCTCGCTCGTCCGCGCGGACGGCTCGACCTTCCATCGCATGGCCTTCGATCCGCGCACGGGTCGCGCCCTGGGGCCCGTTCCCGGGCAGGGGCTTGGCAAGTCCAGCACCTGGTCGCGGGGCCAGGCCTGGGCCGTCAACGGCTTCACCCAGGGTTTCAGGCTCACCGGTGACGTTCGACTCCTCGAAGCCGCACGACGGACCGCGGACTTCTGGATCGCCCGCGTCCCTATGGGGACGGTCCCCGCCTGGGACCTCGACGTAACCGACCCGACGGCCCTGCGCGATGCATCGGCTGGGGCGATCGCTGCGGACGCGCTCCTCTCGCTGGGTCGCGTGGAGACCGACCCGGATCGCGCCGACCGCTACACGACCTACGCCCGATCACTGCTGTCCACCCTGCTCGCGTCGCCCTTTGTCGACACCGGGAACGACTCGAAGGGGCTTCTGCAGCAGCAGGCGTACAGCGTTCCGGTCGACGCGCGCCCGGGCACCTACGTCTGGGGCGACACCTTCCTGCTCGAGTCGCTATCCGCGATCGGAAGGCAGTAGGCGTCGAGCTGGTACCTGACGACGTACCCCACGGACTCGTAGAGCGCGGTCGCGCCGGTCGTGTTCGCTCCGTCGACGGACAGCCCGATGGCCGTTCGGCCGCGACGCACCGCATCGGCGGCGGCGCACTGCAGCAGCCAGCGTGCGATACCCCGCCCGCGCGCCGATGAAACAACGCCGATCAGTGGCACGTAGCCCTCGCCGAACTCGGCTCGCGAGTCGTCGCTGATGCAGAACCCGACGGGCTCTCCGTCGAGCTCCGCGATCCACCAGCGCTGGGGAACATGCCCGGCCTTGGCATCCAACTCGGCCAGCCAGGACTCGACATCCTGAACATGAGTCATGCCGAAGTGCTCGGCGAACGACTCGTAGTACAGCCGGTGCAGCTGCAGTCGATCATCCGGCCCGTCGACCTCGCGCTTCGTCACGCCCTCGGGGGCTGGCGGCTCCGTGCCGTCCATGCCCGTCAGATCGCAGATCATCCGCCAGAAGCGGCGGATCGGCCGGAAGCCGAGCGACCGCAGGACATCGGCGTACGCCTCATCCTCGGCATGCGCGCCCGCGACGACCTGCCAGAAGTCGGCGCTGAGTTCGAACGGGTCACCAACGCCGGCCGCACTCGCCTCGGAGTCGTCCGCCGCGATCGCGTGCGCATGCCCGATCGCCTCCAGCAGGAGGGTGCGCTGCAGGTCCAGCGCCACCGGACCCACGGCCAGCGCGTCGATGAACACCTCGCGCCCGTCGCGATCGATCTCCCCCATGAGGACGGCGACGGGCTGTCCGCCAACGAAGGCCAGCCGCTGACTGTCGCGCCAGGCCTTGGGTCCGGTGAGCATCGTCAGAACGGACTCGTAGGTCTCGTCGGAGGATCCCAGTACCGCCACCTCGCAGGCGCGGCTGATCTCGTAGGCGGCTCTGACGTCCGGCTCAGAGGCGGGATCCAGCACCCGGATGTCCCACGCCGACTCGGACATGGTCGACCCTCAGCCCGTGGGCAGCGCCGCGATGCGCTTGTTCAGGTAGGGGGAGAACCACCCCACGTACTTGGCCTGCAGCACCGGGTCACGCCAGTCCGCGCCCGTGACCACCCCGCGGCAGGTCGGCTGGCCGCACATGCACGAGAACTCGTCGTAGTCGCTGGCGTCGCACATCGCGTAGTCGAAGGTGACCTCCTCGCCGACGCTGATGTCGCGCATCGCCACCAGCAGGGCAGATCCGAGCAGGCCGCAGTTGGGATCGCAGGAGTGGTTGAGCATGTCGCCGGGCTCGGGAGTCTCATCGGACACGAGGTAGAGGTCGTCGTCGACCTGGATCGACCGAGCCTGCCGGTCATGCGACATCGTGGACAGGGTCTCGCGATTGACGATCCAGCCCCCGAAGGCAGCGACCGTCTCGCCAGCACGGATCGGCTCGACCGCGAAGGAGCCCCAGCCCTTCTCACCGGCTGGGCGCGCCTGCGCCTTGGGGTTCAGCCAGTTGTAGTCCACTCCGGTTCCCTTTCGCTGCTCACCCGTCTCGTACGGGCAAAGTCAGAAGAGTCTGCCACACGAAGGTGAATTCGGGCGCGCGCGCACCGGGCCCTAGGCTGGGACCGTGATCGACCCGACCATCCTCCGCACCGACCCCGACCGCATCCGCGAATCCCAGCGCCGACGCGGTGAGGACGTTGCCATCGTCGACGAGCTGGTCGCCGCCGATGTCGAGAAGCGGCAGGCCCAGAAGGCCTATGACGAGCTGCGCAATCAGCAGAAGCAGCTCGGCAAGCGCATCGGCCCGCTGCAGGGTGCCGTCAAGAAGTCGTCAGACGACTCCGCTCGTGCGGCAGCCCAGGCCGAGCTCGACGGGCTCATGGCTGAGGCCCAGTCACTGGCCGAGCAGGTGAAGGCGGCCGAGCAGACGGCCGCGCACGCAGGCGAACGGGTCGATGGGCTGTGGCTCCAGGTGTCGAACCTCGTCAATCTCGACTCTCCGGTCGGGGGCGAGGCGGACTTCCGCGTTCTGGAGCTGGTCGGCACGCCTCGCGACTTCGCGGCGGAGGGCTTCACCCCGCGAGATCACCTCGAACTCGGCGAGCTCCTCGGCGCGATCGACATGGAACGCGGGGCGAAGGTCTCCGGATCGCGCTTCTTCTACCTGACCGGACCCGGTGCCCTGCTCGAGATCGCCCTGCTGAACCTCGCGATGGCACAGGCCACTTCGCACGGGCTGGTCCCGATGATCACTCCGAGTCTCGTGCTGCCCAGTGCCATGGAGGGCACCGGCTTCCTCGGGCAGGCGGCCGAGAACGTCTACCGAGTCGAGGCCGACGACATGTACCTCATCGGCACATCGGAGGTGGCCCTGGCCGCGTTCCATGCCGACGAGATCATCGAGGCCGACGCGCTTCCCCTGCGCTACGCCGGCTGGTCAACCTGCTACCGGCGCGAGGCCGGTTCGTACGGCAAGGACACGCGCGGGATCATCCGCGTGCATCAGTTCGACAAGGTCGAGATGTTCGTGTTCTGCCGCCCGGAGGATGCCGAAGCCGAGCACGCACGGCTGCTGTCGTGGGAGCGCGAGTTCGTCGACGCTCTGGAACTTCCCTACCGGGTCATCGACGTGGCGACGGGTGATCTCGGCTCCAGCGCCGCGCGCAAGTTCGACATGGAGGCATGGATCCCCACGCAGGGCACCTACCGCGAGATCACGTCGACCTCGAACACCACGGAGTTCCAGGCTCGTCGGCTGCGCATCCGCATGCGCGACGGCGACCAGACGCGGCCGCTCGCCACCCTCAACGGCACGCTGTGCGCCATGCCCCGCATCATCGTGGCCATCCTCGAGAACCATCAGCAGGCTGATGGCAGCGTGCGGATTCCTGTTGCGCTGCAACCCTTCCTGGGCGGTCGCACCCACCTGACCCCGACCTCATGAGTCCCGTTCCCGAGATCCCCGCGGACTTCCGGCCCGACCTCATCGCGGTCGATCTCGACGACACGCTCGTCAGTCACCTCGGTGGCGTCGTCGGCCGCGTCGTCGACTCGATCGAGCGGGTGCGCAAGGCGGGCATCGTCGTCACCATCGCCACCGGTCGCTCACCGTCGACCACTATTCCCGTCGCACAGGCGGCCGGGATCAGCGGACTCGTGGTGTGCAGCAACGGCGCCCTGATCGTGGACGTCGACACCGAGAAGACGGTGGAGGCCATCACCTTCGACCCGAAGCCTGTCCTCGAGGAGCTGGCGGAGCACGTTCCGCATGCGGTGTTCGCCGTCGAGAGTCCCTCCGGGATGTTCCGCACCACGAAGCTCTTCCCCCCGGGCCTGCTCGGGGTGACCGTGCGCGAGGTGCCCTTCGAGCACCTGTTCGACGAGCCGACCGTCCGCGTCGTCGTGCGCAGCGAGGACCACCGGGACGAGGGCTTCGGCCCGATCGTCGAGAAGCTCGGCTACCAGTCGGTCATCTACGGAGTCGCCGACGTGGCCTGGCTGGACGTGGGGCCGAAGGGCGTCAACAAGGCGACGATGCTGGAGCGCCTGTGCGTCCTCGGCGGACACGACCCGAAGAAGACACTCGTCATCGGAGACTCCTGGAACGATGTGGCGATGCTCTCGTGGGCCGGACTCGGGGTGGCCATGGACACCGCGCCGCCAGCCGTCAAGGCCGTGGCCGACACCATCACCAGCGGCACCCCGGGCGACGGTGTCGCCGACGTACTCGACGCCCTGAACCTCGCGCCGCTCGCCTGACCTAGGGAGCGATGCCGTCCGCGAAGGCGGACGCGAGGGCCTCGCGCCACCCGCGCATGGGCTCGAGCCCGGCGGCCGCCCAGGCGTTGTGGCCGAGGACCGAGTACATCGGTCGCGGCGCCGGCCGCACGAACTCCGCTGACGAGGTGCGCAGAACGCGGTCGGGATCCGCACCGGAGAGGTGGAAGATCTCGCGGGCGAAGTCGTACCAGGTGGTCTCGCCCGAGTTCGTCCCGTGGAAGGTCCCCGCGTGCGGGTGCCGCTCGACAAGCAGGGCAATCTGCCGCGCGAGGTCGCGCGAGTAGGTCGGCTGACCACGCTGGTCGTCGACCACCGACACGGTTTCGCGCTCGCCCTCGAGGCGCAGCATCGTCTTGACGAAGTTGGTGCCCGCCCGTCCATAGAGCCAGGCGGTCCGCACGATGTAGTGCGAGTCGGGCAGCACCTCGCGCACCGCGACCTCACCGACGAGCTTGGTGCGCCCGTAGGCCGACGCCGGGCCAGGCTCAGCGTCCTCGGCGTAGGGGCTGGTCGCGACGCCGTCGAACACGTAATCGGTGGACACGTGCACCAGCCACGCCGCCGCCTTGCGGCACTCCTCGGCGATGACGCGCGGGCCGAGGCCGTTCACACGCAACGCCGCGTCCTCATGACTCTCGGCGTCGTCGACCGCCGTCCAGGCCGCGCAGTTGATGACGAAGTCGGGATCGAAGCCGCCGAACACGAGATCGACGGACTGGGGGTCGGTGATGTCGATGTCGGGCAGATCCAGCCCCAGCACTGCCAGGCCGTGATGAAGGTCGAGCTCCTCGATCAGGTCGGTGCCGAGCTGGCCGTTGCTGCCGATCACGAGGACCCGCATGACCCACCGCCCTTCACCATCGTCGCCGTGCAGCGAACGCTATCGGAACGGAACTAGCCGATCGCCGCCTTGGCCTTCAGCGGCCGCCACCACGCCTCGTTGTCGCGGTACCACTGCACCGTCTCGGCAAGGCCCTCCTCGAAGCGGTGCTGCGGCGCGTAGCCGAGGGCGCGCAGCTTGCCGTCGTTGACCGAGTAGCGCCGGTCGTGGCCCTTGCGATCCTCCACCGGCTGCACGGAATCCCACGTCGCGCCCATGGCTGCGAGCACCCGCTCCGTGAGCTCGCGGTTGTTGAGCTCCAGGCCGCCGCCGATGTTGTAGCTCTCGCCGGGCAGCCCCTTCGCCACCACGAGCGCAATGCCTCGGCAGTGGTCGTCGACGTGCAGCCAGTCGCGCACGTTGAGACCGTCGCCGTACAGCGGCACCTTCTGCCCGTCGATCAGGTTCGTGACGAACAGCGGTATGACCTTCTCTGGGAACTGGTAGGCCCCGTAGTTGTTGGAGCAGCGCGTGCTCGACACATTGAGCCCGTACGTAACGTGGTAGGCCCTCACCAGCAGTTCGGCCGCGGCCTTGGCGGCTGAGTAGGGGGAGTTCGGCCGCAACGGCTCGCTCTCGTCCCACGAGCCCTCGTCGATGGATCCGTACACCTCATCCGTTCCGATGTGCACGGTGCGCTCGATGCCCTGGCGCAGGCAGGCGTCGAGGAGCGTCTGGGTCCCGACGACGTTCGTGACGACGAAGTCCTGCGGGCCATGGATCGACCGGTCGACGTGGGTCTCGGCGGCGAAGTTGACGACGACATCGTGTCCCGGAAGCACGTCGTCGAGCAGGTCGCCGTCGCAGATGTCGCCCTGGACGAAGGTGAACCGGGGGTCCGCCGACACGCTCGCGAGGTTCTCGAGGTTGCCCGCGTAGGTCAGCTTGTCGTAGACCGTCACGCCCGTGGGCTCCACGCCGTACGCGCCGCCGAGGAGCTCACGCACGAAGTGCGAGCCGATGAAGCCGGCGGCGCCGGTGACGAGGTATCTCACTGCGGGTTTCCCTTCAGTTTGTCGAGCCACTTCTGCGCCTCGGCGAAGTCCGCGTCCGTGACCCCGTCGCGGAGCACCGGCTGCTTGCCGTCGTGACGCGGGTACGACCCGAGGAAGCGCACGTCGAGGCACACTCGGTGCAGGCCCATCAGCGCTTCGGCGACGCGCGAGTCGGCGACGTGCCCCTCGATGTCGACGCTGAAGAAGTAGTCGCCGAGGGCCTTCCTGGTCGGCCTTGACTCGATCCGCGTGAGGTTCACGCCACGGACCGCGAACTCGTTGAGGATCGCCATCAGCGCTCCTGGCTGATCGAGGCGCATGAACAGGCTGAGCGTGGTCTTGTCGGCGCCGGTGGGCTGGGGGATCGCCCCTGGCCTGCGGACCATGACGAACCGCGTGGTGGCGTCCTCCGTGTCGCCGATGTTCTCAGCGAGGACGGGCAGCCCGTACCGCTCGGCAGCAAGATGCGGTGCGACGGCCGCGTCGAAGGGCGGCGGATCCTGCAGGAGCGCGGCCGCAGCCCCCGCCGTGGAAAGGGCAGGAATCGCCGTGACTCCCGGAAGCTTGGTGTCGAGCCACGCACGCACCTGCGCGAGCGCGTGCGGATGCGACGCCACCGATGACACCTCGTCGAGGGAGATGCCGGGTCGGCCCATCAGCGTGAAGGTCACCGGCAGGGCTACCTCATCGACGATGACGAGCCGCACGCCCTTCGCCAGCTCGTCGAGGGTGATCGACACCGACCCTTCGACCGAGTTCTCGATGGGAATCAACGCGAGTTCGGCAGCACCATCGCGGACGGCGTCGATGGCCGCCTGCACGGACACCGCCGGAAGGTGCTCGGCACCCCGCCAGGCGGGCATGGTGAGAAGCGCCGCCTCGCAGAATGTCCCGGTGGGCCCGAGGTACGCGATGGGGCCGGTCATGCCGACCCGCCACGTGCGAGACGAACGGCCTGCGCCTCCTCCGGCGACAGGGTGATGTCGCTGTCGCCGCCGGCCAGGCCCTTCAGGTAGGTGCGGGTCTCGCTGCGAGCGTGGATCGAGGTGATGACCAGGCCGTCGCCCTGGTCGTCGAGCAGCGCAGCGGAGAAGGAGAAGCGGCCGCCCATGTCGCCGAACGCGTCGTAGCGCACGACCGAGACGTGGCGCAGCGCCATCGCGAGGTCGCGCCGCGTGGCGGACAAACCGGACTCCAGCCGCAGCACCTCGTCGCGCAGGTCGGCGAACTCGTTCATCGTCCGGCCCATCACGTCGACGATGGTCTCGCGGCCCTCGGCCACCTGGAGGAGCTCATAGGAGTGGTTCAGCCGCGACACCCGGATGAGCGCATACGCGCCCAATGCGACACCGATCACGCCGATGGCGATGCCGACGAACGCCACGACGAGCGCCGACTGCGGATCCGATGTCACGCCCGAAGCGTAGCCGTCCGGTGTGGGAGCATTCGCAGGTGCCGCAACTGATGTCGGACCTGCTCTCCCGGGGTTCCGCGAGTGTGGTCGGCCTCATTCTGCTGGTCATCACCACCGTGAGCCTGATGCGCACGGTCGTCATTCCGCGGGCCCTCCGCTCAGCCCTGAGCGATGGGGTCGCGAAGGTCGTCATCACGGTCGCCCGCCTGATCGCCCGGCTCAAGCCGGAATACCGGTATCGCGATGCGGTCCTCGCCACGGTCGGCCCGACCGTCATCATCCTGCAGTTGCTGACCTGGCTCGTGCTGTACCTCATCGCCTACGGCTTCCTGATCTACGGAGTCAGCGGACGGCACACGCTCGGGCAGGCAATGCGGCAGTCCGGTTCGAGCCTGTTGACCCTCGGCTTCGCCGCAGACGACTCGTCACGGCAGACGATCGTCGACTTCTTCGCGGCAGCAACCGGACCGATCGTCATCGCGCTCATGATCGGCTTCCTGCCGACGATCTACTCGGCGTACCTGGATCGCGAGCAGGATGTGGGCCTGCTGAGCGCTTCGGGCGGCGAGCCGGCGTGGGGTCCTGAGGTCCTGTCCCGGTTCGCCATCGCGCACAACCTGCAGGCCAGCGAGCGCATGTTCCGCGAATGGGGCCTGTGGTCGGCGCGACTGCGCCTGACCCACGTGACCTATCCCGTGCTCATCTGGGTGCGTTCGGCCAAGGCGTCGCGCCACTACATCACGTCGCTGATCGCCGTCGTGGACGCGGCCGCACTGCAGGTCAGCCTGAACCGGAGCCTCTCGCAGCACGACGCGTACTTCGCGCTGCTCCAGGGCGGGCAGGCACTGGAGTCGCTGTACGTCTACCTGTTCCATCAGCGTCGATGGAGCGAGAGTCTTCCGCTCGTCGGGCGCACCCTCGCCGAGCACGACGAGGCGACGCACCTGCCCGCTCGCTCGCAGCAGGTCCTTGCGACACAGCTCGCTGCGTACATGGATGCCGCGAACGAACTCGACCCCGACGCCGTGCAGTCCCTGGCGCGCGGGGAGGGCCGCGGACTCACCCTCACCCGGGAGGACTTCGATCACGCCACGGAGCTCCTGCGTCGCGCAGGCTTCCCGATCGAGAACGACCTCGACTCGGCGTGGCAGCAGTTCAGCGCCTACCGGTCGCGCTACGAGTACGCCGGCTACGCCATCGCGCGGATCCTGGATGCCACACCCGCGCCGTGGACGGGTGGCCGACGCGTGCCCACCCCGGTCATGTGGCCGACTCTTGTGGTCGACGTGACCGCCTCGAGCGGGCAGGACGGCTCCGACGAGCCGGCCGAGGGCGCATGATCGACATCGCGATAGTGCTGACGACCTTCCTCCTGATCTTCCCCGCGGAACTGCCCGACAAGACGTTCATCGCGACCCTCGTCCTGGCCACCCGCTACCGGCATCTGTGGGTCTGGATCGGTGCCGTCGTCGCCTTCGGCGTGCAAATGGTGATCGCGGTGGTCGCCGGCGGCCTGCTCGCGCTGCTC
>Ga0302321_100004134_pt1 | contig 12512 bp, 14 predicted proteins | sample Fen_T0_1_FD_202505 | JGI IMG/M metagenome (GOLD analysis project Ga0302321, IMG submission 202505) | Peat permafrost microbial communities from Stordalen Mire near Abisko, Sweden - Fen_T0_1 | ecosystem: Environmental > Terrestrial > Soil > Wetlands > Permafrost | place: Sweden: Abisko...
ACTCGATCCAAAGACGCACGCGCCGATGCGTCGCGACGCGATCTTTCGCGTCTATTCCATGACCAAGCCGCTGGTCTCGGTTGCGGCCATGACACTCATCGAAGACGGCCGACTGGTGATGAATGACCCGATATCCCGTTATCTTCCGCAGCTGCGTGAACTGAAAGTCGGCGTGGAAAAGGTTGATGCTTCCGGCAACGTGACCTTGGAGCGCGTGCCCCAGGCGCGCCAGATCACCGTGCAAGACCTGCTGCGTCACACCTCCGGCTTCACCTATGGATTCACCGGCCGGTCCCTGGTTCAAGCCGAGTATCGCAAGGCCGGCATTGACCGCGGCGGCGAAGACTGCAACGACTTCCTCACTCGCTTGGCTTCGGTACCACTGCTGATGCAGCCGTCCACCGCGTACGAGTACGGTGTCTCCACTGATGTCCTCGGCTGTCTGATCGAAAAGGTCTCCGGTCAATCGCTCGACACTTACTTGCGCGAACGCGTGCTCGCGCCACTTGGCATGAACGACAGCGGCTTCTCGGTTCCGGCCGAAAAGCAGGATCGCATTGCCGAGCCGTTCGCGATGGACCCCGACACCAGCCAGCCGATCACCCCATCGAACCCGCGCCTGCCGCCGAAGTTCTACTCGGGCGGTGGCGGCATAGTGGCCAGTGCGGACGATTACCTCAAGTTCGCGCAAATGCTCGTGCAAGGCGGCGCATATAACGGCGCCAGGTTGCTCTCACCCAAGACCATCCAGTACATGCTCTCCGATCATCTCGTCAGCCTGCGCGCGGCATCGCCATCGACTGCCGTGCTTGGGCCGCGCCCGGGCTACAGCATGGGACTGGGCTTCGCCGTACGCACCGATCTCGGCGGTGCGGGCTCACCGGGCAGCGTCGGCATGGCCGACTGGAACGGCGCCGGCGGCACCGGCTTCTGGATCGACCCGAAGGAAAAGCTCGCCGTGGTGTGGATGACGGCGGCACCCGGCCGCATGACCTACTACCGTCAGATCGTCCTCAATCGCGTGTATGCGGCACTTGTGGAGCCTTCGCCGTAAGCTAGGCCGCCAAGTGGGCTAGCTCCGCGATGATCGCGTCGCTCACTTCAATGCCGGCCTCGCTTGCCGCCGCCAGTTGGTCGCGACGCTGTCCCGGCAATCGCACACCTTCGTCGGCCAGCATCGCCGCGATTAGCGTCTCGATGCGTTCAAAAAACACCTCGCGTCCCGCCAGCGCACCCGGGTCGATCACCAGGAAGGCCTGGCCGATGCGCGGGCGGTTGCCGGCATCGGTGAAGAACGAATCCGCCTCGAAACTGAACGCGGCACCGGTAAGCGCCACACATAGCAACTCCACCATCAGCGCCAGCATCGCGCCCTTCGCGCCGCCGGCCGGCAGCATGGTGCCATCCATGCCGGCCTGCGGATCGGTGGTGGGATTTCCGTCACGGTCGAGGGCCCAGCCCGCCGGGATCGATTCGCCCTTTTTTACCGCCATCATCAGCTTGCCGCGCGCCACCGCCGAGAGAGACAGATCGATCATCAGCGGCGCATGGCGTTCGCGCGGAAACACTGCCGCGACCGGATTGGTGCCGAACAGCGCACGCTTGCCGCCCCACGCAGGCATCGCCGCCGGCGCATTGCCGAAGGCGAGGCCGACCATGCCCGCCTTCGCCACCGCTTCCAGGTGATACGCGGCCACGCCGGCGTGATGACTATTGGTGACACCTGCGAAGCACGCCCCTGCCGACGCCGACCGCGCAATCGCTTCGCGAATCGCCAGCGCACAAGCCGGAAACGACAACCCGTCATCCGCATCGATGAGGCACGCTGCCGCCTTGGCATGCACCACGCGCGGTTCGGCGCGGCCATTGACGCGATCGTGGCGAAGATGCCCGACGTACTGCGCGACGCGCGACAAGCCGTGCGACGTCAAACCTCGCGCCTCCGCATACAGCAAGGCATCCGCCGTTTGCTCCGCCATCGACAGCGAAGCGCCGGCCAGCCCCAGCGCGCGCGCAGCCAGCGCCTGCAGCTCACTCACATCGTGTCGCGACACCGGCTTTATCCCGATCAGGCGCTTTCGTACAAACGTGTCAGCACGAACTCGCGGTGGCCCAGAGCCTCCGCAGCGGTGAGACGCCCGTTGGCGGTGCGCAGCATCATGTCGAGCAGCTTGTCGCCCGCCTGATCCAGCACCATCTCGCGCTGCAGCAGCGCGCACGAATCGACATCGATATGTTCGCTCATGGTTCGCACCGTGCGCGGGTTGGCGCAGATCTTGATCACCGGCAGGATCGGGTTACCGATCACATTGCCCTGCCCGGTCGGGAAGAAGTGCACCACATAACCGGATGCCGCGCACAGCGTCACCATCTCGGCGGCGGCGGAAGACGAATCCATGAACCACAGCCCCGGCCCGGTCGGCGTCTCGGCCTTGTCGATGACGCCATCAACCAGGCACTTCTTGCCGATTTTCTGGATATTGCCCATCGCTTTTTCCTCGATGGTGGTGAGCCCTCCGGCGATGTTGCCCTTGGTCGGCTGAGAGTCGGAGAGATCGCTGGTCTTGTGGCGCTCGATCACTTCCTGGTAGCGATTGAAAACGCGCATGAATTCTTCGGCCACCTTCGGCGTGCGGCAACGTTCCACCACCACCTTCTCGCCGCCGGTGATTTCGGTGGTTTCGCCAAACACCAGCGTCGCACCGACTTCATACAGCTTGTCGAAAGCATTGCCCACCGTCGGATTGGCGCCGCAGCCGGAGGTGGTATCGGATTCGCCGCATTTGGTTGAAACCCACAATTCGCTGATAGCGCACTCTTCTCGCTGCAATTCCGACGCGTCTTGCAATAACTCACGCGCCGCTTTGGAAGCACGCATAATGGTGTCGTGATCGCCGTGCTGCTCGATGCCGAAGCCGACCACGGGTTTGCCGGAGGCGGCGATGCCGTCCACCACCTTCTTGGTCCACTGGTCCTCAATGCCGATCACCACCACCGCAGCGACGTTGGGGTTGGTGCCGGTGCCGATCAGTGTGCGGAAATGCAGATCCAGGTCGGCGCCGAACTGCAGGCGTCCATACGGATGCGGCAGCGCCATCACGCCTTTGATATTGTTCGCCACCGCCTCGGCGGCCGCGTTGGAGAGGTCGTCGACCGGCAGCACGATGACGTGGTTGCGTACACCGACGCGGCCGTTGGCACGGCGATAACCCATGAAAGCGGTTGATTTACTGATCATCTCTTGAATCTCGTGAGGAGTGAGGGGTTAGGGGCAAGGAGGAAAGCTCGCCTCTGCGAGCTACGGCGCAAGGCGGAAAGGATTTCTCCTCACCCCTCACGCCTCTCCCCTCACCATCTCTTGGTCTTGATGTTGTGCACATGCGCGTGTTCGCCCGCCTTGATGGGTGCGACCACTTTGCCGATGTCGGTGCCGTATTTGAACACGGTATCTCCCACCGCCATGTCCTTCAGCGCAATCTTGTGACCGATGGGGATGTCCTGCAGCGCGCGAATCGGAATCTGCTTGTCGTCGTCCATGATCCACGCGGTCAATTCGGACCCGGCCTTGATGCCCTCGACCACCGCAACCGCCACGGTGTCCTTGGCTTCGTGCAATACGAAATGAATCATAACGCCCTCGCTTGTCTACAGCGGAAATTGTCTCATACACAAGCGGCATGGTGGAATCCAATATGGCGATTGGGCCTCGTACCATGGCGGTTACTGTAAAATTCGCGGCCATGCAGATTACAACCGATCCGGATTTCCAAGGCATTGACGCGTCTCACCCTTGGGCGGGACAATTTGACGTGCTGCGCTACGCAGATGGCGCGGTCACGTTCCTGCCGAAGGAGTTCTTCGTCGATTGGCGCGACCTCCCGCCGTCGTTTGGTTTTTGCGAAATCGCCAAGTCTTCCGGGTTCGGCGTCGGCACCAAGGTCAAATACGATCACGACCGGCACCGCTTGATTGTCGGCCGTTACGTGTCCGGTGGACAGCGCGTGCGCATCGTATTGAATGCTCAGCACAACATGAATGTAATTTCGACCTACATGTTTACCTCGGCCCCTCCTACCAATGTTGTTGCCGAGATTCCGCAAGCCGGAAACACGACCTTCGAGAACGACATCTGGATCGGCGACGAAGCTATGATCCTTGGCGGCGCAACGATCGCCAATGGCTGCATCCTTGCTGCACGCGCGCTAGTCACGCAGGGCCAAAAACTGGAGCCGTATGGTATATATGTGGGCGCTCCCGCACGCCTGACTCGCTTGCGCTTCAGCGAAAAAATTGTCGAACTCTTGCTGATCTCAAAATGGTGGACCCAGCCGCGCAAGTGGATCGAAGAAAATGCCAAATTCTTCAGCGCCGAACTGTCAATGGATGAAGGGCGCTCCATCGAATTGCTGAAGGAGCTGATTCGCAACGTGCCGAAGTAACTATCTAGAACTCGTACTCCAGCTGCACCCGAAACGTGGAATCCGGCGCCGCCTTGCTTGCCCCCACCAGCCACGCCGCATCGTAGCGCAACGCCTGCCGCCCACCCAAAGCAATCTTGCCGAACACCGCCGGGCCAATGCGATGGTTCTGCTCGTCGCGCGGCGCCCAGTGGTTCCACTTGCCCATTTCACCAAAGGCCTGCACGCCGTATTCAAACTGCCGGCTCAGGCGGTACTTGGCCTGCATCTGGTAATGAAACTCGGTGCTCTGCGGTTCGCTGTCGGCACCCACCCGCACGTTGCGCTTCAGGAAAAAATTGGCGTTCAATTGCACGCGATCGAACTCGGTCTGGAACAAGGGACCGAAACGCAACTCCCAACCTTCCACGCTCGCACTCGGCTTTTCGATTTCCAGGAACGCGCCGACGTCCACCAGATACTTGCCGGTCTCGGTCAACTGGAACTTGTTCTCCCACTCAAAGGCATCGTACTTGGTGCGTTCGCCCGGGTCCTTCTTGTATTTCAAGTAGAGCTCGGTAAACCACGCCGGGGTTACTCCGTAGCCCCAGCCGAACGTGCCGGCCGATTCGCGACCTTCGCCGTGGGCCAGCTTGCTGGTGCCAAACTTGGATTCGAACTCGTGCTCGCCGTATTCTACTGCCGGGACCTTCACATAGTCCTCCGGCCCGCCGGCGTAAGCGCTAAGGGATAGCGCAGCGCAAGCACCGAGAACGGCAAGTGCGATATTTTTCATGTGCGATGTAAAACGAAAGAAACTATTTCTGCGGCGCATGGGTTTTGTTGCCCACCCAGCGCATCCCCGCTGCGATCGCCAGCGCCACCGCCACGTAAAACACCACCTGGATGCCGGCCGGCTGCGCGTCGTATCCCACCAGCCCGTGCAACAACGTACCCACCGCAGATTCATTGGGCAACACAGCGGACAGGTTCCATAACGGCGAAGCCAGCGAAGGCAGCAAATCGGCCTGCGCCAAAAAGCGCGCCGCCTGCGCCGCCATTCCCGCAGCCAGCAATAACACCAGCGCCGAGGTTGCCGTAAAAAACCACTTGAGCGGAATCCGCAGCAAACCCTTGTACAAAGTGATGCCCACCGCAGCACCACCGGCGACGCCGAGCATGGCGCCCGCAACCATCTGCATCACGCTACTGGAACCGGACAGCGTGATCCCGTACAGGAACAGCACCGTCTCCGAGCCTTCGCGCAACACAGCCACCGCAATCACCACCAGCAATACCGATAGCGTGCGGCTTCCTTCGCGAATAGCGCCCCCCAGCGACTTGGCTTCCGCCGCCATGGCGCGGCCGTGGCTCGCCATCCAGATGTTATGCCACGCCAGCATCAGCACCGCCACACCGAGGATGGAAGCGTTGAAAATTTCCTGGCCCAGGCCGTCGGCAACCTGCGCGATGCGTTCCATGCCCGCCGCCACCAGTGCCGAGCCGATCAAACCCAGCACCACCCCGCCCGTCAGCCAACGTCCGCGCATCGGCACACCTCGCGTCGCCGCAGCGATCACGCCGATGATGAGCGCGGCTTCGAGGGTTTCGCGGAAGACGATGAGTGCGGTGCCGAACATCTCTATTTCCTATTCGGCCAGGACCACGCCCTTGGCGGTCTTGTCGTTGAATTCACCCACGAAAGGATAAGACCCCGCCTTCAACGGTCCGATAAAAACGCTTCCGGTCGATTTGGCCGGAATCACCTTTTCGCGATTGAGCGCGTGGCTGTCGAATTCCTCGGGCGTCGCGTCGCGATTTTCGATCAGCAGCTTCACTTTCTGTCCGGCCGGCACCTTCACGGTCTCGGGGGTAAAGCGATGATTCTCGATCACCAACTTCACCTCTACATCCGCAGCGCACACGACCAGAGGGCCGGCGGCGAGGCCGAGAACGATTGCGGCGAAGAGCTTTTGCATGATGAAGATGCCCTTACAGTGATTTACTTTATCTAAATGGTAATGATTCGCATTAATACAAGCAACCGTAAACTGAGTGCCCTTTGATTTGCGTCAATTCACGCCAAGGACCGCTGGCGGACGGGCACGTAAGCGAGGGCTCGCAAATGCTAAAACAAGCGCTATTGGCGATTTTTTCGGGCCTCGCAACTATCTAATTTTTAAAGAAAAAATAATTAACTAAGGCAATCTGGTCATTGCAGTGCGACAAAAGTTCTTTGGCTCGCAACCGCTAGGCACCGTGAATCAAAGTAAGACAGATTCCGGGTTCGCGAGCCAGCGGAAAATATGGACAAATTGGCTTAACCAGACGCCAAGCCGGGGGCCTCAAATGCAAACTACGCACAGGTAGTCGGCAGGCTAAGGCAAAGCAATGTGGGGGTCAGCGCCCAGGCGGGACCGACGGTCAGCGGCGCCCGGAATACCTACGTGACGGGTCCAATCAATAAAGCTGCACGTGCGCCTTGCTGTCCATGACGGTCATGGTCACCGTCACCTCTTCGCGCTTGCCGGCGTGCTCGATCGGCAGCCGCATCCGCAGCCAATTGCCGATACCTGGATTGAGAAGGCGCGTGCTCCGTCCCTCCCAGCGAAGGTCGAACAGACTGCCACTCGGAAACAATTCCGCCATCTCGACGATGAAACCGACGGTATTGGGCTCTCCCGGCTCAAAGCAAAACGAAGGCGGGATCACGACCTGCCGCTCTCCTTGGGGATTGGGATGCGGCACATTCGGCTTGGAAGTCGAGTTTTGCACCGCAAGCCGCACCCGCATCGGCACTTCCTGCGGGTGCAGGTTCGAACTCAGCAGCGCCCGGTCGAAGCAGAAACAAAGCGTCTCCGCCAACTTGTTTCGAATCAGAATATCCAGTCCGGCCTGGCTGGTTTCGTAGTCGGGGCCGGACTGAATCGCGTTCATCCGCCACGACACCAGCGGACCATCGTACAGCGGGCGCGTAAACCGTTCGGTCGATCCAGGATACAAGGGCTGGCGGACTATCTCTCCGGCCGACGCGCGCCACGGCATGCCATCGGCGTCACGACCTTCGACCTGCAAATCCACGTTCGTAGCGACCGTATTGATCGTAATGAATTTGCATCCGGCCAATGACACCAGCAGCAAGGCAGCGCAAAACGCGGCGCAATAGCAAAGCCTCGTGCGCATCTTGCCGCCAGTGTTCATTGCGGCGACACAATGCTCATCCGGCAGCGCGATGATGCCGGCCCAGCCGGTCGCTGCCGTCGCGCCGCTCGCCGGAACAATTGCACGCCGTCGTCGAGTTGGTTTTCGCCGTGTTACAGCATGCCATCGCCGCCTGCGAGCTAGCCTTGGCGTCCTCGGCTTTGCCCTGGGCGTGATGCTCTGCCGCCGCAAAGTGGTGGTCGGCCGCTGCTTTATGGTCGTCGGCTGCCTGCTTGTGAAGTCTTGCCGCGTCGGCGAAATTTGTCATGGTCGTTACTCCTCGAGTCGTGAAGGCATCGGCGTCGCGAACGCATTCCGTTCCGCAAATCGCATGCGCACCTGCCCAAGCGTCAAAATATAGACGGTCGGCGCAATATCATCCGTGCGCCGACGAACATCCGGAAGCCGATTTCCGATAAATCGACCCTACCCGTACGGTTAGCGGACGGGTGGCGCGCAAGGAAACGGCAGCAGAAGTCCGCCCTAGTTTTTTTGCGCCGCCGAGATCAGTTTCAAGCCCAACGCCATCATCACCCCGCCCGCCACGCGATCGACGGTGGCCTTGTAGCGCAGGTACGCGCTGCGCGGCCGTTCGGCCGAGAGCGTCACGGCGACGATCGTGTACCAGCCGATTTCCACCGCGGTCACCAGCACCACCACCGCCACGTTGAAGGCCAACGACGGCGCCGGCGGCAGGAAGGCCGCGAACACGCTCGCGTAGATGATGGAGGCTTTCGGATTGCTCACGTTGGTGGTGAACCCCAGCAACAGCGAACGCCGCAGCGTGCTGTGAGAAAGTTGGGCGGGAGCGGCCATCGCGAAAGGCGCCTTGGCCCCGGCCCAGATGCGCACACCGATGTAGACCAGATACAAACCGCCCACCACCTTCAGCACCAGGTACAGCGAAGGCATCGCCAGCAACAAACTGTTGAGCCCTGCCAGCGCCGCGATCGACAATATCGTCCCCGCCAACCCCATCCCCACCGCCGCCGCCAACCCTTCTCCACGCGAGGATCCGATGGCTGTCCGTGCCACCATGATGAAACTGGGGCCGGGGCTGATCGCACCGATGGTGATGGAAGCGACAATGCCGACGAGTGCGGTCAACTCATTCATATTGAAGCGGTCTTTGCGCGGGAACTGACGGAGGTATCGTGCCGGGAAATTATACCGGCTGACCCGAGTGGGTACGCCCAAGGGGGCGCTTGTTCGCAGCAAGCCTGGATTCGAATCTCTCCTTGTCGATCACAACGCGCTGGTGCCGTCCCAGTGAGATCAGATCCACGCCGTCGTGCGCCTCCACCGAAAATGTAAGCTTCCGGCCTTCAACAGCCAGCAATTCGACCGTCGCCGTGATCTCCATTCCCGGCGGCGTCGCCGCCTCGTGGCTGACGTCGATATGCGTGCCCAGCGACTGCTCGCGCGGCCAGTCGAGGTGCGGTTTGATCGCCATGATGCACGCCCACTCCAGGAATCCGACCAGGAAACCGGTGGCGAACACTTCCGGCATTTCCAGGAACTCCTCCGACTCCGGATAGAGCGCGGGGACCGTTTTGGACGGGGGAACGACGAACTTGTGTTGGTAGCGGATGCCGGGTTGCAGCGTGTCCTTCATCTATGGTTCCTGTGCGAAAAATGGGGGGACACCGCCTTCATTCGTTACGCGCCGATCACTTCGGGCGCTTCGGTTGTCACCTTTTCGATTTCAGTATCGTCATCCGGAAAGTGATACCAATCCTTGTGCGGCGAAGTGACCACGCAGGCGGGGCACTGCGTTTCGGTCCACTGGTGGCCGCAGCCGGGGCAGACACCTCCGGTCCAGAAGGTGTGCCACACCGTTCCGCAGCTGGGTTTGCACACCCAGCGATCTTCGATGCGCGGTGACTTCTTGCACGCGGGACAAAAAATTTCGGGTTCCTTCGCCATACCGGTACGGGCCGCCTATTTTTCCACCGCATACTCCGCCCCGTAATACTTGGCGGTGGTGTGCGTGTGAAACGAAATCGCGCTGACTGGTGGATACTTCGGCTCACCCAGGCCCGGCAGCACTTCGAGGGTTTCCTGCTCCCACACGTATACGGCCAGCGGAAACGAGATGCGGTGGCGCGATTTCGCGGCCGGGTCGCGCGGCTGGCTGACGCGGTGGGTGGTGGAACGCAGGCGGTCGTTGCTGATGCGTTGCATGTAGTCGCCGGTGTTGAGAATGATGCTGCCGGGCGGCGCGTGCAATCGTATCCACTTCATATTGCGGCGGTTCAGCACCTGCAGCCCCTCCACCGACGGCGCCGGCAGGAAGGTGAAGAGATCGACGTCCTCGTTTCCCAGCATGCGGCCACCGGCGGGCTCGGCGCCTGCCGATGCGGGATAGTAGTTGAGGCGGAAACCGAAATTGGGGCGGGTCAGTTGCCGGTCGTACAGATGCGGATCGCACTTCAGGTAGCGCAGGATGCCTTGCATCACCGGCAGGATCAGCGGCTCTTCCGCCCGGATCAATTCGCGGAACAGCGGCTCGTACCCCGCCTGCGGCCAGAAGGCGCGTTCGTTGTAGGTGGCATCGCCGTCCATGTCGAAAGCGCGGCGGCAAAACACCCAGCCTTCCACCTGGTCGGGGAAAATGATCGTGGTCTGCTCGATCGGAAAGTAACCCTGGTTCACCGAACCGTGGCGTTGGGCGAGGTAGGGCTTGCGCGCAAGCCCGGGCGTCTCGGTAAAGAACCGTGCGACGGCTTCCTCGGTACGGCTCAGCAAGGCCGGATCGACGCCGTGCCCCACCAGCACCGCAAAACCGATTTCCTCCATCGCCTGCCCCAGCGCTTCGGCAAAGCGCGCCCGGCCCGCCTCGCCGCCATGAAAGTAGTCCGCCATGTCCACAGTGCGAATCTGGAAATCCTCGTCGAACTCCTCCTCCGCCTCCGACTCGGACAAGCGGTAGCGCTGCGGCTTGTCGACCTGGTCGAAGCGGCGGAAGTCCTGGTTGACGGCGTCTAGCTTGGTGGCACTCATGGTTGAAAGTGTAGCGGAAGGAAACGCGGCCGGCACCTGCACACCAAAAAAGAAGCCGGCCCCGTGGACAGGGCCGGCTTCCACTTCGACTGCGTACCGCGAGCTACCTCACTTGGCCTGCTTCTCCAGTTCCGGCATGGCGGCCTTGATGGTGGCGATGGCGTCCTGCGCGGCGGCCTTCAATGCGCCCGCGCCCGCCTCCTTGCTCATGCTCTTGGCTTGCGTCGCCACGTTCGCACTGCGGGCCAGCTGCTCCATGATTGGACCCCACGGGTCGACTGGATGCGGCACACCGCCGATGATGGCAATGCCGCCACCGTCCACGCGTACACCGCCGAGAATCAGCGCCGGTCCGACTTCATACGCATGCGGATCCTTGACGCGTGTCACCACCTTGTCGCCCGCCTGATACACGGCGATGGCGATACCGTCGGTGCCCTTGGGGACATTGAGCGTGCGGTTACCGATCGGCATGATGCCGTCGTTCAGGATCCATTGGCGGAACGGCTCGGTGGTCGATGCGACAGTAGCATAGGCTTCCAGCGTGACCGCCGCATTGGTGGTCGGCACTGAGCCGCTGACGTTGGCGTCATTGGTCAGGGCCGGGTTGCTGGTGACATTGACGAAGGTGTCGTCGATGAATTGCCCCAGCGACGCGGAGAACGCATCGTCGATGATGCCGCTGCCGGGGCCCGGCCACGACGGCCCCGATATGGGCCAGTACCAGCCGGTGATGTTCAGGGGATACTGGCCGACCTGCTGCGTGAACGCCGCCGGCTTCAGCACCTGTCCGGTGGTGCCGTCGGTAACGTTCCAGAACAGCAGCTTCGACATGCCGGTGTTGGCGCCGCCGAGGTTGTAGGGAAGTTGCGGAAAAAACGGCGGCGTATAGGCGCCGGGATTGGTGACATCGGCGCCCGCTCCCTGCGGAATCAGGCTGACTTCGACGGCGATATTGCGGGGCTGCCGGTGGTGGCCACCGGGCAGATACATCTTGTAGTTGACGTTGACATGCGGCATGACGGGCTCCTGTTCCGAATGAAGGCGCAGGCGACGGGGGACAGGCGGAGCCGGATTTCGACCACGGACGCGCCGCCGCATCGCGGGGCGCATACGCAACTGCAGCGCAATCCGGCGGCGTGCTGTCGAGCTCGCCGGCGGACAATCAATCTATGCCTTAAATAGTCGCTTGTAACCTACCTGCCAGGGTAGGAAATGCTTGGTTCGTTTCGATGCGGCCGGACCGCCGACCCGCGGCCAGGTGCCTCCGATCCGGCGATCTACTCCGCAGCGGAGTTCATTGCGCGGGCGGCGCCCCACCCGGCCCGAACGGCTTGTCGTTCACCATCAGCTGCCCACCCTTGAAACTGGCCTTCGCCGAAAGAATGCCGTTTTCGCGGGTCAGGAAGCCCTGTAACGCCAGTTCGGCGATCTTCGGTTCGATGGCAGCGCGGGACTGGGCTTTCACCTGTTCCTGTTCTTCGGGCGTAGCCTCGCGGCCCTGCGACTTCATGGCACTGATCTGGGCGCCGGCCAGGTAATTGGCGATCAGTACCTCCGGCACTTTCGCGCTGCCGTCCGCCTGGATTTTGGCGATGAGGCCCATCGGGTTTTGCATGTCGGCGGCCGTGACACCGGCAAAACGCGCGGTGGCGTTCAATTGCACCTCGCCGTCCGGCGTCGTGAAAGCGACGCGATCGATGCCGAGCACCGGGTCCTTTTGCAGAAAGGCGAGCCCTTCGGTGGAGAACACCTTCATCACCGGTGCGATGGCGGCCGCCGCCGCCGCCGGGTCCGGCGCTTTGCCCTTGCCGCTTGCCGCCGCGAGCGAACCCTGTGCGGCCTGCATGCTTTTGATGAAATTTTCGAGGCTCTGCGTGTGCCAGTGCTTGCCGCTGAAATCGTAAGCGA
>Ga0302321_100004135_pt1 | contig 12512 bp, 7 predicted proteins | sample Fen_T0_1_FD_202505 | JGI IMG/M metagenome (GOLD analysis project Ga0302321, IMG submission 202505) | Peat permafrost microbial communities from Stordalen Mire near Abisko, Sweden - Fen_T0_1 | ecosystem: Environmental > Terrestrial > Soil > Wetlands > Permafrost | place: Sweden: Abisko...
AAGATGAGCAGGTGGTAGCCGCGGCGGAGCGTCTCCACGGCCGCGCGCAGGCTGGTGCGGAGCGAGCCCCCGCGATCCATGGGGATGAGGTTGGTGAAGTTCTCGAAGTAGGCGCGCTTGATGGCGGTGTCGAAGAAGTAGTCGCGCGCGGCCAGGGCGGCGAGCCGGTCGCCCTCCTCACCCAGCGCGATCTTCACGAGGCCCATGTCGAGGTGGCTGGCGTGGTTCGCCACCACCAGCACGTTCCTGTCCTTCGGGATGAAGGCCGTGCCCAGCACCCGGGTGTCGTAGAAGTCCTCGTACAGCGCGCGCTGCCCCGCGGAGAGGACGCGACGCCCGAGCCGCGCCAGGACCGCCGGCACGGCGATCTCCTCGCCTTCCTTCGAGCCGGTGCCGGGACCGGGGGCCGCGGGCGCGCCGCGGGGCTCGCCGCGGCGGGCCGACCCGGAGACGAGCCGGAGGAGGTCGTCCACCGTCTGGACCGCGTGGAGCTGGTCGGCGACGTGGGCGGAGATGCCCGCCTCCTCGAGCGCGGCGGAGAGCTCGGTGCGCATGAGCGAGTCGAAGCCGAGGTCGGCCTCCAGGCGCGACGCGCGGTGGATCCCGGCGCGCGGCCGGCGCGAGACCTCGGCGAGGAGGTCGAGCACCCAGGTGTCGCCGGCGCCGCGTTCGTCCCGGGCGCGACGGCCGTGGGCGGTGGCGGCCTCGAGCCGCACCAGCTCGTCCCGCACCGGCGCCCGCTTCACCTTCCGCGTGGCGGTGCGCGGCAGCTCCGCGTCCCACAGGTGCCAGACCTTGGCCCGCTGCGCGAAGGGCAGCGCGGCCGAGACGGTGCGCAGATGCGCCTCCACCTCGGCGCGGACCTCGGCCCGGGGGCGGTCCCCGTAGTCCGGGACGACCAGCAGGGCGACCTTCTCGGCGCTGCCGTCGGGCAGCCCGACGGCGCACAGCTCCTTCACCAGCCCGACCTTGGCGTAGCGCTCCTCGACCTCGTCCGGGTAGACGTTCTTCCCGTTGGCGTCGATGATGACGTCCTTCTTGCGCCCGACCAGGGTGAGGTTCCCGTCGGCGTCGATGCGCCCGAGGTCGCCGGTGCGGAGCCAGTCCCCCTCCTTCACCTCGCCGGTGAGCGCCTCGTCGACTCCCGGCGCGTCGCCGCCGCGCCAGTAGCCGGCCATGACGTTGGCGCCCTTGGCCAGCACCTCGCCCACGCCGGAGGCGTCCGGCTCGGCGATGCGCAGCTCGACGCCGGGCAGCGCCGGCCCCACGCTCCCGCGCGGCCCGTCGGCGGTGGGCTTGGAGACGGTGAGCACCGGGGCGGCCTCGGTGAGGCCGTAGCCCTCGTAGAGGTCGAAGCCCAGCTCGCGGAAGGCCTCCTGCACCGAGGGGTCGAGCGCCGAGCCACCCGAGACGAGGTAGCGGAGCCGCCCGCCCATCTTGCGGTGCACCGGCCAGAGCAGCGCCTTGCCGAGGTTCCACCCCAGCGAGGAGTCGCGCAGCGCTCCGTTGCCCTTGCGCAGGGCGTCGAAGGCTTGCTCCACCACGCCCGGCTTCGCCGCCAGCTCCTGGGTGATGCGCCGGTGGAGGAGCGACCAGAGCGCCGGCACGCCGATCATGGCGGTGACCCGCCCCGAGCCCAGGGCGTCGCCGATGGTGTCCGAGGTGAGCTCGTCCAGGTACTCGATCTCCGAGCCGCGCGAGAGCGGCAGGAGGAGGCCGCAGCTGAACTCGAAGGTGTGGTGCAGCGGCAGGACCGAGAGCAGCCCGTCGCCGGGGCCGAGGTCGAACACGGTGGCGAGCTTCGCCACCAGGCTGGCGAAGTTGCGGTGAGAGAGCATCACGCCCTTGGGCGTGCCCGTCGTCCCGCTGGTGAAGATGAGCGAGGCGAGATCCTCCGGCGCAGGGCGCGGGAAGGGGGCGGTGGGGGCCGCCGGGGCGCTCGCCAGCGCCTCGCCGAGGAGCACCGCCCGCGCGCCGGGGACGGCCGCGGCGCAGCCGGGGAGCCGCTCCAGCACGGCGTCGGAGACGAGCGCCAGCCTGGCGCCGGACGTGCGCCAGACGTTCGCCAGCGCCGCCTCGGAGAGCTGGTGGTCGACCGGCACCGCCACCGCGCCGGCGCGGAGGATGGCGAAGAAGGCGATGGGCCACTCGGGCCGGTTCTCGGAGGCGAGCAGCACCCGGTCGCCCCGCTTCACGCCGGCGGCGACGAGGTGCGCGGCCACCCGGTCGGAGAAGCGGCGCAGCTCACCATAGGTGAACCGCTCCTTGACCGTGCCGGCGCCGGCCATGCGGAAGGCGGTCCGGTCCTTCCAGCGCTCGCAGGCCGCGTCGAGGAGCTCGAGCAGGTCGCGGTGGGCGCGAGGCGCGTGGACCTTCTTCCCGACCTCCTCCTCGAGGCCGGGGAAGACCCACTCCTCCATCCCCTTCATGTGGACTTCCATCCAGTACCGGCGCCAGTCGAGGGCCTCCGGATCCCAGGGCAGCCTGGCCCGGTCCTCCGGCGAGAGGCGCTCGCGCAGCGCGCGGACGGCGGCGCAGCGGAAGACGTACTTGTTGTCCCAGACGAAGGGCAGGTACAGGTCCCACATCGCCTTGGTCTGGTCGAGCCGGCGCGTCCACTCGTCGAGCTCCTGCTCGACGCCGTGGAGCAGGGCGGAGAGGCGTGGCGCGCCCCAGCGCGGGCCGTGATTCTGGATGAGCTTGCGGGCGCCGCGGGCCAGCGCGGCGAGGGCGGGCGTGGAGACCCCCTCGTAGTGCGCGCGCGAGACCGACTGCGGCTCGATGCGGGCCAGCACCCGGTTCCAGGTGGAGTTGCCCTCCTCGCGGTCGCGGTAGAAGCGCCGGCGGTAGAGGGCGGTGAGCTCCACCGAGCGCCGCGTCCAGAGCGGGTTCACGTCGCCGGAGGCGAGGTGGTAGACGGCGCCCCGCGGGGTCGCCGGGTCGTGCGCCAGCCGGTCGCGGCGCTCGAGCAGCTCGGCCGCGGCGGCGAGCTCGCCCGCCACGATGAGATCCACCGGAACCACGTCGAGGATGGATTTCTCGGCGGCCGGGAAGGTCCGGTGGCCCTTCAGGCCCATGAAGGCGAGGGGGGCGCTGGTGGTGAAGCCCTCGTTCCAGCCCGGGAACGGGTAACGCCAGGCGCTCTCCACGATGGACGGGCGCACGATGGCCCAGGGCAGCGCACTCGCGGCGATGACCTGCTCGCCCATCGACTTCGTGTAGGTGTAGGTGTTGGGCCAGCCCCAGTGGCGGGCCCGCTCCATGCCCACCTCGACGAGCCGCCTGGAGAGCCACAGCCGCTTCTCGCGGCCCATGGCCAGGCGCAGCGCCTTCTCGTCCTCGACCGGCCGGCCCTCGTGCTTGAGCCGCTCCACCGCCCCCTCGCGGAAGCGCGACTGCTGCACCCGGTCGTCGGCCTGGGCGCGGACCTCGGCGATGCGCCGCTCGGCATCGGCGAGCTCGCTCGCGACCTCGAAGTCCACCGGGGAGAGCTCGGGCTGCTTGAGCTTCCCGGCCACGGCGCCGGCGCGCCGCGGGAAGTAGCCGAGGACCGGCTCGTCCTCGAAGATGACGCCGTCGCGGTTCCCGGCCACGAAGCAGGTGGACACGTGCAGCAGCCCGGCGCCGAGCCGGGTGCACAGCTCCACCGCGTTGCGCGGACCGTGGACGTTCACGCCCAGCGCGAGCTCGAGCGACGGGTCGAAGTCCACCAGCCCGGCCGAGTTCAGCACGAGATCCAGGCCGGCCAGCCGGGCCAGGTCCGCCTCGGACAGGCCCAGCAGCGGATCCGACACGTCGCCGGCGAGCGGGACCACCTTCTCCCGCATGAACGCGTCGTAGCCCTCGCCCAGCCGGGCCCGCAGCGGGTCGAAGGGGCGGCCCAGGGCCACCTTGCCGAAGAAGCGCGCGTCGGCGGTGCCGCCGGTGCCCGGGCGGATGAGCACGAACACCTTGCCCACCTGCGGGTAGCGGTCGAGCAGCATCGAGAGCGCCACCTTGCCCACGAAGCCGGTGGTCCCGGTCATGAGGAGGCGGCGCCCGGCCAGGAGCCGCGCGACGTCGAGCGGCCCCGGACCCGCGGTGCGCGCCGCGGCATCGGGCGCCGCGCGGGCGCCGGCGGCCTCGGCGGCGGACTGGCCGTGGCGGCCGTCCACGCCGTTCTTCTTCCCGCGTCCGGTCATCCGAGGTTCTGGGTCATGGAAATGGGCGGGAAGTGCATCATGGCGATCTCGGCGCTCCGCCCGTGGATGGAGCGCGCCATGTCGATGGCCTCGTTGAGCGTCTGGGCGGTGTCCCAGCCCATGAGCTTCGGCACGTGCGCGTTGTCGGCGCCCACGGCGATGATCTTGCCCATGTGCTCGCGGCCGTTCTCGCCCCAGTACCACATGAAGAAGGGGTGGGCGCCGTGGTACGCGTTGCCGGTCCGGTACAGGTGCACGTAGGTCGGGTTCTCGGCGAACTCGCGCTCGTACTTCTCCTCCAGCACGCGCGCGTCGCGGGTCTCCGCCAGGAGCCGGTGGAAGAACTCGATGTAGGAGGGGTGGTGCACCGGATCGAAGGCGTCCGAGCAGGGGTGGGCGATGATGAGCGTGCCGCCCTTCTTGAGCAGCGGCTTCCCCCGGTAGAAGTTGTGGAAATACCCGCAGGCCATCACCTGCACCAGCAGCGGGTTCATGATCGAGTTCACGTTGTACGGGGAGATGAAGGGCATCCCGTACACCACCACGTCCGCCTGGAAGTCGACGTCCACCGCGTACTGGTCCCAGCTCGCCTTGAGGATCTCGGCGTGGGTGGGCTCGGTCTTGCCGGCCGCGACCGCGATCACCTCGTACGCGGCGGGCACCGCCTGGAACATCTTCCGCTTGGCGGCGGCGGGCAGGTGCTTCAGCGCGGCGCGCATGCCCGTGACCTTGAGCCGGTCGAGCTCCGTGTACGCCTCCTCGCGCTTCATGAGGAAGTCGAGCGGCCCGTCGAACATCCGGTTGTTGATGGTGGTCTCGATGTGGAAGACGTCGAGCGCGCCGTCGATGACCTTGCCGATGCGATCCACGGAGCGGTGCATCTCCGACCGGTCCGGATCCATGTACGAGTGGCTGTGGCGGATGTGGTGCGGCGTGTGGTGCGCCTTGACGCCCTCGTAGTTGGTGAGCCCGGTCCCGACCGACTTGTGGCCGCCGTCCATGGGGACGAGGTTCAGGTTCACGTAGATGAGGAGGTCGGACTCGGCAGCGCGGCGGTTGATGATCGCCTTCTCGCCGTGGGCGGTCGTCCCCAGGGTGACCAGCCCGTCCGGCTCCTCGGCGTCGTGGTTGTAGTAGCGGTCCGGGTAGAAGGCGTCGAAGATGGCCGGGCCGACCATCCGCTTCATCTCGTCCTTGGTCATGTGCCGGTGGAGGCACACGGCGATGACCAGGTGGACGTCGTCCACGCCGGAGTCGCTCAGCAAGGGGAGGATCACCTCCAGCACCTGCTGCCGCACGTCGGGCGTGCGCATGGGCGGCAGGGGCAGGGAGATGTCGTCGATGGCGATGGTGACCTTCATCCCGGGCTTCAGGAGCGCGTGGAGCGGGTCACAGCCGTGAGGGTTGTTGATGGCGCGCCGGATGGCGGCCTTCACGTTGGGCAGCCCCTGCACCGGCGGCTTGGGGTAGATGACCTTGGTCCCGATGGGCAGGTCCTCGACGAGGAGGTCCTCGCCGCAGAACATGACCCGCGGCGGCGAGTCCCGGTCGATGGTGACGATCTGCTCGGTCGCCTCGTAGAAGCGGTGGAGGCTCCGCGGCTCGCGCATGGGCTTCACTCTTCCTTCGTGGTGAGGATGGGCCACTCGTAGGCGCGGGCGACCCGGGCCAGGCGGAGGTCCGGGTTCACCGCGGCGGGGTGGCCCACCACCGCGAGCATGGGGTAGTCGGAGAAGGAGTCGGAGTAGGCGAAGCTCTTCTCGAGCGCCACGCCGTTCCGCACGCAGTAGTCGCGGATGACCAGCGCCTTGTGGGCGCCCTCGATGATGGGCGGCACCACGCGGCCGGTGGCCACGCCGTTCACGAACCGCATCTTGTTGGCGATGAGGTCATCGGCCCCGAGGTGCTCCGCCAGTCGCCGGACGGTGAAGTCCAGGGCCCCGGTGACGAGCACGATGCGGCACCCGGCGCGCTTCGCCTCGGCGATGAGCTGGGGCGTCCCCCGGTAGATGGCCGGCTGGAGGACGTCCTCGAACAGGTCCTCGGCGAGCGTCTCCAGCCGGTCCTCGGTCTGGCCGGCGTAATACGTGTAGAAGAGCTCGTTGAAGGTCTTCCGGTTGACCCGATCGGTGATCATGAACATGGGCACCGACAGGACGGTGCGGGCCGTCTGCCAGGCCGTGCCCAGGATCGAGCCCTGGTTCATGGCGTAGAACGCCAGCGCGTGCACGATGTTCGTGCGCACGAGCGTGCCATCCACGTCGAAGAACGCGGCCCTCTTCAGATCCGGCATCGTTCGCAAACCTCTATGTCGCAAGCTGCCCCGTTGGCAAGGACGATACGCACCTTGACGGGGGAGGCGTGACGCGTTGCGGCGTCGCGCTACAGCCGGCGGCGGCGCCGCAGGGTGGCGCGTTCAGACCCAGCCCTGCTCGAGGTACCACCGGGCGGCGCGGTCGATGGACTCCACGAGCGGGGTGTGCGCCTCGAAGCCGAGCCGGGCGCGCGCCTTGGCGGGGCTGCAGCGCCATCCTGGCGCGAGCACCTGGGCGGCGAGCTTGCGGTTGAGGGGCAGGCGGCGGCCGGTGACGTCGGTGACGAGGTCGGCCACGCGGGCCAGCCCGCGCAAGAGCGGGGCGGGGACGGTGACGCGCCGCGGGCGCACGCGCAGGGCGCGGCCCGCCTCGAGCATGAGCCCCTGCGCGGTGGTCGGCTCCGGCGCGGCGAGGAAGAAGACCTCACCCGCCGCCTCGGGTCGGTCCGCCAGGGCGAGGAACCCGCGCGCGCAGTCGTCGACGTCGATCCAGGAGAGCGGCCGCTCCGCCGCGCCGAAGGAGAGCGCCCAGCCGCGGCGGGCGAGCTTGAAGAAGAGCAGGTTCTCGCGATCGCCCGCGCCCATGATCCGCGGCGGCCGGGCCACCGCCACCGGCAGGCGGTCTGCGTAGGAGAGCGCGATCCGCTCCGCGGCTGCCTTCGAGACGCCGTAGGCCTCGACGGGCGCGAGCGGGGCGGTCTCGTCGACCGCGTCGGCCGAGGGCGCCACCGCGGCGCGCGAGCCTGCCAGCACGAACCGGGCGAGGTCCGGCGCGGCCGCCAGGCAGGCCTCCAGCGCGGCGCGCGTCCCCTCCGCGTTCACCCGCAGGAACTCGGCGGGGTCGGTGGACCGCCGGATGCCGGCGAGGTGGAACACCACCTGTTGGCCGGCCACCGCGGCGCGGAGGGTCGCGGGATCGGTCGCGTCCCCCAGCACCACCTGGGCGCCCGAGGCGCGCAGCGGCGCGCTGTCGCGCCGGACCAGCGCGCGGACCGTGTCGCCCCGGGCGACGAGCGCGCGGACGAGCGACATGCCGAGGAACCCGGCGGCGCCGGTGACGAGGGTGCGCATGGGGCGGTCTTGTACCAGAGGTTCCGGGCGTCCTGGTCTCACGGCACCGCCCCGCAGGGCGCCACCCCCAGCCGGCCGAGGGTCTCCACCAGCGCGGCGTGGGTGAAGGTGGAGAGCCTGGCGCGCTCGCGGGTGTACGCGCAGTGGGCCACGGTGCCGTCGGCGGCGAGCGAGGCGAAGCGCGGGCTCGGGCTGCAGCCCGCGATGCAGGTGGCCGACTGGAACGGTCCCCCGGTGACCGAGGCGAGCTCGTCCGCAGAGGGCGTGTCGGAGGGCCGCATGGGCAGGTAGGTGACCCGGTCGTTCCGGATGCCCGCCTCGCGCAGGGTGCGGGCCGCCTCGCGGGCGGCGTCGAGGCCGGAGCGGCGGACGAGCAGGTTCACGCCGGCGCGGATGCCGTGATCCTCCACTGCGGCGACCTGCCAGGCCACGCGCTCCACCTCCTCGCGGTCAGCGGGCTCGTGGATGGAGAGGTGGATCTTGTTCGGCGCGGCACCGGCGAGCGCGGGGAGCAGCGCATCGACGAGCAGCCCGCTGGTGGTGACGGAGCGAAAGAGCAGCCCACGCGTGGCGTGGAGCAGCTCCAGCAGGTGCGGGTACTCCAGCGGCTCGCCGCCTCCGAAGGAGACCGCGCGGGTGCCGTGCGCCGCGCAGTCGCGCAGGAGCGCCAGCACGTCCGCGAGCGCCCAGCTCCGGGCGCCCGCGGGCGTGGCGCGGGCGTAGCAGAAGGCACAGGCCTTCGCGCACCGGTCGGTGAGCTCGATCGAGAGGCGCTCCAAGGTGACGCGAGTGTAGCAAGCGGCGGCGTCCCGGGGCGGGCCGAGCGCGCAGCGGCGCAACCGGGGCGGGCGAGCCTCCAGAAGACGCGGGTGCGCCGGTGTGGGCGGGGCGCCGGCGCCGTCGTGGGGGGACGGGACAGCGCTCGGTCTCGCGCCCGTCGACGCGCCCGATGGCACCGTCGCTCCTTTCGTGATTTCCTCGCCGGTCCATGACCCACGCCTCCTTCATCGACACGGCCCGCGAGGTCCGCGACGCGCTCGCCGAAGCTTGCCACGGCCTGGTCGAGCGCGAGGTCCTGGTGGACCTCGTCGCCCTCGCGGCGGTGGCCGGCGAGCACCTCCTCGTCATCGGGCCTCCCGGCACTGCGAAGAGCGAGGCCGTGCGCCGGGCCGCCCGCGCCACCGGGGCCTCCACGTTCGAGTACCTGCTGGGCCGCTTCACCGAGCCCTCCGAGATCTTCGGTCCGGTCGACCTGCGCAAGCTGCGCGAAGGCCTGGTGGAGACCGAGACCCGGGGCATGCTGCCGGAGGCGGAGTTCGCCTTCCTGGACGAGGTCTTCGCCGGCTCCACCGCCATCCTCAACACGCTGCTCGGCATCCTCAACGAGCGCACCTTCCGGCGCGGCCACACCCACGTCTCAGTCCCGCTCCGCGTCTGCGTGGGCGCGGCCAACGCGCTGCCGGAGGACGAGTCGCTGGCGGCCTTCGCCGACCGCTTCCTGCTGCGCGCCTTCGTCGACCCGGTCCCGGGGCCGCGCCTCGAGGAGCTCCTGGAGGGGGGTTGGGCGCTCTCGCGGCGCGCCGCCGGGCGCACCGTCTCGCTCGCCCACCTCGACCGCCTCGCCGCCGTCGCCCGCGGGGCGGACCTCGCCCCGGCCCGGCCCCGCATCGCGCACGGCATTCGCCTGCTCCGGGCCGCGGGCATCCCGCTCTCGGACCGCCGCGCGGTCCGGGTCCAGGGGCTGGTGGCAGCTGCCGCGGCGCTGGCCGGCCGGGAGGCGCCCACCGGGGCCGATCTCTGGCCCATGGTCTTCGCGGTCCCGACGCTCGACGGTCAGGCGCTCGCCCGCGACGTGCTCCGGGAGGTCCTGGCCGAGAGCGAGAACGCGACCCTGCCGGCGGCCGCCGAGGAGGCCTCGGCGGGACCGCGTGCGCGCGCGGCGCGACTGGTGCGGGCCGGCGAGGAGCTCCTGGCCGGGCGGCCGGGCGACGACGCCGACGGAGCGCTGGAGCGCTGGCGGGCGCGGGTGGAGGGCGTGGCGCGGGAGATCGACGCCGGCTTCGCGCCGCCGCTCCCGGACGAGCTCGCGGCGACGCGGGCCCGCATCGTGGAGACGCTGGGCGGGGCATGACCGCGCCCGGGGGGGACAGCTTCGCGGGGCGCGCGGAGCCGCTCCGGCCCTGCGCCGCCGTGGCAGAGGGCGAGGCGGCGCGCCGGCTGGCGCAGCGGCTCCTGGCGAAGGACGACGGGGCCCTGGCCCGCCTCTTCGGCGCGGCCGGGTCGGGCATGGTCGCGCTCCTCGGTGCGGAGGACGACCTGCCCTGGGCAGACGGGGTCGTCTATCTGGGCCGCGACCCGGCCGCTCCCGCGCTCCTCCTCCCCACCGCCCTCGCGCCGTTGGCTCCGCTCGAGCTGTGGGAGCGGGCGCTGCTCGCGGCGCTCGACGCTCCGGCGCTGCCGGTCGCCGTCCTCCTGGCGCCGCTCCGGGCCATCTCGCTGGGCGGCGCGCGGCCGCTGCAGCGGGCGGCGCTCGAGGCCTGGTTGGCGGCATCGACGGCGGAGGCGCCCCGGTGAGCGGTCTGCCCCGCCCGCTCTCGCCGTGGGCAGCGCTGCTCTCGCCGCTCGCCGACGACCTCCAGCTCGGGCTGGGGGAATGGGCGCGCCGCATCGCCGCGGCGCTCGGGCCTCACGCGGTGGCCCACGTGGCGGAGGGAGAGCCGGACGGCGTGGCGGGGCTCACCCGGCGCGGACCGTACGACCGGCTGCTCCTCACGGAGTGGCTCCTGGCCCGGGAGCTGCCGGACGAGTTCACCCGCCGTGCGGTGATGGGTGAGCACCTCTTCCTCGAGCGAGGGCGGCGGAGCCGCGGCGCAGGTCGGGGCGTCGTCGCGCTGGTGGACGCCGGGCCGGATCAGCTCGGCGCACCCCGCATCGCGCAGCTCGCCGCGCTGGTGGTGCTCGCCGCGCGCGCCGAGGCGGCGCAGGTCGGGTTCTCGTGGGGCGCGCTCCAGGCGCCAGCGGCCGGCCTCCACCCCGGGTTCGCCGAGGACGAGGTCCGCCGCTTCCTGGCGGCGCGCAGCCGCATCCCGGTCACGGCCGACCTCGCGGCGGCGTGGGCCGGCGTCGCGGCCCTTCAGGAGGCGGAGCTCTGGCTGCTCGGGGGAGAGACCCTCGCCGCCGCGCTGCCGCTGCCCGCCTCGCGCATCGTGGTCGAGGAGCTGGTCACCCCGCGCGAGCGCACCGTCCGCCTCGGCCTGCAGCCGCGCGGGAGGGGCCGCCGCGAGGTGACCCTGCCGCTCCCCGCCCCGCCGGCCTGCACCCGGCTGCTCCGGGATCCGTTCAGGTTTGCAGCGCTTCCGCCAGCCGAGAGTGCGCAAGCCGAGGGCGTGCCTCGCCTGCCCGGCACCATCGACCCGCGCGGAGGCATCCTGTTCGCGCCCTTCGGGGCGCGCGCGGCGGTGCGCCTGGCGGACGGATCGGTGCTCGACCTTCACGTGCCAGGGTCCGGGTCCGACCGGGCAGGACGCACGCGAAGGTGGGTGGGCGGCGAGTTGATCGCGATCGGCTGGCTTGGACGTGGCAAGCGCTTCGCGGTGCGCGGAGTGCGGAACGGGGGGGCGGTCCTGGAGTCGCCCTGGGGGACGTTCAAGCTGAACCTCACCCAGGGCGCGCCGAACCCCGTCGCCTCCGGGCCGGGCGAGGCGCTCCTGCCCTGCCACCAGTGGCCGCGGTCAGGCGCGCCGGGGCGCTGCTGGTTCCTCGACGGGCGGCGGACGCTCTACGTCGCGATGCCAGGCCAGGAGCCCGCCTCGGTGGTCGCGTCCGACGTTGCAGCGATCGCGTCGGGTGAGGTCCTCGCATTCGTCTCCCTGCGCGGCGGCACGGCTGAGCTCCAGGTCCACCGGGGTCCGGCAGAGCGCTTCCCGGCGGAGCGCTTCCGGGTGGGAAAGGGGACCGGCCGCGTCTTCCTCGGCTGCTCGGCGTGGGGCGTCTTCGGTGCCATCGAGGGGCCGCAAGGTTGGCCCTGGCGCATGTTCATGCTTGCCGGCTCGGAGTTCACCTCGCGGCCCCTCCAGCCCTTTCCAGACACCGAGGTCGTGGGAGTGATCTACCAGGGCGCGCCGGCGCTCCTGCTGCTGGAGGCGGATCGGACGACGTTCACCGTGCTCCGTCCCGACGGGGCGAAGACCGTCCACCAGTCGACGACGCCGGTCGTGGCGGCGGCGGTCGACGCCGCCGGTGTCAAGCTCGGGTACATCACCGCGGCCAGCGGGCTCGCCGTTCACGAGGTCTCCAGCGGGTCGCGGCTGCTTCAGCGCCGCTTCGAGGAGAGGCGGTGACGCGCACCGTTCACCCGCGCGCCCTGGTGCACTGCGGTCACCACCTCGCCAGCGGGCTCCTGCTGCAGGGCGACGGGGACCGCCTGCGCGCGCAGGCGCTCGCGCTGTGGACGCCAGGCACGCGGATCGTCGCCGTGGAGGGGGGGCTGTGGGTGCGCTTCCCGCAGCCGCGCCCGGTCGACGCCGGGCGCGCGCCGGGTGCGCTGGTGATCCGGGAGGACGGCGTGGAGCTCGCCGCGCCGCTCACCTCGAAGGAGCGCGCTGCGCTCGCGCCGCCGCCCGGGGCGCTGGTGGTGGTGCGCGGGGGCGTGGCGCGCGTCCTGCCGGCGGGCGCCGAGGTGGATCCCTCGCGCTGGCTGGAGCTCGCCCCGCGGCAGGTCCAGCTCGCGCCCCTCGGTGCCCCTCCCGCGCCGCCTGCGGATCCGCCCGCGGCGCGCGACGTGCGCGGGGTCCTCTCGGCGCCGGCCGCCGCGCCGGAGCTCGCCGCGGTGGTCGCGGCGCTGACGCGGGCCGCTGCCCGGGGAGAGGGCACCGGCGGCGCGGGCGCTCGCGCCGCCGGGCCGGGCTGGCCGGGGCTCCTCGTCCTCATCTCACCGCTCCTGAGGT
>Ga0302321_100004137_pt1 | contig 12510 bp, 9 predicted proteins | sample Fen_T0_1_FD_202505 | JGI IMG/M metagenome (GOLD analysis project Ga0302321, IMG submission 202505) | Peat permafrost microbial communities from Stordalen Mire near Abisko, Sweden - Fen_T0_1 | ecosystem: Environmental > Terrestrial > Soil > Wetlands > Permafrost | place: Sweden: Abisko...
GCTGCCAACAAACATCACGGAGGATGTTATGGTTACCATTCTGAGCAACGTCAACGCGTTGGCCGCCAGCCGTCAGCTGGGCGTCACCAAGATCGGTCTGAACCAGACCATCACGCGTCTCACCACCGGTCGGCGCGTCAACACCGCTTCTGACGACGCCGCCAGCCTCGTCGCGGGCAACTCCGCGCAGGCTGCCTCACGTTCCGCAGCGGCCGCGGTCTTCAAGAATCAGGCCGATTACTTCACCGCTCTGAATGCTGACGGTGCGAACCAGGAAAAGACCCAGGCCGCCTACAAGATGGCGGAAATGGAGGGTGGCGGCAACGACACCTCGGCCGAGTACACGGCCCTCGGCGTGACGGCCGGTGGAACGACTTCGACCCTGGCCCTGGCCGCCATTGCCACGGATCAGGCCACCAACGCCGCCAGCATGACCGCGGCCCTGAGCGCTGCCAATCTCAAGGGCATCGAGTCTGAGACCCAGCAGGGCATCGCCGATGCCTACCTGGGTGCCGATATGGGCGCTGAAATGGCGAACCTCAGCAAGTATCAGATCATGATGCAGGCTGGCACCAGCGCCTTGAACAACGCGAACCAGGCATCGCAGACCATCCTCGGCCTCTTCCGGTAAGTAGGCGTTCTCTAACTTCTGGAGGGGGCGGATCCATTCTGCCCCCTCCAGATGTTTGAATCCGGAGAGGAGGTTCGTCATGGTCACTCAGATCACCCCCGCGGGTAGCTCGCCTGTCCTCTTGGCGGGCGCTTCGCCAAAACCAATGGTTGCGCGACACGCTCCCGCTCGAGTCTCGGGTGCCCCGGCCCCAGGGCCAGGCAGTCAGGATGCAGCGGTGGCCCAGGTCAACCAGCACCTTCAACAGGCGCAGACAGAACTGAAACTCCAGGTGGACTCCGGCTCGGGCCGCACCGTTTTCCAAGTCGTCCAGCAGGGTACGGGCGAGGTGGTGCTGCAGGTGCCTTCGGAGGAAGTCCTGGGGATGTCGCGCCGGGTGCGGGAAATGGAAGGCCAGACTGGCGCCCTGGTCGATAAGAAGGGTTAGACGCTCTTGCTCTGCTGAGAATCGAGGTGTGGCATGACGGCTTCGTCATTGACTTCTATAAGCGGCGTCAGCACAGGCGTAGACACCTCGGCCTTGATTGCCGCCATCGTGGCCCAGAAAGGGACAAACCTCGCAAGGCTCCAGGCCCGCAAGGATCTGAACGACAAGAAGACGACCGCCTTGACGGCGATGAGGGTCAGCCTGACGGCCCTCAACCTCAGCTTGGCGGTCATCCAGGACAAGTTCAACAGCCGCACGGTGACGAGTACCGACACCAATAACACCAATGTCTCAGCCACTGCCAGCGGGGCGGTGGCTGACAATTACGACATCACCGTCCACACGGTGGCCACCAAGGGACGGATCTCGGCGACCCTTGATTCGCGAGGTTGGACCACCAACCTGGCCGTGGCCAGTCCGACGGACTCGGTGAATTCCAACATCTTCACCACAGGTACGCCGGCCAGCTTTGCCATCCAGGGAACCGACGGTGTGGTCAAGACGATCACGCTCGACGACAGCTCGAACACCTTGAATGGCCTGCGCGACAAGATCAATGCTTCCGGTGCGGGCGTCACGGCTTCGGTCGTGAACATGGGCAAGGGCGACAAGCCCTATCAATTGGTGCTCACGGCCAAGGCCACCGGCACTGGCACCACCCAAGGGGTGGTCACGATCACCGATATCACCAACATGGGTTCGACCGGCCTGCCGGCGAACAATCTGGGGATCGGCGCGGGCAGCGTGGATAGCCTGACGACGCCAACAACCCTCAGCGGTGGGCTCACATCCGCGGGTTCGGGAACGAATGCCACGGATGCGAACTTCACCCTCAACGGCATCGAGCTCACCCGATCGACCAATGTGGTCAAGGATGCGGCGGAGGGCATGACCTTTACCCTCAAGCAGGGGGGGCAGACAGGGACCACCACCTTGACAGTGGGTCTGGACAAGGCCGGGGCCACTGCTGCCATGGCGGATCTCATCTCCAAATACAACGCCCTGGTGAAGGATTACAAAACGGCCTCCACGTCCACCAAGAATGCGGATGGATCCATCAACCTGGCACCCTTGGCCGGCGATGCCCCCACGGCCGCCCTGATGACCAACCTCAAGGCCACTCTGGCGGGTGCGTCTTCCGGGTTGCCGGGCAGCGCGACCTACAAGACCTTGGCCAATCTGGGCATCACCACCCTGGCCGATGGCACCTTGTACCTGAACACCAACACCTTCCAGACTGCCATGGCCAACGATCTGGCCTCGGCTCAGGACCTCTTCACCTATTCGGGCGATTCCACCAACCAAGGCGTGACCTTCAAGAGTGGAGGCCCCAAGACCGCCACGGGCACCGTGGACTTCGCGATTACCAAAGACGGGAATGGGACCCTGTGGGGGACCTTGACCCGGAACAGTGTAACCAGCGACCCCATTCAGGTTTCCAACGGGAACCTGGTTGGAACGGGAAGTTTTGAAGGTTTGATCCTCACCGTCACCGGGACCGGTAGCGGCACGTTGACCCTCAGCCGGGGCGCCGGCCAGGCTGCGTCCGATCTGCTCTCCAAGTTCACCGGCCTGGGTGGCGGCATCAGCACCGGCCTGAATACCATCTTCACCCAGAATAAAAACCTGACCAATCAGATATCCCAGGCCCAGACGAGACTGGATCGGGAAAAGGAAGTTCTGAAGATCAAATTCGCCAAGATGGAAGCCGCGGTCGGCGCGATGAAGGCCGCTGCCGGCTCGCTAGCCGGGGCCTAGGGGGTTCTCGTTCTCATGCTCGGCTGGAATTCGCCGAAACTAGGGCAGGGGGATCACCCGTGAATGCCTATGCCAGATCTGCCGACGCCTACCTCTCCCAGCGTGTCCTGGGGGCCAGCCCCGAGCAACAGGCTGCCCTCATCATGGAGGCTGGGCAGCTTCATCTGGGGAAGGCCATCAAGGCCCTGACTCAAAATGACCTCCCAGCGGCGACCCGCAGCTTCATTCGGGTTTCGGAAGTCATCAAGGAGGCGACGCTTCGCCTCGACATGGAAGATGGCGGCGAGGCTGCTCACAACCTCGGCAAGCTTTATGACTGGTGGTCCAGGGAAATCATGGCCGCCAGCTACCTCCGAGATACAGCCCGGCTGGAGGCCGTGGCGCGCGGCATGGGTGACATCCGCCAGGCCTGGGTGCAACTGCACGACAAGAAGGCCGCCGAGGTCCGGATTTCTCCCTTCCAGATTGGGGACCAGGTCGTATGAGCGATGCCCGCGTGCTGGCTGCCGTCGAACAGATGGAAGCATGGTTGGGCGATCGGAACTGGGAACCGGAAGCGGAAGTTCTGGCTCAGTGGAACGTGGAGTTCCAGGCGGCACTGGCGCAGGCGGAAAAGGCTCCGGGTTGGCCAGACCTGGTCAGCAGGGCGCATCTGGCAGGTCAGCTTCTGGAGGCCCGCATCGTGGTGGTGGCAGAGGAACGGGATCGGGTGCGAATGGACCTTGCGGCCCAGGAGCGCGGAAACCGGGCCCTCAGGGGCTATGGGGCAAGCTCGCGCTGACGTGCGGGTGTCAGGCCTGAGTCAGATCGGCAACCACCCGCCGGATCACCGCACTCCAATCCCCATAGGCTGGTTGTCGGTAGAGGCGCATGGTGGGGTACCAGGGGCTGTCGTCCCGATCCAGCATCCAGCGGAAATCAGGCTGGAAAGACAGGAGCAGGAGTGTGGGAATCCCCAAGGCCCCCGCCAGATGAGCCACCGAAGTGTCCACGGTGATCACCAGGTCCATGCCGCTCAGGGCGTAGGCTGTGTCGGAGAAATTCTTCAGCATTGGAGCGAGCGAAATCAGGTTTGGCAAGGGCGGGACCTCTGGCCTCCCAAGCTGAAAACTGAACCAGGCTACCCCTGGGAGGGCTGCTAGCGGCGCCAAGGAAGCCGCCGGAACCGAACGTTCGACATCCCGTTTATGGCCGGGACTGCCGGCCCAGACCAGTCCGACCCTTGTGCTTTCCTGAGCCATTGCGAGAAGCTCCTGGAGCGCCTGTCGATGGGGGACTTCTTCTGGAATATCCAGATAGGGAATCTGGGCAGGTACGGACGCCAGCTCCGTGCGGAATAGCCAGGGCAGGGACATGAGGGATGCCTGCTGATCGAAGGGGGGTAGCGGGGCATCCTTCGAGATGATGAGGTCTGCGCCTGGGCAGGTCGCTGCGACCTCCACCAGGGCGGGCTGGGCCTCCAGGATGACCTTGCCCCCCAAGGCCTTCACCAGGGGGAGATACCTGAGGAACATCAGGGTGTCTCCGAACCCCTGTTCCGCCCAGAGCAGCAGGGTCTTCCCCGCGAAGGGTTCGCCGTTCCAGGTCGGCTGCGAAAACGTGCGTTTCGGTTTCAACTCCTTGGGAACTCGCAGGCGCGCTTCGTATCGTTCCCAGCCTTGGCGCATGTCGCCAAAGAGCAGATCCACAAAGCTCTGCTCGAAATCCAGATAAGCCAAAGTGGGGTCCACCGTCCGGAACCGTTCGATCTCAGCACTGTAGTCGGCCCAACGACCGAAGGAATAATAGGTCCCCGCCACGGCCATATGGACGATGAAGTTGTCGGGTTTTTGCTGGATGACCTTGCCGATCTCTTGGTCGGCGGTATCCAGATTCCCCTTCCTGGCCAGGCAGGTGATCAACAGCAGTCGAGCAAGCTCTTCGTGAGGGTGCTCAGCCACCAGTCGCCGGAACAACCCTTCGGCTCCATCCAGATGGCCCAGGGCCATCTGGATGGAGCCGAGGTTGGCCTTCGCCCTGAGGTTATGGGGGTCGATCTGGAGTGCAGCGTTGCAAGCTTCCTCGGCCTTTCCGAACTGTTGCACCTCCAACAGCGCCAAACCGAGAATGGCCCAGAGCTGCGCGTGATGGGATCTCAGCCCGGAGTACCTGCCACTCAGGGCCCCAGGCTGGTTGGCCTCCTCCAGAATTTTTCGGGCGTTTCCCCAATCCTTTTTGTTGAGCAGGCACTCCGCCAAAAACAGCTGGGCGTCCAGGCGATGAGCATCCACTTGCAATACAGACCGCAAATGGCTTTCAGCTTCCTCCAGCCGCTCCCGCCGCATCAGGATGACGCCCAGGTTGATCCGCGCCGATAGGTGCTGTGGATCTTGTTCAAGGGCGGTGACGCAGGCATTTTGGGCTTCATCGAGTTTGCCGAGCGTCAGCAGCTGTCCCGCGAAATCAGCCCAGGCATTCGAATGCTTTGGCTCCCGGTTCAAAAACTCCCTGTAGGCGATCGAGGCCTTCAGGCTGTTCCCGGAACGATCCAGGGCCTGGGCCTTCTTCAGCAACCTCAGATGATTCGGATTCACTCGCAGCTCCCGGTTCCTCGCCCCGCATCGCTTACTTACAGAATGAATCGGTCCAGGAGGTATCGAACCTGAAATCCAGGGTTCATGAAGTCATGATCTGACGCCGGGCGCCCGATACAGTCAATGGAATCTGATGCCATGACCCTCGCCCGCAACCTCCCTGATACTTCGGCTCAGACTGGGCCGGCTGAGATCCCGGAGCATATGGCCGTACTGTTGCTGGAGGGGGGACAGCGATTCCTGACGAAGATCGAGGAGGCCATCGGAGGGGATGATCCACGGCTGACGGAGCACCTCGTCAAGAAGGTACTGGCCATCCTCGAGGAGCTGCACAGGCGCCTGAATCACGACCAGGGCGGAGAGCTGGTGGACAACCTCACGTGGCTCTACGACTGGTGGCGCCGCGAGATTCTCGTTGCCGGAGAGAACGGCGATGCGGTGCGTCTGAAGCGTGTCCGCACTCAGATGGGCGACATTCGCCAGGCCTGGGAGTACGTGCTCTTCCAGGGTGAAGGAATGTCGGAGAGCCCGGAGCTCTAGGCCGGTCCAAGGGCTCGATCGGCTGCGTACACCGGGCCCCTGAGAGATGCAGTCGATGGGTGCCCATGGAGAAGGGACAGTCGTCTGTGGCGCGCCCCACAGGTACGGTCATGGGCCATCCAGCCTGGTCTGGCAATTCCCTCCGGCAACGGTTTTTCCGCCGAAAATTCTTCCTGAGGGTATCAAGTCTTGGCCCAGACAGTCGAAAGGTGGGGATCTGCGCGCGGAGCTCGTTGGGCTGTAAAGCGGATCGCTCACTACCCGGTTGCTACCCCGCTGAGGCCACCATGACCTTTTCTCACGTCAATCTCGTCGCGTCCCTCTTTGGTTTATTCTCCATCTCCCTGGTGGCTCAGTCCCCCTCCACCCAGGTGGCGGAGAGGGAGTCCGATGTCAGACTGACTGCCCAGGTAAGGGCCAGCAGAAACCTTGGCCGAGGCCTGGACGAACGCCATGTCCTCCGGGTGCGCCATGAGGAAGCTGGAGGCTTGGGTGAGACCTACACCCGAACCCAGCAGTACTTCCAGGGGATCCGTGTGCTGGGTGGGGAACTGGTGCTCCGCCAGCGTCCGGAGCGCGAGGCGGAAGCGATCGCCGACGCCCTTGTCCGCGATCTGAATCTCCAGCCGGTCCCCAGTCTCGAGGCGCAGGAGGCCCTCGCCATCGCTCATGCGATGGTGGCTCCCAAGGGGCCGTACCTCGCACCACCCAAGGCTGAGCTGGTGGTCTTCCCCATCAAGCAGCTGGCGCCCAGGCCAGGGGTGAAGAATCCGAAGAATGCCGAGGACTTCGAAGAAGTCACCCTCCGCCATGAGCTGGCCTATCTCATCCACATCGAACTTGAGCAGGAGGACGACACCCGGCACGAGGATCTGCTCATCCAGGCTCATACGGGGGGCATCCTCCGGCAGTGGTCCACCCTGCACACGGCCACTCACGAAGGCGTGGGGAAGTCCGAGTACAGCGGCACCGTGAAGCTGAGCACGAATAGCCTGGGCTCCGCCTTCGAGCTGCGGGACATGGCCCGGGCCGGCAACTTCACCACGAACATGAATGGCGCCACCTCCGGCAACGGATCCACCTACACCTGGACCGTGGACCAATGGGGCGATGGCTCGAACTACGTTCAAGGCAATGGCAGCACTTCGATCAATGGCCAGACCGCCGCCGTGGACGCCCATTACGGCATGCAGGTCACCTGGGACTTCCTGAGCAAGGTGCTGGGCCGGAACGGCATCGATGGCACCGGCCGCACGGTCTTCAGCCGGGTGCACTACGGCACGAGCTACGACAACGCCTTCTGGTCTGATGCCAGCTTCTGCATGACCTTCGGCGATGGCAGCATGTTCAAGACCCTCACCTCCCTCGATGTGGCAGCCCACGAGATGGGCCATGGGGTCTGCTCCACCACCGCCAACCTGGCCTATGTGGGTGAGAGCGGCGGCCTGAACGAGGCCAACTCCGACATCTTCGGCACCATGGTCGAATTCTATGCCAATGGTGCCCAGGCGGAGGGCTCAGTCATTCCGGATACCGGCGGGAACTGGACCATGGGCGAACAGCTGGAAACTGCCAGCTTCCCCACGCCCCTGCGCTACATGCACAAGCCCAGCCTGGATGGCCGCAGCCCGGATGCCTGGAGCTCCAGCTTGGCCAGTCTGGATGTCCACTTCAGCTCCGGTCCCATGAATCGCGCCTTCTACTTCCTGAGCCAAGGCAGTTCCGCCAGCGCGTCCAGCCAGACCTACAGCGCCTACCTGCCGGTCGGCATGACTGGTCTCGGGAACGACAGGGCCATGCGCATCTGGTGGCGCACCCTGACCACCCGCCTCACCTCGTCGAGCAACTACCTGGCCGCGCGCAATGGTGCCATTGCCTCTGCCAAGGATCTCTACGGGGCCGGCAGTGTGGAGGAAATCGCGGTCTGGAACGCTTTCGCGGCCATCAATGTGGGTTCGGCCTGGAAGGTGACCGACACCTCGGCGCCGACGGTGAGCGCGAAGGTCGCCGGCACCTCGGGCAGCCTCTCGTTCACCGCCACGGCCACGGACAACCTCGGGGTGACGAAGGTGGAGTACTACGTGAACGGCGCTCTCAAGGGCAGCGCCACGGCCTCCCCCTACACCTTCGCCTTCCTGTCCACGGCTCTGACGAACGGGAGCTACAACCTGGTGGCCAAGGCCTATGACGCCGCCGGCAACGTCGGCACCTCTGCCACGGTCGCCTTCACCGTCAACAATCCCGACACCACCGCCCCGATCGTGACCGCCAAGATCATCGGCACCACGGGAACCTTGACCTTCACCGCCACGGCCACGGACAACATCGGTGTGACCAAGGTGGAGTACTACGTGGACGGCGCCCTCAAGGGCAGCGCCACGGCGTCCCCCTACACGTTCGCGTTCAACTCCACGACCCTGGCCAACGGCAGCCACAGCTTGGTGGCCAAGGCCTATGATGCCGCCGGGAATATCGGCACCTCCGTTGCAGTGCCCTTCACCGTGGACACCGTGGCGCCGACCGTGACCGCCAAGGTCACAGGCACCTCGGGCAGCCTCACCTTCACCGCCACGGCCATGGACAACATCGGCGTGACCAAGGTGGAGTACTACGTGGACGGCGCCCTCAAGGGCAGCGCCACGGCCTCGCCCTATACCTTGGCCTTCAGCTCCACCGCCCTGGCCAACGGCAGCCACAACCTGGTGGCCAAGGCCTATGATGCCGCGGGCAATGTCGGCACTTCCGCCACGGTGGCCTTCACAATCAGCAATGACCTGACGGCCCCGACGGTGAGCGCCAAGGTCGCCGGCACCTCTGGAACGCTGATATTCACCGCCACGGCCACGGACAACCTCGGGGTGACGAAGGTGGAGTACTACGTGAACGGCGCCCTCAAGGGCGGCGCCACGGCCTCCCCCTACACCTTCGCCTTCCTATCCACGGCCCTCGCGAACGGGAGCTACAGCTTGGTGGCCAAGGCCTATGACGCCGCCGGCAACGTCGGCACCTCTGCCACGGTCGCCTTCACCATCAACAATCCCGACACCACCGCCCCGATCGTGACCGCCAAGATTACCGGCACCGCGGGAACCCAGACCTTCACCGCCACGGCCACAGATAACATCGGCGTGACGAAGGTGGAGTACTACGTGGATGGTGCCCTCAAGGGCAGCGCCACAGCATCGCCGTACACGTTCGCGTTTAATTCTGCGGCGGTGACCAATGGCACACACAGCCTGGTGGCCAAGGCGTATGACACCGCTGGCAATGTCGGCACGTCTGCTGCGGTCGCCTTTATTGTGGACACAACGGCCCCCAGTGTGGCCCCCAAGATCACTGGCACCGCGGGGATTCTCACCTTCACCGCCACGGCCACGGACAACATCGGCGTGACCAAGGTGGAGTACTACGTGGACGGCGCCCTCAAGGGTAACGCCACGGCCTCGCCCCACACCTTGGCCTTCAGCTCCACCGCTCTGGCCAATGGCAGCCACAACCTAGTGGCCAAGGCCTATGATGCCGCGGGCAATGTCGGCACTTCCGCCACGGTGGCCTTCGCGATCAGCAATGACCTGGCGGCGCCGACAGTGAGCGCCCAGGTTAGCGGCACCTCGGGGACGCTGACCTTCACGGCCACGGCGACGGACAACATCGGTGTGACCAAGGTGGAGTACTACGTGAATGGTGCCCTCAAGGGCAGCGCCACGGCCTCCCCCTACACCTTCGCCTTCCTGTCCACGGCCCTGACGAATGGAAGCTCCAGCCTGGTGGCCAAGGCCTATGACGCCGCCGGCAACGTCGGTATCTCCGCCACGGTCGCCTTCACCGTCAACAATGCCGCGGCTGGCACCAGCCTGCAGGAGACCGAAAACAACGATACGATCGCCACGGCCAACCCCGTCGCCAATACGGTGACCACCGTCACCGGCGCCATTTCCACCGGTGCGGACGTGGATACCTTCGCCTTTACCCTGGTCGCCGGCCAGAGCATCACCCTGACTCTGACGCCCCCCCCGGGCATGTACTACGGGATGAGCGCCTTCCAGGGACTGGCGCCCCAGAGCCTCCTGACCCCGAAGCGCCCGGCCTCAGGCCAACTGGTCATCACCATTCCCGCGCCCGCCCCGTCCGCGACTCAGGCGACGATCTATCTGCAGATCTACAGCCTCAACAACCAGGGCAGCAGCGCCCATTACACCCTGGCCGTCAAACGCTGACCAGGAACGTCACAAGGTCGCGGCCCGCCTGGAACCACGGCGGGGAAGCCTAGGCTGTTCCGAAGAGCCGGTCCCCGGCATCGCCCAGTCCGGGCAAGATGTAGCCCTTCTCGTTGAGCTGCCGGTCCACGGCTCCAACCCAGATGGTCAGATCCGGGTGGTCGCCCTGGAGGCGTTCCAGGCCCTCGGGGGCGGCCAGCAGGGCCACGAGCGAGAGGTTGACGGCTCCGGCCGCCTTCAGCTGCCGCACGGCTTCCGAGGCACTGCCGCCGGTGGCGAGCATGGGATCCAGCACGAAGACCGGGCGGGCCTCCAGCAGGGGCGGGAAGTTGCGGTAGTAGGGCACCGGCACGAGGGAATCGTGGTCGCGATAGAGGCCCAAGTGGCCCACCTTGGCCGTGGGCAGCAGCTTGAGGAAGGAGGGCAGCAGGCCGAGTCCCGCGCGCAGAACGGGCACCAGCACGGGGTCCAGGGATTTGAGCCGGAGCGTGCTGGTCCGCTCCAGCGGCGTTTCGACCACCACCGATTCGGTGTGGAGGGCGCGCGTGGATTCCGTGGCGAGGATGAGGCCCACCTCTTCGATGAGCGCCCGGAAGAGGCTGCCGGCCGTCTTCCGATCGCGGATGAGGGAGAGCTTGTGATGGACAAGCGGGTGGTCGACAACGTGGATCGTCATGGGGTGCTCCTTGAGCTGTCGGCAGGATCCCAACGGGCTGAATTCACGAAGCCCGGTGCCGGAGGCGCGAGTTGAAGCGTAGCAGAGGCGGGGTCTTCGGCGCCTGCCAGGAGGTGATTTTTGGCAGTCCAACAGGGGGCCTCCCACACCAGCTGAAATTTGCTTCAGAGGCTGACCGTCTTCCGGAGCGACGCGCGAAGAACGCGCATCCACGGGCATTCAGCTGTGCGTGGACTCAGTGCGAATGTTGATTCCTGTTTCAGGATGGGTGCCGAAACTGCCGCTGGATGATGTGGATGTCCTTCCGGGAAAGCGGACTTGAATGGGGTAGAGTGGTGGAGGTAGCGATAAAAAAAATGAAGATTTTTCGTTTTTCTCTGTTGACCTGTTCCAGATCGCTGGTTTCATGTTGAATCAGAGGAAAAACGACCGATCATCTTCCCCATAGGGCCAGCAGCGAGGTATCTGAGATTTGGAGAGTCGAAAATGCTAAAGAAAGTCGCCATCTTCAAGGCCCTGGATGTGGAAATCAAGAAGCAAAGGGGTCCTGTGGCGGTTAAGGATGCCTACAAGGGCCACCACTCTCTAAAAGAGGAGCTAAGCCAGCCTGGAATCACCATTTTGGGTGAAGTGGCCGGGGGTGACCCAGGCCGCGGGCAGGTCCGTGAGTCCTACAAAGCCTCAACTCACGCCAAGAGCTTGGCCGAAAACGGAGCCCGGGCCCTGTCGATCGCCACAGACAAGTTCCTGTATTACGGCGAGGACAAACACCTTTCCGAGGTGCGAAGCCAGGTCAAGCTGCCCCTGCTGCGCCGTGAATTCATCTTCGAGGAGTACCAGGTCGAGGAGAGCAAGATCCTCGGGGCGGATGCCATCTTCCTGATGCCCGCATTGCTATCGCAGGATCGGTTATCCACCCTGCTGAAGTTCGCTACCAGCAAGGGTCTTGACGTGGTTGTCGAGGTCACCTCGGAAGCCGAATTGACACGCGCACTCGAGGCCGGAGCGGACATCATCTGTGCCGTGGGCCGGAACCTGGATACCTGGGTGGCCTCCTGGGATCAGGCGGTGGCCCTGGTCAAGAAGGTGCCCAAAAGCTGTCTCAAACTCGTCGAAGGCGGCGTCCATCGTCTGGAGCAGATCAAGCAGGTGGAAGCCCTCGGCGTCCATGGCCTGCTGATCGGTGACGCCCTCCTTGATGACTACTATCCCGGCAAGCGCCTGGCCCAGATCCTGGCAGGCGTGGAGCCCCCGAAAAAAGCCGCGAAGCCCAAGGGCAAGACCGGCTCTGCCGCTGATGCGGCGCAAGCCCCCACGGCTGCTCCGGCGGCCAAGGACCGCATATCCACCCAGCGGAAAGACCCGGTCAAACCTGGCGCGAAAGATGCTAAGGGGAAACCATCTTCCCGCACGACCCCTTCCAACCCCGCCCAAAAGGGCGTAAAGGAGCCACCCATGGCTGAACTGACCAACCCGGTCGCCACCACCGAGCCCGTCGCCGCTAAGAAGCCGGCGAAGAAGGCCGCCCCCAAGAAGAAGGCCGCCGCCAAGAAGCCGGCTGCCAAGAAGGCCGCGCCGAAGAAGGCCGCCGCCAAGAAGCCGGCCGCCAAGAAGGCCGTGAAGAAGGCCGCGCCGAAGAAGGCCGCCGCCAAGAAGCCGGCTGCCAAGAAGGCCGTGAAGAAGGCCGC
>Ga0302321_100004139_pt1 | contig 12510 bp, 15 predicted proteins | sample Fen_T0_1_FD_202505 | JGI IMG/M metagenome (GOLD analysis project Ga0302321, IMG submission 202505) | Peat permafrost microbial communities from Stordalen Mire near Abisko, Sweden - Fen_T0_1 | ecosystem: Environmental > Terrestrial > Soil > Wetlands > Permafrost | place: Sweden: Abisko...
GGCGGGTCCAGCTTTTGGCTGTGGAACCCTCTTGTCCGCGAAATAGGCTCTTAGTTTGTATACCAGTATACGATCACTACTTTTCTGGGGAAAGGGGTGTTCTTACTTTAAGCTTCAACAAGGAGTTGAGCGATGTTGAATTCCAAAGCAGTTTTTTTGGTTTTAGGGGCCACGGGTCGAACGGGCAGACATTTTCTCTCCCTCGTCCTTGAGAACGGGCACCACGTGAGGGCCTTGGTTCGGAATCCCGAAAAAGTCGCGATCCAGCACCCCCACCTCGAATGGCGCCAGGGTTCCATCTCGGACGATGACAAGTTGGACGATCTGGTCCGCGGTGTCGATATTGTCGTCTCTCTGCTGGGAAATGCCTCGCTTCAGAAGCAGGAGAAGATCAACACCCAGTTTGTGAAGAGGCTGATCCCTGCGATGCGCCGGCAAGGCGTCAAGCGATTCCTTTATCAGGCTGGAGGGTTTACCAAGCCCTACAAGCAAAGGCTTCCCCTCATGACCTGGATCCTCAAGAACACCATGGCCCGATCCCGAGGCCTGATCGGACAACACAAGGACAACGAAGCGGTCATCGAGTACTTGGTCGAAGAAGCCCCGGACATCGAGTGGATGGTCCACCGGGCGGCCATCATCTCCGACGGGCCCTCGAAGGGAACCCTCAAGAGGTCGAAAACCCGGACAGGGTTGGCGACTTTTGGAGACTGCGCTGCCTACAACTACGCCCTCGTGATGGACGATTCTGCCCTTCACACCACCGACCTGAGCTGCTACTCAAAATAGCCACAATTCCCACGATGCAGAAGAGGAGATCACCATGAAAGTTTTTGTTACAGGAGCCACGGGCTTCATCGGCTCGGCGGTGGTCAAGGAACTGCTGACCGCCGGCCACCAGGTGGTGGGATTGTCCCGGTCGGCTACCGGGGACCAGAAGTTGAAGGCTGTGGGGGCCGGGGCCCATCGCGGGTCGTTGGAAGATCCCGAGAGTCTGCGCCAGGGCGCCGCGGCCGCCGACGGTGTCATCCACCTGGCATTCATCCACTCGTTTCCGGGCTTTCTGGGGGCCCCGGCCAAGGACAAGCGGGCCATCGACGCCCTCGGCTCGGCCCTGGAGGGGACGGGAAAGCCGTTGGTGGTCGCCGGGGCTGTGCACTTCCTGAGGCCCGGTCAACTGCTGACCGAAGACTACGTGCCCAACTACGCCAAAGTGCCCCGGAAGTCCGAAGAGACGGTGAGGGCCTGGGCCGTCCGGGGCGTCCGAGCGTCGGTGGTGAGGTTGTCGCCTACTGTCCACGGGGACGGCGACCACGGGTTTGTGGCCATGCTGGTCGCCACGGCCCGGAAGAAAGGGAAAGCCGTGTACGTGGGCGACGGGCGTCAACGCTGGTCGGCGGTCCACAGGCTCGACGCCGCCAAACTGTTGGTGCTGGCCCTGGAAAAGGGGAGGGCCGGCGGCATTTACCACGGCGTGGCCGAGGGGGTGGCCTTCGGCGACCTGACCGCCGTGATCGGCCGGCGGCTGAACGTGCCCGTCGTCTCGAAGAAGGGCCTGGGCGCCATCCTCTCCCTGGGATTCCTGGGGCTCCTGGCCGGCATCGATGGCCCGGCGTCGAGCAAGATCACCCAGGAGGAACTGGGCTGGGTGCCCAGCCACCCCACTTTGATGACCGACCTCGAGAAGGCGGACTATTTTGAGCACTGAAGCCATGATGCAAGGAAAGGTGTGCCTGGTCACGGGAGGAACCTCGGGCGTCGGCAAGGCCACCGCCAGGGGCCTGGCCCGGCTGGGGGCCAAGGTCGTCCTGTTGTGCCGCAGTGCCGACCGCGGGCGCCAGGCCCTGGACGAAATTGCCCGGGAAACCGAGAACCACCAGGGTGAAGTGCTTGTTGGCGACCTCTCGCTCCAGGCTTCGGTCCGAAGGGCCGCCGAAGAGTTCCGACGGCGCTTTGATCGCCTCGACGTTCTGGCCAACCTGGGGGGAGTCCTCGAGTTCTCGAAGCGTCTGACTGCCGAAGGCTTCGACACCATGTTTTCGGTAAACTACCTAGGCCACTTCCTTTTGACCACGCTTTTGCTCGACGTCTTGAAGGCCTCGGGTCCGTCCCGTGTCATCACCGTCGCCGGGGCCCCGGCCTTCCTCAAAAACCCCGTCATCGACTTCGACGATCTCCAACTCGAGAAGAAATTCAGCGGCATGGGAGCCCTGGCCCAGACCATGTTCGCCCGGGTCTCGTTCGGGTTTGAACTGGCCCACAGGCTGGAGGGGGCGGGCGTAACTTCGGTGGTTTTTCACCCGGGGACCATCCGTTCGAACCTCGCCCAAAACGCGCCCCGCTGGCTGAAGGTCCTCACAGTTCCCTTCCTAATTCCTTTCCTGCTCTCGGCCAAAGGGGAATGCGATATTGCTGTATATCTGGCCTCGTCGACCGAGGTGGAAGGCGTTAGCGGTGTGTTCTTTGACGACAAGCATCGGATCGTCTCCACCATTCGCGAACGCCACGACCAGGCCGCGGGGAGGAGACTCTGGCTATTGAGCGAGGGCCTAGTCTCCCTCCCCGGCGTGCCCCGCTAGATTCGGGACGAACGGGTGGTCGGTGACCTTTCCCCCTCCCTGCCCGACCCCGACGGCTTTTTCTAGGCCACCAAGGTCTGGACCACCGGGTTGGAACAGGGTGTGTTCCCGCTCGCGATGTCGTTGTCGCGGATCCATTGACCCAGGATGGACCTCATCCAAATCCACAACCTCACCGACTGGCGCACCCAACTGACCACGCTGCGCCGGTGGAAGGACTTCGGGAGGACCCAGATATAGGTCTGACCCACTACACCGACGCCAGCCACGAGGAGCTCGAGCGCATCCTCAGGACCGAGAAGGTTGACTTCGTCCAGTTCAACGACTCCATCGCTCACCCGGCTGTGACCTGCGTCATCCCCGCCACCGCGAATCTGGCTCACTGGTCCCTTGTCTCCCTCCCCGACGAGGGTTTTAGAAGGTGTACTCGCTCGCCGCCACCGCCTCGTTCTTCCTTCCTGGATAGCTCAGCCATTTCAGGGAGTTGTTGAGGTCGTCGATGATTTCGGGAGCGTGGGACGAATCGGTGGTATGGGCGTCGGCAATGAGGCTCACGTCGTAGCCTCGTTCTAGAGCCGCGTAGGCGGTGGCCCGGATGCACCAGTTCGTGGCCGCCCCCGCCAGCACAATCTTCGATGCTCCCAGGGTCCCGAGGAGGGATTCCAACGTGGTTTCTTCGAAAGAGGAGTTGAAATGCTTGTCTATCCTATGGTCATGGCTCTGGGGTGAAAGCTCGGGCGCGAATTTCCATTCGGGGGTGCCTGCGACAAGATCGTTGTCAGAATGTTGCACCCACACCACGGCAACCTCGGCCCGCCGGGCCTTCTCCACCATGGCGGCCACGTTGGCCACGACTTCCTTCCGGCGGTGGGCCGAGGCCACGACCCCGGCTTGAACGTCCACCACCAACAGCACCGATCGATCTCCCTGACGAGTAGCCATGCACTCCCTCCTGTTCGTATCCCTGGGTCTCCAGGTTGCCACAACCACGGTGCCGGCTGCAAGACCGCGCACCCCGGTGCGATGCGGTATGCTGGAGGACGGAGGAAGCCATGAAGCGATACCTGGCTCTGCTCAGGGGCATCAACGTCGGAGGGATCCGGGTTCCTATGCCAGCCCTGAAGGTTTGTTTCGAGGGGCTGGGGTACCAAAACGTGAAGACCTACCTCCAGACGGGCAACGTGGTCTTCGACGCCCAGGGAGCTCTTGCGGCGATGAAGCCCGTGATCGAAGCGGAGTTGTCCAGAACGTTTGCCTACCAGGCCTACGTGCTACTCTACGAGTTTGAGACCCTCGCGGGTGTGGCCGCCGGGTATCCCTTTCCCCGGGAGGAGGGATTCCACGCCTACGTCGTGTTCGTCAGCGACCCTCTGATCCTTGATGAACTGAAGGGTGTGGCGACCGCCACGGACGAGCCCACCGCCCCGGGCCTCGGGGTGATCTACTGGAAGGTCAGGCGGGGCGAAAGCCTGACCACCGGCCTGTCGAAGGTCCTCGCCAAGGCGAAGTACAAGGCCACCACCACCATCCGCAACTTCAACACCCTTGAGAAGATGCTCGAGGATGCCTAGGAGCGGCCGGTGTTCCAAAACGCCGCGAGTTCCTTCCCCAGGGCCCGTCCCTGGGCCTCGGCCGCGTCGGCGATGGGGCCCCTCAATGCCGGGTCCGTGAGGTTGCCGCCGCCTCGATGGAGGATTTGACGGACGGAGGCGTCGGGACGGACCACCCTGACCTCGGACCCCGATCTCTCGAGAGCCTCGACCTGCTCGGCCAAAGGGAAGGGCGTGGCGATGGGAACGTCGAGGCAAAGGATCAAGACCCGCTGGTGGCCGAGGGCAAGGTCGGCGTTCTCCATCGAGTACGCCCCACCGTCGTAGGCAAGACGCCCGCCGACCTCAATGCAGGGCCAAACTCCCGGGAGGGCGGAACTGGCGGCGATGGCGGAGATGACATCAGCGCCCGAGTCCTTCGTCCAGACAAGGCGTTCGCCGGTGGAGGCGTCGATTCCTACCGCTGTAAAGCGCCGTGGCCAGGACTTCAACCCCAAGCGCTGCCCCAGTTCGTGCCGGCGGTCCTCGGCCGAGAGGGTGGTGGCCCCCCGGGCAAACGCCCCCAAGCGGCGCAACCAATCTTCGGGGCCTTCTGCCGCCGTCTGGATTTCTCCGTACCTCTCGATCAGCCACGGCAGCGAGACCGTGGGCCCCACGCCGGCGGCGGGTAAGGCCTCGTGAGGCCGGGCTCCCAGCCGTTCCCAGGACTCCCCCGAGGCAACCAACGCCCCCACTTGGGATCCCGCCGAGGTACCCACGATGAGATCCGACTCCCGCACGTCGACGTCCGCTTCGGCAAGGCCGCACAAAATTCCCGATTCCCAGGCGCTTCCCACCGCGCCACCGCCTCCCAAAACCAAGGCTCTGTTCATGAATTCCTCCTGGAAATTGACGTTCAGGAGTCGAGTCTGTATCGTGATGCGGACAGATTCGGTCACCATTAGGAGGAATTTTCGAAATGTACCATCCCACGGGTCGGGTTTTGACAGTGTTGGAGTTGCTCCAGTCCCGGCCGTCGATCACGGGGAGGGAACTGGCCGACAGGTTGGAGTGCGACCTGCGGTCGGTGAGGCGCTATGTGGCCAAACTTCAGGACGTGGGCATCCCCGTCGAGTCGATGCCAGGCCCTTCAGGGGGATACACCCTGAGGCCCGGGTTTCGTCTCCCTCCCTTGATCTTCACCGAAGCCGAGGCCGCCGCCGTGGTTCTGGGTCTTGTCGGGACTCCCTGGCTCCGGATCTCCCTGCCTTCGGCATCGGTGGAGTCGGCCCTTTCGAAGATCGGGAGGGTGTTGCCCACCACCACCCGGGACCAGGTCGAAACGCTTTCACGCCTTCTCGTGATGCCTCCCGACGCAGGACTCGCCCTGGATGTCGCGCTCTTGCTCAGGCTGAGTCAGGCCTCGAAGGCTGGGCACTGCCTTGAACTTGACTACCGTTCCCGGGAGACGACCCACCGAGTCGTCGAACCCTATGGGGTCACGGGCTACGAGGGAAGGTGGTACCTTGTGGGCTACTGCCGGCTCAGGGGCGACGTGAGGGTATTCCGACTCGATCGCATCGTGGCCGCCACCGTCCTCGACCAGGCGTTCGACCGCCCCTCCGATTTCGATCTGGCGGCGTACATCGAGGAAGGACTGGCGTCCCAGAGGTGGAAGGTTCGCCTGCGATTCTGGGCACCCCAGGCCGAGGTCCGCCAGGCTTTGGGACGTCAGGGGTCTGTCACCGCGACCGAAATCGGTTGCGACTACGAGGTGCCGGCATCGGACCTCGACCTGCTGGCCAGGCAACTGCTTCTGACCCGGCTTGCCTTCGAGGTTGTCGATCCTCCCGAGCTTCGTCAGGCTCTCGAAGCCGTGGGAGCCGAGGCCCTCACTCGAGGGACCGGGCAAACACAAACAGGCAGTCGCTGAGTCTGTTCAGATACCGGCTGGCGGCGTGGAGGTCTGAGCGCCCGTGGTCCCTGACGAAGGCCACGAACCCCCTCTCGGCCCGGCGGCACACGGTCCGGGCCAAATCGGCCTGGGCCGACTGGGGGGTCTTGCCGGGTAACACGAACACGGGCTCGATCATCACGCCGTCGTCGAACAGGTGCTTCTCCCACACCTCGAGCCTGTCGATGTCGGCATCGGTCAGCGGCGTCAGCGTCTCACCCAGTTTCGACCGGGGGTCGGTGGCCACCAAAGACCCAAGGTTCAGCAACTTGGCCTGGATTTTTTCAAGGGTCGGTTCGTAGCACCCGAAGTGCTTGATCACCCCCAACCAGCTGTTGAGCTCGTCGAGGTCGCCGAGCACAGCGAACACCGGGGCGTCCTTCCAATCCACCGAACCCGAATAGTCCGATGTCTTCCCGTTGTCGCCGGTCCGGGTGGTGACCAGGTCAAAATCGATCTTCATATTTACTCCTTTTCATGGGGCCGCCAGCCAGCTGTCTTCCTTGAGTCCTATGCCCGATTCTCCCAACCACCGGGCCCCTTTGACCAGGGCGACCACCGTCCGGGCCGCTTCGGCAAACGGCAGGCCTCCCGGGCGGATGTTCGAAACGCAGTTGCGTTCGGCGTTCTGGCGCCCGGGTCGCGGGGCCCAGGTGATGTACACCCCTAGGCTGTCGGGGCTGGTCAGCCCGGGGCGTTCGCCGATGAGCATCACGACGAGGTCGACTTTGAGCCGAAAGCCTATCTCGTCGGAGAGCGCTACCCGGGCCTGGCTCGCCAGCACCAGGGGCGCCAGTCGGAACCCTCCTTCCTTGAGTAGGGGGCCCAATTCGGCCAAAAAAGGAGTCGCTTGCCTGTCGACGGCCAGGGACGAAAGCCCGTCGGCCACGATCACTCCCAGGTCCCAACCCCAGGTGGTGACCAGGCGTTCGAGGGAGGCCTCCGATTCGGCGTCCAGCAGCCGCCCCCAATCGGGTCGCCTCAGGTAGTCGGCCCGGTTCGCGGCCCGGGAGTGGACCCTCACCCCTTCGAGGCCTGTGAACTCGCAGGGCCTGATCACGGCGTCCTTGGCCCGGGCGTGGGCCATTTGGAAATCGAGCATGGGTTTGGTAGGCAGGGCCGTCCCTGCCCGGCCTAGGGCAATTCTGGCGTCGGTCCATTGGCGCAGGTTCGTCCAGGGGTCTTCGATGACCATCACCGGGCCCCGAGGTCGGCCAACAGCCGGGCCGTGGGAAGAGGGTTGAGCCGGGGGCCTGTCCGGCCGGCCAGGGCGATGCCCTGCTTGATCAGCCATGCCTCAAACTCGGGGGCGGGCCGGCGATGGAGCAGTTTGCGCAGGTACCAGGCGTCGTGAAAGCTTGTGCTTTGGTAGTTGAGCATGATGTCGTCGGCCCCAGGCACCCCCATGATGAACGTCACTCCCGCCAGACCCAGCACACTGAGCAAGGTGTCCATGTCGTCCTGGTCGGCCTCGGCGTGGTTGGTGTAGCAAATGTCGCAACCCATGGGCAGACCCAAGAGTTTGCCGCAGAAGTGGTCCTCGAGCCCGGCACGGAGGATCTGCTTGCCGTCGTAGAGGTACTCGGGGCCGATAAACCCTACCACGGTATTCACCAGCAGCGGGTCGAAGGCCCGGGCCACGGCGTAGGCCCGGGCCTCGCAGGTCTGCTGGTCCATGCCGTGGTGGGCGTCGGCCGAAAGGGCGCTCCCCTGGCCTGTTTCAAAGTACATGACGTTGGACCCCACGGTGCCCCGGTGCAATTCCAGGGCGGCCCGATGGGCCTCGGTCAACAACCCAAGGTCGATGCCGAAGGAGCGGTTCGCCGCCTCGGTGCCGGCGATGGATTGGAACACAAGGTCGACGGGGGCCCCCCGGTCCATGCAGATCAGGGCGTTGGTCACGTGGGTGAGCACGCAGGTCTGGATGGGGGCGTCCAACCTCTGGCGCAGGTCGTCGAGCATGACAAGAAGGCGAGTCACCTGGTCGGGGCTGTCGCTGGCGGGGTTGATGCCGATCACGGCGTCGCCGGCTCCGTAGAGCAAACCGTCGAACACCGAGGCCATCACCCCCTGGGGGTCGTCGGTGGGGTGGTTGGGCTGGAGCCTTGTGGACAACCTCCCTTCCAGGCCTATGGTGTTGCGGAATTTCGTTACGACCCGAATCTTCGAGGCCACCGCGATGAGGTCTTGGTTGCGCATCACCTTGCTCACCGCCGCCGCCATTTCCGGGGTGATGCCCGGGGCTGCGGCGGCCAGGGCTTCGGTGGTCGCGGCGTCGCTGAGAAGCCAGTTCCGGAAGTCCCCCACGCTCATGGTCGCCAACGGAGCAAAAGCCCTGGCATCGTGGGTGTCGACGATGAGCCGGGTCACCTCGTCGGTCTCGTAGGGCACCGGCGGCTGGGCAAGCAAGGCAGCCAGCCCCGTGTCGGCCAACACCGACCGGGCCGCCACCCTCTCTTCCATGGATGCCGCCGCCACCCCGGCCAATTCGTCCCCGCTGCGCAACGGCGAGGCCTTGGCCAAAAGAGTCTTGAGGTCGGGAAAACTACTCGGCATTTTCGGATGCGGTTCCTGTGAGCTCCATCATCTCGTCGAAGGGAGCCGCGGCCCTCTGGCGGTGGGTGAGAATGAAGTAGCCCCAACCCAGGGCGAGGATGACCAACAGGATGGCCGTGAGGACGAGGTTGAACCACACCATGGCGGCCAGGGCAACGGCCGACAAACCGATGGCGATGGCCGGGAACACCGGGTACAGCGGCGCCTTGAACGGTCGCTCCATGGTAGGGTCGGTCTTGCGGAGCCGGAAGAGGCTGGCCATGCTGATCAGGTACATGAGCACCGCCCCCATGGCACTCATGGTGATCAGGCTGCCCGTCACCCCCGGGAAGGGGATTTCACAGAGCACGGAAACCACCCCGACCACGCCGCCGGCGACCAGCGCCCAGTGGGGGGTCTGGAAACTCTTGCTCACCTTGCTCAATCCTGCGGGTAAAAAGCCGGCCCTGGCCAGGGCGAAGATCTGCCGGCTGTAGCCTAGGATGATGCCGTGGAAACTGGCGATGAGGCCGAAGACCCCGATAAACCCGAGCATAAACGTCCAGCCGTTCTGTCCGCCGAAGTACATTTTCATGGCCTCGGGGAGGGGGGAGTTCTGGCTGGCCAGGGCCTTCCAGTCGCCCACGCCGGCGGCGAAGATCATGACGCCCAGGGCCAGGGCCGCCAGGGTGAGCATGCCCGAGATGTAGGCCCGCGGTATGGTCTTTTTGGGGTTCTTCACCTCTTCGGCACTCATGGCCACCCCTTCGATGGCCAGGAAGAACCAGATGGCGAACGGGATGGCGGCAAAGATGCCGGGAATGCCTCCCATAAATCCATCCTTCGTGAAATTCTCCACCTTGAACCCCGGGGCCACCACGCCAATGAACACTAGCAACTCGACCACGGCCAGGATGGTCACCACCAGCTCGAAGCTAGCGGCGATCTTCACCCCCAACAGGTTGATGCCGACGAAGACAAAATACGCGATGACGGCGACGACAATGGCCGATACCGCCGGAAACAAGAAGTTCACGTAGGCGCCAATGGACAGAGCGATGGCCGGCGGAGCGAAGACGAACTCCACCAGGGTGGCAAACCCCGCCAGGAAGCCTCCCGCGTCTCCGAAGGCCCGTTTGCTGTAGGCAAAAGGCCCTCCGGCGTGGGGTATGGCCGTGGTGAGCTCGGTGTAGCTGAAGATGAACGTGATGTACAAAACGGTGATCAGGAGCACCGAGAGGAGGAACCCCAGGGTCCCCGAGACTCCCCACCCGAAACTCCAACCGAAGTATTCACCCGAAATGACCAGCCCAACAGCGATGGCCCAGAGCTGCCAGGTGCCGATCTGCGGCTTCAATTCCCGGCTGACTTTGACGCGAGGTTCTCCCATGATGCTCTCCTTGAGGGGTTCGATGGGTTCTAAATGCAAGCCCCGTGCCATAGGGAGGAACGACCCGAAACGGTGCGAACCGGTACCCAATGGGACTCTTTGGGTACGAATTGAGGTCTCCTTGCCCTTCAATGGAACTACAATATGGTAGTGAATATGTTTTGATCATACAAATCCGTAAGGAGGAGTCTTTCCGCGAGACCCTTCCTTTTGTGGGTCATTGCTATTCCCTTCAAGGCCGTTATACTCAAAGCGGGAGACGTTCAATGGATCAGGAAATCCGCAAGGGGATCAAAACGTTTTTCATCAACGCTGATGCCTCCCTCAGCCCGGAGGAAGGACAGCTCCAGGCCCTGTTCCTATCGGGCTTCGAGGTGTACCCCTTGCCCGAATCGCGGCTGTTGCCTGTTTTGGACCAGATCGAGTGTTTGGTCGGGATGTTCAAGGAACTGATTGTGTTTTTCAACGTCGACGGAGCCCTGGCCGACGGAACCTGGCCGGACCTGATTTCGACCCTGGCCCAAACCTACAAAGAGAGGGTGAGGCTGGGAGTGTTCCATCACGAGACCAACCCGGCCCGCCGGGCCGCCATGGAGCACTTCTATTTGATGGAAGCCCGGGTCGAGGCGGGTTGTGTCTACGTCGACCACCGGAGAACTCCCGATATGGAGAGGATGCACCGCATCTTGGTGGCCAACCAGGCCAACGGCCGACGCAAGGCCATCCGCATGCTGTGCACCGGGCGGCTCAACGTCATGGTCGCCCAGAAACGGCTCGAAGCCAAGGTGCTGGAGATCAGCGTCAGCCATTTCTTGTGTTCGTTCCGGGACGCCGATCCCCAATTGATCGAAGGAACCCGGCTCAACGACGTGCAATTTATGGTAGGCGGACCCGTGCTTCACGTCGACGCCGTGGTGATGCTCAAGCGGGTGGCGGGGCCCCAGTCCCAAGAAATGATCTACGTTTGCGGGTTCGTCCGGCGGGGAAAAACGGATCTGGGGCTGGATCCCGCCGACACGAAGGTGTTGATCCGGCTCATCCAGAACTACTGCACCACCCAGATCACCGATTTGGTCCAGGCGAGCTACCAGAAGCGCTGGAAGCAAAACGTGCTCAACCGGCCTGCGGCATCGTAAGGGTCAGTCCTCCCGGGACTCTCCGCACCCGCAGTCGAGCATCTTTGCCAGGATCTGGTCGACCATGACCTTGGTGCGCCTGACCTCGCCGTCGTCCAGATGCCCTGTCTCGATGAGACTTTCGGGGATGTGCAGGGCGTCTTGACGAAGTTCCAGGCCCTTGGGGCCGAGCTTGACCTCCACCCTCCGTTCGTCGGCCTTGTCCCGTTGTCTTTCGATGTAACCCACCTGTTCCATGCGCTTCAAAAGCGGTGTGAGGGTCCCCGAATCGAGGTAGAGGCGGCGGCCGATTTCGTTCACCGAAAGGCTGTCTTTCTCCCACAAAATCAAGAGGACGAGGTACTGCGGGTAGGTGAGGCCCAAGGGTTCGAGGAGGGGACGGTACGCCCTGGTGATCGCCCGGGAGGCGGCATAGATCGAAAAACACAGCTGATTATCGAGCTTCAACAGATCGGGAAGCTCGGGGGCGGCAGTCTCCATCCTGGCAAAATACCCAATTCCCGGGTGGGAGTCCAGTTAGGGGCTGTAAAGCCGAACGCCAATTCAAATTGAACCACGGGGGCACGGAGGTCACGGAGAAGAAGCAAGAGAGAGGGAAATCCTGTTTGGGAGGTGGAGGTTTCCAATGTTGCAGGGTGAAAAGGAATGGAACGATTTGACGGGCGTCATTTTAGGATGTTGTTTGGAAGTTCAAAAAGAAGTGGGGCCGGGATTGCTCGAGTCCGTCTACGAAGACTGCTTGGCCCGGGAGTTCTCAGATCGAGGACTGGATTTTCAGAGGCAAAAAGCCGTTCCCGTCATTTACAAAGGGAGTCTCGTCGGTGATCCCTTTCGGCTGGATTTCCTGGTGGAAGGCAAGGTCATCGTCGAGGTCAAAGCCATCGAGCGCGTGATTCCCATCCACGAAGCTCAGGTGCTTACCTATCTGAAGCTAACCGGCTGCCCTATCGCTTTGATCGTCAACTTTCACTCTCCCCTTCTGAAAGAAGGAGTCCGGCGCTTCATGAATAGTTGACCTAATTCCTTCCGAACAATTTTCCGTCCCTCCATCTCCGTGCCGTCCGTGAGGCCCCTCGGGCCCCCGTGGTTGAAATTCCGGAACTGCGCTGCCTAAAGCGGCTCGCACGCGTGTTGCAACCATTCCCGGGCCTCGGCGCTCACTAGGGGTCCGATGACCGCCAGCACCTTCGCGTGGTAGGCGTCGATCCAGGCCCGTTCGTCGGGTTCGAGGGCCGCCACGTCGATGAGTCGCCGTTCGTAGGGGCAGAGGGTCAGGGTGTCCCAACCCAAAAACGTGGCAAAATCAGTCTGGCCTGCAGGCACCACGGTGACCAAATTCTCGATGCGGATGCCGTACTGGCCGGGGCGGTACAGTCCCGGCTCGTTC
>Ga0302321_100004140_pt1 | contig 12508 bp, 11 predicted proteins | sample Fen_T0_1_FD_202505 | JGI IMG/M metagenome (GOLD analysis project Ga0302321, IMG submission 202505) | Peat permafrost microbial communities from Stordalen Mire near Abisko, Sweden - Fen_T0_1 | ecosystem: Environmental > Terrestrial > Soil > Wetlands > Permafrost | place: Sweden: Abisko...
TTGCCGGACGCCTCAGTCATGGACTGGTGCAACCAGAAACGGCGCGCGGCGACTGGCAACGACTTTGCGCCGCATTACCTGCAGCAGGTCGTCGCGATCGCGTGCGCGCTGCGCAGCAAGGACGACCTCAAGATCTGGTCGGTCGGCGACCTGGAAGACCCGGAACCGGAATTGATTCGCCGATTCTTCGGCGGCATCGAACAATTGACACCGCAGCTCGTGTCCTGGAACGGCGGCGGATTCGATCTGCCCGTGCTCAATCATCGTGCACTGATCCACGGCATCAATGCGGAAAAATACTGGGATTGGGGCGATCAGGATCGCGAGTTCAAATGGAACAGCTATCTGGGGCGCTACCACACGCGTCATCTCGATCTCATGGACGTGCTGGCCATGTACCAGCCGCGCGCCAATGCGGGCCTCGATGCGATCGCGCGGCTTTGCGGCTTTCCGGGGAAGCTCGGAATGGACGGCAGCCAGGTCGCCGCCGCCGTTGCCGCGGGCAATCTCGCGGATGTGCGCAATTATTGCGAATGCGATGTGTTGAACACATACCTCGTCTATCAGCGCTTTCGTCTGATGCGAGGCGAACTGAGCGCCGGCGAATATGCGAAGGAAATAGCCCTCGCGCGTGAGCGCGTCACAATGTCTAATGCGCCGCATTGGCAGGCATTCATGGCGGCCTGGAACGAGGGCGCCTGACTTGCCGGACTCAGGTTTTCAGGAACGGCACGGGGGCAAAGCGGCCGCCGAGCAACGCGCGCGAATCCACGCCCCACCACTGATCCAGCACGGTTGCATAAGCGCCGCGGAAATCTACCGCGTGGGACGGATTGCCGTCGCTGGATAGACGGGCGATGTCCGGAGCCGAACCATAGAGTCCTCCCGCCACGCGTCCACCGAGCGCGAATTGGACATTCGCGGTGCCGTGGTCGGTGCCGCCGGAAATATTCTCCTTCGGACGGCGCCCGAATTCGGCATAAGTGAGCACCACCGTATCGTCCCATTTATCGAGTTCTACGAGCGCGCTCTTCAAGGCCAGCAGGCCGTTGGCAAGTTCCTTCAGCAATCGCGCCTGGGTTCCGACCTGGTTCGAATGCGTGTCAAAACCGGAGAGTGTCACCCTGACTACGGCGACGCCGGACGGATTGGCGAGGACCTGGCTCGCAGTGCGAATCGCATTGCCGAAGTTGCCCGAAGGAAATTCCGTCGTGAACTTATACCGTGCGTCGAGATGCGCGGCCGCCTGCACGATGTCGGCCTCGACCTTCTGCACATGTGCAAGCGCCGGATTGCCGCCGATCGGAAGGGGTTGCGCGAGCCTGGCTATGCGCAGGAACTGCTCAGTATTGGCGAGCGCGATGGCGCGCGTGCCGCCACCCGCAAGCGGACCCAGGTCGCGGGAACCGATGATGACGCCATCTGCGGCAAAAGCACGCGGCGTGGGTTGCGTGGCGAACGTACGGGTGAGCCAGCCATCCTGCAGGTACTCCGCGCTCTTTGACGCCGTGTCCCAGATCTCGATGGAGCGAAAGTGCGAAAGGTTGGGCTCCGGGTAGCCGACGCCTTGCAGTACGGCAAGCTGCCGCTCCCGCCAGAGTGCGGCGAGCGGCTCGAGCGAGGGATGCAATCCGGCGCGGTCCGTCAGTTGCACGACGTCATCGCGTTTGATGGCAATCTTTGGTCGCAGCGCGTAGTAGGCCGGATCGGTGTAAGGGACGACGGTGTTGAGTCCGTCATTGCCTCCTTTCAATTCGACCAGGATGAGGACGCGGTGGTAGTTGCCGCCCGCCGGTCCCGCTGCCAACGCAACCTGCGCAGTCCCGAACGTGGCCATGGTCCCGCCGATCGCCTGCGCCAGAGGCAACGCTGCGGCGGAACGAAGAAAATTGCGGCGGTTCATGGAGTGCCTTTGGCGCGATGCGCGTCTGCTACTTGAGTTGATAGACCGGATCCTGCAATGTCGATCGGACAAAGTCCAACGCAACAACTCCGGGCGGTGCTGGTGTTTGCGGTGGCAGCGCCAACAGCAGAGCCTGCGCCGCGTGCTCCTTGTCCTCGGGCGTGCCCCCTTTGCGCGCGGCGAGCCATGTCACCGCGTCGAAGTCGAGCTTGCGCAATTCACGATCGACATTCCGCGCCATGCGCAGGGCGCGCAGTTTTTCGTCTCCGGCAATACCCTGCGGCGAGAGTACTTCCTTCGGTACTCCATCGGACTGCATCGTGCGGTCAGCCAGGTTGGGCATGTTGCGCGATGGCGGCATCGCGACCGTCGTCATCCGCAGCGGATTCTCATCCGCGCGTGCCATGCGGTCGACGAATTGCTTGCGCGCCAGCAGCGTGTTGGTATCGATCCAGGCATTGCCGCCCGGCCAGCCCTTCACGTTGGGCGGTGAAAAGAGGTTTTGGCCCATCCCCGCAGAAAGGACGGCGAAAGGCAATCCCGACGGCGGCTGAACCTCCAGCTGCCGCAATGTCCCGACAATGAATTCGACCGGGCTCTTGATTAGTGTGCCGCGATTCTCGCGCGCCCAGAACGCATCGGAAAGCAGGATCGCACGCAGCGCGACCTTGATGTCATAGTTGGATGCCCGAAACAATTGTGCGATGCGCCGGACCTCGCGCGAATCGGGGTCGGGGGAGACAAAATCGCGCCAGAGCTTGGTGGTGACGAATTCCGCCGTCGCAGGCTGCGCCAGCAGAATATCGAGCACTGTGTCGCCGTCCATGTTGCCCGACCTTCCGAGCACCGTTTTGTTGCCGAAGTCATGGACGCCCGGGCGAAACAGGTATTCCCCCGTTTCGCGATTCAGGCTCCAGCCGGTGAAGGCGCGCGCCGCCTCCTTGATGTCCTGCTCGGTGTAGTGGCCTTCGCCAAGCGTGAAGAGTTCCATGACCTCGCGCGCGAAATTTTCATTCGGCTGCCCCTTGCGGTTCTGCGCGCCGTCGAGATACACGAGCATCGCCGGATCTTTCGCCGCAGCGTGCAGCAGCGCGCCGAAGTTGCCGAGTGCATGCGAACGCAGCATCGCGTTCTGTCCGTACATCAGCCGCGCAATGCGCACCTTCTGCTGGCTGGACACGAAGTGGTTATGCCAGAACAACGCCATGCGCTCGGTCAGCGGCGACGGCGTCGCCAGCATTTCCTGCACCCACCACGCGCGCAATTCGAGCCCGTGCCGGATCTGCTCCTGCAAGAAGACCTTGCGTTCGACGTCGGACGCATCGCGTCCCGGAGGTCGCAGCGGTCCCGTGTCGATCGCGAAGGCAGGTGGCGGGGTCACCGTCGTGGTGCGCGCTTCACGCAGCAGGCGCGCGACTGCATCACTCCGTGGCATCGCGGCCATGGCGCGCACTTCCGCGTCGGTCGGGCCGAAGCCCGTCCGTGCCAGCAGGTGCCGTGCGTCGTCGTAGCCCATCGGCGCGGTCGCGGCCCGGGCGAGCACCGCGATCGCCATCAGCGACGACAGCGCCAGCATTCGCGTGAAGTGGACTGTGCGTGGGGTCATGGGCGCGTTGAATTTTCGCAGCCACTTGCGACCATTTCCCGATCGCTGGCTGTTCCTGCCAACAACGCGTCAGTGTGCGCGTCTGTTGACCGGTGCGCTAACTCGATCTGTAACAGGCTGTAAACGCTACAGGGTGATTGTGCCGCGCGCGATTTCGATGACGCGTCCCGAGACCAGAATCCGTCGGTCCTTGGTCACCTCGAGGCCCAGCCGGCAGGGCCTGCCGACCGCTTCGCCCTGGTCGATCGTCAGTTTCTGCGGGAGCGTGGCGTTGGTCGCCAGCAGCCAGCCTCCCAGATTGGCGCATGCGGAGCCGGTGCCCGGGTCCTCGATGACCGAACCATGCTTGGGGAAGAAGAAACGTGACAGCACGTGCTCGCCTTCCCGCGCGAAAACGTAAGCCATCGCCCGCTGGCCGTTGCTGCCGTGTGCGAGGAGTGTGTCGGCGCGCGGCGCCGCACGGCGCACCGCGGAAAAAGTTGCGAGCGGAACGACGAGCTGGTCGGACCCGGTATTCACCCACAAAGCCGGCGCGTCGGACAAGTCGGCCGCGTCGAGGCCCAGCATCGAGGCCAGTTCGGCCCCCGACGCCGCGGGCGCGCGGTGCGCAGGCGCGTTGGCCTGCAACGTCCATACGTCGCCTCTGGCTGTCACCGGAATGACGCCGGCCTCCATCTCCAACGTCAGCGCGTCGCTGGTGGACAGAAGATCGCGGACCACGTGTGCGGTGCCCAGCGTCGGATGGCCGGCGAACGGCATCTCGAAGGTCGGCGTGAAGATGCGCACGCGCGAGGAAGCGTTTGCCGACGGCAGGATGAAGGTCGTCTCCGACAGGTTGAACTGCAAGGCGAGCGCCTGCATCGTGGTGTGATCCAGGTCGCGCGCGTCCTCGAAGACGCACAGCGGATTTCCCGCGAGCGGGGTTTCGGCGAAGACGTTGACGATGCGGAAATCGAATTGGCGCATGGTCATGCGGCAACGGTGAATGATGCGTTGACTTGCGCATCCAGGTCGCGGGCCAGCGCACGAAATGCCGGCATGTCGATGGCGTGCGGCATGATGCGCATCGCGTCGGCGTGGCGCGGGAAATTGCGCAGGATCGAGCGGCCATAGGTCGGGTCGTAGTGCGTGGCTAGCAGCTCATCGACGAGCGTTTCAAAGTCGCCGGCGGCAGCTGCAGCTATCCAGCGTTCGATCACCTTGCGGCCGTGCACCGGCACCAGCGGCTTCAACTTGTCGGCGAGCGATGCGGGATCCGCGATGAAATGCGTGTACTCGTCCTTGAGCAGCGCAATCCGCAAGGCCTTCGGCGTATCGACGCGGACGCAGGTCGCGCCCCGCATGGCGTCCAGCAGCGCATCGGGAACCTGAATTGCGCCGATTTTCCGGCTCTCCGACTCTACGTAGACTGGGCGCGCCTGATCGAAGCGCGCAAGCGTGGTAAGCAGATCGGTGTCGAAAGCCCTCTGCGACGGTTGTGGATCGCCGGGCAGGTCGCCCAGGAGCGAGCCGCGATGGCGCGCCAGTTTTTCCAGGTCGAGCACCTGTGCGCCTTCGTCGTTAAGGGCTTCGAGCAGACGGCTTTTGCCGGAACCGGTGAGGCCGCACACGACGACGTAGCGGAACCGGGACGGGACACGGGTCAGCGCTTCGACGACATGCCGGCGCCACGTCCGGTAACCGCCGTCGAGCTGCACGGCACGCCAGCCGATCTCGTTCAGCACGTGGGCGAGCGACGCGCTGCGCTTGCCTCCGCGCCAGCAATATACGACCGGCGCCCAATCGCGCGGCATGGTTGCGCAATGTGTGTCGACGATGTGGGCAATGTTGCGCGCCACCAGTGCTGCGCCCATCCTGCGCGCAGCGAATGCGGAATCCTGCGCATGAATCGTGCCGACCTGCTTGCGCTCTTCGTCGGTCAGCACGGGCATATTCACGGCGCCCGGGAGGTGATCGATGGCGAATTCCGCTGGACTGCGGACGTCGATACGATCCGTGTATCGGGGCAACGACGCGAGGCCGATCTTCGTGTCCGGACCATGCCGTGGAGGCGCCTGAATCATTTGCGCAGCAGCGGTTGCAGCGTGGGCCAGACGTTGTCCAGCAGTCTTGCCTGCGCCCCCGCTGTCGGATGTATCCGGTCCGGCTGGAACAACGCAAGGTCATCACCGAAGCCCGCGAAGAATGCGGGCACGATGGGTACACGCTTCGCCTTGGCGACATCGACGAACAATGCGTTGAAGTCGCGCACGTAGATCGGTCCGTAGTTCGGCGGCACCTGCATGCCGACGATCAGCACCTTCGCCTTTGCGCTTTGCGCAGCCGTGACCATCGCCTCGAGATTTGCCCGCGTGGCCGCCAGGTTTCCTCCGCGCAGAGCGTCGTTGCCGCCCAGTTCGATGATGACAACCGCCGGCTGATTCATGCTCAAGAACCCCGGCAAGCGGGCGCGTCCTCCTGCCGTCGTGTCGCCGGTGACCGAACCGTTGATCACTGTATAGCGATACCCTTCCGCCTGCAGGCGTTGCGAAAGGAGCGAGACCCAGCCCATGCCGGCCGGAAGGCCATAGCCTGCGGATATCGAGTCACCGAGCACCAGGAGAACTGGGGCTGCGCCGGCCGCGCACGCCGGACCGGCAACCGAGAGTCCCAGCGCGAGCAAGGCGAGGATCAGGAAACGAGCGCTACGCAGCAACATCAGGTTACATCCTCGATCGGAATCGCGTGATTGTAGCGTGCCGGGGCTCTTGCAATGGCCGCCTCACGACGCAAGCTACAATGTCCGCACGCCATGCATCGTTCCTCACATGCCTGAACCCATCATCCATGCCGAAGCACTGACCAAGATCGTCCGCAGCGGCGACGCGCCGCTGACCATCCTCGACGGCGTGACCTTCGAAGTCGAGCCGGGCGCATCGATTGCAATCGTCGGCGCCTCCGGCTCCGGCAAGACCACGTTGCTCGGGCTGTTGGCCGGTCTCGATCGGCCGACATCGGGAGAAATCCGCATCGACGGTGCGGCGCTGTCCGTCCTCGATGAAGACGCTCTGGCCGCCATGCGCCAGCGGCTGCTCGGTTTCGTGTTCCAGTCGTTCCAGCTGCTGCCGGCGCTGACTGCGCTGGAAAACGTGATGCTGCCGCAGGAGCTCGCCGGCGCATCGGACGCCGAAGCCCGCGCGCGGTCCTGGCTTGATCGCGTCGGCCTCGCCAAGCGCACGACTCACTACCCGCGACAGTTGTCCGGTGGCGAACAGCAGCGCGTCGCGATTGCGCGCGCCTTCGCCGGTGAGCCCAAATTGCTGATGGCCGACGAGCCGACCGGCAATCTGGACGGCGTCACCGGCGTGGAGGTCGCGGATCTCATGTTCCGGCTCAACCGCGAGCATGGCACCACACTCATGCTGGTAACGCATGATGTGAGCCTCGCGGCGCGTTGTGGGCGCAGGCTATCGCTTGCGGCGGGGCGCCTCGTCGGCGACGAGCGCAGCGAACTCGCGCTGTCGACCTGACCCGTGGCCAATAACACGCTGCGCCTCGCGTTTCGCCTGCTCCGCCGCGACTGGCGCGCCGGCGAGCTGCGCGTCCTTGCGGCGGCGTTGGTGCTTGCGGTGGCGAGTGTCGGCACCGTCGGGTTCTTCGCCGATCGCGTCAAGGGCGCGCTCACGCGGCAGGCGAATCTGCTGCTTGGCGCAGATGTCATGATTTCCGGTGATCGCCCGTTGCCGCCGGCGTTTGCCGACGACGCGCGTGCACGCGGACTGGTCACCACTCCTGTCATTCGCTTCAACAGCATGGTGCAGCCCAATGCGCAGGCCGGCACCGATGCTGTGGCGGTGCTGACCGATGTGAAAGCGGTGGGTGTCGGCTATCCGCTGCGCGGGGCGATCACTCTTGCCGGCGCTGCCGACCCGGAAGGCGCGCCGACCCATCGCATTCCCGGACGCGGCGAAGCATGGCCCGACGTGCGCCTCGCGCAGCGGTTGAGCCTGAAAGTGGGCGATCCGATCAGCGTCGGCGAGTCCACGCTCAAAGTCAGCGCCATTCTGAGGGACGAACCCGAAGTCGCCGGGGTGATGTTCGCGCTGGGCCCCAAGCTTCTGCTCAATATCGACGATGTTCCGGCTACAAATCTCCTGCAGCCGGGCAATCGAGCGACGTGGCGGCTGCTGATCGCCGATCGCGCCGGTCGTGGCGCTCTGGACGCGTACCGCGAAGCGCTGTTGCCGCAGCTGAAGGCGGGTCAGCGGGTGGAGAGTGTGCGCGACCTGCGACCCGAGGTGCGGCAGACCCTCGATCGCGCGGAGAAATTCCTGGGGCTCGCGGCGCTGGTAGCGGTACTCCTTGCGGCTGTTGCGGTGGCGCTGGCCGCGTCCCGTTACTTGCGGCGACATCTCGACGCAGCAGCGATGTTCCGATGCTTCGGTGCAAAGGTCCTGCAAACGCTGACACTGTTCCTCGTGCAGTTCTTCGTGCTGGGCGTGACGGCAAGTGCGGTCGGCGTGGTGCTGGCGCTGGCCGGTCAGCAGGTCCTGGTAACACTGATGGCTTCCGTGGTCGCGACCGACCTGCCGCCGCCAACCTGGATGCCGGGCTTCGCCGCGTTCTGCACGGGGCTGCTGCTCCTCTTCGGGTTCGCGTTGCCGCCGCTGGTTGCACTCGCGCGCGTGCCGCCATTGCGTGTGTTGCGGCGCGATCTTCCCCGGCCTCGCGCCGGCGGCGTGTTGGCGTATGTGCTCGGCGCGGCGACGATTGCATTACTGATCGGCTGGCAGGCTGGCGAGGTACAGGCAGGCCTCATCATGGTTGGTGGAGTCGCCGGTCTGCTCGTCCTGGCGGCGTTGGCGGCATGGGCGCTGCTCGCGTTGCTGAAGCGCCTGCCGCAACGCGGCGTGACGTGGCGCTTCGGCCTGGCCAACCTGCGTCGCCGCGCATTGGCGTCGAGCCTGCAGATCGGTGCGCTGGCATTGGGACTGATGGCGCTGTTGCTGCTCACGGTCGTCCGCGGTGACCTGATGCGCAACTGGCGGGCAAGCCTTCCTCCCGATGCACCCAACCAGTTTCTCATCAATGTGCTTCCCGATCAGGTCGACGACGCACGCGCAGAGCTCGCCAGGGGAATCGGCAGCGAGGTGTCGTTTCGCCCGATGGTCCGCGGTCGCCTTGTGGCAGTGAACGATGCTGTGGTCGACACCGCAAAATTTGCGGATGTCCGGGCACGGCGGTTGGCCGAACGGGAGTTCAACCTGTCGTGGACGGACACGCTGCCGAAGGGCAATCTCGTTTCGCAGGGCGAATTCTGGAAGGCCGGTGTCACCGGTGTCGAGGCCGGCATGTCGCTCGAAGAGGGCATTGCGGAGACGCTCGGTGTGAAGCTCGGCGACTCGTTGACCTTTGATATTGCGGGAACCCGTGTGTCGACCAAGGTGACCAGCCTGCGCAAGGTCGACTGGGACAGCTTCCGCGTGAACTTCTTCGCGCTGTTTCCGCCCGGACCCCTCGACGCTTCGCCGGCGACCTACATCGCCGCATTTCGGGCGCCTGAGGGAAGCAACGCGTGGCTTGCGCCGTTGTTGCGCAAGAGTCCGAACATCCTTGCCATCGATATCGGCGAAATCGTGCGCCAGCTGCAGGGCATCGTCGAAAGCGTGTCCCGCGCTGTCGAATTCGTCTTCCTGTTCACGCTCGCGGGCGGATTGCTCGTGCTGCAGGCGGCGATCGCGGCGACGCAGGACGAGCGCAAGTTCGACGCCGCGATTCTGCGCACGCTTGGCGCGTCGCAGCGACAGCTGGTGAGCGCGCAGATCGCGGAGTTCCTCCTGCTGGGCGCACTGGCAGGTTTGGTCGCAGCGGCGGGCGCTACGGCGGTCGGCTGGGCCCTGGCCGAGCGCGTATTCAAATTTCCCTTCGAATTCCATGCGCTGGTTTGGGTCTACGGCATTTTCGGTGGCGCGCTGGCGGTCACGCTGGCCGGCTGGCTAGGCACGCGCGGAACGGCGCGCACGTCGCCGCTGACCGTAATTCGGGAGCTTGGCTGATGTAAAAATTGCCTATTATTGCAGTCCTGGTGCACACTTTGCACTTCAATATGGGCTCCAGACTGCCATGAATACACTATCCGAAAGCCTGGCACTGGCCGCGGGCCTCGTCACGCATTTCGACGTGCACTTGGTCGACATCGTGCTGCTTTCGCTGCGGGTCAGTCTTACCGCAACGTTCTTCGCAGCCTGCCTGGGCTTGCCGCTCGGCGCCGCGATCGCGGTTGGCCAATTCCCCGGACGGGGTGCGCTGATCGTCGTGCTGAACGCAATGATGGGCCTGCCACCGGTCGTCGTCGGCCTGGTCGTCTACCTGTTGTTGTCGCGCGCGGGGCCGCTCGGTTCGTTCGGACTGTTGTTCACGCCGGGCGCCATGGTGGTCGCACAGACCATCCTGATCACGCCGATCGTCGCGGCACTCGCGCGCCAGACGGTGTCCGACGCCTGGGCCGAGTATCGCGAGCAGCTGACGTCGCTCGGTGCGGGCACCTACCGCGCGGCGATGACGCTCTTGTGGGACACGCGGTTTTCGCTGGCAACCGTGCTGCTTGCCGGTTTCGGACGCGCGATCGCGGAGGTTGGCGCTGTGATGATCGTTGGTGGAAACATCAATGGCGTCACGCGGGTGATGACGACGACGATCGCGCTCGAAACCAGCAAGGGCGATCTGCCGCTGGCGCTGGCGTTGGGATTGGTGCTGATCGCGATTGTGGTGCTGCTGAATTCCGCCGCGCACGCGACGCGCGGGTGGGCAAAGGCGCGCTTTGGCTGAACCTGTCACCGGACTGCCGATCGAACTCCGCAAGGTGGCCGCCGCGCCCGGCGGTGTTCCCGTACTTGCAGGCATCGATCTCGTGGTCGCTGCCGGCGGCCGCACCGTCCTGCTTGGCCCGAATGGCGCGGGCAAGAGCACGCTGCTGCGGGTATTGCATGGGCTGATCCCCCCCAGTGGCGGTTCGATCAAATGGGGCGATGCGACGAGTCGCCCGTTCGGGCAGGCGATGGTATTTCAGCGGCCGGTGATGCTGCGCCGGTCCGCCGCGGAGAACGTCCGCTATGCGCTGGACCTGGCGGGAGTCCGTGGCGCCGACGCCGATGCGCGCATCGACGAGGCGCTGGACGAAGTGGGATTGCGGGCGCTGGCGGATCGTCCGGCGCGCGTTCTCTCCGGCGGCGAGCAGCAGAAGCTGGCTTTTGCCCGTGTCTGGGCACTCCGGCCCGAAGTGCTGTTCCTCGACGAGCCGACAGCGAGCCTCGACCCGGCGGCCGCCCGCTCGGTGGAACAGATCATCTCCGATATCCACGCACGCGGAACGACCATCGTCATGACCACGCACAACCTCGTGCAGGCGAAGCGGATGGCCGACGACGTCCTGTTCCTGCATGCGGGGCGCGTTACGGAACGCACACCTGCACGGGAGTTTTTCACGATGCCGCGTTCAATCGAAGCGGCTGCTTTTCTTGAAGGAGAACGCATATGAATCGCCGCAGTTTTCTCGCCCTGGCGCTGCTCGCCCTTGTGCAGGCAATCCCCGCAGGTGCGCAGGAGAAATTCATTGTCGTCGCCTCGACGACGTCGACCGAGCAATCGGGTCTGTTCGGGCATCTGTTGCCGTTGTTCGAAAAGGACACCGGAATCAAGGTGCGCGTCGTTGCACTGGGAACGGGCCAGGCACTCGACTTGGCGCGGCGCGGCGACGCCGACGTCGCGTTCGTCCACGATACGGCGGCGGAGGAGAAATTCGTCGCCGAAGGCTACGGCGTGAAGCGCTTTCCGGTCATGTACAACGACTTCGTGCTGATCGGGCCGAAGAGCGATCCGGCGAAGATCGCCGGCGGCAAGGACATCCTGGCCGCGTTGGTCAAGATTCAGGCGGCGCAGGCGCCGTTCGCGTCGCGCGGCGACAAGAGTGGCACGCACGCAGCGGAACTGCGCTACTGGAAAGACGCGGGCGTCGATCTCGACGCGAAAAAGGGTGCGTGGTATCGCGATACCGGTTCGGGCATGGGTCCAACGCTTAACACGGCGTCGTCGATGAATGCCTACGTCCTGGCCGATCGCGGCACGTGGCTGGCGTTCAAGAATCGCGGCGATCTCACGATTCTGGTGGAAGGGGACAAGAAACTCTTCAACCAGTACGGCGTGATGCTTGTCAATCCGAGCAAGCATCCGCAGGTGAAGGCGGCGCTCGGCCAGCAGTTCATCGACTGGCTGGTATCGCCCCGTGGCCAGGAAGCCATCGCCGGCTACAAGATCGGCGGCGAGCAGTTGTTCTTTCCCAACGCAAATGGTTGAGTCTTGGCGCGTGGGACAATTGTCGCGTCGTCCGCAATCAACTGACTGACCAAGGAGCAAAATGATGAAAACGAGCGCGCGCAATCACTTTTCCGGCCGGGTCAAAGAACTGGTCAAAGGACCGGTCTCAACCGAAGTGACGATCACCGTTGGCGTTGGCGTCGACGTCGTGGCCACGATAAGCACGAGATCGGCCGATGCCCTGGCACTTGCCGTGGGTAAGCCGGTGCAAGCGCTCATCAAGGCAAGCAGCGTCATCGTGGCCGTCGACTGATATGCGCCGCGCGGCGGCTCCGTGGCGAAACGTGGTTCTGGCCGCCATCGTGGCCCTGGTTGCCATGCCCACGCATGCCCTGGACGAGCGAGCGCCGAGCCGCGTCACTACCGCGCTTGCGGTGCGTGGCAACGTCGCGACGCCGCTGTCGTTGTCGGTTGCCGATCTCGGAAAATTTCCGGTCCAGCGCGTCGAGGACACGCGCGTTGTTCGAGGCCAGGGCGGTGCCAGCGAGACGGCGCGACATTTCGCAGGCTGCCTGCTGCGCGATGTGCTGAACGCGGCCAGGCTGACGGAGGGCGATCGCAATGACCTGCGCAAGACGATCGTCGTCGCCACGGCCAGCGACGGCTACAAGGCGGTTTTTTCCTGGGCCGAGCTGTACAACACGCCG
>Ga0302321_100004141_pt1 | contig 12508 bp, 12 predicted proteins | sample Fen_T0_1_FD_202505 | JGI IMG/M metagenome (GOLD analysis project Ga0302321, IMG submission 202505) | Peat permafrost microbial communities from Stordalen Mire near Abisko, Sweden - Fen_T0_1 | ecosystem: Environmental > Terrestrial > Soil > Wetlands > Permafrost | place: Sweden: Abisko...
CTGCAATTGCGTGGGCAGATCGCCCAGGTGCAGCACCGGCCCCGAGGAGAGGGCGCAGGCCCGTTCGATCGAGTGCTCCAGCTCTCTCACATTGCCCGGCCAGTCGTGGCGCATCATGGTGCGCAGCGCCTCGTCGCTCAAGGTGAACTTCACTCCATGCTCGCGGCTGATCCGGTCAAGAAAGTGAGCGGCAAGCAGCGGGATATCCTCGCGCCGGTCGCGCAGCGAGGGCAGGCGCAGGTTGACAACATTGAGCCGGTAGAAGAGATCTTTGCGGAAGCTTCCGTTCTCCACCATCGCCGCCAGATCGCGGTTGGTGGCGGCCACAATCCGGGCCTTGATGGGCACGCGGTGGGTTGCCCCCACCGGGCGAACCTCCTTCTCCTGGAGGGCGCGCAGCAGCTTGGCCTGGAGGTCCAGCGTCAACTCGCCGATCTCGTCAAGAAAGACGGTGCCTCCCTCGGCCGAGACCAGCAGCCCGTCCTTGGTGCGGTTGGCTCCGGTGAATGCGCCCTTGACGTATCCGAAGAGTTCGCTCTCGATCAGCGTGGGAACCAGCGATCCGCAATCCACCGGCAGGAAGGGCTTCTGGGAGTTGGGCCCGTAGGCGTGAATCGTCCGGGCGACCAGCTCCTTGCCGGTGCCGCTCTCGCCGAGCACCAGCACCGGGTGGCTGCTCTGCGCCACCTTGGAGAGGATGCGGTAGAGCTTCTCCATCTCTCCGGAGCGCCCGATCATCGCACCCAGCCCCTGCGACAGGCGCAGCCGCTCGCGCAACTGCCGGGTGGCGGCATCGGTGACGAAGCTGGCCGAGGCCCGGTCGAGCACCGTCGAAAGCTCGTCCATGGCGAAGGGCTTGGTCAGGTAATCCGAGGCTCCGCAGCGCATCGCCTCGACCGCGGCGTTCACCGAGCCGGAGGCGGTCATCGCGATCACGGCGGTCTGCGGGTAAAGAAGCTTGACCTCGGAGACCAGCTCCAGCCCCTGGTTTGAGCCCGCCGGCAGATTGACCAGCAGAATGTCGGCGGCCCGGCCGCGCAGAATGCTGCGTGCCTGTCCCAGATCTCCGGTGCTTTCGACCGCATACCCCAGGCTGGCGGCGATCTCGGCGCAGGCTGACCGGACTGCTGCGTCGGCATCGACAACCAGCAGATGCAGGCGCACGGTTGGCTCCACGGGTTGGGGGATGTACTCCATGGCTCTGGCGTGCAGTACTGTTTCGAGCATTGTATTCGTCTCCCGGGCAATTTACAGCATTTTCGAAAATGGCTGGTGAACTGGTTTCCTGTGCAACCACCAAGGGCTTCTATTTGAAGGGCTTGGGCCTGCTCTTCGCGCCGGAGTCAACGGCCCCTGACCGGCAGCTCGATCACGAATCGGGCTCCGGAGGGGGCGCGGTGAGCGGCATGAATCCCTCCCCCGGCTGCCTCGACGATGGAGCGGGTGATCGAAAGGCCGAGCCCGCGATGGGGAGCCGGCCAGCTTGAGCGTGCCGAGGCGCCCCGTCCAAAGGCTCCGCCCGGGTGGGTGGTGTACCCGGACTCGAAGATCTTTTCGAGTGCTTTGTGGGGGATTCCCGGCCCGTTGTCCTCGACCGTCAGCGCCAGCCGCCGCCCCATGCCATTCTCCGGGCCATTCTCTGCGGGAGACTCGCGCAGGACGAGATCGATCCGGCCCCCGCCAGCCATGGCCTCGGCGGCATTCTTCACCAGATTCACCAGAATCCGGGTCAGATCTTCGCCGGTCAACCTCACTGGCAAAGCCCCGCCCTCGCAGTCGAGCCCAATCGTGATCGCGGGTCCGGCCAGGGCCGAAAGCAGGTTCCGGTTGGCCACCAGCTCGCCGGCCAGGTTGTCGATCGGCTCGGCGGGCAGCATCTCCCAGCGCGGGGTCCGCTTCTGCCGCTCACCGGCCACAACTCCTCCACCTGCCGTGACGTAGGGGTCGGAGTGAGTGCCGGTCAATGCGGGCACCCTCTCCGATCGGGAGTCGAGAGCCAGCAGCTTCTCCACCAGCCGCCTGCTCGCCGTCGCTACCAGCCGGAGTTCACCGGCATAGTGGCGGAAGGGAGCGGTCAATACTCCGGGCTCTTCGAGAAGCTCGCAGTAGAGCCCCAGGGCCGTCACCATGTTGCGCGCGTCGTGGGCCACCGCCTCCAGGCTCTCGCCTGCGTTCTGCAGATGCGACAAGGCCTCGACCACGGCCTCCACGCGCTTGCGCTCGGCTGGCACGAGTCCACTTCCCGCCATAGTCGGCGCCGTATGCGCCACGGCCGGCCGGCCCGCCAGCGGCAGAGCGCCGGGCAAGGTTACCGGCAATTCCATTCCTTCGATTCCCAATCTCTCGTTTGTCTGCGGCACAGTCCCTGGTAACATCGCCTGCTCCCTTTCTCTCCCGGAGAGAATCCACTCATTCCTGAATTCGGCTTCTCTGCTGGGCAACTGTCCCTTTCTAATACACGTCGGGTGCCAAACCGGAACCTCTGCGATAACTTGCTGATAATAAGGGTCATCGCCCAAAGATCGCGCGATATCATCCCCCAAGCTTCGGCCCGATCAGTTCCAAAATGAAACTGCCTCATCTATCTCTCCGCTTCCAAGCGATGAAGAATCAAGAGCTTGCATGAAGAATCCCGTTGCGGGAGGCCGAAGATGCGGTTTCCCGTCGCGGGACTGGGCCTTCGGCTGCCCTTCCGCAGCCCCTCTCAAACTGCCTCCACTTGGCTTGGATACAATCCTCCTATGACCAGCAAGGCCTCTCCCTCCTTCTTTCGTCCCGATGGGCGCAGTGCCAGCCAGCTTCGCTCCCTTGGCCTTCAACCCGGCTTTGTCCAGACCGCCGAGGGTTCGGTCCTGGTTTCCATGGGCAACACCCGCGTGCTGACCTGCGCCACCATCGAGCAGGGTGTTCCCGGCTGGCTGCGCAACTCGGGCCGCGGCTGGGTCACCGCCGAGTACTCCATGCTGCCTCGCTCCACCGTGACCCGGACCCCGCGCGAGAGCGAGAGGGGCAAGATCGGCGGACGGACCCACGAGATTCAACGGCTGATTGGCCGGAGCTTACGCTCTGTTGTGGACATGAACGCCTTAGGGGAACGAACCGTGATTCTGGATTGCGACGTGATTCAGGCCGATGGCGGCACGCGCACCGCGGCCATCACCGGCGCGGCGGTGGCGCTGGCCTTGGCCCTGAATGCTCTGGTCGAGGCGGGAACGCTGAAAAAATCGCCGCTCAAGCAACTGGTGGCCGCCACGTCGGTGGGGATCGTCGGCGGGGAGGCGCTGCTGGACCTCTGTTATGAAGAGGATTCCCAGGCCGAGGTGGATATGAATGTGGTGATGACCGAGAACGGCGGGCTGATCGAGACGCAGGCCACGGCGGAGAAGGGCAGCTTCTCCCGCGTGCAGCTCAACGAGCTGATCGATCTGGCGGAGACGGGGCTCAAGGAGATCTTCGCGGCGCAGCGGGCGATTCTAGGGAAGTGAAACCGCGTAGTGGCGATCCGATCCTGCGTTGGGAGTTGCTCTAGGGCCTGAAGTCAACGCGACCAGCAGACCGGGGCACACCGTCTCCGAAAATCAACTAGACTCAATCCGTGGGCTTCAGCGAGTTTCTGGGTAATTCGGCGACTGTGAACCGCCTGCGCGAGAGCATCAGCGCCGGCCGTTTTCCGCAGTCGCTGATTCTCGCCGGTCCACGGGGGGCGGGCAAATACACGCTGGCGCTGATGCTGGCCAAGGCCGTCAACTGCCTTCAACCTACTGAGAAGGGTGAACTGCCGGATTTTTGCGACCGTTGCCGGAATTGCACGCGCATCGGCGACTCGGCCAACCTGGAAGAGCGGGTGGCAGAGGCCGTGGCGGCCCGCGAAGAGTTGCGCGACACAGACAAGCGCGAGACCCGCATCCTGATTCAGACCCATCCCGACTTGATGGTCATTCCTCCGGATCCCCCGCAACTGCTGATCAAGCTGGGGCAGGTGCGGCAGGCGATTCACGCGGCCTATTACCGGCCGCCGATCGAGGCGGTGCGGGCTTTTACCATCTTTACCTCCTCGGCGTTTATGAAGGAGGCGGCCAACAGCCTGCTCAAATTGCTGGAGGAGCCCCCGCCGCACACTTCGCTGATTCTCTTGACGGAGAATCCGCAGGAGTTGCTGCCTACGATTCGCTCCCGCGCAGTGGTCCACCGGCTGGGAGCTCTGCCGTCCGCGGAACTGGAGTTGCTGCTGGCCGGGCGGCGACCGGAGCTGAAGCCAAAGGAGCGCGCTCTGGCGGCGCGACTGGCTGAGGGAGCGGTGGGACGGGCGCTCACCCTCGATCTCGGAACTTATCTGACAAGCCGCCAGGATGCATTGATCGTGCTGCGAACGGCGCTTGCCGAGCCGGACTATTCGGCGCTTTTTCATGCCACTGAAAGCTACCGGGCCGGCGCCGATGGCCAGGAGAAAACAGTCAACCTGCTCAGGGCTCTCGGCAGCCTGATCGAGGATCTACTGCTTGAGATCGCCGGAACGCCGCAACTGATTCGGAATCTGGACATCGAGACTGAATTGGCGAAAATGGCCCAGGAACTGACCGTGGAGTGGATCGATAACGCCGCCCGCGTACTGGTTCAGGTGGAACAGGGGATGCGGCGCAACCTGCTGCGGTCGCTTTCGCTCGATGCGATGGCGGTGAGCCTCGATCGCAACGAAGGCTGAACGAAATTAGTCTATATTGTGAAACCTGATCAAATTGGGGTACGCTGGGTTTAATTCCTGCCCCGATCTGCCTCGAATTCCCCGAGAGGATATGAGTTTTATGAACATTGACGCAGCGCTGCCGGTCACCGGCAAGAAGAGTCTTCCGCCGACGCGGGCACAGGACCCAGTCCAGGCGCGCGCCCGCCGCCGCCCGGCTATGGTCTCTCCCATCCACCTGTCGTCGCACGCAACCGAGCCGGAGAACTCTCACCAGGCAGAGACCTTTTACCTGCAAAAGCAGATTCAGTCACAGACTCCGATGGTGGTGGTGCTTGAAGATGGCGAGCAGATTGAGGGCTGCATCGAGTGGTACGACCGCAATACGCTGAAGGTGCGGGGGCGGTCGAAGACCCTGGTCTACAAGTCGGCGATCAAGTACATGTACAAAGTGGGAGATAGCGGACAGTAAGGCCGGGAGCGCTGACCCGTTACTGTGCGGCTTTCATCAGGCGGTCGCGGATAGCAGCGGCGATCCCCTCTCCCGGCGGGATCGGAGAGAGAATCACGGTGCAACCTTCAGCATCGAGGGCGCGGAGGCCGTTGTAGAGCTCACGGCCCAGCTCTTCGGGAACCCCCCAGCGTCCCCAGGCGAAGACTGCGGCGGCCGCAGGAGGGGCGGGCACACCGGTCGGCAGCATCACTCCCACTCGCTCACCAAACTGGTCGACGGTAGCTTCGGCGAGCCGGTTCGCCAATTCGGCGAGAGGCCCCTCGACGAGCAGCAGGCGGGCTTTGGGGGCATAGTGGCGCAGGCCGGTTCCAGGCGAGGGCAGTGCCTCTTTGGGTTGCTGGCGTATAGGACCGGCGGGGCGGAAGACAACCACCTCTCCGGCAACCTCACGAATCTGGTCGATGGAGATGGCGCCGGGCCGGTAGATGACCATGGGGGATTGGCAGGGGTCAATCACCGTGGACTCGAGGCCATGGACGGCGGGACCGGCGTCAACCACCGCGTCGATCGCCCCATCGAGGTCCGCGAGCACGTGCGCGGCAGTGGTCGGGCTGATGTGTCCAAAGAGGTTGGCACTGGGGGCGGCGATGGGAACACCGGCCCGCCAGATGAGCTCCTGGGCGACCGGATGGGCGGGCATGCGCACTCCCACCAGAGGCCGCCCGGCAGTGACGATATCGGGCACGGAGGGCTTTCGCGGCAGGAGCAACGTAAGCGGCCCGGGCCAGAATTTGGCGATGAGCTTGCGGGCGCTCTCGGGGACCAGTTCCTCCAGCATCTCGGCGGGGATGATATGCACGATGACTGGGTCCCACGCCGGGCGCTGCTTGGCCTCGAAGAGCTTGAGCACCGCTGCGTCGTTCAGGGCATTGGCCCCAAGTCCGTAGACAGTCTCAGTGGGAAAAGCGACGGTTCCGCCGGCGGCTAGAATGGCTGCCGCCCGGTCCAGGGTCTCCAAAGCCTCGGCGGTCTCAAAATGGTCGGGGTCTACCACAAACCGCTGCGTGTTCATTCTCCTATTGTCCTCCTTTTCAACATGATTCTGACTCTGACGTATACTTTGTGGTAACGATGGCGGTCGAGACCGAGATCAAATTCCGCGTGGGCGACCTGCCCGGCTTCGCCAGACGCCTTGAGGCCGCCGGCTTCAACATGGTTACACCGCGCAGCTTCGAGTCGAATGTGCTATACGACACTCCGGGGCGGGAAATGCGCGCGCGAACCGAGATTCTGCGCATTCGGAGATATGGCGACCGCTGGAGCGTCACGCACAAGCGCCTGCCCGATTCAGGCCCCGGCGAGGACCGGCACAAGCACCGCATCGAGACCGAGACTGAGGTGGCCGACGGCGCGACGCTGGCGGAGATCTTCCTCTCGCTTGGCTTGGTTCCAGCCTTCCGTTACGAAAAATGGCGCACGGAGTGGAGCGACGGCGAAGGCCAGTGCGTTGTTGATGAGACTCCGATCGGGGATTTTGCCGAACTCGAGGGTTCGGCCGCGTGGATTGATGGCGCAGCCGCCCGGCTGGGCATCGATCCCTCGCACTACATTACCTTGAGCTACGGCCGCCTATTCGATCTGTGGCGCGAAGAGCGCCATTCGGCCGCCACGGACCTGACCTTTTCCGCTTGTGGGGGCTCCGAAGCGGCAAAGTAACGGCCGCTGGTCCTTCCGACGGTAATCAGAATCGCTGAATCCATTCATGAAGACCCTCTGAGCGCCGATAACCCATTCGTGTGCTTCGGTGGTTTTACGGCATTTTCGGAAAGAGTGTAGCCCATTGAAATCCTGCAAGGTCACTGCTCGCTCCACCCCAGCGACGGAGACCTGTCGCCGGGGACCCCGGGGCTGTTGGTTGCGTTGACTTCAGGTCTTCGGCTTCGGTCTACAGCATTTCCGAAACTGGCTAGGAGGACTCATGAATACAGCTAGGCTGGGCTCTCTTTCGAATGGAATATGCAAAGTGGTGAAGCTGCTGCTGATGGGGGCGGCGGTTCTGGTGATGACTCTGACAATTCCCGCGCGGGCATCGGATGCTCGAGCGGTCAAGTCACGGGTCGCGGCGGTTTATCCGGAGATGGCGAAACGGATGAAGATCGCCGGCGCTGTGCATCTGGCGGTGACGGTGGATCCGGAGGGCAAAGTGACCGACGTCAAGACGGTCACGGGCAACAGCATGCTGGCCCATGCCGCCGAGGATGCCGTTCGCAAGTGGAGATTCGTGCCCGGACCGGATGTTTCCACCGTGGACGTGGAAATCAACTTCACGCTCTCGGAGTAGGAATCGGACCAGGCCCGCAATCCAGTCGTCCGACTGGGGCGCGCGTTGAGCAGGCAGCGTGCCTTAGGCCCTCTCCGATGACTACCCGAGCGTGGATGCGAGAGCTGCGGGAAAGCTCTGCCTCCCTCGAATGCGGGGATGGGGACCGATCATCCATCCCAGGATGAACTTTGCAGCATTGCGAACGCCTGGGAAGAACAGGTGCGCTATGTCGGAGTTCATTTCGATGCCTGGCAATTCCGGCGGAAGCACTCTGTCCGTGGCGCTGATCGGCCCCGATCCGGGGCGCCGCGAAGAAGTGGCTAACGTCCTCTCCATCTGCCCGGGCGTGGTTATCCGGGAGTTCCCCTGCTTCCCCGCCAGCCTCGAAGATCTCCCCCAGTTGCTGGAGCAGAATTACGAGGTCGTCCTCATCGATCTGGACAGCGATCCGGAGTATGCCCTGGATCTGGTGGAGGGGATCTGCGCCATTGGATCCACTGCCGTCATGGTCTATTCCGATCAAGTGGACCTGAAGCTGGCAATTCGATTCATGAGCGCCGGCGCCCGCGACTTTCTTACCTTGCCGCTGGCTCCGGTCGAGGTGGCGCGCGCCTTAAGCCGGGTTGCGATTCGCCACGAAGCCAGCCGCCAGGCGCGCAGGCCGCCGGGGAAGCTCTCTGTCTTTTTTGGTTCCAAGGGCGGCTGCGGCGTCACCACGGTGGCCGCGAATTTTGCCGTTTCGCTGGCCCAGGTTTCCAACCAGAACACGCTCCTGATCGATCTCGGCCTTCCGCTCGGCGATGCGGCCATCAACCTGGGCATCGTCGCCGAGTTTTCGACCGCCCATGCCTTTCAGGATCCCAGCCGGCTCGACGCGAAGTTCCTCTCCTCGCTTCTGACCAAACATAGCTCGGGACTATTTGTTCTGGCGGCGCCCGCCGATATGCCGCCCAACCAGCCGCCGCAGGAGGCGGTTGCCAGGCTCATCACCGTGGCGCGGCAGAGATTCGACTACGTGGTCATCGATGGCGGGGCGCGGCTCGACCTGATGGATACGAATCTCTTCGGGGATTCAGCAACGGTCTATTTGGTGGCACAGGTGGGCGTCTCGGAGTTGAGAAACGCAAACCGGCTGATCTCGCGATTTCTCTCCACGCGCTGGCGCAACCTGCAAATCGTGCTGAACCGGTACACGCCCCACATGCTTCTCTTCGACGAGGAGCACATTACCAAGGCCCTCACGCAGCCAGCGAACTGGAAGATTCCCGACGACTATGCCACCGCCAGAAGGACGCCGACCAGCGCCACCGCCATTGCGCTCGCCAACACGCCCATCTCGCAGGCGATCCGGCAAATGGCGCGGACGGCCTGCGGGCTGCCGGCGCAAGAGAAGAAGAAAAAGGGCTTCTTCTGGTAAGGGCGCGGCTTTGCCCACGAAACTTCCGTCAGAATTACGCGAACCACCCCAATGAGGCCATTGCGGCTTTTCCGCGCGGTGGCGTTTCTTGAGCTTCCCTCGAAATCAATTCGCGGCTTTATACCTGTTCTGGTATGATGAGTCTGTGCATAGCCCCGAAAAGTCGCTGATCTGGATCGGGAGCAGCAAAAAGGGACTTAATGGGCCTGGCGATTCCCGTGCGGAAGTTTTTCGGTCACGCCTTGAACTTTGCACAAAACGGCGAACAGCACGATGCCGCGAAGGTGATGAGAGGTTTCGGAGGTGCGGGGGTGCTGGAGGTAGTCGAAGACGATGCGGATGGAACCTACCGGACCGTCTACACCGTCAAGTTCAAGGAGGCGGTCTTTGTTCTGCACTGCTTTCAAAAGAAGAGCAAGAGCGGAATTGCGACGCCCAGAAAAGATATGGAGATCATTCACGCGCGGCTCAAGGTGGCCGAGGATGTGGCAAAGGAGATGCGAGATGGCAAAGCGCGTTTATAACGGCATTGAGGTTGAGGCAAGCTCAGGGAATGTGTTCGCGGACCTGGGGCTACCCGGTGCCGCGCAGCTCAAAATCAAGTCCGGCCTGGCCATCGAGATCACTCGCGCAGTGCGCCGCCTCGGCCTGACTCAGCAAGAGGCCGGTCGCCGCATGGGAATATCGCAAGCGAAGGTTTCCGGCCTTCTACGCGGGGATTTTTCCAATCTCTCGGAGCGCAAGCTGATGGAGTGCCTCAACCGCCTTGGCTACGACATTGAGATCAAGCTGACTCCCGCCGTCGAATCTGTTGGAGGGCGAAGTCTGGATGTCGCTTGAGCGAAGCCGGTCGAAGGTTTCAGCCGGGGCTCCACGGTTTCAAAATCGAGACTTTGGGCACCCCGATCAGACTCAAAATAATTGATTAATATACGGTTAGCGTCTGTGCGACAGAGGGTATATTCTTCTGGCATAATACCGTGTATTCTCATCTTGCATTTCGGAATCACCAAAGAAGACATCAGGCGAGCCACACGAGGCATTGAAAGTTGAGTATCCTCCTCACTGACGCAGAAATTTCGGCTCTCATCAGCGAGACCAAGCAGCTAGAGCCTGGGTACTTGAGCAGGCTCCAACTCAGACCGAAGCGAGGGCACAGTGAACGGGAGTTGGACATTGTCGGTGCAAATGGGTCAGCCTTTCAACTAATTCTTCGGCAGAATCTCGTGAATGTGCTCGACTTCTCGGCGATTCTTGCCTATTCAGTTCCTTCATCATCCCAGGTATTTCTGTTGCGAAGATATAACGGTAAAAGCCATGAGCATACAAACAAGATCGAGCGTCAGACATTTTATGACTTCCACATTCATTTTGCTACGGAACGATATCAGCGTTCAGGTTGGAAGGATGAAGCCTACGCGGAAGTGACAAACCGGTACGGTGATTTTCAAGGGGCACTTGACTGCCTAATTCAAGATTGTGCGCTGGTTCTCCCGCCCGACGGAGAGGGATTGCTTTTCTAAGAGGTCAATATGGAGCTCGAAGCAGTAGTCAAGGATTTCAGAAGCAAGGTTTGCGAGCAACTACGGCTAATGCAAGAGGGGGAAAACCGCTTTCGCATATTCACGCCCTTCATGTTCGAGGACGGCGATCATTTGGCAATCGTGCTAAAGCGTGAACAAGAGCACTGGATGCTGTCGGATGAAGGCCATACCTATATGCATCTTAGCTACGATATGGACGAAAAGGATCTCCGAACAGGAACGCGCCAGAAGATCATCACGAATGCTCTTTCTGCGTTTTCTATCACAGATCGTTCTGGTGAGCTTTTGATTCCGATAAGAGAAGGTCAGTACGGAGATGCGCTATACAGCTTTGTTCAGGCACTTCTAAAGATTGCAGATGTCTCGTTTCTGACGAGAGAGCGGGTCAAATCTACTTTTCTTGATGATTTCCGAGAGTTTATTCAGGAAAAGGTAGCAAAAGAACGTCGCCAATTCGATTGGCACCATCCACAGCATGATCCTGAGGGCCTTTATTCAGTGGATTGCAGGATCGAGGCTATTGCTGATAGCCCAATCTTCATATATGCTCTACAGTCCGATGACAAAGTTAAGGACGCCACCATCGGGCTACATCAATATGAACGTTGGGGTGTACCGCACAGAGGTGTTGGCGTTTTCGAGAATCAGGAAGAGATTAACCGTAAAAGCCTGGCGAGATTCAGCGATGTTTGCGAAAAGCAGTTCTCGAACCTTGCGACAAACAAGGAGAGACTGACTAGATATCTGTCTGTTCAGGTTATTCAGTAAAATGACGCGTGACTTCGGTTGCCCCAGGTTCCAATTCTGGGATCTGGAGTTCAGGATGCGCCGCGATTCCTACTTCTCCGCGCCGTGGCACTTCTTGTACTTCTTGCCTGAGCCGCAGGGGCAGGGATCGTTGCGCCCCACCTTCTCGCCGGTGCGGCGCTGCGCCGGTGCGGCGGCCTCTCCGGCCCCGGCCCTGCTCGCCGCCTCCAGTTCGCGAATCTTCTTGCGCTGGAACTCCTTTTCGAGCGCGTCGATGGTGGTCGAGGGCTGGCGTGTCGAAACCCCGATCTCGCGCGGCGCGGCATCCAGCGTCAGCGGCTGAGAGGCGCTCGCTACAGGAGGCGCCTTGGGAACCACGCGGTTGGGCCGGGGCGCGGCATCGACCGGCTGGCCATCGGGCCCGAGAATCTGCATCCGGAAGAGGTAGCGAACCGTGTCTTCCTGGAACTTCAGCATCATGGCTTCGAACATGTCGAAGGACTCGCGCTTGTATTCCACCAGCGGATCGCGCTGCGCATAGCCGCGCAGGCTGATGCCTTCCTTCAGGTGGTCCATCGAGAGCAGGTGGTCCTTCCAAAGGCCGTCGATCACGCTCAGCATGACCATGCGTTCGTGGTGGCGCATGGTGGCCGCGCCGAGAATCTTCTCCTTTGACTCGTAACCTTCCTTCAGCTTCTCGAAGATTGCCTCGCCGAGTTCATGGCGGCCTAACTCGAGGGGCTTCACGCCCTCGGCGGCCAGACTGAAGCCGAAGTGGTCAACCAGGCCTTCATTGAGGCCCTTGAGGTTCCATTGATCGGGATGCAGCTTTTCCCCGCAGAACTCGTCGAGGGCGGTGCTGAGGATGCCGCCGGCGTAGTCTTCGAGAATCAGATCCTTCTGGTCGGCCTCTTCCAGAAGCTGGCGGCGCAGGCCATAGACTGCCTCGCGCTGCTTGTTCATCACGTCGTCGTATTCGAGCAGGTGTTTGCGCGACTCGAAGTTCTGCGCTTCAACGGCCTTTTGAGCCCCTTCGATGCGCTTGGAGATCATCTTCGACTCGATCGGCACGCCCTCTTCCATGCCCAGCCGCTCCAGCAGCGTGCTTACCCACTGCTTGGCGAAGATGCGCATCAGGTCGTCTTCAAGCGAGAGATAGAAGCGCGAAGCGCCGGGATCGCCCTGGCGGCCTGCGCGGCCACGCAACTGATTGTCGATGCGCCGCGACTCATGGCGCTCAGTGCCAAGAATGAAGAGCCCGCCGGCAGCGATCACCTGTTCGTGCTCAGCCCGCGCGGTTTCGGCGTGGACGTTGTAGACCGCTTCCCATTCCGTGGAATCG
>Ga0302321_100004142_pt1 | contig 12506 bp, 7 predicted proteins | sample Fen_T0_1_FD_202505 | JGI IMG/M metagenome (GOLD analysis project Ga0302321, IMG submission 202505) | Peat permafrost microbial communities from Stordalen Mire near Abisko, Sweden - Fen_T0_1 | ecosystem: Environmental > Terrestrial > Soil > Wetlands > Permafrost | place: Sweden: Abisko...
TCCTCAAACACCTTCTCAAACCAGTAATCAACTTTTTTTGAAAGAGGAGAATCGAAAACCGGGAAAGGATTTTCGTGGGTGTATGCATACGGAAAATCCCAGATATCGACAATTTTTTTCTTATTAAGATTACCAAGGGTTGAAATTACTCCTTTACATGGTATCACAGAGTCTTTTAATAGCGATAATGAATGAATTTGACCCTTCAGGTTCTTGAGGATATTTTCCCGGAATATTTTAAGTCTTCCAAGATCGATCATTGATCTGAAAGCCATTCCGATCTGACTCGTCAGGAGAAAATCGACCAAAGGACTTTTCCCTGTGAGAGTTTTTTCAAAATCATTAAGGTAAAAATTATATACCCTGTCAAATGCCAGGCTATCCATTATTAATTTTGAAGAGCCTTGCATATTGCTGAAAACCGACCCGCCACAAAAAATAAAAAGCTTTGATTCTGAAAAGAGGTTTCCGGGATTTCCCATCAAAATTATTTCGCCAAGAAAAGCGCCTATTGAATAGGCAAAAATATTGAATTTGGTGGTTCGGGGAATAATCTCATGATCGCCATTTCTAACGCTTGAGAGTAGTTTTACGATATCAGATGTCGTTTGATATCCCGATTTAAAAAACCTCATCGGATCTTCAGTAAGTCGGTTGCTGAGGGCAATATTGGCAAAACTCGACATGTTGATATCACCTAATGAAGAATTCCGGTCCTTCATAAAATGAATCATCGCCCTCGGATCTTTCCATTTGGAGGGAGACCTGTTTATGTGAAATGAAATAGGAAAAAGAATAACATAACTGTCAGTATGTTCTGCAAGATATAAAGCCCATACCAGGTATTTTACCCAGCTTCTTTCATTTAGTCCGTGTAGCAAAAGAATGACCTTATCACTCTTAATATTTCGTGGTGTAAAAACAGGATACGAAAAAGAACAGTTTTCAGGGATAAGTGTATCGGGTATATTTGAAAACTCATTTACCGGGGCATCAGAGTGAAATCCGATATTATGAATTTTAACTTCTGAACCAGGTATGGAAATTTTCTGGTTCTCAATTGTGAAGATAGATTTAAGCTCATTAAATGTTTTTGTATACTCCATAGGTTCAGATCTGGCCATTTCTATACAAAGGAAGTCACGACATTTAATGCTGGCAAATTTATGTGGCAGATACTTGGATGTTGTGATAAAATGTCTCAGTGAGGGATATAATTCGATTATCAGTGACGGAATTCTTATTATTGTAACCAGGCAGAGTTTATGTTATTGCGATTTAGAGTGAGAAAATACTTAATTTTACAGATAGTAATCAAAGCACAAATGATCGATTTCAAAAAACCAATTCCTCCTTATTTGAATGAAAAGCAGAATATCATACGTCTGATACTTTTTACTTCACTTTTTGCATTGGTTTTTATTAATGTTTATTCTCCGTTTGGTGCCGACAGGTGGTACAATCTTACGAAGCTTGAATTTTTCACCTATTCGAGTCTTACCATACTCATTGGGGTGCTTGTTGTTGTAATAAGCAGGATTATTATGTATCATATAAGTAAAAAGGGCCCTATTAATATATGGCAGTATCTGCTTTGGATACTTGCCGAAATATTCTTTATGGCTCTTACATATGCATTATTTGAAAAACTTATTCTGAAGGATGCCCGCCTGTTTACAGATCTTGTTAGAAATTCATCACGGAATACCGCTATGGTTCTGTTATTACCATATTCAATTTTATGGCTTTATTTTTCATGGCAGGATAAAAAGGAACAGATTGAGCGACTGGCAGAATTCCCCGCTTTTTCTGAAAACACCAGGAACATGATTCCTTTTTATGATGATAAAGGGATACTGAAGTTTTCATTAAAGAAGGAGAATCTGCTTTATCTTGAATCAGCTGAAAACTATGTGAACATATGCTATCTCAATAAGGGTAAAGTATCAAAATACCTGCTGCGTGATACTCTGAAAAAAATGGAGGAGAACTTATCAGGTTCTGAAATAATAAGATGTCACAGGTCATATATTGTAAATTTTGAAAAAATCAAAGTTATCCGGAAGGATAGGGACGGTTTAAAGCTTGAATTTGATAATCCTTCAGTGACAGATATTCCTGTTTCCAAAACTTATGTCAATGCTGTTATGCAGACTTTCTCAAAATATTGCCAGACTGTCGATCTCAGCTGATGGTTTTCATATAATAGATTTTGTTTATCAGAATGAAATGTTACTTTTGAAATGATAAAATATTTCCTGAAAGATGAATATTCTCATTCTGGGATCTGGGGGCAGGGAACATGCACTTACCTGGAAACTTGCCAAAAGTAAAAAGGTCAATAAAATATTTATAGGCCCGGGGAACGCCGGAACTTCAGGTTTAGGAACAAACCTGAAACTCGATCCTGAAAACTTCTCTGAGGTCAGAACAGCCGTTCTTGAAAATAAGATTGATATCGTAATTGTAGGTCCTGAAGCTCCGCTTACAATGGGTATTCATGATTTTTTTCTTAGCGATAATATACTTAAAAAAATACCGGTAATTGGTCCCGATAAATCTGCTGCGCGGCTTGAAGGGAGCAAGGAATTTTCAAAAGAATTTCTCACAAGGCATAAAATTCCCACTTCTGCCTACAAAAGCTTTGATAAGTCAAATGTGCAGGAGGCTCAGGTTTTTCTGAGGACTCTGAGTCCCCCTTATGTAATTAAAGCGGATGGTCTTGCTGCCGGAAAAGGTGTTGTTATAGTTGATGATATTTATAATGCTGAGAAAGAGGTCGTTGCTATGCTTAACGGAAAATTTGGCACTGCCGGCCAAAAAGTTGTTATTGAACAGTTTCTAAAGGGGATTGAGCTATCGGTTTTTGTCATTACTGACGGGATAACATATAAATTGTTACCCGAAGCTAAAGATTACAAAAGGATTGGAGCGGGGGATACGGGGCTTAATACAGGCGGAATGGGAGCAGTTTCACCGGTACCTTTTGCGGATTCTGACTTTATGAAAAGAGTGAAGAAGAGGATAATCGATCCTACTATGAAAGGACTAAATGATGATGGCATAGTTTATAAGGGGTTTATCTTCTTCGGTCTGATAAATGTTGAAGGTAACCCATACGTCATTGAATACAATTCAAGGTTGGGCGACCCTGAATCGGAAGTAATAATACCAAGAATAAAAAGTGATCTCTTTGAGCTGATTGAAGGTGTAGCTAATGGGAATCTGGCTGAAAAGATAATTGAGATTGATGAAAGATTTGTAGCCACTGTAATGCTTGTCTCAGGCGGCTATCCTGGGGATTACAATAAAGGCAAATCTATACATGGACTTGATCTTACAAAAGGGAGCGTTATATTTCATGCCGGCACTAAGAAAGAAGGCGACAAAGTTGTTACCTCCGGTGGACGTGTTCTTGCTATAAGTTCATGGGGAACTTCAATGAAAGAAGCTCTTGATACATCGTACCGGAATGCCGGGTTATTGGATTTCGAGGGAAGATATTACAGGACTGATATTGGATTTGATCTTTAAATCGTATGCTTTTACGTATATTCAAAGGAACGGGTCCCGGAGTAATATTTATGATAATTATTACTCTTTTTGCTGTCTGGATCAGTGCTATTCTGAATCAACGGTTGCACCCACGCTTTATCTATGAAACAGACCCAATGCCTCTTTATGGGCTTCTGAAGCTGGTGATCAGGAATAGTCATAATCTTGGAGTAATTCTTTCTTTTTTGATGGTCTCCCTGATGGCTTTTCTTATGGTAAATTTCAACACTACCAATTTTTTTATTAATGAAAGGACTTTTCTACCTGCACTGATTTATATTTTATTTGGTGGGTTTTTCCCTGACCATCAGCTACTGAATCCTGTAATACCGGCTTCCATTTTTCTTATGCTGGCAATGTACAGAATTATGGATGGTTATCATAAAACAGGAACTGCATACAATTATTTCGATGCAGGTATTCTTATTAGTACAGGCAGTTTGTTCTATGCGAACCTGATATGGTTTGGATTATTAGTAATAATAGGGATTGCTATTATGAGGACTGGAAATCTTAAAGAGATTTTAATTTCAATTCTTGCACTTCTGACTCCTTACTTCATCACTTTTGGTATATACTATGTGATCGGTAAAGACGTAGGGGCTTTGATGAGGCTTCTTAGAGACAATCTGTTTGACAGGTCAATTTATTACCCTTTCCCGAAAATAACTATAGTGGCTTTGATCTTTAGCAGCGCATTATTAATTGTAAGCATTATCCAACTGATGCAACGAATGAATACTAAAAAGATAAAGTCGCGTAAAACATTTTCCTTATTGCTTTGGACCTTTATAATCGCTGTAATAGTATATTTTGCAGTTCCTTCGGCTTCAGTTGAGTTAATCTGGCTGATGGGTATACCTGTCAGCTATATCATGACTCACTATTATGTATTTGTAAAAAAGAAACTGGTACCTGAAATCCTGTTTTACGTGTTTGTGCTTTTTATTCTTCTTATACAGATATGGTACCTTAAATGAAGCGATTATTTTATCATTGAAACTACACCCACGCCTGATCCCTGTTGCCCGTTAATAAAATCATAGCTGATCTGATATATACCGCTTTTCTGGCATTCAAAATCAACGTAAGAAAATATCTTGCCGGTTTTTTTATCGAATGATGAAAGGATTTGTTTATTTGCGTCATCTTTGATAGAGAGAATCAATTGGCCTTTGGAATTCTCTGCATTGCACATTGTAAATCTGTACTTGGTATTTTTCCAGAGAGACATATTTGCTTTGTATCTTAATTCATTTTGGACAGCAGCTTTCCCGAGCTGTATTCTGAAATCCTTCAGGTATTTGGCATCTGGACCAGCATTAATAGCACAGCTACTTATGAGGGGATCCGTGACCTGTCCAAAAGACAGGAAAGCGATGGTAAATAAAAAAGTCAGAGTTATAATGGTCTTTTTCATACTAATTATTTAAAATTAGCTTGTCCCTTATATTCTTTGTAATATCTATAACGCTTTTTAATTGTTCTTTAGACATATTGACAACACTTGTTTCAGTTTGTTTTATGGTAAGCCCTCCGTCCTTTTCCACACTTACCGGATCGCCTTGTGTATATGTTATTCTGACGTCGCGATATTTATCTTTAATGTCTTGCATATCTTTGCATAAGCTGATGAATTCCGGATCGCGTTTGCAGTAAGGACTGATAAGAAGGAGAAGATCATTTAAAATTATTTTCTGCTCCCCGATTCTGTCGCTCAACATTTTATTGGGATATTGACTCACAACCTGAGTTGCCAGATACTGTCCTTCGAGCCAGACACCTACTATCATAAGAGCAGATAGTTGACCGCGATCATTACTCCGCAGATAGGTATCTATTTTATTATACGAATCAATTGAAATGAAAAGGAGCGAATCAAGGTTTGATTTATTTTTTGATAGTCTTTTTATTGATTCAAAATCAAAAAACTGACCAACTTTTATATCCTCGGCAATTTTCCTGATAGATGTTAAAACGTCAAGGGATGAACCGGTTTTTTCGTACATGTTAAGATACCCGAGGTCAGCCCCAAGAATACCCAGTTTCAAAGCCTTGTCAAAACTGGTACCCTGCTTGTTTGGATCAATTGATTCCGCAATATAGTTCTGAGAGAATGGAACCTGCAAAGTCTGCAGAAGATTTGCTATTTCAACGGGAGAAGAAATGTTTTTTGATATGTCAGCAATAGCTTCAGGACTTAATTTCTCAGCTTCTGATACCGGAACAGAATCAGATTGGGGAAATACGAACTCCGAGGGTTTGCTTTTCGAATTTCTGCATGAGAAACCAAAACTCACAATAATCAGCAATAAAACTACTCTTCCTTTCATTTAGTATGATGGATAAGTTAAAACAAAAATACAAAAAAACTTATTAACAATCTATTAATTATTTATTTTCGGAATTTTAATTTTTCGAAAAACCTGACTGTTTTGCCAAGCAACTCAAAATATAGGACAAGATAAAATAATATTGTGCTCAAAAGCACCAGGGAAATATTGAATATGAATGTGTCGGTTTTCATCCCGAAAATATATTTCGCAGGGGCATAAAAATGAGTCCGGAATTTAAGAAATCCCTTGTTGTAAGGGTCAAGGTAAATCGGATCAATATTTTGAACGAGTGAGTTATTATAAATCAGGAATTTTTTACGCTCATAACGTTTAGTCACTAATTCTTCAAGTTTATAATTATAATAATCATCCTCTAGTTTCTTAAGTTTTAAATCATTCATATTGTAAAAAATATCCTTTCTGTCGCTCACAGTATTTGAAATTCTATTGAATGCCTTATCCATCCTGTCGAGGTATTTGGTCAGAGAATCAGCGACACCAGGATTAAATTCATACGGTGTCAGGTCTGAAATATAATTGAATGCGGGAACGTGATATACTGCAGCCATCTTTTCCAATTCATTTTTCATAAGCTGAAGCTTGGTGAACTTCCGGGTTGATTTCCTGACAATAAGATCCTCGCTGTTACCTATATTCTTGGGGTTACTTCTGAATTCAAAAAGAGTAGTCTCAAGAGCATCCCGTAATGCTTTAATCCTGTGAACCTTATTGAACTCAGCTTCACTTCTTTTTTTTTCAAGGTCGTAATATGTCTCGCCTTCTTTGGTAAACTGAGTCTGGCTGTATTTGTTATCCTTGAACTGAGACACAATCAGCGCTTCATATGTCCATCGTGTAGGCATCATCTCAGCAATAAGAGGGACTTTTTCTACATTGCCAATTTTCCTGTTTAGCTTGTCAAAGGAAAACATTGCTCCGCTGAGTACCATCATTGGAATGATAAGAAGCGGTATAACTATGTAGATAGTAATAGCTGAATTAAAAGAAGCTGAGATATTAAGCCCAAGCATATTAGCACAAAAAGAAGTAGTAAATAACGCGAGCCAGTAATGGAAAAACATACCCTTTATGCAAAGAATAGGGTTAGCTATTGAAACAAACAGAAGAGTCTGAAGCGCAGATATGAGAATCAATATTGCAACTTTTGAAAACAGATAACTGTTTCTGCTTAAATTCAGAAAATGTTCCCTTTTAAGTATCTTCCTGTCCCTGAAGATCTCTTCAGCGCTGATTGTCAACCCGAGAAAAAGGGCTACAATCAGACTCATAAAAATATAAATAGGGATATTTTCATTTTCAGAAAAAATGTAAATATCAGAATCGGGGTCAGGAATATACCTGATAATAAATGAAAGAATAAAGCCAAGGATCGGAGCTTCAAGCAGAGTCAGCAAAACATACTGACTATTAGAAATCTTACTCTTGAGATCTCTCGAAAAGTAGATAAGGAACTGTTTTAAAAGACCCGGTCTCTGGAGATTCTTATGCGGAGGCTCTTTTATCTCAGGTAATTTGACAAATGGATGTTTTGAAGCAAAGGTATTTGACCACTCATTTGGTCTGACTTTACGCTTTTCAGTATATTTTCCGAACTCATCAACAACCTGTGTTTCAATTATATTAAAGATGGTTTCAGGATTCACATTCCCGCATTGCGGGCACTCTCCCAGATTTGAGTTGATCTGGGCATCGAGGGTTTTGAAGTAAATAACAGAATCGACAGGATTGCCGAAATATGCCATACATCCTCCCTGATCGAGGATAATTACTTTATCAAACATTTTGAATATCTCGGACGATGGCTGATGAATGACCGTAAATACCAGTTTCCCTTTAAGTGTAAGGTCCCGCAGAAGATCCATCAGATTTTCGGAATCCCTTGATGATAAACCGGATGTTGGTTCATCGAGAAACAAAACCAATGGCTCCCTTATCAGTTCCAAAGCTATATTCAATCTTTTTCTCTGACCACCGCTAATTACTTTATTAAATGGAGAGCCTACCTTTAATTCTCTCTTTTCAAGCAAACCGAGATTTGACAGAGTGTGATCAACCAATTCTCCTATCTCTTCCTTGTTTTTGTCTTTGAAGCACTGACTGGCAGCATAGAAAAGATTCTCAAATACCGTCAGATCTTCAATGAGAAGATCATCCTGGGGGACATAGCCAAAAACTCCCTCAAGTGCTATATTATCCTTAGCTACATCTAAACCGTTTATTTTAACACTACCGGAGGAAGGTTTCTGAATTCCACTCATCAGATTCATTAATGTAGTCTTTCCCGATCCGCTGGCTCCCATAATTCCAACCAGCTTACCCTCTTCCACTGAAAAGCTGACATTATCTACTGCTGCATGTCCTTCCCTGAAATGATAGGAGAGATTTTCAACTGTAAATGAAATCTTATGGATAATTATGTCTGAAAGAAAACTGGAACTGATGTCACTATAATAAATTGAATGGCCCTGCTGCGATTTAACTGATCCTCCTTTTGCAAAGGTGTAGACCTGGCCTGATCTTATCGGAAGACCGTTAAGGTATAACTGGTCATTTGAAATATACTTAATAAAATACAGGTCAACACTCGCTACTCTTATAATAATAATTCTTGTGTTCTGATAACCAGTCACCATCTTTCTGCACAAATCGCACTTTTCATCTCCAGGGGAGAGAAACAGAATTGCAGGATTGATCAGGTCTTCAGGATTGTCATTTTTCACAAATTGCTCTATGGCGGCAAATTCAATGGCAGATATTTTGAATACTTCAGCTACAGTATTAATTATATTCATTCTCTGAAGTGTGAACTGCCGGTCGGTATTTACCAGTTCATATAGACGCATAAGTACAACCACTTTTTGCTCCTGGTTAAGTGTTCGGTTTATCTTTTTACAAATGCCTAAAATCTTAACAGAATCTTTTACGGATGGAGCGGATGGTTCATTTATAATTGATCTTTGCATTACCGGGCCGGCATGCTCATCAAAAAGCGCAAGATATTCTTTAACTGTCTCACTTGTAAGCTGTTTATTCAGAAAGCCGGAAACATACTCACGTTCATTCATAAGAATGCCTCTGTCCTGCTTTACAATCAGGGCAAATAATTCCATTAATGCTTTTAGAATCTCCTCACTCATAAATCAGCTGGCAACGATCATTCATCGTAAACGTACTTATTATTACCCATTTAAACAAAAATATCTCAAATATTAAAGATTATAATATTTTAGTTCAATTACAACCCATAAAATCATACAACTGCGTAAAAATTTCTAATGCAATAATGGTTCTTTTTCTTTATTTTTGATAAATATCCGATCATCTAATACTATCCATATGAAACCTCAGAAATTCATTTTTATTTTGTCATTTCTGACAATAGTTTTATTAAATAATAATAATGTCTCAGGACAACTTGCAGGCAGGGAAGTACAAAATTTTAATTTCGACTGGAAATTTTTCAAAGGAGATCTTCCCAATGGTCAGGATCCGGCCCTGGATGATTCGGGCTGGAGAAAACTGGATCTTCCTCACGATTGGAGTATTGAAGGGAATTTCAATAAAAGTTTTGCAAGTTCCACCGGATTTTTGCCGGGAGGCATCGGTTGGTACCGTAAATCTTTCCTGATTCCAGCTAATGAGAAAAACCGAAAAGTATTTGTAAGTTTTGATGGGATTTACAATAACAGTGAAGTCTGGATTAACGGTCACTATCTCGGTAAAAGGCCAAACGGATATATCTCCTTTCAATATGATATAACCTCCTATATTAAACCCGGGGAGGAAAATCTTATAGCTGTCAAAGCAGACCATTCAAAATATGGGGACTCCCGCTGGTATACCGGTTCTGGTATCTATCGCGACGTTAAGCTTATATTTGTCTCTCCGGTACATATTAACCATTGGGGAGTTTCTACGGTAGCAAAGAATGTATCAGTCGAAAAGGCATCACTTTCTATTGAAGTCAGCATTAGCAATGAATCGGGGAAGATATCGGATGTGACAGTCTCAAATTATTTATTATCCTCCGGAGACACAGTAAAGAAGTCTTCACAAAAAATATCAATGCCCGGGTCTTCATCTAAATTAGTTTCCCAGAATATGGATATTTATGGTCCGAAACTTTGGGATACTGATAATCCTAATCTATATTCACTGATAACTGTAGTAAGTGGTGTTGATGTGCTTGATAGCCAGGAGACCCCTGTAGGTTTCAGAAGTATAAGGTTTGATGCTGATAAGGGATTTTTTCTTAATGGTAAAAATCTGAAGCTGAAAGGCGTATGCATGCATCATGAGGCCGGAACACTAGGCTCCGCTTTTCCGCGACAGGTAATCGAACGAAGATTGGACATCTTAAAAGAGGCTGGCTGTAATGCTATCCGGACAAGCCATAATCCTTTTTCATCAGATTTCCTTGAACTGTGTGATGAAAAAGGATTTCTCGTTATCGGCGAAGCATTTGATGAATGGGAACTCCCAAAGAAAAAATGGATTGAAGGATGGAATGTGGGAACCCCGGGCAAAGATGGTTATTCAGTTAATTTTAAGGATTGGGCCGTTATTGACCTGAAAGATATGATTTTGCGTGATCGTAACCATCCTTCAATTATAATGTGGAGTATCGGGAACGAAATTGACTATCCTAATGATCCCTACACTCATCCTGTTCTTAATACCGAAGCTAATCCTCAGTCGTGGGCAAAATATGATGAAAAGTTACCAAATGCCAATCGTCTGGGTGAAATCGCGAAAGAACTTGTTGGAGTGGTAAAGAAACTTGATACAACCAGACCCGTAACTGCAGGTCTGGCTTCTGTATTAATGTCAGATGAAACCGGATATGCAGACGCTCTTGATGTAACCGGGTACAACTATCAGGAATTCCGGTATGCGGCAGATCATAAGAAATATCCTAAGCGTGTTATTTACGGAAGTGAAAACGGGATGAGCCTTGAAGCATGGGAGGCTGTTGCAGCGAATGATTACGTAATAGGACAATTTCTCTGGACAGGGTTTGAATATATGGGTGAAGCCGGGCAATTTCCAAGCCGTCACAGTACTTCAGGAATAATTGATCTGGCCGGAAACAAAAAGCCGGAGTTTTATTTTCGTCAGAGCCTGTGGAGTGATAAACCGATGATTTTTATCGGAACAACCGATCATCTGGATGAAAATGGAACAGCTGATTTATGGGCACATAAAATGGTCGACCCGTTATGGAACTGGAAACCGGGTCAGAAGGTAACTGTTAATGTTTTTACAAATTGCGAAGAGGCTGAATTGTTCCTTAATAACAGGTCACTTGGCGTAAAAAAGATGGCTGATTTTAAAAACCGTACAATCACATGGGAAGTGCCGTTCGAGGCAGGTAAGCTGAGCGCTGTAGCACGGATCTCGGACAAAGATAAGGCAACATGCCAGTTGAATACAACTGGTTCTGCGGTCAGGATTGCGGCAAAGTGTGATGTTAATCAGCTTAAAGGAGATCGACAGGATATGGCAAATGTTTTTGTTACACTTTGCGATGAAGCTGGGAATACTGTCTACTCAGCTGATAATGAAATAACCTGCGAGATAACAGGACCGGTGAGAATTCTTGGAATGGAAGATTCTAATCCCAAAAACATCGAATATTATAAAGATAATAAACAACACGCTTTCCATGGGAAATTGCTGGTATATCTTCAGTCGCTTGACAAACCGGGTAAGACAGTAATTAAATTCTCATCACCTGGATTGCAGTCAGCAACAATGGAAATGGAAGTAATTAAATAAATTTGTAGAGTAAAGACGACCAATTTGGGCGTCTCTACTTATTCTTATCCCTTCCGTTGCACAAGGTCAATAGGACTATTTTAATTTTTGTAGGGTATTTTTCAGTATAACGGTCTTAGGAAAAAGGTAAAGATGTTGTACGATGAATCCTTTTAAATTGATAACACAAATCGGAATTGCCGTCATTATCTATTCGATAAACGGCTGCAAAAAAGCCGAACCTGAAAATATCCCTTTAATTAAAACAGATGGTATTGAAAACTCTTCAGAAGGAATTTATACATTCAAAGGTACAATTGTCAGTATCGGGAATTTAGAGATCAATGAGCATGGATTTTATTGGTCTCAATCACCAAATCCCGAGAAAGATGGAACTTTAATCCGGTTAGGAGCTGTAAACTCAACAGGGAGTTTCAATAGTATCGTATTTGATGTTTTACCAGGCACAGCTTATCATGTCAAAGCCTTTGCGATGGCTAATTCAGTATCTTATTATGGTGATGAGAAATCATTTACAACACCCGAATCTCTTGTCCATCCAATACTTGATTTTGATCACAACGTATATTATCCTGTAAATATTGGTAATCAGACATGGCTGAACACAAATCTGAAAACAACCCATTATCCTGACGGTTCAACAATCCAGCATATTGAGGACCGAATCACATGGTTTTTCATGCCATGGTATCAACCTGCATACTGCTGGTATGACAGCTGGGGCACCATCGCCGATGCATATGGCAATCTTTACACCTGGCCTGCAGCCATGAATATTAGTTCTGCTGGCGATATCAAAACAGGAATCGTACAAGG
>Ga0302321_100004144_pt1 | contig 12504 bp, 11 predicted proteins | sample Fen_T0_1_FD_202505 | JGI IMG/M metagenome (GOLD analysis project Ga0302321, IMG submission 202505) | Peat permafrost microbial communities from Stordalen Mire near Abisko, Sweden - Fen_T0_1 | ecosystem: Environmental > Terrestrial > Soil > Wetlands > Permafrost | place: Sweden: Abisko...
CGGAAGTGCCGCTGCAGACCATGAAGAGCTTCAGCAGGTCGGGGTCGGCCTGCTCGATCAGGGCGCGGGTGCGGCTGACCGTGACGGGCGTGGTGTCCAGCACCACCACCTGCATCGGCCCCATCCCGGTGGCGCGGAACTCGCCCTGGTACTGGGCGCCGGTCTCGGCGCGGCACTCCATCGGTACCCAGGTCGTCGCCGTGAGCTCCCGGACGACGTCCAGCCGGTCGTCCGGCGGCACCTCCGCGGTCGTCACCAGCGTGCTCATCGCATCCCTCGGTCCCGGTGCGCCGCCCGGATCCTCACCGGCGCGGCGTCCGAGCATCAGGAGGGGTCGCCCGCCGGTCGTGATACGCGGGGCGAACGGTGCCTGAGTGCGCACCCTCCGGCCGCCCCGCCAGATCGCCGATCGCGGTCCGCGTGCTCAGACCGCTCGTACCTCGGCGAGCCGCTCGGCGGCGTACGCGTCGTCCCAGCAGACGGCGGCCTGCCAGGCGGCCGACGCCTGCGCGGCGATGTCGAGCTCGTCGTCGTCGAGGCCGGCGGCGTTGCCGGGCAGCACGAGATCGAGGTCGGGGGCGTCGACGTGCGCCTCGTCCCAGTCGATCAGCGCGACCTGGCGCGCTGTCATCCGGATGTTGCCGGGGTTGGGGTCGCCGTGGACGACGCAGGTCCGACGTCCGGTGAGCCGAGCCCACGCCGCCCGGCATCGAGCAACGCCCTCCGGCGGCATCGCGCCGAGATCGATCCTCGTCCCGGTCCCGGCGTGCAGGAGGTCGGTCGACGATCGCCAACCGGGGCGTTGTGCCCGGCCCTGCGTCGACCGATGCAGCCGGCGGAGCGTTCCGGCCACGCGACGCCAGTCGGCCGGGGTCTCGGGGGGGCCCGCCGTCCAGGTGGGTCATCACCACCAGACCGTCGGCGAACAGCCGGCCGTCCGTGGTCGGGATCGGCACCGGCACGGTCAGCCCCTCACGGTCGAGGTACTGCAGGAGCTCGGTCTCCCACGCGAGATCGGCGTCGCTCCTGGCACCGAGCCGGCCGACCGCGCGGTGCCCGTCGACCCGCACGCTCCACACCTCGTTGGCGACGCCGCCCGCGAGCGGCTCGATCCGAGCGACGTGGTCACCCCACCGCCCGAGTGCCTCCCACCCCACCGGCCACACCTTACGAGGTCCCGAACATCACGATCCCCCGCAGGGACCAGACGTCGCGCGGAGGGACACCGCGGCTGACGCCCGCGCGCGCCTCAGGGGGACCGGACGTCTCAGCATGCCGCTCCGTCGCTCAGGATGCCCATGGCCCGGCGTGCCCGGTGCAGGACGGGGTCAGCGACGGAACGGGCGCGCTCAGCTCCTTGAGCGAGGATGCCGGCGAGTCCCGCCGGGTCGTTCATGAGATCGTCGTGCCTTCGGCGGATGGGGTCGAGCGCGCCGACCACCGCGTCGATGCAGGCGTCCTTCAGGTCGCCGTACCGGCCGTAGGCGTCGATCACCTCGTGTGGGCTCCGGCCGGTGAGCACCGCGAGGATATCGGCCAGGTTCGACAGGCCCGGCTTGGCCGTCGGGTCGTAGCGCAGGGTGCTGTCGCTGTCGGTGACTGCTCTGCGGATCTTGCGGCGGACGACGTCGGGCGGGTCGATCATCCGGATCACCCCGGGCGCGTCGTCCGGAGCGGACTTGCTCATCTTCCGCGTCGGGTCGGACAGGTCGTGCACCCGGGCGGCGACCGCCGCCGGTGCCAGGCGGGGCACGACGAACGTGGGCCCGTACGTGGCGTTGAAACGCACAGCAAGGTCCCGGCAGAGTTCGACGTGCTGGGACTGGTCGCTGCCGACCGGGACGGCGTCGGTGTCGTACAGCAGGATGTCGGCCGCCATCAGGCACGGGTAGGTGAACAGCGAGGCCCTGGTCGCGGGGCGGCCGCCCTTCTCCTTGAACTGGATCATCCGGCTGAGTTCACCGATGTGGGCGGTGGACTCCAGCAGGTAGCCCAGCTCGACGTGCGCGCGGACGCCCGACTGGACGAAGACGGTGGCCCGGCCGGGGTCCAGCCCGGAGGCGAGGAAGAGTGCTGCCGTCGACAGGGTGAGGTGACGAAGGCGGGCCGGGTCATGCGCGCTGGACAGCGCGTGGAGGTCGGCGACGAAGTAGAAGCCGTCGTCCTGGTGCTCCACGAACCGACGCAGGGCGCCGAGGTAGTTGCCGAGAGTGAGGGAGCCGGACGGCGTGATGCCCGACAGTTCGCGGGTGCCGGCGTCGGCCGCACCGATCGAGCGGGTTTCCATGCAAGGTCTCCTTGGTCGGCCCGCGGGGCAGCCTCGGAGACGAAGAAGCCGCCCGGAGCGGGCGGCTTCGAGGATCACGAACGCGACCACGAGCCGTCCCTCAGGACGGCCACCAGAACGTGATCACAGGCGATGCCATGCCGGCACCGTATCCGTTCGACCTCGACGGACCAAGCAGGAATGCGCTCCTCGGGCGCCTGACCAGCCTCTGCTGGTCGGTACCTTGGCAGGTGCTCGCAGGGGCTGCCGCTGCCGGCCGTCCTGCGGTGCCTGCAGGACGCCGGGCGGTCCGGCCTGTCGATGAGGGGGATGCAGGTCATGGTCGTCGACGTCGAGCAGGTCGACCGGCTGGAGGTGTTCGCCGGCGGTGCCTGGGAGACCTATCCACCGGATCCTGCGTTCTTCGAGCCGCTCGCCGTGGTCACCGACCGGGCCGTGCTGGTCGAGTGGACGGCGCGGCTGGCGACGGTCCGGGTCGCGGACGGCGTCGTCGTCCCGGCGTTGCCCGGGCTGTCGTTGGTGTTCCTCGACGCGGACGGTGACCCGATCGCCCGGGTCGACCTGGTGACGGCGCAGTGGGTCCGGTCCGGGCCGTGCGACGGGTTGCTGGCGGAGGCGGTCCCCGCGCGCCTGCTGGAGCAGTTCGGGGCCACGGGCCGGTTCGGGCCCGCGCGGGCGGCCGTGGACCAGCGGGGCGCCCTCGAGCCCGCCACCGAGCTGGGGCGGCGGCTGACCGAGGGCTTCGAGCGAGCGTGGCCGGACGTCCGGCCGCCCGGTGACGAGCTGCGGTTCTCACCGCACTGGGTACGGCTCCACAGCCTGCCCGGCTCGCGGCGGCTGCCCGCCGACGAGACCGACTACCAGGAGCTGCTGCGGCGTCACCTGACCGTCCTGGGCGAGCTGGCCGGCAGTCCCACCGTCGTCGTGGTGACCTGCTCCTGGTCGGCCGGCCCGACGCCGCACCCACGGTCCGCGCCGGTGCAGCGGCTCTCGCCGGCGGCACAGTACTGGCGCAGCGTCATCGCCGACGACTCGCTGCCCGACGAGCCGACCTGGACGCACCTGTTCGCCGAGGAGTTCGACCTCGAGGCCGACCGGACCCGGCTGGCGACCCTGCTGCGCGTCGTCGCGGACGCCCTCACCGCCGACGTCCTGATCACCGACGAGAACGTGAGCTGGCTGTACCGCCCCTACGACGGCGGCGCCGACGTCCATCTCGCCGACCCGGCGCGCCGCGACGACCTGCGCGCCCGGCACGCGGACTGGCTCTCCGGCGACCCCTCGGGACTGTAGGCCGGCCCGCTCGAGGGTGAGGGGTTGCGCCGGGTCGGTCCTGAGGTACTTTCATCGAGTGGTGAATTCATCGACCCCCCCCGGCGTCACGTCTGCGTCGTCGGGGGAGGCCCGGCCGGGCTGGTGCTCGGCCTGGGTCTGGCGCGTGCCGGCGCTGCCGTCACCGTGCTGGAGAAGCACGCCGACTTCCTGCGCGACTTCCGCGGCGACACGGTCCACGCCTCGACCCTGGAGCTGCTCGACGAGCTGGGGCTCGGTGAGCAGTTCGCCGCCCTGCCGCAGCGGTGGATGGAGCGGGCCCAGGTCCAGCTCGACCAGGGCACCGCCACGGTCGCGGACCTGACCCGGCTGCCGGGCCCGCACCGGCACATCGCGCTCGTCCCGCAGTGGGACCTGCTCGAGCTCCTGGCCCGCGCCGGGCAGCAGGAGCCGGCGTTCGACCTGCGCCGCCGCGCCGAGGTGGACAGCCTGGTCGTCGAGCGCGGCACCGTGCGCGGCGTCCGCTACGTGGACCGCACCGACGGGTCCCGGCACGAACTGCGGGCCGACCTGGTGGTGGCCTGCGACGGGCGCGACTCGGCCGTGCGACGCGCCGCCGGCCTGCGGCCGCGGTCGTTCGGGGCGCCGATGGACGTGGAGTGGTTCCGGCTGCCCCGCACGGACGGCGACCCGGCCGGGCTGGTGGCGCGCGTCTCGACCGGCCGGATGGTCGTTCTCGTCGATCGTGGCGACTACTGGCAGTGCGCGTACATCGTCCCCAAGGGCGGCGACGCGGCGTTGCGGGCGCAGCCGGTCCAGGTGCTGCGCGAGCGGCTCGGTGCCGTGCTCCCGTGGCTCGGCGGCCGCACCGACGCGCTGACCGGCTGGGACGACGTCCGCCTCCTCGTCGTCACCCTGAACCGCCTGCGCCGCTGGTCCCGTGACGGGCTGCTGCTGATCGGCGATGCGGCGCACGCGATGTCGCCGGTGGGTGGCGTCGGGATCAACCTCGCCGTCCAGGACGCCGTCGCGGCGACCCGGATCCTCGGCGACGCCGTCCGGACCGGCAGGCCGCTCGACGTCGCGACCCTGCGCCGGGTCCAGCGGCGTCGCTGGTGGCCGACGGCGCTGGTCCAGACGGCGCAACGGATCGGGCACCGCGCCGTCATCGCCCGCGCGCTGCGCGTCGACGCCGGCCCGGCGGCCGGGCAGCTCACCGCACCGGCCGGCGAGGGGCGTCTGCCGCTACCGGTCCGGGTGCTGCAGCGCACACCGGCGTTGCAGGGCCTCGCCGCCCGGATGGTGGCGATCGGTCCGCTGCCCGAGCATGCGCCCGAATGGGCGCGCCGCACCCGCTGACCAGGCACCCGCCGCTCGGGGACCCGCTGTTCAGGGGACGCCGCTCAGGGCGCCGTGACGCGGTAGACCACGCCGGCGAGGTCGTCGCTGACGTACAGGGCCCGGTCGGGGCCCTGGACGGCCATCACCGGGCGACCCCAGCGCGAGCCGTCCGGGTCCTGGAAACCGGTCAGCAGGGTCTGCTGGGGTCCGAGCGTGCCGTCGCGCCAGGCGAAGAACGAGACCTCGGGCGCGCGCGGCGGCGTGCGGTTCCACGACCCGTGGACGCCGACGAGGGCGCCGGGCCCGTACCCCCCGGGCAGCCCCGGCGACGTCGCGAAGCTCAGACCCAGCGGCGCGGAGTGCGCGCCCAGGCCCTGCTCGACCGGCGGCAGCGTCGCGCAGTCGAGCTTCGAGCCGTCGGGGTTGGTCTGGACGTCGCGCACGAAGGGCCTGCCGGAGTAGGCCAGCGGCGAGTCCGGGCGGCCGGGCGCCACGTCGGGGTCGGGGTTGCAGTACGGCCAGCCCAGGTCACGGCCCTGCTGGAGCCTGGCCAGCGGCTCGAGCGGGTGGTCGTTGACGTAGGCCGGGACGACGCGGCCGGTGTCGGGCTCACCGTCGCCGTCGTAGTCGGCGTCGGCGGGGTACTCGACGTTGTCCCGGTTGTTGACCGCGGTCCACACCGCGCCGTCGGGGTCCACGGCCAGCCCGGTGCCGTTGCGCACGCCGCGCGCGAAGACGGCGGGCGCCCCGCCGCCCGGCGGCACGCGCAGGATGCCGGCCCGCTGCGGGTCGGCGTCCCGGTCCTCGGCGGAGATGTTGCCGGTCGACCCGACCGAGACGTACAGCGCGCCGTCCGGGCCGACGGCCACGCTCTTGAGGGCGTGCGCGTAGGCCCCGCGCAGCTCCGGGCTCTTGGCGTCCGGCAGCCCGTCGACGACGACGCGCCGCTCCGAGACGGCGCCCGAGGCGTAGGTGAACGCGTCGACCTTGTTGCTCTCGGCGACGTACAGGGTGCTGCCGCTGAAGGCCAGCCCGTGCGGCTGGTCCAGCCCGTCGACCAGGGTGCGCCGGGTCGGGGTCGGGGTCGGGGCCGCTCCGGTCCGGGTGCCGGTCGGGACGTCGCCCCCCGGAGCCAGCGCGACGACGTCGCCCGAGCGGGGCCGGGAGACCAGCAGCCGCCCGTCCGGCGTCCAGGCCAGCAACCGCGCGCCGGGCACCCGGGCCCAGACGTCGACCGTCCAGCCCGGTGGGGCCTGCAACCGCCGGGCGCGGTCGAAAGGGGCGTCCGAGCTGCCCGCCGGCACCCGCACGACGGTGTCGACCAGCGCCGGCGCCTGCGGCGAGGGCGACGACGCGCCGGTCGAGGAGGTGCCCGGCACCGGGCGCGCGGGGTCCGCCGTCCCGCCGGCCGAGCAGCCCACCAGGGCGAGCACCAGCCCGCCGACCGCCACCGCACGTGTACGCAGCCTCATGCCGTGCCCCTACCCACCGCTCGCCACCGTCAACCCGGTGATCTCCTCGCGCCGCTGTCGAGAGATCATCCGGACCGCTCGCCACGCAGCCACGCCAGCACCGCCAGGACCCGCCGGTTGTCGTCGGCCGCCGGCGGCAGGTCGAGCTTGGTGAAGATGCTGGTGGTGTGCTTGCCGACCGCCTTCTCGCTGACGAACAGCCGGTCGGCGATGGCGACGTTGGACCGGCCCTCGGCCATCAGGGTGAGCACCTCACGCTCGCGCTCGGTCAGCCGGTCCAGCGGCCGGCGTCGCCGGGTCGAGCGGACCAGGGCGGCCACCACCTCCGGGTCGAGCCGGGTGCCGCCGTCCGCGACCCGGTGGACGGCGTCGAGGAAGTCGTCGACGTCGGACACCCGGTCCTTCAGCAGGTAGCCGACGGCCCCGTCGCCGTCGGCGAGCAGCTCCCCGGCGTAGAGGGGTTCGACGTACTGGCTGAGCACGAGCACCGGTAGGCCCGGGCGGGCGCGGCGGGCCTGCACGGCGGCGACCAGCCCTTCGGTGGTGAAGGTGGGCGGCAGCCGGACGTCGAGGACGGCGACGTCGATGTCGACGCCGGCCAGCGCGGCCGCCAGCTCGGGCGCCGATGCGGCCGTGGCGACGACCTCGAACCCGCCCGCCGTCAGGATGCGGCTCAGCCCGGCGCGCAGCAGCGCCTGGTCCTCGGCGAGCAGCACCCTCAGCGGGCGGTCCACCCTCAGCGGGCGGTCGGGCACGGCACCTCCAGGGTCACCAGGGTCGGGCCGCCGGGCGGGCTGACGACGGCGAGGGTGCCGTCGAAGGCGGCCAGCCGCCGGGCCACCCCCGCCAGGCCGCTGCCGGCCGGGTCGGCGCCGCCGCGGCCGTCGTCCCCGACCACCAGCGTCAGTCGGCCCTCGACCCAGCCGCCGGACAGCCACGCCCGGGACGCCGCGGCGTGCTTGACGGTGTTGGCCAGGCACTCCGACACGGCGAAGTACACCGCCGACTGCACCGGTCGCGGCAGGTCCTCCGGCACGCGCAGCGAGACGGTGACCGGCAGCGGCACCTGCAGCGCGAGCGCCTCGACGCCGCCGGCTAGGCCGCGGTCGGCCAGCGCCGGCGGGTAGATGCCGCGCACGACCGAGCGCAGGTCCGCCAGGGCCTCCACGGAGGTGGTCCGCGCCTCGCGCAGGAGTTCGGACGCCGCCTGCGGGTCGGTGCGCAGCAGCTTCTCGGCCAGGCCCACGCTCATGCCGACGGCGGCGATCCGCGCCTGGGCGCCGTCGTGCAGGTCGCGTTCGATCCGCCGCAGCTCCTCGGCGCTGTGGTCGAGCGTGTCGGCCCGGGAGGCCGCGACCTCGGCGACCCGGTCGCGCAGGCTCTCCACGCGGGACCGGCCCAGGATGTTGCCCTCCGCCACCGCACGGGCCCGGGCCAGCGACGGGGTGACGAGCCACCACACCACCAGCGCCGGCCCGCCGAGGAACACCATCAGCAGCCACCAGAGCAGCCCGCCGTCGACGAGCGCGCCGGTGAGGTGGACCACGGGCGCGGCCAGCAGCGCCACCGGCAGCAGCGACAGGACGAAGCCGCCGGTGGCGGAGAACCACAGGAAGGCGACGTCGCGCCACCGGGCGCTGTCGGTGAGCCAGCGCATCGGCCGGGTGACGACGTTGCGACCGGAGGTGTCGGCGTAGTCGGCCGTGACCGGCGTGCCGAGCAGCGCGCCCGCCAGGCGACGGTGCAGGCGGGTCAGCGCGGCCGTCGCGGGCACGACCGCGTTCGCCAGCACGATGCCGATCACCAGCGGTCCGAGGGCCGCGGACAGGATCGAGGCGATGGCCAGGGCCAGCGCCGGCGGCGCCAGCAGGGCGCACACCAGCGAGACCCCCGTCAGCCGGAGCCGGTCGCGCAGCGCGGCGCCGTCGATCGGCATCGGGGATCGCGACCGGATCGGCGTGAGCGGCATCGCGTTCCAGTCTGTCATCCGGTGATCCCGGTCGTCTCGGTCATGCCGCGCCGGCTTCGGCGAGCCGGCCAAGGCGGGCGAGCCGGACGGCGACCGCGTCCGGGCCGGGCCGGTGCATCCGCCCGGCGACCCGGCCGTCCGCCAGGAACGTGACCGAGTCCGCGAAGGCGGCCGTGCGGGGGTCGTGGGTGACGACGACCACGGTCCGGCCCAGGTCGTCGACGCACCAGCGCAGCAGGGCGAGGACGTCGTGGGCCGTGCGGGAGTGCAGGGCGCCGGTCGGTTCGTCGGCCAGGACGACGGCCGGGTCGTTGATCAGTGCCCGGGCGACGGCGACCCGCTGCTGCTGGCCGCCGGACAACGCGGACGGCAGGTGCTCGCCCCGGTCGCGCAGACCGACGGCGTCGAGCAGTTCGGCCACCCGGTCGTCGTCCACGGGCCGGCCGGCCAGGCGCCGGGGCAGGGCCACGTTCTGCGCCGCGGTCAGGTACGGGACGAGGTGCGGGGACCGGAGGACGACGCCGATCCGCCGGCTGCGCAGCCGGGCGAGCCGGCGCTCGTCCCAGCCGGTGATGTCCTGGCCCTCGACGAGGACCTGGCCGCCGGTCGGCCGCCGCAGGCCGGCCGCGCAGCGCAGCAGGGTGGACCTGCCCGACCCGGACGGCCCCATCACGGCGGTGAGGGTGCCCCGGGGGAGCGTGAGGTCGACGTCGCGCAGGGCGGCGGCGTGGGGCGTGCCGGCGTGGGGGAGCGCGCCGCCGAAGGTCACCGACACCTGCCGGAGCTCGAGCGCGGGGAGGTGGCTGCTGGTCATGGCCTCGACGCTAGGCGGGCCGCCCGCGATGATCTATGGGCCGGGACCGCCGCGGCGGGTGGGGGAAGGCCTACCCTTCCGCCTCGTCGCCGTCCGTCGGACCCCGGAGGTTCGTGCCGGAACGGCAACACGACTTGTCGCGACGGCCAACCCCTTGCACGCTGACCCGGCGTAGACATCGACGAGTCCGGCGAGCGCAGCGTGGTCGCCGGCACGAGCACCCGAGGGAAGGCCGCCGGATGAGTGGACACGGGCACCAGCACACCGAGGAGGACCCGACGGCCCTGTTCGAGCCGCCGGGCTGGGACGAGCGGTACTCCGGCGAGGAGAAGATCTGGAGCGGGGACCCCAACCCGCAACTGGTGGCCGAGGTCTCCCGGCTGACCCCGGGCACCGCGCTCGACGTCGGCTGCGGGGAGGGTGGTGACGTGATCTGGCTGGCGCGGCAGGGCTGGCGGGTCACCGGCTCCGACTTCTCCGCCAACGGCCTGGCCCGGGCCGCCCGGCACGCCGCCGAGGCCGGGATCGGCGACCGGACCGACTGGTGGCAGGTCGACGCCCGCACCTTCGCAGCCGGCGGGCGCTCCTACGACCTGGTCACCACCCACTTCCTGCACCCACCGGACGGCCGGATCGTCGACGTCGTCGGGCGGCTGTGCGAGGCCGTCGCGCCCGGCGGCCACCTGCTGGTCGTGGGGCACGCGCCGTCCGAGGTGTTCACCCACCTCGTCGGCGCCCAGCACCGGGCCATGTGGTTCGCCGAGGACCTGCTGCCGGGCCTGCCCGACGGCTTCGAGGCCCTCGTGGTCGAGCAGCGGCCGCGGACGGCGGTCCGCGACGGCGTGTCGGTCGACATCGACGACTCCACCCTGCTCGCCCGGCGGCGGTGACGTGCCGTCACGGACTGCGACGGTCTGCGTCGTCGTCACTCGTGGCGGGCCGACGGCGTCGAGCCGCGCCTGCAGGGCGACGAGCGCCGTCCCGGGCGGCGCGGGGGCTCAGCAAGCTCAAACGGTGCGTCAAACGCTCGGCAGGTTCCCTGGTCCTGTCGGGCCCTCGACCGAGGGCTCCCCGCACGGACGGAGCGATCAGATGGCACTCTTCATGGACGTCCACAACATCGAGGGCGGCGTCAAGCAGACCGACGTCGCCGGGGCGCACGCCGCCGACCTGGCGACCCAGGCGGCGCACGGCGTCAACTACCAGCGGTACTGGGTCGACGAGGAAGCCGGGAAGATCTTCTGCCTGGTGGAGGCGCCCAGCGCCGAGGCGGCCAGCACCGTGCACCGCGAGGCGCACGGCCTGGTGGCCGACGAGATCTACCTGGTCAGCGAGCACGACTGACCGTGATGCGGCACCGGCGCGCCGCGTGACTGCGGCGCGCCGGCCGACCCGGTGATCACGACCGACGAGGGCAGGGAGGCGCGATGGGTCTGGCCATCCAGCTGCTGGGCCAGCCGCAGATCGTGCGCTCGTCCGGCGAGGGCTACCGCTTCCGCAGCCGCAAGAGCTGGGCCGTCCTGGCGTACCTGATCCTCAGCGAGCGCCGTCCGACGCGCAGCCAACTCGCGTCGCTGCTGTTCCCCGACGCCGACGACCCGGTCCGGGCGCTGCGCTGGAGCCTGACCGAGATCCGGCGGGGGCTGGGGGCGGACGTCGCCCTCGTCGGGGACCCCCTGACGCTGCGGCTGCCGCCGGGCACGGTCGTCGACGTCGACGTCGTCGTCCGCGGGACCTGGTCGCAGGCGGTCGAGCTGCACGGGTTGGGGGCGGACCTGCTCGACGGCCAGGCGATCCGGGGTTCCGCGGCGTTCGAGACGTGGCTGCTCTCGCAGCAGCGGCACGTGGCGGCCGCGTCGGAGGCGATCCTGCACGAGGCCGCGCTCGGCTCGATGTCCCGCGGCGGCGTGGACGACGCCATCGGCTACGCCGTCCGGGCCACGGCGATGGCGCCGCTCGACGAGAACCACCAGGCGCTGCTCATCCGGCTCTACCGGATGGCGGGCGACGACGTCGCCGCCGCCGCCCAGCTGGCGGCGTGCACCGAGCTGTTCCAGGCGGAGCTCGGCGTCGCGCCGGGGCCGGTGGTGCTGGCGGCGATCCATGAGAACCGCCGCCCGGCACGCCCAGGGGACGTCGCCGACGACCCCACCATCGACGCGCTGGTGGAGGCGGGCGCCGCGGCGGTGTCCGCGGGCGCGGTGGACGCCGGGATCACCTCGCTGCGCACCGCGGCCCGGCTGGCCGACGGCGCGGGCTCGACGCAGCTGAGGGTCCGGGCGAGGCTCATCCTGGGGGAGGCCCTGATCCACACGCTCGGTGGTCTGGACGAGGACGGGCTCGGTTCGCTCTTCGAGGCGGACACCATCGCCCTGGCCCACGACGAGCCGGTCAGCGCCGCCCGGGCCCGGGCCGAGCTCGGTTACGTCGACTACCTGCGGGCCCGTTACGCGCGCGCCGAGATCTGGCTCACCGACGCGCTCGACCTGTCGGGCGGCTCTCTCTCGGTCCGCGCCAAGGCGACCACCTACCTGGGCGGCGTCGCCAGCGACCAGGGGCAGTACGCCCGTGCCACCACCCTGCTCGCGGAGGCGGTCCGGCTGTGCGAGCAGGACGACGACCCGCGGATGGAGGCCTTCGCCCGCTCGATGCTGGGTCGGCTGCATCTGCTCCGCGGCGACCTGGCCGCCGCCGCCGTCGAACTCGACGCCTCCATCGAAGGTGCCCGCAAGGACCACTGGCTGGCGTTCCTGCCCTGGCCGCAGGCGCACCGCGGTGAGGTCCAGCTTCGGCTCGGCGACGTGGCAGGCGCCTCCGAACTGCTGGAGCAGGCCTTCGCCCGCGCCTGCCAGCTCGGCAACCCCTGCTGGGAGGGGACGGCCGCCCGCGGCCTGGCCCGGGTGGCCGACGCCCGTGGTGACGTCGTCCGCGCCTTCGAGATCCTCGGGGACGCCAGCACCCGCTCCACCCGGCTGGCGGATCCGTACGTCTGGTTGGCCGCCTACATCCTGGACGCCCGCTGCGAGCTCGGCCGCCGGCACGCCCACCCCGAGACAGCGCGCTGGGTCGATCGGATGCAGGAGCTGACCTCGCGCACCGGGATGCGCGAACTGGCCGTGCGGTCACTGCTGCACGGGGCAGCGCTCGGCAAGGAGGGCGACGCGGTCGCAGCGGCCCTGCTGGCGACCGGGTTGGACAACCCCGAGGTCACGGTGCTGATCGACCCGCTGCCGGCTCCGAACCTGCTGTGAGTTCCCCGGACGGCTCCAGAACGGGCTCCTGGTGGACACCAGGTCCTGACCGCCCGCGGGCCGTCAGCGCCGGCGGGCGGCGGGCTGCAGGGAGGGAC
>Ga0302321_100004146_pt1 | contig 12501 bp, 11 predicted proteins | sample Fen_T0_1_FD_202505 | JGI IMG/M metagenome (GOLD analysis project Ga0302321, IMG submission 202505) | Peat permafrost microbial communities from Stordalen Mire near Abisko, Sweden - Fen_T0_1 | ecosystem: Environmental > Terrestrial > Soil > Wetlands > Permafrost | place: Sweden: Abisko...
CCGGGTTCGCCCGCGCCGCCAGGGCCGCCAGCTCCGCGGCGAAGGCGTCGAGCTGGTCGTGCAGGAACGCCCGGCTCGTGAGCGTCACCCGACCCAGCTGGCGCCGGGCCGCCTCGATCAGCACGGGGTGCGCGTGGCCGAAGTTGAGCGCCGAGTACCCCGACAGGCAGTCGAGGTACCGGCGCCCGTCGACGTCCGTGACCCAGGCACCGTCCGCCTCGGCGACGACGACGGGCAGCGGGTGGTAGTTGGGGGCGAGGTGATCATGAGCGGCGGAGACAGCGGTCATGGACAGCTCCAGGACGCAGGACGGGTGACGAGTTCGAACAGGGCAGGCCCGACCGAGCCTACGCACCCCCTCCACCCCGCGGTGATCATGCACGTTTGAGTTGATCGAGCCTGTTGCACGAACATGGAATTCGGGATCTTGTGGTGAGCCTGCCCAGAATCGAGGCCTCTAGGGGCCCGAAGTGGAGGGAGCGGGCTCCATGCGGGGCTGAATCGACGCCCTAGTGGAGTCATGATCGCCAGTTTTGGGTTCGTGCAACAGGCTCGATCATGCACGATTGAACACATCCGGCGCCCATCAGCGCCCGGCGCCGCACGGGTGACGCGATCCGTGCGACCAGGCCTGGTCGGCCCGTTGTGGGCATCTTGAGAGGTGAAGCGGATTCGGCCCGTGCGGCGCAGTGACGTGATGACGGGCGATGCCTTGACCGCCGGCGCTGAGGCTCCGACCGCGCGAGCAACGCGAACACGATCCGGAGGATCCGTCGCCAGACGCCCAGTCGGCCGGACGAACTACGTCATCGACCACGGATCATGGTCCGCCGAGGGCGTGAGCGCGGCGTTCAACCGTGCATGATCAACTCATGTATACATGATCACCGCGAGGGGTGCAACGGGACGGGCCGGTGCGGCGCTCGACCCGATGCCCACCTGGGAGGGCCCGAAGCGCTCCGTCCCGATGTCGACCGCCGAGATCGAGACGGGCCGGCCGACCTCCCGGCCGCCGCAGCCGGCCGCCGCAGCCGGTGGCCGTCGCCCCGCCGGGCGCCGCGCCGTCGGGCTGAGCGATGGGGCACGCCGGCTCAGGCGAACAGGTCGCGCTCCCGGCCGTCGTCGTCCTTGCCGTCGCCCGGGACGCCGCGGACCAGCCGGTGGAACTCCATCGCCAGCAGCGGTTGCCCGACGCCGTTGCTCAGCGCGAAGAACGCGCCGTCGACGGCGATCTGAGTGGCGTGCGCGCGCAGGGCCGCCGTCTTGGCGTCCTGCCAGGGCGAGCCGTCGATCACGGTGGTCACCAGCTCGTCCGGCGTGAACATGCTGGGCAGCAGCCCGTCGGGGTCGAACATGCCCTCGAACGGGTTCTGTCCCGCCTGCGCGAGCGCGGCCAGCGCCGCCCGCGCAGCCCGTTCGGGGATCACCACCCAGTAGACCTTCGGCACGTCCCAGGCGTCCCCGCCCGGGCCCGCCCGCCCGGCCAGCTCCACGGCCCGCATGGTGACCCGGTGCGCCTGCACGTGGTCGGGGTGCCCGTACCCGCCGCCGGGTTCGTAGGTGACGACGACCTGCGGGCGCACCTCCCGGACGACGGCCGCCAGCCGGGCGGCCGCGTCGTCCACATCCGCCAGGGCGAAGGCGCCGGGGCCGGTCTCGGGAGCGGCGACCGCCCGGCCGTCCGGACCCCAGGCCATCCCCGAGTCGCGGTAGTGCACCGGGGGGAGCCCGTTGACCGGGACCTCGTCGAGGAAGCGGTGGTCGGTGACCCCGAGCGCAGCCATGGCGGCGGCCAGCTCGCCGACGCGGTACGGGCCGAGCGTGTCGTCCCGGTCGGCCGCCAGGTGGGCCAGCTCCGGCGGGATGACCTCGCCCAGCTCGCCCCGGGTGCAGGTGACGAGGGTGACGTGCGCCCCCTCGGCGACGTACCGGGCCATGGTGGCACCGTTGTTGATCGTCTCATCGTCCGGATGGGCGTGGACCAGCAGGAGCCGGCGGTCGGTGTCGAGGGCCATGACCGGCATTCTGGTCGCCCCGGCACCCTGCCGCCCGCGGCGCGGCGCAGCGCCGCGCGTCAGCGGGCGAAGAGCGCGCCGACGTCGATCGTCACCGTGGTGCCGTCGGCCAGCTTCACCGTCCCGACCTCGGCGGTGAGCCGGGTGTCGATCCGGAACAGACCCTCGTCGGCCGACTCCAGGTTCAGGATCTCGATCGCGCCCGCAGGGTTGACCAGCCAGTACTGCGGCAGGCCGACCTTCGCGTACCGGTGCGCCTTGATCACGGTGTCCCGGCCGACGTTCTGGGACAGGACCTCCACGACGAGCAGCGGCGTCCCGGTGAACCGAGGCGCCTCCTCGTCGTAGTCCTGCGCCCGGTAGACGATGAGATCCGGGCCGAACTCGTCCGCAGCGGGCTTCCACCCGATCGTGCTGTTGACCTCGTACCCCTCCGGCACCTGCGACTCCAGCTGCTGCCAGAGCCGATGACACAACCGCTGGTGGCGGCCCGCAGGAAAGGCGTTCACGTACAGCCTCCCGCCGATGTACTCACCACGGACGTCCTCCCCGAGCGCCTCGTACTCCTGCCAGGACAAGGGGATCCCGACGTACTCGGCCTGCTCGGGGCTCAGCCCGGCATCGTGGACCAGCTGCGCAGCGACGCTCATCCCGACCTCCTCACGGTCACCCGGATTCAGCATACCCGAACCGGCTCGCGCATCTTCGGAGTTGTCCACAGTCCCATGGTGGCCCGGCCCGACGGCGTCCGTCACCATCGGCCGGGCCGGACGGCGCCCTGGCGAGGGCTCAGCCGGTGACCTCGCGCAGCAGTCCGGTCGCGACGTCGAACACGAACCCGCGGACGGCGTCGGTGTGGACGACGAAGGGGCTCGCCGTGATCCGCGCGATCGACTGGCGCACGTCCTCGTCCAGGTCGGTGAACGACTCCGGCGCCCAGGGCGGCTTGATCCCGGTCTCGTCCTGGACGGCACGCTTGAAGGCGTCGTCCGTGAACGTGAGCATCCCGCAGTCCGTGTGGTGGATGAGGATGATCTCCCGCGTGCCGAGCAGCCGCTGGCTGATCGCGAGCGACCGGATCTCGTCGTCGGTGACGACGCCGCCGGCGTTGCGGATCACGTGCGCCTCGCCGTCCTGCAGGCCGAGGAGCGCGTACACGTTGAGCCGTGCGTCCATGCAGGCGACCACGGCGAGCTGCCGGGACGGCGGCAGCGGCAGCGGGCCGGTGAACGTCTCGGCGTAGCGGGCGTTGTTCGCGAGGTACTCGTCGGTGGTGGACATGCCCGTCACTGTAGGCACCTTGTCAACCGGAGAGGTGGAGATCAGCCCTTCTTGGCGCGCGCGGCCGCGCGACCCCGCTCGACCTGGTCGAGCACGACCTTGCGCAGCCGCACCGAGTTCGGCGTCACCTCGACGCACTCGTCGTCCCGGCAGAACTCCAGGCACTGCTCCAGCGAGAGCTTCCGCGCCGGCACCAGCCGCTCGAAGTCGTCGGACGTCGACTGCCGCATGTTGGTGAGCTTCTTCTCCTTGGTGATGTTGACGTCCATGTCGTCGGAACGGGAGTTCTCCCCGACGATCATGCCCTCGTACACCTCGATGGTGGGCTCGACGAACAGCGTGCCGCGCTCCTGCAGGTTGGTGATCGCGAAGGCGGTGACCACCCCGGTCCGGTCGGCGACCAGCGACCCTGTCGCCCGGGTGCGCAGCTCGCCCACCCACGGCTCGTAGTCGGAGAAGACGTGGTGCGCGATGCCGGTGCCCCGGGTGTCGGTGAGGAACTCGGTCCGGAAGCCGATCAGCCCCCGCGACGGCACCCGGAACTCCATCCGCACCCAGCCGGTGCCGTGGTTGCTCATCTGCTCCATCCGGCCCTTGCGGACGGCGAGGAGCTGGGTGATCGCCCCGAGGTACTCCTCCGGGGCGTCGATGGTCAGGTGCTCGAACGGCTCGTGCACCTTGCCGTCGATCATCCGGGTGACCACCTGCGGCTTGCCGACGGTCAGCTCGAAGCCCTCGCGGCGCATCGTCTCGACCAGGATGGCCAGGGCCAGCTCGCCGCGGCCCTGCACCTCCCACGTGTCGGGGCGCTCGGTCGGCAGGACCCGGATCGAGACGTTGCCGATGAGTTCGCGGTCGAGCCGGTCCTTGACGAGCCGGGCGGTCACCTTGGTGCCCTTGTGCCGGCCGGCCAGCGGGGAGGAGTTGGCGCCGATCGTCATCGAGATGGCGGGCTCGTCGACCGTGATCAGCGGCAGCGGCCGCGCGTCGTCCGGGTCGGCCAGCGTCTCGCCGATGGTGATGTCGGGGATCCCGGCGACGGCGATGATGTCGCCCGGGCCGGCCTGGTCCGCCGGGACCCGGTCGAGGGCCTCGGTCATCAGCAGCTCGGTCACCTTGACCCGGGACATCGACCCGTCCCGCTTGCACCAGGTGACCTGCTGACCCTTGCGGATGGTGCCCGAACGCACCCGGCAGAGCGCGAGGCGACCGAGGAACGGAGAGGCGTCCAGGTTGGTGACGTGCGCCTGCAGCGGCACCTCGTCGTCGTAGTGCGGCGCGGGCACGCTGCCCAGGATCGTCTCGAAGAGCGGCTGGAGGCCCTCGCTGTCCGGCATCTCGCCGTCCTTGGGACGCTCCAGCGAGGCCCGGCCCGCCTTGGCCGACGCGTAGACGATCGGGAAGTCGAGCGCGTGGTCCGGGTCGAGCCCGGTGCCGTCGAGCAGGTCCATGAAGAGCTCGTACGTCTCGTCGACGACCTCCGCGATGCGGGCGTCCGGCCGGTCGACCTTGTTGACGACGAGGATCACCGGAAGGTGGGCCTGCAGCGCCTTGCGCAGCACGAACCGGGTCTGCGGCAGCGGGCCCTCGGAGGCGTCGACCAGCAGGGCGATCCCGTCGACCATCGACAGGCCCCGCTCCACCTCGCCACCGAAGTCCGCGTGGCCGGGGGTGTCGATGATGTTGAACGTGACCCCGCCCTCGGGTGCACCCTTGCCCGCCCACCGCACGGCGGTGTTCTTGGCGAGGATGGTGATGCCCTTCTCCCGCTCCAGGTCGTTGGAGTCCATCGCACGCTCCTCGACGTGCTGGTGGGCCCCGAACGCCCCGGTCTGCCAGAGCATGGCGTCGACGAGGGTGGTCTTGCCGTGGTCGACATGGGCGACGATCGCGATGTTGCGCAGGTCGTCGCGGGTGCGCATGGGCATGCGGGAGGGCTCGTTCCGATCGGGGGTGGTTCGACCATCCTACGGGCTGGGCGCGCCGACGCCGTCCGCAGCCGGAACGGCCGGGGCGGCCACCCGGGCGTCGGCCCGGGCGTCGGCCGCTGCCCACGCGATCAGCGCCTCGACGATGGGGACGTCGCCCGGCAGCCAGTCGACGTCCCGCCAGTGCCCGGCCGGGAGCGTGCGCAGCTCGTCGTGCGCCTCGATCGGCGCCGGGCGCCCCGAGACGACCCGCACCAGCCATACCCGCATCCGGTGGGCCGGCGGCAGCGACCAGCCGGGCAGACCGGCGTCCGGACCGGGCAGCTCCGCACCCAGCTCCACGGCCACCCCCAGCTCCTCGGCGAGCTCGCGGTGGAGCGCCGCGACCGGGTCCTCCCCGGGGTCGACCTTGCCGCCCGGCAGCTCCCAACCGCCGGCGAGGTGCGGCGGCTCGGTGCGCCGGGCCGCGAGCAGGGTGGTCGGGTGGTCCAGGTCGTCGACGAGGGCGGCGCCGACGACCAGCGCGTACGCGGGCCCCTCCGGCGCTCTCAGCTGCCCACCTGCCCCACCGTGCGCAGCACCTGGGTGGCCCCGCTGACCTGGAGGTAACCCACCGGGGACGCCGCCTTGGCCGCCTTGATCTGCTTGAGCCCGTTCTGCAGCATGCCGAACGCCAGCAGCCAGGCCAGGACGCCGAGCGTCAGCTGGCCGAGGTAGAACGGGATGTCACTGGTGTAGTCGAAGTCCCACAGGGCGTGCAGGACCACGACGATGAGCAGCATCCGCAGGACGCGTTTCGACAGGAGCATCTTGACGTCGAGCCCGCCGGCCAGCTTGACCCGCCACAGCGCGCCCGCGGCCAGCGCCGTCCACACCACGTGGCCGAAGGGGGCGAGCGCGCCGCGCAGCACGATCGTGTTGATGGACTCGGACAGGTTCGGGCCGACGATGTCCGGGTTGGTGGGGTCGGGCTGGAACAGGGAGAAGAAGGCGTAGCCCGCCGACTCGAAGCACGCGAAACCGGCGCCGACCGCGGCACCGAACAGCATCCCGTTGAGGATCCACGGGTACCGCACGGCCGGGAGCCGGTAGGTGATCACGAACACGGCGAGCAGCTTGCCGATCTCCTCGGCGATGCCGATGAGCGCCGGGTCGACGAAGGTGCGGAACAGGCTCTGGTCGACCCGCCCCACGGTCTGCTCGAAGAGCAGGGTGAGGGCCAGCGAGATCAGGCCGCCGATCAGCAGGCAGTGGATCACCAGGTAGAGCGAGACGTTCCGCGGGCTGTTGACCTCGAAGAAGAACACCAGGACGGACAGCGGGACGGCGAAGCTGCCGACGACGATGAGCCCCGGCAGCAGGTTGCCGCCGTCGAAGAGCTGGATCAGCGCCAGGAACCCGATGAAGAGGACCGAGCTCATGCCGAGCAGGCGCACGAACATCCAGGGCTTGGGCCAGCCGGGCTCGATCGCGTGGACCTCCGGCGTGGTCTCCGGCAGGCCGGTCGCGAAGTGCCGCTCGGTCTCCTCGCGGCTGTACCGCCGGAAGACGGCCGACAGCAGCTCCCCCGGGCGGAACCCCTCGAGCCGGTCGACGCCGGCGAAGTCCGCCAGGGCCTGCATCGGGTTGCGTCCCGCCAGGACCTGTCCCGGCACCCGCCCGGCGACCAGGTCGACGGGCACGGCCGGGCCGACGGCGACCGGTCCGACGGCGGTGCCGGGACCGACGGCGGTGGCCGGCCGGACGGCGACCACCGGACCGACCGGGACCGCGCCGTCCGTCAGCAGCGGCCAGGCCTGCTGGACCGTGAGCCAGGTGGCGCCGGACGAGCCGTCCGTCGGCCAGAGCAGCGCGGTGGACGGCACCTGGCCGGCCTGCAGCCAGTGCCGAACGTGATCGGCCGGATGCGGACCGGTGTTCTGCCCGTCGACACTCACGAACCAGTCACCCATCGGCATTCCCTCCGGCACGTCCGCCCTCCCCGCTGGGGCCTGTCCAGACTGCCAGACCCACCGGCTTGCGGGGGGCCCGGCTGCAGGGAACGGTGGTGGTCATGACCCGACCCACGTCCAGGCTGCTCGACCGCGAGGAGCTCGAGCGGCAGCTGGGCGACCTCCCCGGCGTCCGGCACGAGCCCGGCACGGGCCTGGTCGTCGAGCTGCGCGCCCCCAGCTTCCCCGAGGCGATCCGGCTGGTCCAGCTGGTGGCCGACGATGCCGAGCAACTGGACCACCACCCCGACATCGACGTCCGCTGGCGCACCGTCCGCTTCGCCCTGACGACGCACAGTGCAGGTGGCGTCACCCAGCTGGACGTCGAGCTGGCGCACCTCGTGCTGCGGTCCGGCGAGGACGTCGGCGCCGAGGTGCTGACGGACGGCCACCCGGCACAGCCCTGACGGCCCGACCCACGGCGACCGCCGGAGCGTTCAGGGACGGCGGCGCCATTCGCCGATGTTCCACCCCAGGCCGGTGACGGTCGGGTTCACGGTGACCCCCTGGACGTCGTCCGACGTCACGGCGAGCGCGGGGTACGCGAACAGCGGCACCGTCGCGACGTCGGCCCACAGCCGCTCGTCGATCCGGCGCAGCAGGTCGGCCCGGCGGGCGGCGTCCGGCTCCTTCGTCAGCTTCCCGAACAGGCCGTCCACCTGCGGGTTCGAGTACCCGCCGCGGTTGCCGGCGCCGCCCGTGGTGTAGAGGTCGGCAGTACCGGCGACCACCGGCGAGCCGGTCCACGAGAACATCGCCACGTCGTAGGCGCCGGTCGGCCACTCGCGGTCGAAGAAGGTCGGCGTCCCGGCGTCGACGACCTGGAAGCCGGCCTGCGTGCACGACGCCTTGATCAGGGCCAGGGTGTCGGCCCGACCCTGGTTGAGCTGCTCTGGGTCCTTGCGCCAGCCGATGCGGACGGTCGGGCTGCGCCCGGCGAGCAGTTGTCGGGCCCGGGCCAGGTCGACGGTGTCGTACGCCCGCCCGGCCGGCTCGAACGCGCCGTACCCGGGCTGGAAGGGCAGCACGAACCGGGACTGCAGGATGCGCCCGGCGGGATTCACCGGCTTGACCAGCCGGTCGACGATCTGCTGGCGGGGCACGCACCGGGCGAACGCCTCGCGCAGGGACCGGTCGGCGAAGGGCCCGGAGAGGTTGAAGTCCAGGTGCTCGAAGTCGAAGCGGTACCCCGCCACGACCTTGATCTTCCCGGCGGGGACGGCGCGCAGCTGCTTGACCAGGGCGGCGTCGGCCCACGCGTCCATCGCCTGGAGCTTCCCGTCGGACAGCGCCTTCACCTGCTGGCCGGCGTCCAGGAACTGGATCACCACCGCCCCCGACCCCGGCGGGGTGCCCCACCATCGCGGGTTGGGCCGAAGGGTGATCGACCGGCCCGCCTCCCAGGCGTCGATGAGGTACGGCCCGGACGACAGCAGCAGGTCCTTGCGCACCTGGCCCGGGGTGAGTGCCCACCCGGTGTTCCAGAACGCGATCGCGGGCGCCAGCTCGGGAGAGCGCGGGGTCTCGAGGTAGTCGACGACGTGGTTGGCCAGGTGCGCCTCCCGCTCGACGACGTGCGCGGGCAGCAGCCATCCCGATCCGGGGCCGAACGCCGTCTCCCAGTCGGCGACCGGGGTGCGGTAGGTGATCGTCACGACCTTGTCGCCCGCCTCGCAGCGGGGCTTGTTCATGTCCTGGTAGCGGCCGACGTCCGTGGCGGAGAACCCGTGCTCGCCGGTGATGCCGCTGTTCGCCAGCCAGGCGAGGGCGACGTCGTCGCAGTCGATCGGGACGCCGTCCGACCAGACCGCGCGCGGGGCGATCGTGTACCGAACGGTGAGGGGATCGTCGGCGATCTTGGCGAAGGTGCCGAACTCCGTCGTCCGCTGCACCGTCCCGTCCGGTGCGTACCGCCAGAACCCGCCGAGGACGTTGCTCAGCACGACGGCGTTCGCCGGGGAGTCGCCGTCCGTGGCGTTCGGGTTGTACTGCAGCGGCTGCCGGTCCAGGGCCCAGCTCACAGTGGACGCCGGGGCGAGCGCGCCCGCCGTCGGGGCCGGAACCCCGTTCCCGGACGTGCAGGCCGTCAGCCCCGGGACGACGACGGCGACCGTCGCGACCACGGCGACCAGGGCCCGGCGGACGGCGTCCCACCGCCGCGTCCTGCCCCGTGCCGCCACCTGGCCGCCCTTCTCCCGCACCCGCGTCCGCGCGATGGGAGCCTAGGCCCATGGCCGACCCGACGCCTCCCTCGCCTGGGCCGGTCCCGGCCGCCCTGCCGCTCGCCGAGTTCGACGCCGAGGCGGGCCTGATCGCGCCGCGGCCACCGCGGGGGGTGGCCGCCGGAGCCTGGCGGGCCGCCGTGCTGTGCTTCTTCCCCGAGGTCCTGGCCGCGTTGGAGGTCAGCGGCCGGGGACGGCGGGTCGCCGAGTTCTCGGGCGACAGCGGCGGCGGGGCGATCCTGGAGGTGGACACCGACCACGGTCCGGTCGTCGCCCTCCACCCCGGAGTGGGGGCCCCGCTGGCGGCCCTCCATCTGGAGGTGCTGGTCGCGGCGGGCGTCCGTGACGTCGTCGCCTGCGGCGGCGCGGGCGCCGTCCGGCCGGGCCTGGTGCTGGGGCACGTCGTCGTCCCGACCGCGGCCCTGCGCGACGAGGGCACCTCCCACCACTACCGGCCGCCGGGCCGCATCGTGACCACCGACCCGGACGTCGCCGCGCACCTCGTCGCCGTCCTGGAGCGCCACGGGATCCCGCACACCCGCGGCCTCACCTGGACCACCGACGCACCCTTCCGGGAGACGGCCGGCCGGATCGCGCGCCGCCGGGCCGAGGGCTGCCTCACCGTCGAGATGGAGACGGCGGCGCTCGCCGCGGTCTGCGCGTTCCGCGGCGCGCGGTTCGGCCAGTTCCTCTACGCGGCGGACGACGTCAGCGGCCCGGTCTGGGACCACCGCGCCTGGACGAGGGCGGAGGTCCGGGAGGTCCTGTTCGAACTGGCGGTCGAGGCGGTGTCGACGCTCGCCCCGGCCGTCAGGACGTCAGGGGACGGACGGGCAGGCGCATGACGTCGCGCTCGCTGATCCGGGCCACGGCCACGAACTCGTCGAAGACGTCGTCGAGCTCCTCCGGCCGGCCGCGGTAGGAGATCGTGAAGTCGCCGGTGGGCGCGATGAAGGAGACCCGCGCGTCGGCCTCGAACCAGCGGACACCCACCGACCGGCCCGACGGCAGGGTCACCGCGGTCTCCGGATACATCTCGCCGTAGAGGTGACGCCACTCCAGCTCGCTGGACCAGCGGGCGAACACGGTGCTGTCGGTCAGGTGCGCCAGCGGCCAGATCGGCGGCCGCGGTGACCCCCGGCCCTGGGCGACCGCCATCAGGCCGGCGCGGTGCAGCGCCACCAGGCCGCCGTCGTCCGGGGAGAGGATCACCAGGTCGCCGTTGAAGAACGGCTCCCCGGTCAGCCCGACGTGGTCCCTGATGAGGCCGGACAGGTGCCAGGACGGCAGCACGAAGGGCCCGAGGTCCGGTCGCCACGAGGCGTCGGTCACGACGAAGAGGTCGCTGCCGAGGGCGGTGCCGACCTCCGCGACGAGGCGCTCGCCGAGCGGGACGTCGTCGTCGTCCACCCGGAACCGTCGCCACGCGTTGGCGGGGATCCCCTCGATCTGGTCGAGCAGGAACCCGGCCGACCCGGGCATGACCCGCCCCAACAGTTCCAGGGCCTCACGCCACACCCATGTCGCCACGCGCCGACCGTCACCCTCCAGGTCCACCGCCAGGTGTCTCCACCCTAGGCGATGGCTCGAACACGCCGCGAGCCGGAGGGGAGAGGTCCCCATGCCGCGACGACGCGACCGGCTCGGGACCCCCATGATCGGGGATCGCCGGGCCCCACGTCGACCGGAACGTCTAGAGAGTGATCCAGTACCGCCGCAGCGGGTGGTCGTAACCGCGCTCGAGGGCGTAGTCGTCCGGCTGCCGGACGGCCTCCAGGACACCCCCGTTGCGCTCGATCGTCCGGGCGGACCCCTGGTTGTGGTCGGCGCACGTCAGCAGCACCCGGGACAGCCCGAGCCGCCGCGCCCTCGGGAGCACCTGGGCGAGGGCGAAGCTCGCCACGCCCCGCCGCCGGGCTCCGGGCCGGACGCCGTACCCGATGTGCCCGCCGAGCGCGGCCAGGAAGGGGTTGAGCTGGTGGCGCAGCTGGACGGCGCCCAGGTAGCGGTCGTCCTCGACGACCCAGAGGTTGGTGGCGGGGACGAGGTCGTCGGGCAGTTCCTGGGTCGGGTCACCCGCGACCAGGAGCGCCTCGACCCAGGCGCGGAAGCCGTCCGGATCGGCCAGGTCGAGGGCCAGCCGGTCCGCCGTCCACACCGAGGCGCCGTCCTGGTGCACCCCGAGCCCCCACTCCTCGCGGGCGCTCAGCCACGAGGCGTGCAGCCGGGACGTCGGGGGGACGAGGCGGAGGTCGACCACCCGGCCACGATCGCAGGACCGCCCGGCGAGGGCCATCGGGTTTCCGGCGTCCCGGCGGGCGTCGAGGCCGGCTGAAAGACTTTCATCGTTGCCTCGAGATCCGGTCGGCGCCGACCCGCGAGGACGACGGCCGGACGACGTGAACGCGCCCGGCGGACCCCTCCGCCGAAGTCCCGGGAGGCGGCCGCACCTTCGGACCGTTGCAGCAGCGAAAGCGGCAGCCATCCCGGTCGAAAATCACCGGAAGTTCCGGAGACGGCACAGCAGCGCCATCGCATTTCCCCTTCCATAGACGCCAGATGAACTGGATTTTGACTCAAATTGCAGACTGCCGGTCAGTGACGGGCGGGCGACGATCACGGGTTGTCACGCGGATGAAACCTGGAACTTCCGGAAACCTTGACGACGATCTTCCGGTCGCGGCACACTCCGCCCAGTCGCCCCGACACCTTTCGGGGGGCGGGGCGACTGCTATCGCTAACACGGCTGGATCGGCGGCGGACGCCAGCACGTACCGTCACCGATCGCTCGGTGAACGACCATGAGGAGACAACGATGTCGGACCCTGGCACCGCGCGGCACGGATCGAAGACCCCGCGCCGACTACGGCGTGCCCTGTACGTGGTCGCGCCGATCGGGGCGAGCCTGCTTGCCGGCGCCCTGGTCCTGCCGGCCAGCGCGGCGGCGAGCACTCTGGGTGCTGCTGCGGCGCAGAGCGGGCGGTATTTCGGGACGGCGATGGGTCAGGGGACCATCGGGAACGGTACGGACACCACGGTCGCGGCGCGTGAGTTCAACGTGGTC
>Ga0302321_100004147_pt1 | contig 12499 bp, 14 predicted proteins | sample Fen_T0_1_FD_202505 | JGI IMG/M metagenome (GOLD analysis project Ga0302321, IMG submission 202505) | Peat permafrost microbial communities from Stordalen Mire near Abisko, Sweden - Fen_T0_1 | ecosystem: Environmental > Terrestrial > Soil > Wetlands > Permafrost | place: Sweden: Abisko...
CATCCTGCGCGGGCGCCGCCGCGCCCCCGGCACGCGCCTCATCGTGACGCCGGCCTCGCAAGCCACGGCGCGCGCCGCCGCGGCCGAAGGCCTGTTCGACGTCTTCTGGGACGCCGGCGCCGTCGTGACCAATCCCGGCTGCGGCGCCTGCGTGGGCATCCACGAGGGCATCCTCGCCGATGGCGAGGTGTGCATCAGCACCGCCAACCGCAACTTCCACGGCCGCATGGGCAACCCTGAGGCCTTCATCTACCTGGGCTCGCCGGCCACTGCGGCCGCTTCGGCCGTGGCCGGCGAGATCACCGACCCCCGCGAGTTCCTCTAGAAAGGAGGACGCTGTGGCCAAGCAGTACAGCGCGCCGCCGGAGATGGTCATCGACCCGAGCAAGCGCTACACGGCGACGATCAGCACCGACAACGGCGACATCGTCATCGAGCTGTTCGCCGACAAGGCGCCGCAGACCGTCAACAACTTCGTCGTGCTCGCCCGCGACGGCTACTACGACGGCGTCACGTTCCACCGCGTCATCAAGGGCTTCATGGCTCAGGGCGGCGACCCCACGGGTACCGGCAGCGGCGGCCCGGGCTACAAGTTCGGCGATGAGTTCCATCCGGCGCTCAAGCACGACAGCCCCGGGATCCTCTCCATGGCCAACGCCGGGCCGGGCACCAACGGCTCGCAGTTCTTCATCACCTACACCGCGACCCCGCATCTCGACGGCCGGCACACCGTGTTCGGCCGCGTCATCGAGGGCATGGACGTCGTGGACGCGATCCCCGAGCGGGACCCGGGCCGCGCCCGCGAGCCCGGCATCGCCATGAACACCGTCACCGTCCAGGAGGAGGAGTGGGTCACGTGAACAGCCTCCGTGGGGATGCTGTCGAGCGGGGCGCCGAAGGGTCACCGCTCCGTGACGAGCTCCTGCACGGCCGCGCCTGGCTCTTCGGCGACGACATCAGCACCGACCATATCGCCCCGGGCCGCCTGTTCCACCTGCGCACCGACATGCCGGAGCTGGCCAAGCACGTGCTCGAGGACGCGCGCCCCGAGTTCGCCGGCGAGATGCACCCCGGCGACTTCGTCGTCGGCGGCCGCAACTTCGGCCTCGGCTCGAGCCGCGAACACGCGCCGCGCATCATCAAGATGGCCGGCGTGGGCGCCGTGCTCGCGCAGAGCTTCGCGCGCATCTTCTTCCGCAACTCCATCAACGTGGGCCTGCCGGTGCTACAGTGCGACACCGGCGGCATCGGCGAGCAGGACGAGCTCGAGGTCGATCTGGAGGCCGGTGCGGTCAGGGACCTGACCACCGGCGCCGTCATCCCGTTCGTCCCGCTCCCGCCGGTGATGGTGACCATCCTGAACGACGGCGGCCTCGTCGCCCACGTCAAGAAGCACGGCGGTTTCGCGCTGCCCGGAGGGCCTCAAGCATGACTTACACCGTGACCCTGATCCCCGGCGACGGCACCGGCCCCGAGCTGGCCGCCGCGCTCGAGACCGTCATCGCCGCGACCGGCGTGCCCATCATGTGGGAAGTGCACGACGCCGGCCTCGACGTGATGGAGGAGTACGGTACGCCTCTGCCGGAGCACGTGCTCGAGTCGATCCGCCGCACCAAGGTGGCGATCAAGGGTCCGATCACGACGCCGGTCGGCAAGGGTTTTCGCAGCGTGAACGTGGCGCTGCGCAAGGAGCTCGACCTCTACGCCTGCCTGCGTCCGTCCAAGACGATGAAGGGCGTGCGCACGCGCTTCGACGACATCGACCTCGTGGTCGTGCGCGAGAACACGGAGGACCTCTACGCCGGCATCGAGCACATGGTCACCGACGACGCCGCCGAGAGCATCAAGATCATCACGCGTCATGGGACGGAGCGCATCGCGCGCTTCGCCTTCGAGTACGCGCGCCGGCACGGGCGGCACAAGGTCACAGCCGTGCACAAGGCCAACATCATGAAGTGCACCGACGGGCTCTTCCTGCGCGTCTGCGGCGAGGTCGCGGAGGCCTACCCCGACATCGAGTTTGACGACCGCATCGTCGACAACATGTGCATGCAGCTGGTGCAGAAGCCGGAGCTCTACGACGTGCTCGTGCTGCCCAACCTGTACGGCGACATCGTGAGCGACCTCTGCGCCGGACTCATCGGCGGGCTCGGCGTCGCCCCGGGCGCCAACATCGGCGACGACGCGGCCGTCTTCGAGCCCGTCCACGGCAGCGCGCCCAAGTACGCGGGCCTGGATAAGGTGAACCCCACGGCCCTGCTGCGCTCCGGCGTGCTGCTGCTCGAGCACCTCGGGGAGGAGGCGGCGGCGCGGCGGATGGAAGACGCGATCGCCGCCGTCATCGCCGAGGGCAAGGACGTCACGTACGACCTGGGCGGCACCGCCGGCACCGCCGGCATGGCCGCCGCCATCGCCCGCCGCATGGCCGGCTGAGGCAGAGGAGGCTCGTCATGGACGAGGACGAACGGCACATCAACCTGCACGCCACGCCGGAGCAGCTGGCGGGCGTGTACGCGAACTTCGCCAACGTGAGCCACTCGGACTACGAGTTCTCCCTCACGTTCGTGCGGCTCGACCACGAGAGCGAGGAGAACGGCGAGCTCAACGGCGTCGTCGTGAGCCGCGTGAACCTCTCCACGCGCTTCATGAAGGAGCTCGTGGACGCGATGAACGACAACTACGCCAAGTGGCTGCAGGCGGAGAACATCAAGAACCTGCCTGAGGCTCCGGGACACGATCAGCCGGGCTGATCCAGCCGACCAGCCGAACGGCGAGCGCGCGGGCACCGAAGAACGTGTGGCCGAACCGCGCGCAGAGGCCGCGGCGGAGGGGTCGCGGCCATGCTGTCGGGCGCCGACCGGCACATCCAACGACACATCCAAAGGCACGCACGTGTCGTTGGATGTACGTCCAGGCGTGCCAGTCCTGACATGACACGTGCCGCGGGGTCTCGCCCGCGGGGCCGGTAAGGCGCCTCCGGGCAGCTCGTTCGCGCTAAGTCCTCCCTTAGGCTCCCGGCCGCGAACGGATGTTGGTCGCCGCGCCGGCCCGGCGCGCCAGAATGGCCAAGCCGGCACGCCTTTCGGCTCCTTTTTGCCCTGCATTCGCAGCATTTTCCGGCGTTGCCCGGGCGGGCCCCGGTCGGCTAGAATGGCGGGGCCTGTACTCCCACGTTCCCTGGACACCACGCTGGAGCCGCGTGTGGTCCGCCGGGGGGAACGGTGGCGATCCCATCGCACGTCTTCAGGAGGACGCAGTGGACTTCTATCAGGGCAAAGTGCTCAGGCTTGACCTGAGCGCGGGCACCGCCACCGTCGAGCCGCTCAACATGGAGTGGGCCGAGAAGTACATCGGCGGCAAGGGCCTGCTGTTGCGCTACCTGTGGGACGAAGTCCCGCAGGGCATCGACCCGTGGGCGCCGGAGAACCCGGTCATCCTCATGACCGGCCCGTTCGCCGGCACCAGCGTCAGCACGGCGTCCCGCCTCGTCGTGGGCTGCAAGAGCCCGCAGACCGGCATTCTGAACGACAGCTACGTCGGCGGGTCCTTCGCCCCGGAGATGAAGTTCGCCGGCTACGACGCGATCATCATCGTCGGCGAGTCCCCCGAGCCGGTCGTCGTGGTCATCAAGGACGACGTCGTCGAGTTCGTGCCGGCGAAGCCCAAGTACTGGGGCCTCACCACCTCGGAGATCGAAGCGGCCATGCGCGAGGACGTCGACCCGAACGTCAAGACGCTCTCCATCGGCCCCGGTGGCGAGAAGCAGATCCTCTGGGCCTGCCTCTCCACCGACCAGTACCACAAGGCCGGACGCGGCGGTCACGGCGCTCTCTGGGGTCGCAAGAACCTCAAGGCCATCGCCGTGCGTGGCACCGGTACCGTGACTGTCGGCGATGCCAAGGCGTTTCTCGACGACATGTACCGCATCCACAGCGAGTACGTGCTCACCGAGGACAACCTGTGGGCCAACGAGGAGGGCACTCCGGTCCTCGGCCAGATCATGAGCGACGCCGGCGTGATCCCGACTCGCAACTGGAGCACCGGGACCTTCGACCAGATGGAGGGCATCAACTCGGACGCCTTCCTCAAGATCCGCACCAAGAACCGCGCCTGCTACCAGTGCGCCATCGGCTGTCGCCAGTTCCACGAGGTCGACGGGATCGCCGGAGAGGGACCGGAGTACGAGACCATCGCGATCTGCGGTGCCAACTGCGGCATCGGCGATATCGCCGCGCTCTCCAGGTTCAACCAGGAGTGCGATGAGCTTGGCCTCGACACCATCTCCTCGGGCGCGGTCGTCGCCCTGGCGATGGACTTCACCGAGCAGGGCATCAAGGATTTCGGTCTGCGCTTCGGCGAGGTCGACAGCTACGTCACGGCGCCGCGGCTGATCGCCAGCGGCGAGGGCATCGGCGGCGATCTGGCGCTCGGCGCCCGCGCGCTGGCCGCCAAGTACGGCCATCCCGAGCTCGCCATGGAAGTCAAGAACATGGAGTTGCCGGGCTACGACCCGCGCGGCTCGTTCGGCATGAGCCTCGGCTACGCGACGTCGGACCGCGGCGGCTGCCATATGCGCAGCTATCCGATCGCCGACGAGATCGTCGGCGGCTCGCTCCCGCCGGACACGCTCGAGGGCAAGGCCATGAAGATCGTCTGGGGCAACCCGGCCGAGGGCATGATCGGTGAGAACTTCAGCTCGATCAAGTTCTCCGGCATCTGGTGCGACTTCTGGGCCATCACTCCCGATCAGATCGCGCAGATCCTCAAGCACGCCTGGAAGCACGAGTTCACCGGCGATGAGGTCTTTCAGATCGGCGAGCGCGTGTGGAACCTCGGCCGCCTGTTCAACCTGCGCGAGGGCGTCGAGCCCGACGACATCCCGCACAAGCTGTACATGGAGGAGGGCGCCCACACTACCGGCGCGTCCGCCGGCCGTGCCATCGGCACCGAGACGTTCAAGAACGCACTGCAGGAGTTCTACCAGATCCGCGGGTGGGACGAGCACGGCGTACCCAGCGAAGCCAAACTCGCCGAGATCGGCGTGGACGTGCGCCTCTAAGGCGCCACGCCGGACGAAGGAGAACCGATGCCTCACGTGATGATCTCGAGCAAGAAGTGCACCGGCTGCCACATGTGCGAGCTGGCTTGCTCTGCCTACCATGAGGGCGCCTACCGCCCGTCAGTCGCTCGCCTCTTCAGCGAGTGCAACCCCACCACCGGCGCCACCAAGGGCCACACCTGCCTGCAGACCGGCTGCGCCAAGTGCCAGCAGGCCTGCCCCAACGACGCGATCCTGACCAGGGAGATCACCGTCACCGTCCGCGGCGAGTTCGCCGGCAAGGAGAAGGTCGGCGACACGGTCAAGGGCTACGTCCTCATCGTGGACGAAGCAGCCTGCACCAACTGCGGCGAGTGCTACGACGTGTGCCCCACCGGCGTCATCCACGAGCACCCGGACCGCGAGGTCGCGTTCAAGTGCGACCTGTGCGACGGGCAGCCGCAGTGCATCTCCTTCTGCCAGAACCCGCACGTGCTGGCCGTCGACCTCAAGGTCGACAAGAAGGACCGGGACCTGGCGCAGGTCTGAGAGCCATGGGCGTCTTCGTGAAGCTCCCCGTCGGCATGACGACGCCAGACGGGGGCAAAGAGGTCGAGTGCGACGGCGCCACGGTGCGCGACGTGATCGAGCAGGCCATCGAGGTGGAGCCGCGCATGCGCGCCCGCATCTTCCGGGAAGACGGGCGCATGTACGCCGGCGTCTTCCTCAACGGGCGCAACGCCAACGCGTTCGACGGCCTGGACACGCCGGTGAAGGACGGTGACAAGATCAGCGTCCTTCCGCCGATGTCGGGCGGCTGACGCAGGCCGCCGAGAAGCCGGACCGGACGGGGCGGGCGCTCGTGAGGAGCGCCCGCCCCGTCCTCGTTGGTACACTGGACGCATGAGCGGCCACGGCAGCAGATCGCGACTCGAGACCACCGGGCTGGCGGATGCCGTGCACGGGCGGGCGAGCGTGCGCAAATACGCACCCGACCTCGTGCCGCGCGAGGACGTCGAGGCCATGGTGGCTCTCGCGGTGCGCGCGGCCAATGCCGGCAACGCGCAGTCGTGGCGGTTCGTCGCCGTCGAGGACGCCGCCCTGCGGGCGGGCATGAAGGACGCCGTGGACGCCGCCATCGACGTCATGGCGGCGTGGCCCGAGGCCGAAGGCCTCGGCAAGGAGCTGAAGTCCTACCGCGCCTACGCGACGTTCTTCGCCGCGGCGCCGCTGGTGATGGCCGTCCTCGGCGTACCATACCGCTCGCTCGCCGACGTGCTTCTCGAGAAGCACGACGTGCCGCGCGAGGAGCGCGACCGCCTGCGGCAGCGCCCGGACATCCAGAGCATCGGCGGCGCGGTGCAGTTGCTCTGCACGGCGGCACACGCCTTGGGCTACGGCTCCTGCTGGATGACCGCGCCGGTGCTCGCCGCCCCGGCGATCGAGGAGCTGCTGGGCGTGGAGCCGCCGGCGCGGCTCGTCGCGGTCGTGCCCATCGGCCGGCCGCGCACCGCAACGCAGACCACGAGCCGGCTCCCGCTCCACGACGTCCTCGAGTTCAGGTGACCTGGTGACCGGCCGCGGGCACATCGCCGGCCTCTGCGCCGACATCCTGGAGGGCGCCGTCCCGGGCGAGGCGGACCTCGAGGCGCTGCTGCGTGCGGGCAACGAGGCGACACTTGTGTTCGCCGCCGCTCGCGAGGCGCGCGCCCGTCACTCCGGCGACGCCGTCTTCCTCTATGGGTTCGTCTACTTCTCGACCTACTGCCGCAACGAGTGCGCGTTCTGCTTCTACCGCGCGGACAACGACGAAAGCCCGCGCTACCGCAAGACCACGGAGGAGGTCGTGGCCATCTGCCGCGACCTCGCCGACTCCGGGGTGGTGCTCCTCGACCTCACGATGGGGGAGGACCCCGTCATCCACGACGACCCCGGGCACGCGGCGCTGGTCGAGCTCGTCGGCGCCGTCGCCGAGGGGACGGGCGCGCCGGTCATGGTGTCGCCCGGCGTGCTGCCCGAGGCGACGCTGCGCGAGCTCAGGGCCGCCGGCGCCGACTGGTACGCGCTGTACCAGGAAACGCACACGCGCGCGTTGTACGAGCGCCTGCGCGTGGGCCAGCCGTTCGCGGCGCGCGCCGAGGCGCGCAGCGCCGCCCGGCGCGCCGGCCTGCTCGTGGAGGACGGCCTGCTCACCGGCATCGGCGACGCGCCCGCCGACCGCGCCCGTTCCATCGTGGCGATGCGCGAGGCAGGCTGGGAGCAGGTCCGCGTCATGACCTTCGTACCGCAGGCCGGGACCCCGCTCGAGGGCGTGCGTCCGGGCGGCGACGCCGACGAGCTCCTCACCATCGCCGCCATGCGCCTCGCCATGCCGGACCGCTTCATCCCGGCCTCGCTGGACGTGGACGGCATCGCCGGCCTCGAGCGCAGGCTCCAGGCCGGCGCCAACGTCGTCACCTCCATCGTCCCGCCCACGGTCGGGCTCGCCGGCGTTTCGCAAGCCGAGCTCGACATCGACGAGGGCTATCGCACCGTGCACGGCGTGCTGCCGCACCTCGAGCGCCTGGGGCTGCGGCCTGCCGGGGTGGACGAGTACCGCGAGCGGATGGCCGCGCTGTCCGCCGCCGTCCCCGGGTGAGCGCATGCGGCTGCTGATCGTGGGCGGCAAGCTGCAGGGCACCGAAGCCGCCTACCTGGCCGGCAAGGCCGGGTGGGACACGGTGCTCGTGGACCGGCGCGAGGCGCCGCCTGCCGCCGGCATCGCGCACGAGCATGTGCAGGCCGACATCACCGCGGACGAGGCGGTCGCGAGGAGCCTCGTCACCGCTTGCGACGCCGTCCTGCCCGCCTGCGAGGACGAGCCCACGCTGGCGTGGCTCTCCGAGCGAGTGCCGGCCTGGGGTGTGCCCCTGCTGTTCGACCTCGACGCCTACCGCGTCACCGCGTCCAAGCTGGCGTCGCGGCGGCTGTTCGCCGAGCTCGGCGTCCCGCGGCCGCGCGAGTGGCCGGAGTGCGGGTTCCCGGTCGTGGTCAAGCCGAGCACGGCCAGCGGCAGCGAGGGCGTGACGATCGTCAGCGACGAGGCGGAGCTCGAGGCCGCGCGACGTGAGCTGAAGTGGGCCGGCCACGAGGTCGTCGTCGAAGAGTGCGTGGCCGGGCCGTCTCTCTCGCTCGAGGTGCTCGCCTGGGGCGGGCGCGCCGTGCCGCTCCAGGTGACGGGACTCGAGTTCGACGCGGCCTATGACTGCCGCCGCGTCGTCGCGCCGGTGGGCGAGGCAGCCGGGCGGCCTGCGGCCGCCGGCCCCGGCGGCGCCTGCGCCTGGGACGCCGCCGTCCCCGCCGGCGTGCTCGCCGCCCTCGACGCCGCCTCCATACGCGTCGCCGAGGGCCTCGGCCTCAGCGGCCTGATGGACGTCGAGGTCATGGTCGGCGGCGCTGAGCCCAAGCTGCTCGAGATCGACGCCCGCCTGCCCAGCCAGACGCCGACGGCCGTCTACTGGTCGAGCGGGCTCAACATCGTCGAGCTTCTCTTGCGGACGGTGCTGGACGGGGCGCCCCCGACGGTCGACCGGGCGCCGCGTCGCGCCTGTGTATACCAGCACGTCCGTGCCTCTCGAGGTATGCTGGACGTCCTCGGCGAGCACGTGATGGGAGGCGCCGGTCCGCTGCAGCTCGTGCCCGGATTCTTCGGCGCCGACGAGGCGCTCACGGACTACGCGCCCGGGTGCGGCGAGTGGGCGGCGACGCTCATCGTGACCGCCGCAGGCGTGCGCGACGCTCGCGACCGCGCGGCCGCCGTCGTCGCCGAGCTGGCGCGGTTCGAGGGATTGCAGGCCGCGACCGATGACGGACCCTGCGGGGCCGACGAGGGAGGCGCCCGATGACACGACTCACCGAGACCGACGTCACCACGCTTACGAGAGACCTCGAGGCCTTCGAGGCCCGGTTGCTCGAGGCCACGGGCCTCGGCCTTCGCGATCTCGCGCTGCGGACCGTCGTCGACGCCGCCCGCTGCGTCCAGTTGCACGGCGCGCGCGTCGCCGCCGTCCCCATGGAGACGGGTGAGGGCGTGATCCCCGGGTTCTGCGCCTGCGTGGTCGCGACCCTGCTGCATCTCGGCTGCGACGCGTGGATGACCACGCAGCCCGACGTGCGCGGCATCCAGGCGGCGGTAGCCGGCGGCGCCGGCGTCCTCTTCCTCGCCGACGACCACCGGTTCATCGCGCTCAATGTGACCAAGGGCTGCAGCGTGGACGACGACGCGGCGACCGCGGACGGCTACGTCACGGCCCTCGAGGCGGCCGCGGGCGGGCTCGAGGGCCGTGACGTGCTCGTGCTCGGGCTCGGTCCGGTGGGCCGGGCCGCGGTGCGCAGGCTCGCGGCTCGCGCCGCCACACCGATCGTCGTGGAGCCGGACACGGAACGCATCGAGGCGGCCCGGGACGTCGGCCTCGAGTTCGGGACAGTCAGCCTGGCCGACGGCCTCGCGCGCTGCGACCTCGTCTTCGACGCCTCGCCGGCGGCGGACATCATCGACGCCGGCGACCTCCGTCCACGGGCCATCGCCGCAGTGCCCGGCATGCCGTCGGCGTTCACGGCGGCGGCCCAGAAGGCGCTCGGCGCACGTCACATCCACGAGCCGCTCGCCATCGGTGTCGCGGTGATGGCGGCGCGCGCGCTCCTCTGACGGCCGCGCGCCCGGGAGAGCCCAGGCCGCGCCCACCTGCCCGGGCCGCCGCGCGCGTCGCGGCGTTGTACAATCGCGGGGCGCGGGGGGTCGATCGGAAGGATCAGCGTGGGCTCTAAACCCACGTAGGCGGGTGTGACTCCCGCACTCCCCGCCAACCTTTCCCCTGCCGGGCGGCCCTCGGGGCCTCGCGCCCGGCGTCGCCGGTCAGTCCGCGGCGAACGTGACGGGGATCTTCACCTCGTCCTGCCGCGACCCGTCCTCCATCGACTGGTCGAAGACGATCAGCGTGCCGCTCTTGGCCGAGGTGGAGAAGGCGATCTCCTTGGAGAAGCGGCCGCGGCCGGGGGCGCCGCGGCTCGCCTGGACGATGACGTTGACGATGCGCCTGCCGGACGAATCGACGAGGCGCGCCTGGAACGAGCCCTCGAACACGCTCGCCGTGCCGGTGAGCATGAACGGGCTCTGGAGCAGCGCACCGACGCCCGGCGACTCGACGAAGATGGCCGGCTCCAGGTCGCGCCAGTCGGCGCGGGTCTGGGGATCGGTGAGGACGAGTCCTTCGCCGCCGAGCGCGTCGACGGGGCTTCCGTCGACCAGGAACTGGACCGAGCTCACGGTCGGGAACCGCGTCAGCGTATAGACGATCTCTGCGACGCGCGCCGTCATCGACAGGCTGCCGCCGCCGGAGGCGAACCGGCTCGAGAGGTCGACGCGCGCCGTCGTGCCGTCGATGGTCAGAGCGAGGAGGCGAGTGCCTGCCGGGATGGCGCTCGTGAGGCCGGCAGCCGACTCGTCGGAGGTCGGGCCGGCGAGGAGTTCCTTCATGGACGCCGTGGCCGGCATGGTGGTGCGCGCGACGCGCCGCTCGGCGACGCCGAGCTTGCCGTCGCGCAGGAAGTAGACCCGCACGGTGGTGCGCGCCGGCGCGGCGGATGGCGACGGCGAGGGCGACGGTGAGGCCGTCGCGCTGCCCGACGCCGTGACGGTCACGGTGGCCGTGGGCTGAGCGGTGGAGGAGCCGCCGGACGAGCCGCCGCAGGCGGCGAGCAGGGCGGCTCCCGCGACCACGACGACGGCCGCGGCGATCAGCAGGAGCGGAAGCAGGCGGCCGAGGCCGGCTGCGGCGCGACGGGTCATCGGGCACCTCGGGTCGTGATGGGTCGAAATGAATCCTTCGACGCCGGCGCGGCGCCCTCCTGCCCCTCCCGCTGAGCCTGCCGGTGCGCCGTGCTAGACTGGCCTCCCGATGCCGACCGACCCCACCAAAGCGCGGTACTACCGCAAGCAGGTCCCGCTCTTCCGTCTGGTGGAGAAGATGAAGCTCTGGCCGTCACGGCGAGGCATCCTCCACGGGATCAAGGAGTTCGACGAGCGCGGCTCCTACGCCGTCCTGGTGACCCACTGCAACAAACACATGGTCATCCACGACTCCAAGACGAGCCGCGCCGCCCGCTGGCTGCGCAACAAGTGGTACGCGGAGGCGTGCCCGCAGTGCCGCATCCCCGAGTGGAAGCTGCAGAAGTACGCCTCGACGCAGTTCAAGCGCGGATACGGTTCGCATCTGCACGACCTGTGAGGCCGGCGCGGCCGCTGCGCGGTCGCCGGCCGGGTCGCTCTTAGAGAAGCCGCCAGCTCTCCGGCCGCAGCTGCGTCGCGGCCGGGGCCTCCAGCACCTTGTCCAGCGCGGCGAGGATGGCCGCCTTGTCGCCGGGCAGGCGGCCGCCGATCGGCAGGTAGTTGGAGGCGTGGTTGCAGCGGAAGAGGCAGCCAGTCACCTCGAGGTTCGCGACGATCTCGCGCAGCTCGCGCAGGATCCCGATGGAGTCCGGCAGGACGACCTGGCTGGTCGCCACCTTGCGCTCCATCGCCGTGCCCGGCGTGAGCATGAGGGTCAGCAGCCCGATGTACTCCGGGTCGATGGTCGAGAGCACCTCGCCCGTCGCTTTGGCGTGCACCAGCGACCGCTCGCGGCCGGCAAGACCGAGGATCGCGGTCACGGAGAGCTGCATGCCGGCGTCCGACGCACGCCGGCAGCCTTCGATCTGCTCGGCCACAGTGATGCTCTTGTGGATCGAGGCCAGCGTCTCCTCGTCGCCTGACTCGAGGCCGAGGTAGAGGAGCTCGATGCCGCGTTCGCGCAGTGCCGCGAGCTCCTCGACGGACTTGCCCAGCAGGTTGCGCGCGTTGGCGTAGCTGCTCACGCGCTCCAGGTTGGGCAGGGCGCGGTGCAGGAGGTCGAGGATCGCGTCGAGCTTGCGCGAGTTGAGCGCCATGGCGTCGCCGTCGGCGAGGAACACGCGGCGCACCCGCTGGCGCACGGTCACCGGCAGGCCGGTGACGTCTTCCACGACCTCGTCGAAGGGACGCACCGCGAACGGCTTGTCCAGATAGGTACCGCAGAAGTCGCAGGTGTTGTTGGAGCAGCCGTAGGTGACCTGGACGATCAGGCTGTCGGCCTCGCTGGGAGGGCGGATGACGGCGCCGTGGTACCTCACGCGCTCGATGCTAGCATGGGCGCCGGGACGGCGCGTCCCGAGGTAGCGGACCGCGCGGGGGCTGTGCGATTGGTGTGCGACCATGTGCACTTGTGGTCGCGAGTGCGAGGGGCTGATATACTCCCCGCACGTGCAGAGGAAGGGCGTCGGGGGAGCGTCCGGCCGGATCCGTCCGGCTCGATCTCTCTTCCGGCTTGCGGTGTCATCGCCCGCTCTCCGCACCCGCCATACCTAGTTGCGCGGGATCAGTTGTGAGCAAAGTCGGGAGGAGTCCAG